>LNFM01001052.1_pt1 | contig 64560 bp, 47 predicted proteins | sample 596031 | NCBI WGS metagenome assembly LNFM01 (sample SAMN04254537, study PRJNA301005) | activated carbon metagenome | isolation source: dual media filters at the Ann Arbor, Michigan drinking water treatment plant | place: USA: Ann Arbor
GTGTGGATCCCGTGGGCGTCGAGCTCCCCGTTGCAGCCGTCGAGGCGGAAGACGGCGACCGGCGCGACATCGGTGGGGAGCAGGAACTCATCGCCGTTCTCCGGGATCTTGATGACGTTCTGCGCCCGCACCCGATCGACGAGGCGGCGGTAGAGGTGCACGACGAGCTCGTCGCGGTCGTCGGACGCGGTCGCCCGCAGGGCGTACGCACGCTTGGGCAACCACGCGCTGCCCTCGACGCGTGGCGCGGGCGGCCGCGCCTCCTTCTTCTTGATCATGCTCGCGAGCGCGTGGGCCTGCGCGACGGGGAACACGAAGGCCTGGCGATCGGTCACCGCCTCGTTCGACAGGCGCTTGCGGGTCCACTTGCCGCGGTCGAACACGGAGTAGGCGACGCTGATCTCCCAGTCCTTGCCGAGCTTGTACGGCGGCGCGTCGCGATCGGGCTCGAGCGGCGGCTTGTTGACCTCGCGGAAGACGGTCCAGAACAGGTACAGCCGCCGCTGGAACACCACTGGGACCAGGTGGTCGCCCTCGATGTCGGCGTCGATCTTCTCCCACGGCGTCCACGTGCGACCACGATCGAGCCGCCGGTAGTACCAGACGTGCGGCGCATCGAAGCTCCGCGCGAACACGTGGTACGTGCCGTCGTCCCAGTGCGAGCGGTAGGTGTTGCCGTCCCACACGCCGGCGGGGGCGTCGGTCGGCGCGGGGCCCCGCGCCGGCGGCAATCCTTCGCGCTTCGCGGCGCGTCGGTTCGGCGTGCGGCGCTCGTACCAGACCGCCCGGACGTCGAGCCGCGCGACCTCGTCGAGCTTCTGCAGGTAGTCGATGAACGCCGACTCGACGTTCTCCTTCTTGATCTCCTGCTGCAGGATCGTCCGCTCGAGCTCCTTGAAGATCGGCGACTTGTCGTCGCGGAGCTCGGGCTCGATCCAGTTCTCCGGGTAGAGGAACACCTTGCGGTTGGCCTCCCAGACCCGATAGTTCTTGAGCCACTTCCAGTCGTTCTCGTCGATCAGGCGCGGCGGCACCTGGGGCTCGAGGTTCATCAGGCAGCGCTGGAAGAACGTCTGCACCGCCGAGATCGCCTGCTTGATCCGCGACGTCCCCATGCATGGGTTCATGTCGACGTCGATCAGGAAGTACTCGAACAGGTGGTCGCGGTTGCGGATCCCCATGCGCGGCATGAGGAACGCGACCAGGGCGTCGCGCCGGGCGATGCGCAGCGGATCGTTGAGGGCCTGGGCGACCTCGAGCCAGCGCTTCTCGTCGTAGCGCGCCTTCGCGGCCTGCACGATCGCCGCCGCGAGATCGGCGTCGGGGATGGCGTTGGCCCAGGCGAAGATCAGCTCGGGCGACACCCCGAGCCGACGGTGGGCGTCCATCGCCCGACCGAGCCGCGGCAGGAACGGCGCCGCCATCGGGTCGCCGGGGAACGTCAGCGCGGAGGCGTCGACGGCGAAGCCGCGCAGCATCGCGGTGACGACGGCGCGATCCCAGCCCGACGCGGCGACCAGCGCGTCGAGGGCGACGCCGGGATCGGTGGCGCGGAACACCGCGAACAGATCGGTCTCGGCCCGGGGCAGGCGCTTGCGCAGCGCGTACACCGACGCGAGCTGACGCCAGCGCCCGAAGGCCGCCGGCGCGGTGCTCCCCACCTCGTCGGGGGACACGGGCAGCGCGTCGAGGTCGAGCACGCGCGCGGGCCCGACCATCCACTCGAGCTGCGCGTCCGTGATGCCGAACCCCGAGACGAGCATCGCCGCCTTGTGCAGGCGCCGGTACGACGCGACGACCGGGGCGAACGACGCGAGGCCGTCGGTCGGGTACAGCGACGTGGTGGCGACCGGCGCCTTCGCGCCCGATCCGACGGTGCACTGCAGCGCGATGCCGGCTGCGCCGCCGCGGTTGCGGTACTCGAGCGTGATCGCGTACAGCCGCGTCGGATCGAGGACCACCGGCGTGGACAACCGCTCGCCCGTGGCGCCGCCGGGGTGATCGAGGATCACCTGGGCCGCGTCGCCGACCTCGACGGAGAGCCGCACCGCGCCGTCGGTGGTCACGGCGAAGACGTGGGGCCCTGCGGTCCGCGGGAGCAGCCGGCCGGTCCAGCGGACCGAGAAGTTCGTGGGCTCGAGGCCCGACCCCGGCGACGCGCCGTTCCACGCGAAGTCGATGCGGGGATCCGTGCGCGTGAAGGTCGGTGTGCCCGAGAGGTCCGCGTTGGCGTGGTACGCCGCGGTGAGCCCGGTGCCGAGCAGGGCGTGGAAGTCCTGGATCATCGGCGCGCCGGCGACCCGCCGCGAGCGCAGCGCGTGCTCGACCAGGCGAGCGGTGCTGACGGTGCTGATGCCCAGCGCGTCCGCGAGCGCCTGGACCACGGCGATCCGCAGCTGCGCGGCGCGTAGGACCGGCAGGAGGTGGGCGAGGAGGTGCTCGAGGTTGGCGCGCCAGCGGGCGTCGATGGGCGTGGCGGGCGGCGTGGCGGGCGGTGTCGCGGGCGTCGCCGTGGTCGCGATCGCGGTCGCGTCGGCCTCGGCGCGCGGCGTGGCGGTGGGCGGCGGGCTCGTCGGCGCTGCGGCCTCGGGCGGCGCGAACAGGCGCGCGGCGGCGGCGGCCGGATCGGGGAAGACCCGCGCGAGGTGTCGATCGAAGAACGCGCGTCGCTGGTCGAGGGGCGTGCGCGAGCGGGGATCGAGGGCGTCGATCGCCGGCTGAACGAGCGGCGTGTCGAGCAGCAGCGCCAGCTTGGCGCGGACGGTGTCGAGCGTGACCTCGGCCGGGGGCGCCGTCTCGTTGAACGCGTCGCCGAGCGATCGGCGGATCCGCGCGAGCACCCCGTCGACCTGCGCCGCGCTCGGGCCGGGATCGCGGCGCGGTGCGGCCTGCGGCGCGAACACATAGCGCAGGCGCTCGGGCGTGAAGTCGGTCGCCGACACCTCGTCGACGACGTCGAGGAACGCCAGCGTCGCCGCGGGATCGCGGGGCGCGAACGGGTCGGCCGAGGGCGGGACGAGCTGCAGGAGGTCGTCGAGCTGATCGACGCGCAGCCGCAGCGCGCGGGCCAGCATCGCGACCCGGTGCACGGCCGAGATTCCGGCGACGTCGAGGCGCGGGGCGGCGCCGCGCCGGGTGAGCAGCGCTCGGATCGCGGCGAGGTCGTCACCGGTGATGCGGAACGCGGCGAGCAGCGCCGCTGCCACGCCGTCGAGCGAGTCGGCGGTCGTCGCCAGCTCGAGGCGATCCGGGCGCAGGGCGAACGCGTTGGCGTCGTTGGTCCGCCACGCGACCGCCCGGGTCTGCAGGAGCTGCGCGAAGAGGCTGCCCTCGCCCGCGGTGTCGAGCGGGGCCCAGAGGCTGAGGGCCTCGGGGATGGTGCGATCCAGCCGCGCGGCGACCCGACGCACGTCGACGAGCTTGCGCAGCATCGCGGTGTCGAGCTCGGTGGCGCCGAGGGCTGCGAGCGCCCGGTCGAGCACGCCGAAGCTCCACCCCAGCCGGCGCTGCAACCGGATGCAACGCAGCGCGCGGACCAGCCGCGACGGGTCGAGCCCCGTCACCGTGATCTTGTCGACGTCGCAGTCCGGGGTGGGGGACTCGAGCTTGATCGCGTCGTCGCCGTTGACGAAGCGCATCTCGACGAGCTCGACCAGCTGCGCGAAGGCGAGGCCGGTCGCGCTCGACAGCGCGGGGGCGCGGGCGAGCGCCGTCACCCACGGGGCGCCGCCCGTGTCGGCCGCGGCGATGCCGAAGTGCGTCCACGGCTCGTCGGGGGGGCGCGCGACCATCCCGAGCTCCTCGAGCGACATCCCGAGGTCCTCGGCGAGGAGGACCTCGTCTCGGGTGTCGCCGCGGTGGAAGATCCGCAGCAGCTCTGGCCGCGCGACGCCGAGGTGGCCGAGGTAGGCGCGCGTGACCGCCAGCGGCTCGTGGAACGGCAGGTTCGTCGGATACACCGCCGCCTGCAGCTGGTCGTAGGCGCGGCGATCGATGAACTGCGGCACCGCGCGCAGCACGTCCGCGGGCGCCTTGCCGGTGTCGTGTGCGGCGTTGCCGTCGACGACGCGCGCCTCGAGGATCTCGTTGACGAGATCGATGTACGGCAGCGGCGTGAACGTGTTCTCGCAGGTCAGCGGGATGTCGACGAGATCGGGTCGACGGGCGAGCAGGGCGTCGAGCGGCCGGTAGCGCGAGAGGCTCGCGAGCTTCGCCGCGTCCCAGCCGCGCCGCTGCTCGAGCTTGCGACGAACCTCCTCGAGGCGCTTCGGATCGCTCACGTCGAGGTAGCGCATCAGGTCGACGAAGTACGCGGCGGGGCTGTAGACCGAGCTGCAGTGCTCGCAGCCGCAGGCGCCGACGCTGCCGAACAGGGCGCGCGCGTCGGGGATGTCCTTCAGCGCCTGATCGCGGGTGGCCTGCAGCGCCTGCACACCGCCGCCGAGCACCAACGGCGACTGCTGGAGCGACTGGAGCAGTCGCACCATCGCGAGGGTCGCCGCGGCGGCCTGCTGCTGGGCCTGGGCGTGCACACCGGCGGCCTCGGCCCGACCGCCCAGCGACTCGCCGTACATCTCGACGAAGTGCCGCCGTGGCGTGGAGGCGATCGCGTGGGCAGAGCGCATCCCGGTGCCGACGAGCAGGGGGACGTGGTGGGCGCGCGGGGTGACCCGGGCGATGCGCTCGACGGCCTCGATGTCCTCGATCGCGGCGTCGAGTGCCTCGCCCTCGAGGCCTTCGGCGACCGAGGGATCGGCGGCGATGCGCTCGCGGATCGAACCCGCGAGCAGATCGTGGTCCCGGGCCCGCTCGAGCACGCGGCGCGCCTCGGCGCCGAGCTCGTCGGTCTCGATCAGCGTGCGGCGGATCGAGCGGCTGGGGAACGCTGCCTCGAGGGCGTCGAGGATCCCCTCGGCGCGCGCGTCGAGGGCCTCGTCGATGCCCTCGGCGTCGGACGCCGACCCGTCCTCGCCCTGCTCGAGCAGGCCGCGCCAGGTGTCGAAGTCGAGGTCCGCGAGGTCCTCGATCGCCTCCCAGCGGCCCGCGCGGCGGAGCTCGTGCAGCGATCGCAGCAGCCGCGCGTCACCGCCGACGACGGCGCTCAGCTCGACGGCGAGCTCGAGGGCGGGGCGGACCTCCTCGGCGAGCTCGTCGTGGGCCTCGCCCCCCGCGTAGAGGCTCTCCCAGAACTCGACGGCGCCCCCGGTGCGGTCGCGGTAGCGCGAGAGGACGTCGCGGATCGCCGCCTCGGGCAGATCGGCGCTGGCGAGGACCTCGGCGAGCCCCGGGCGCATCGCCCCCGGGCCCGGCGCGATCGCGGCGTCGATCACCTGCTCGCCGAGCCGCGCGAGCAGCCCGTCGCGATCCGCGAGCGCGGACGCCGGGACGACGTGGTCGGTCACCGCCTCGTCGAGGGCGCAGCGCAGCTCGGCGGCCGGGAGCTCCGCGAGGTCCTCGAGCGCCAGCGGGAGACCGGCGCGACCGAGGGCGTAGAACAGCTCGGCCGGGAGCGCCGTGTGGGCCTGCAGCGCGCGGCTGCGCTGGAGCGCACCGAGGCGATAGGGCTCGACCTCGAGCCACGCCGCCAGCTCGTCGAGCGCCTCGGCGTCGAGGCCGTCGACGGCCTCGGGCCCCTCGCCGAGCTCGAGGTGCAGGCGCTCGACGACGAGCTCGAACTCGGAGCGGACCGCCGCGCGCGGTGGCACGCGGAGATCCATGCGCAGGCGCGCCGCAGGGGCGCGCTGGGCCTCGGACTCGAACAGGAGGCCGCCGTCCGCGTCGTGGAGGCGTACGACCAGCGCGACGCGGGCGAGGGCGGGCCCGTCGGGGCGCGGGTAGGGCAGGCGGTACCACCCCTGCGCGTCGACCTCGGCCTCGGCGACGACTCGATCCGCGAGCGCGCCGTCGTGCAGCGTGCGCAGCACCGCGTGCACACGCGCGCCCGGCGGGCAGCCCCCGTGCACCTCCCCGTGGACCTCGCCGCCTCCGTCGTGAACGTCGTGCGCGGGGAGCTGGACCTCGACGTAGCTCTCGGGGTCGGCGACATCGAGGCGATGCCGCGAGCGGTGCACGACGCGATCGGCCTCGACGACGCGCAGCTCGACGTCCGCGAACTCGGCGTGGTCGCCGAGGAGCTCGCTGGCCGCGACGTCGAGACCGAAGCGACCGCTCGCGTCGCTGTACGCCCGCGCGAGCGGTGCGGCGCCGGGCGTCACCGGCCACACCTCGACGATCAGGCCCTCGCCTGCACGCGCACGCCCATCGCGGGCGATCCGACCTTCGATCGAGATGGCGGGGGTCGTCATTTGCGTCGCAAGCCTGCGGTCGCGGTCGTCGTCGTCGTCTCTACGGTCCTCGCGAGCGGCACCTGACGCGGTGCCGACGAACTTCAGCCGCGCGAGCCTAGCGATCCTCGCTCGCCGATGACAAGCGACGCCGCCGTGCAATCGCTGCGCGATGCGACCGCGGGATCGAACGCGCGTTCACTGCACATCGAACGCGGTTCGATCGATCGGCCACTTCGCCGCGCCACGATCGTGGCGTCGCGGTGCGTCGACCGAACGATCACGCGATCATCGTCCCGGTCGCCGCGGCCGGGAGCAGCATCGATGGCGTCACCACCGGAGCTGGCGTGCCGAGGGTCGCGGCCGCCGGGGCACATGGTGCGGCGCAATACTCGAAGTGCATCGGGTCCGTCGGCGAGAAGCAGGCGCCGAAGCGGAAGTGGAAGGCCTCGAAGACGGCGATGATCCGCGGGTCCATGCTGCCGAACGGCCGTCGCGCGTCGTCCTGCGCGTTCTCGGGGACATTGAAGTCGATCGCCGCGCCGAGCCCGTGCTCGGACATGCGGCGGGCCGTCCGCGCCGCCGCGACCACGGCAGCGCGCTCTGTCGGGCTGAACAGCGTGTTGATCTGCGTCACCTTGGTCGCGTCGGGGGCGTGGAACGGATCGACCGTGACCGGTCGTCCGCCCACGGTGATCCGGGCCGACGCGGGGTGCTTGATGCCGCGGAAGCACCCACCACCGGAGGTCTGATAAAGAAGATCGTTCCAGCCCAGCGCGGCGATCGTCTGGAACAGCGCGGTGTAGACGGGATGGAGCTGTGACATCAGCGGCAGCGCGCGGATGGCCCGTCGACCCACGGTCATCGGGAAGTCGTAGGCCAGCTCGAGTCCCTGCAGCGTCAGCGAAGGCATTGCGCCCGCAGGCAGATGAGGGCTGGAATTCTCGCACTCCCGCAGGGCCGCGGCGTTGCGCAGGCCGTCGAGTGTGACCGTCGCAGCGCCGGCGGCCATCGGTGCGGATCGTGCATCGGTGTCGGCGAGCCGCCGGGTCCAGGCGGTGGCGAACGCTGCCCGCGGGGCGGCCGTCGAGACGTGCGTCGGGACGGTCACGAGGCCCGCGTAGAAGGGTCGACCCGGCTGTGGCGCGTTGACCTCGGCCTGCCACTGCCGGCCGGCGAGGCCGTTGCCCCACATCATGAGCCTCGCGTTCCACTCGCCCGCGGTCATCGTCGTGTGGATGAAGAGGTAGCGCAGCAGGAGCTGCGAGACCCCGGCGCTGACCGGCGGCACCGGGTTCGGCACCGCGGTGACGAACGCCGGCGCCGGCGGGACCCACCAGCGGCTGCCCGTCGCCGCCGCGACCGCGTCGCGGAGGTGCGCCATGAGCAACCACCCGAGGCACTCGAGCACGAACGCTTCGCGGGCATCCGGGGCACGCCGCGCGAGCTCGCGGAAGTGGCCGGGGACGTGGATGAGGAGGCGCTGGACGAGCTCGTCGTGGCCGCGGCGACCCCATGCTTCGATGTCGCGGGCTGCCCAGCGCAGGCGGGCGAACAGCTCGGTCAGCGCGGGGCCGCCGAACTCGGTCGCGATGGGCACGAGGCCCGCGCGGACGATGCGTCCGCGGGCCGCGGCGTCGAGGCCTGCCGCGGTGAGGGCCGCGTCGATTGCGGCGTTCGGATCGGTGGTGCGTGCGGGCAGGAACGATGCGGGGACCACCGTGTACCCGGCCGCGGCGCAGTTGAACGTCCCCGGTTGCGGCGTGAAGCTCCGGCCGCCCGCCGGGAGGTAGGCCGCGGGCGCGGCCGGTGCCGGCACCTGCTCGAAGGCCTCCAGCAGTCCGTCGCTGCCGCCGCGGAGGTCGCTGCGCCGCGCAGCACCGCTGCGACGCGTCCGCGCGCCGACCAGCGACTCGAAGAACCGATCGGCGGCGCGCCGATCCTCGTGGGTCACGCGCCCGAATCCACGCATGGTCCTCATCGCGTCCAACTCCTGGCCCCGCATCGAGGGCATGGAACCCTAGCACTCTCTACGGAGGTGAACAGGCCGAATGCTGCGTGGCCGAAGGATCGACGCGGCCGTCGACCGTCGATGATCGATCGGGCAGTGATCGATCGTCGGCGATCGATCGGGGGTGATCGATCGTGGATGATCGATTGTCGTCCGCGACGACCGTTCGCCGAACGACCGTTCCGCTCACCCGTGGTCAGAATCCGTTGCGCTTGCCCGTACGACTTCGGCGGTGCCACGCTCGCGAGGCGTCGATCGTCGGCGCGTCGACCAGGAGCCTCCGACGATGACACGGCGTCCTCGACATGATTCGCAGGGTTGGTTCGAGTCGTTCGCTTCGATCCCGCCGTCACAGGACGACGACTTCTTCACCGCGCTGATGGGTGAGGCGGGGCGCGGGCCCGAGCGACGGCCGTCGGTCACGCGCCCACGATCGGTCCGCGCCGCGGAGCTCTTCGATCGCGTCGCCCGCGGCGAGGCGATGCCGGCGGAGTTCGTGCTCGTCCCCGAGGAGGGGGACGCGTGGCGCGTGGTTGCGCCGCCTCGGGCCGCCGTCGCGCCGCAGGCCCTGCGCACGGGGGACCTCGTGCTGCGCCGCGGCCTCGGCGAGGGGCGGCTGACGACGGCCCACGTGCTGGGCGAGCAGCTCGACGCGACGCGGCTCTTCGCGCCCGACGGCCGGCTGCGCGGCGACACCCTGGTGCTACGCCTCGCCGGCGTCGGCGACCCACCCGCGCGCGCGGCCGAGGACGCCGAGCTCGACGAGGCGTTCCCCGAGCCGGTCGGCGCCGCCGTGATGTGGAACAACGGCAAGGCCTTCTTCTTCAAGGGCGACGAGTACGTCCGCTACTCGGTCGCCGAGGACTGGGCCGACGAGGGCTACCCCGCGAAGATCAGCGTGGGGTGGAGCGGCCTGTGGGGCGCGGGCATCGACGCGGCCGTGATGTGGACCGATGGCCGCGCGTACTTCTTCAAGGGCGACGAGACGATGGCGTACTCCGTCGCCGGTGATCGCGTCGAGCCCGGGTACCCGAAGAAGATCAAGGACGAGTTCCCGGGGCTGTGGGAGCGGGGCATCGACGCGGCGGTCGCGTGGACCAACGGCCGCGCGTACTTCTTCAAGGGGGACGAGTACGTCGCGTGCTCCCTCGCGGACAAGCGGGTGCTGCCGGACTACCCGAAGAAGATCGAGGACCACTGGCCGGGGCTGTGGAAGCGCGACGTGAAGGCGGGCATCCGCTGGAACGACGAGGCGGTCTACTTCTTCAAGGGCCGGCAGTACATGCGCTTCTCGATCGCGAAGGACCGCGTCGAGCCCGGCTATCCCCGCAGCATCAAGGGCAACTGGCCGTCGCGACCGTGGACGTGGCTGCCCAAGGCGAGCCGCACCGGCGTCGCCCGGGCCACGCGCGGCAACTTCCCCGCGCGACCGACCGGGGCGGTGTCGGGCAGCGCGTTCATGCAGTCGATCGGCGGCATGAAGCGACCGACCGACTGGCAGGCGCGCGAGCGGGCGATCTTCAAGCAGATCGTCGCCGGCAACGTCCCCGACGCCCTGGCCTCGCGCGCGCTGGTGCCGGTGGAGCTGTCGGTGACCCGCGGCGCGCAGACGATCACCGGCAAGGTCTTCGTGATGCCCGACTACCTCTGCGTCGGCGACGATCGCGACTACGCGTACGTGCCGATGGACAAGATCACCGCGCAGCGGGTCGCGTTCGAGCTCGACATGAACCTGCCGACTGCCCGGATCGGTCACGCGATCTACCTCGCCGCGGGGCGGGTCGCGAGCAACCGGCAGCTCGCCGCGATCGAGCGCGACTACTGGCGCGCACCGGGCACGCGGCAGGCGGTCCCGCCATCGGTGGCCAACGCCGATCAGAACTCGACCGCCGCGTACGCCGAGCACTCGGACGCGATCCGCGAGCGCATGCGCACCCGGGGCCTCTCCCTCGGGGACTTCGTCGCCGGGCACAAGAAGGACGTCGTCGTGTCGCTGGGCCTCGTCGCCAACGATCAGCGGGTCGCCTTCCACGGCTTCTACGACGCCGGAGGCGTGCCGTTCGAGCCCTGCCGGGAGCCCGGCGCGAGCCTGCCCGGGTGCAAGGAGCGGCCCTCGCATGCCCACGCCCCGGACGCCCGCTTCTGCGACTACGCCCAGGGGGTGCGCCTGGTGAGCGACGCGATGGAGGTGGACGGCAAGCCGATGTCGATGCGCGCGGTGCTGGCGAATCCGACGCTCGCTTGGTTGTTGAGCAGCGAGGGGCCGATCTCCCCGCCGTACATCCCAGAACCCGCCGCCACCCTGCTCGCGCGCAGCGCCTGGGAATCCGAGGAGGCCACCGGCACCGCGACCCCGACGACGGTGACGATCCCGGCGGCGAGCGGCCTCGGCACGGCCGCGACGACCTCGCCCATCGCGACGGTGTCACCGCAGCGGCAGATGATCGAGCTGCTCGACGACGAGGTGATCCTGATCGCCAAGGCGCGGATCCTGGCGACGTGGATCGATCGCCGACTGTCGGCGGGCGTCGCCGAGGCGCTCGCCGACGCCGCGCTGATGCAGCAGCTCGATCTGAGCCGCGATGCCGCGCTGATGGCCCGCCTGCGACCGTGGCCGCAGGCGGCGGTGCCCGATCGCCGGGGCCAGCTGCTCCCGGACGACGCGTTCCTGCGGGCGCGGCTCGGCCGACCGGACGCGGCCGCGATGGACCGGCTGCTCCGCGCCATGCACGGCTGGGGGCTGGTGATCCTCCCGGGGATCGCCGCGCAGCCGTCCGCGTACACGCGGATCCTCGCGAACATCAGCCGCGTGGAGGCCCGGCTCGAGCGCGCGCGCTTCGACGCGACCGCGCCGCGCATCGAGCAGTTCGTGGCCGCCTTCAAGCAGCGCGTCGTCGACGGCCGCCTCGCCGACGACGTGATCGAACGCGAGGTCATGCCGCGCGACTGGTCGCCGTCGCTCGCCGACGATCTGCGCAGGCTCGCCAAGCCCGTCGTCGAGCTGCTGCGTCGGCTCCGCGCGCGCAACAGCGCATGGACGGTGGGCCTGTACCCGCGCCACTGGTGGAACGAGTTCTCCGCCGACATCTATCTGAAGTCGGGGCTCGATGCCCGGCAGTTCTACCAGGGCGCGGCGGTGCGCACGTTCATGGACGATCTCGACGCGGCGTGTCGCGACGCGGCGGCGCCCGGGCAGTTCGCCTGGAAGGCGATCTACAACGATGCGCCGCTTCGCACCGAGCTCGACGCGAAGTTCGGGGTGGGGCGCGTGTTGTCGGCGCCCAAGCACGGGCCCGGGGCCGACATCCACATCCACCTGGATCTGCGACCGCTGACCGTGACGCTCGATGAGCGCGCCGGGTTCGCGGTGCGAGACGGGCGGATCGTCGTGCGGTGAGGCGACTCGCCGCCCCACCGGCCGCCGGCGCTAGGCGGCCCGCAGCGGCGCGAGGGCCTTCTCGAAGTCCTCGGGCTTGAACGGCTTCACGATCAGGAACAACGCCCCCGCCTCGGTCGCCTTGGCCCGCATCGCATCCGATCCCTCGGAGGTGACGAAGCCGAACGGCGTTGCGTTGCCCGACGCCCGGAGCTCGGTGAGGAAGTCGATGCCCGACTTCACCGGCATGTTCCAGTCGGAGAGCACGACCGAGGGCGCGTGGGCGGCGACCTGCGTCAGCGCCTCGGCCCCGTCGGAGGCCTCGACGATCTCGACGTCACCGAACCCCGCCTCTCGGAGGGTCTTCTTGACGATTTGGCGCATCACCTTGCTGTCGTCGACGATGAGGAACTTCATGGCTTCGAAGCCTCCCATCGGCGGGGCCGCGTGGGTCGAGAGGACTACTTCGGGCCAGTCCCTCGAACTTCGGCGGGTGCGGTCGAAGACCACCGCGAGCGCGGCGAGTCCCGTCGCACGGAGTACACCAATGCAAGGCTCAGGGATTTTGCCGGGGAAGTGGATCGAAGTCGCGACCAAGTGCGTCGCCGAGGTGTCGGCGGCATCGCTGAGCCGCGGCTTCGAGGAGCGGCCCGGCGCCGTCGCGCCCACTGGGCTCTCCGGTAGTCTGGTGTCGCTCGCGAGCGGCTCGAACGTCACCGCGATCATGATCGCGTCGACGCCGGACGGCTGCCGGGAGCTCGCGGGGGCCATGCTGGGCATGGACGCGACCGAGGCCCAGGAACTGTCGCACGACGACGTCCGCGACTCGATCGGCGAGCTCGTCAACATCGTCGTGGGCGCGATCAAGTCCGCGATGAGCGGTGAGGATCCGGAGCTCGCCCTCGGCCTGCCGCTGTTCCTCGAGGGGCCCTTCGAGCCCGACCGCCACTCCCACACGGAGGTGGCGATCTGCGACGTCGGCGGGACCCCGTGCGTGGTCTCGGTCGTGGTCGGCGAAGCGGCTCGACGTCAGGCCGCCTGACGCCGCGGGATCACTTCGCCTTGGCGTCGGCCTTCGCGTCGCCACGCGGCGCGCCGCACGAGGCGCACGCGCCGTGCTCGTGCGTGTTCTCGGCGCCGCAGTAGGTGCACTTCCACGGCGCGACCTTGGCGTCGGCGTCGGCCTTGGCCTTGGCGTCGGCGTCGGCCTTCGCCTTGGCGTCGTCCTTCTTGTCGCGATCCGCCGCGAGCACCTTGTCGACGGCGGCCTGGGCCGTGGCGATGTCGCCGTTGATCTTCTCGAGCACCGCCGCGGCGCCGGCCTCGTCGGCCGCCCCGGTGGCCAGTGTGGCCTCGACCCGCGCGATGGTGGCGGCGGCGTCCTCGGCCGCGACCTTCGCCCCGAGTCGGCTCGATTCGTCGCCCGCCTTGGCGGCCGCCTCGACCCGCGACTCGCGGAGCTTCTTCAGCTTGTCCTCGAGTCCGCGGAGATCCGTCACGAAGTCCTTGGCGATGACGCCGTTGGCCTCCGCGAGCTTGGCGATCTTGGCCTCGTCGCCGAGGCTGCCGGCCGCGTCGTAGATCGCCTGCGCGCGGGCCAGCCTCGCCTCGAGCGCCGGCTTGAGGCCGGGGTACTTCGCCATCTGCCCGCGGACCTCGCCGACGTTGGCGTCCCAGCGCTGCTGCTCGCCCTCGACGGTCTTCTTGCAGCCCGACAGCATCAGGACCAGCGCCGCGAAGACGGTGAGGATCGTTCGGGTGACGTTCGCCATCGGCGCCTACTGTCTCAAATGCCCGCCGGACCGCGCCAGGGGCTTGGCCCGGTTGTTTGGGCGCGCAATCGCTTGGCGGTAGGCTGCCCGGCCGTGCCCCGTCCCCCGCGCCCCGAGCCCCAACGCCCGACGATCGCGAGCTCGGTGTGGGGCAGCGAGCACTACGACCGCGTGGTCCGAGGCGTGCTCGCGGCCAAGACCTCGGTGTGGATCGCCACGGCGAACCTGAAGGAGCTGCGGGTCGCCCCCCACGGCGCGCCGCGGGGCCGCTACCACTCGGTGCTCGCGGAGTTCGATCGCCTCGCCCGCGCCGGCGTCGAGCTCCGGCTCCTCCACGCCGGCGCGCCGTCGCGGCCGTTCCGCGACGAGTTCGACGACTGGCCGCGCCTCGTCGCGGGGGGCCTGGCCCTGCGGCAGTGCCCGCGGGTGCACCTCAAGGTCGTCATCGTGGATGGCGCGTGGATGTACCTCGGCAGCGCGAACTGGACCGGCGCCGGCCTCGGGGCCAAGGCCGAGGATCGGCGCAACTTCGAGCTGGGGATCGTCACCACCGACGAGGCGATGCTCGACGCGACCCAGCAGCGCTTCGAGGAGATCTGGCGCGGGCGACCGTGTGCGCGCTGCCGCGTGCGGGCGCAGTGCGAGGCGCCGCTCGACGTGACGACCCGCGTGGCCCCGCCACCGGCGGCGATCGTGCGCATCGGCCGGCCGGCCCCCGAGCCCGAGCCACGACGGCGGTCCGGGGCGATCCCGGGGGCCGCGCGGGCGATCCGGCGGCCGCGGTTGCCCTCGGGCCGCCGCGCCCCGTAGACTCGCGCGTCCGGTCATGAGCAACCACCGTCGGCAGTACGTCGTCCGCGTCAACACCGAGTTCGCCGCAGCCCACGTGCTGCGCGGCTACGCGGGCGCGTGCGAGCGGATCCACGGCCACACGTGGAAGGTGGAGGTCGAGGTCGTGACCCACCAGCTCGACGCCCTGGGCATGGGGATCGACACCCACGAGCTCCGCGACGCCCTCGGGGTGATCATCGGCGAGCTCGACCACCGGTTCCTCAACGAGGTCTCCCCCTTCGACGAGGTCAACCCGACGGCCGAGAACGTCGCCGCGCTGGTCTATGGGCGCCTGGCGCGGACGCTCCAGGCCGCCCGCGGCGAGCGCGTCCGGCTCCGGGCCGTGACCGTCCGCGAGAACGACCGCAGCTCGGTCACCTACTCCGAAGAGCCCTGACGGGGCGCCGCCGGGCGGCATCGGGTGCCCCTGGGGGCAGGGGCCGAAGGGGCGCCGGGCGCCTTGACACCCCCCCGGCCGACGGGGCACGCTCCGCCGCCCATGTCCCAGGTCTGCATCGTCACCGGCAAGCGCCCCGTTCGGGGGATGAACGTCTCGCACTCGCATGTGCGATCGAAGCGGCGGCTGCTGCCGAACCTCCACGAGAAGCGGTACTGGGTCGCCAGCGAGAAGCGCTTCGTGAAGCTCAAGCTCTCGACGTCGGGCATGCGCATCATCGACAAGCGCGGCATCGACGTCGTGCTCGCGGAGATCCGCGCCCGCGGCGAGAAGGTGTGAGTTCGTCGGGCCAGGGGAGGCCGCCCGCTTCCCCTGCGTTCGAGGCCCCGATCACGACGCCGACCTCGACCGGCGCTCCACTGCGTCGCACCGCTGGATGGGTGCTGCTGTGGGCGCTGGGAGTCGGCTATGTGATCTCGGGTGACTACTTCGGGTGGAACTTCGGGCTGCGGCCCGCCGGTCACGTCGGTCTGCTGGTCGCCACGGCGGTGATGGGCGTGATGTACACGGCCCTCATCTTCACGATGGCGGAGCTGGCCTGCGCGACGCCGGTCGCCGGTGGCCCGTTCGCGTTCGCCCGGCGGGCCCTGGGCCCCGCGGGCGGCTTCCTCACCGGGATCGCGGTGACCCTCGAGTACACGATCGCCCCGGCCGTGATCGCCGCGGGCATGGCCGGCTACGTGGCGGGGTGGGTCGATGGCAGCGGGGCTGATCCCGCGTGGGTGCACGCCTGGGTGCCGCCCGCGGCCTACGCGGCGTGCGTCGCGATCAACCTGGCGGGCGCGGCCGTGTCCCTGCGAGCCCTGCTGGTGGTGACGGCGCTGGCCGCCGCGGCCCTCGTGGCCTGGGCCGTCGGCGTCGCGATCGCGATGCCGGACGCGGGCTGGTCGCGCCTGGGCGCGGCCGTCTCCGAGGTGCCGCCCGCGACCGGGGTCATGGCCGCGCTGCCGGCCGCGGGCTGGTTCTTCCTCGCGATCGAGGGCGTGCCGATGGCCGCCGAGGAGACCCGCGATCCGATCCGCGACCTGCCGCGGGGCATGATCGCCGCGATGGCGAGCCTGGTCGTGCTGGCCCTCATCGTGCTCGTCCTCGCGCCCGCGGCGATCGACCCCTCCGAGCTCGCAGGCTCGGCCAACCCGCTGCCCGCGGCGCTCGAGGCCACGTTGGGGCGCGGCGTGCTCTACGACGTCGTCACCGGCATCGGCCTGCTCGGCCTGTTCGCGAGCATGCTGTCGATCGTCTACGCGTGCTCGCGGCAGGTGTTCGCGTTGGCCCGGGCCGGACACCTGCCGCCGATGCTCGCGCGGACCAACCGCCGCGGCGTGCCGCACGTGGCGATCGTCGTTCCGGCGTGCGTGGGCTGGGCGATCCTGCGAATGGTCGACGCCGTCACCGGCCCCGAGCTGCCCGCGGCCGACGTCGTCATGCAGGTCGCGGTCTTCGGCGCGCTGGTCTCGTACGTCGCCGTCGCCCTCAGCCACCTCGTCCTGCGCCGATGGGCGCCCGCGTTGCCACGCCCGTATCGGACGCCCGGCGGCGTCGCGACCTCGGGCCTCGCGCTCGCGCTGGCGCTCCTCGCCCTGGGTTCGGGCGTCACCTACGGCGTCGCAGGCACGGTGACGATCGCAGCGACGCTCGGTGTGTTCGCGCTGGCCGCGGTGTACTTCGTCGTCGTGGTGCGCCCGCGGATCGCGGGGCGCAGCGTCGACGACGAGCTCGCGATCGTGCGCGCGGCCGAGTCGGGCGACTGACGCCGGGACGCCCGCGGCGTGCGGCTCACTTCGCGGCGGGCGTCTTGCCCAGCGCCTTGTCGATCGCCGCCGCGAAGCGGGTCTTGGGCTGCGCGCCCTGGATGATCTCGTCGCCGATCTTCCACGACGGCAGGCCGGTCATGCCCAGGGAGCCGCACGCGGCGGTGTCCTCCTGCAGGCGCGCGGTGAGGTCGGTCGACTTGCGATCGGCGTTCCACTTCGCGACGTCGAGGCCGAGGCCCGCGGCGATCTTCTCGAGCGCAGCGTTGCTCCGGGCCGCGCGCGAGCGGACCAAGGCGTCGTGCATCTCCCAGAACTTGCCCTGCTTGCCGGCGGCGATCGCCGCGAAGTGGGCGACGTCGCCGTCGGTGCGGCCCGGCGGCACGAGGTGGCGGAACTGCAGCGCGACGTCGGTGCCGTAGCCGGGGAGCAGCTCGCCCAGGGTCTTCGCGCCGCGGGCACACGCGGGGCAGTCGAGGTCGGTGCACGCGACGATGGTCAGCTTCGCCGCCTTGGCGTCGCCGAGCACGGGCGTGTTGCCGACGACGCCCTTGGCCGAGGCGGGCGCGGCGGTCGGCACCGCCTTGGGCACGGCGTCGACCTGCTTGAAGCCGCGCCAGGTCCGGAGCATCGCGTCGAAGCCCTCGGCCTGGCTGATCTGCTCGGTCTTGATGAACGCGTCGGCCTTCTTCGATTCCTCGGCGACGAGCGCATCGACATCGGCGGGCTTGGCCGTGTTCTCGAGGATGCGGCCGTTGACGAGGAGCAGGGGCGGCATGGCGGTGCCGCGCATCGTGTCGACGACGCCCTTGTCCTCCGCGAGCATCGCGGCGACGGTGGGCGACGCGATGTCGGCGTCGTAGCGCGCCATGTCGAGGCCGGTCGCCTCGGCGGCCTTGCGCGCGGCCGCGGCGTCGACGGCCTCGCCGAGCGCGACGAGGCGCGGGTGCAGGTCCCAGAGCTTGCCCTGCAGGTCGGCCGCGAGGGCGGCCTTCGACGCGGCCTCGGAGGCGGGCGTCTGCGGCAGGAAGCGCATCGCGAAGCGGACCTCGGGGTGGGCCTCGCGGGCGGTCGCGAGGGTCGCGAACGCGGCCGCACACTCCTTGCAGCCGTAGTCGGCGTACGCGACGATCGTCACCAACGCATCGGCGGGACCGGTCGGCGTGCGGCCGGAGCCCGGCCCGATCGCGTAGTTGGTCGACTTGCTGGCCTCGCCGCGCTTGTGGGTCGGATCGACGGCCTTGGCCTGCCCGGCGCCGGGCTTGGCCGCGTGCATGAAGCGGGCGTACAGCTCGGACCGCGCGGCGCCGGCGTCGAGCAGCTTCTTCGCCGCCGCGCGCTCCTCCTCGACGATCGCCGCGAGCGCCTCGACGTCCTTGGCCCCGGTGATCTTGCGCCCGTTGACGAAGAAGGTCGGGGTCGACTGGACCTCGATGACGCGGCCCTCGTTCGTCTCGGCGGAGACCTTCGCCGCGGTCGCCGGCGAGGCGAAGTCGGCGGCGAACTTGGTCATGTCGAGGCCCAACGCGCGGGCGTGCGCGGTGATGTCGGCGTCGCCGAGCTTGGTGCGGTCGGCGAAGAGCGCGTCGTGCATGGGCCAGAACTGGCCCTGGGCGTGGGCGGCCACGGCGGCGCGCGCCGCCGGCTCGGCGTGCTGGTGCATCGGCAGGGGGAACTGCTTGAACACCAGCCGCACGTCCTCGGGGTAGCGCAGCACCATCTGCGCCATGTTGGCCGCGAGCTTTCCGCAGAACGGGCACTCGAAGTCGCTGAACTCGACGATCGTCACCAGGGGGAGCTCGGCGCCCTCGGCGGGATCGTCGGCGTGGATCGGCACGACGAAGCGCTCGCCCTCGACGAGCGCATCGAAGGCGCCGTCCACCGCGGTGGCGTCGACGATCGGGGCGGCCACGGGGGCCGCCGCGGCGGGCTCGCGTCGGTCGCGGCGGGGTCGCTTCTCGATGCATGCGGTCGGGGCGACCGCGACGGTGGCGAGCAGGACGAGGGCGGCGAGGCGGACGGGGGAGGAGCGGTGCATGGCGAGCGCGCGGATGGTAGCGGCCCGCGGTGCTGCGCGCACGCGCCCTCGCAGTCGCGGCGCGGGCGGGTCCCGGCGTCGCTCGCGATGGCCTGCTACGCGAGCGCGGTCAGCCGCTCGATCCGCTTCGCCGTCGCCGGGTCGGCGCCGGCGATGGCCCACGCCCAGCCGGGCTCGCCGGTGCGGGGTTGCAGCCACTTGCGGGTCCACGCCTCGAGGGCGTCGGGGGCGATGGCGAGCTGGCGCTTGGCGTCGCCCGCCAGGGCGCCCGCGATGGCGGCGTCGGTGTCCGCGAGATCGATCGCCTGGGCGAACAGCCGAGTCCAGTCCTCGCCCGCGAGGCTCGCCTCCACCACGCGGGCGCCGAGCCACAGCTGCACCGCGCCGAACAGCCGCTGTCGAGGCTGGCGCGTGACCGCGAAGCTCGCGAGCTCGCCCACCGCCTGCTGCACGTCGCGGTCGGCGTCGCTGCGGCCGATGTTCGTCGCGACCAAGAACGTCGCGACGTCGCCGCAGATCGCGAGGCTGGCGTCGAACTCCTCCTGCGCCACGCGTTGGGCGAGGCGTGCCATCGCCCGATCCTCGGGGCCGGCCAGCGGGATGGTGCGACCGAGCACGAGCGTCGCGGGTCCGTTGCCGCCGGCCGCGACCACGAGCGGCGTCGCGGGCTCGGCGAGCAGGCGCGTGCGGCCCGGGGTCGGGGGCGCGGCCCAGCGCAGGCGCGCCGTGGCCTGCTGCAGCACCGGCGCGGGCTTGGCCCCGTCGACGCCGCGCCAGCCCTCGGTGAGGCGGCGCAGCTCGGTCTTCAGCGCCTCGGCCGACACGGAGGTGTGCACCAACAGCACGCAGCGCCGCGGATCGACCAGGCGCTGCCAGTGCAGGGCGAGCTCGGCCCGAGGCATCGCGGCGAGGCGCTTCGGATCGACGCCCTCGTCGATGCCGAACAGCGATCGCACCGCAGCGCTCGCGGCGACCTCGAGCGTGGGCCGAGCCGCCGGATCGTCGAGCAACCGCTCGCGCGCGCCGTCGAGGCCGGCGGGCGTCGAGGCCGACAGCGCCGCCCGCAAGGCCGCGAGCGTGGTGGGCAGGTGCGCGTCGGTGCCGGTCGCGACGAGCTCGACGCGGTGCGGACCGTGCTCGACCGCGATCGTCACGCCGAACCGCTGCAGCCGGCGCTGCCAGTCGAAGCGGGCGTGCTCGGCCGCGACCGCGACCGCCTCGCCCGGGGGCGAGTCGGCGCCGATCGACGTCGGCATCAGCAGGCGAACGCGCATGCCGATCCCGCCGGGCTCGTGCAGGCCGAACAGGATGAGGCCGTTGTCGAGCTGGCCGCGCTGCGGTGCGGGCCACGGCGGCGCGAGGGCCCCGATGGCCTCGGCCCGCTCGACGACGGGCTCCTCGTCCCAGACCTCGGCGAGGGTCGGGGCGCTCTTGCGCTTGCATGCGGCCAGGGCCGCGGCGCCGAGGCCGAGCAGTACGGCGCGTCGTCGCGAGCGCCACGCGGGCGGTGGGGTCGTCATGGAGTCTTCCCCGCGGGCTTCGGGTCGGCGGCGGGCGCAGCGATCGTCGCCGCGCCGAGGTCGAGCAGGTGGGCGTACGCGGTCGGCACCGTGGGACTGGCGAGGACCGCGTCCGCGCCGAGGAGCTCGGCGGCGGGGCGCATCGGGCCCGCTGCTGGATCGCGGCCCGGCGAACGGGCGCGCGCCAGGTGCCGCGCGAGGGCCAGCGGCGTGCGCACGGCGTAGCGCAGGCGCTCGGCCACCACGGCGCGCTCCTTCGACAGCGCGGACTCGTCGTCGTCACGGACCCGCGCCAGGCGATCGCGCAGCGTCGCCTGGGCATCGTCGGCGCCGTTCACCTTCACCACCATCACGCCGCGGCGCGCATCGTCGTCGATCGAGCAGCGCACGCGAGCGCGGGCGTGCTCGTGGGTGGCGCGGCGCAGGCGGTTCATCGCTCCGCACACGACGTCGGCCCAGGCCTGGCCCGCGGTGTCGGCGGGGATCGGCCAGACGAACGTCCCTGGCGCCGCGGCCTTGGTGGCGACCGCCCGCGGCACGCCGCCGCCCGGCGGCGTCACGGTGCGGTCCCGGGCCGTGCGCGCGGCCGGGGGCAGGTCGCCGAAGGCGAGCACGACCGTGTTCATCACCAGCGCCGGGGCGTCGGGCGCGACGATCACCAGCGTCGCGCGGTCATAGCCGAGGCGCTCCGCGAGCTGCGACGACACGGCGCGCTCCGACAGCGCGGCGACCGAGTCGGACACCGCGTGCCCGTCGTGCCGCAGGCCCTCGGCCTGGTGCGCCGCGGCCCGTAGCGCCGCGGGGGCGCCCCAGGTGCGGGCCCGATCGCGTCGCGCCCACCGCAGCGTGTCCTTCCACAGCGTCTCGCTCACCGTCGGGGCGCGCAGACGCGACGCCTCGGCGGCGATCATGTCCGCGAGCATCGACGCGGGCACGAGGCTCTCGTACCGGATCTGCGCCGGGCCGATCGCGAACGACGTGACGCCGCCGGTGCCGTGCACGGCCCGCGCGATGCCGCCGGGCGCGTACTCGCGGTTGCCCTGGAACAGGTGATACGCGAGGGCGTGCACGAGGCCCGGCGCGTCGGCGGGGTCGTCCTCGGTGCCGGTCTCGATCGCCAGGGCGATCGCGGCGACCGGCAGCGTGAGATCCTGGGCGATGATGACCCGCACGCCGCACGGCAACACCGCGTCGACGACGAGCGGGGCGTCGTCGGTCGGCGCGGCGGGCTCGTCGATCGGGGTCGGTGCGATGGCCGGCTCGGCCGGCGCGCTGGCGGGTTCGGCGGCCGGGGCCGCGCGCAGCGACGCCGGGGCCGCCGCGACGAGCGCGACGAGCCAGGCCCGACCCCGCCGGCGCGGCGCGGACGTCATCGGGCGCGCATCAATTCGCGTCCGGCGTAGCGGGCGCTGCTTCCGAGCAGTTCGTGGATCCGCGTCAGCTGGTTGTACTTCTCGGTGCGATCCGATCGCGACGCGCTGCCGGTCTTGATCTGCCCCGACTCGCACGCGACCGCGAGGTCTGCGATGAAGTCGTCGCCGGTCTCGCCGCTGCGGTGCGAGACGATGCAGCGGTAGCGCGCGCGGTGGGCCGTGCGGATCGCGACCTGGGTCTCGGTCAGCGTGCCGATCTGGTTGACCTTCACCAACAGCGCGTTGGCGACGCCCGCCTCGATGCCGCGGCGCAGCCGGACCGGGTTGGTGACGAACAGGTCGTCGCCGACCAGCTGCACCGTGCTGCCGAGCCGGTCGGTCAGCAGCTTCCAGCCGTCCCAGTCCTCCTGATCCATCCCGTCCTCGATCGACACGAGGGGGAAGCGCCGCGCGAGATCGGCGTAGAGGTCGGTGAGCTCGGTGGCGTCGAGCTGGCGGCCGCCCTCGCCGGCGAGGGTGTAGACCTGGCGATTGCGGTCGTAGAACTCGGACGCGGCGACGTCGAGCGCGAGGCTGATCTGCTCGCCGGGGCGGTACCCCGCGGCCTCGATCGCCTTGGTCAGCAGTCCCAGCGCCTCTCCGTTGGTCGCGAGGTTCGGCGCGAAGCCACCCTCGTCGCCCACCGAGGTCGCGAGCTTGGCGTCGTGCAGCAGCTTCTTCAGGGCGTGGAAGGTCTCGACGCCGGCGCGCAGCGCCTCGGGGAAGCTGTCGAAGCCGTGGGGGACGATCATCGACTCCTGGAAGTCGAGGTTGTTGTCCGCATGGGCGCCGCCGTTGATGACGTTCATCAGCGGCACCGGAAGCGTGCACGCCAGCGTGCCGCCGAGGTAGCGGAACAGGGGCAACCCGACGTCCTGGGCCGCGGCGCGCGCGGTCGCGAGGGAGACGCCGAGCAGCGCGTTGGCGCCGAGCCCGTGCTTGTTGGCGGTGCCGTCGGCGGAGCACAGCGCCGCGTCGACGCCGGCCTGGTCGGTGGCGTCGAGGCCGATGACGACCTCGGCGAGGCGATCGGTCACGTTGGCGACCGCCCGCGTGACGCCCTTGCCGCCGTAGCGGGTCTTGTCGCCGTCGCGCAGCTCGTGGGCCTCGAACTCTCCGGTGCTCGCGCCCGAGGGCACGGCGGCCCGGCCGACGTTGCCGGCCTCGGTGGTGACTTCGACCTCGATGGTCGGGTTGCCGCGCGAGTCGAGGATCTCGCGGGCGTGCACGTCGACGATGCTGCTCATGGTGGGGTCTCCGTCGGTCCGTCGCCCGAGGGGGGCGCGGGCGGCCGAGCGTAGCGCGGGTCGGGGGCGCTCGGAAGTGGTACCGTCCGCTTCGGGCATGCGCAGCATCGCGATCGGTCTGCTCGGCGCGGGCAACGTCGGCTGCGGCGTGCTTCGCCTCCTGGAGGACAACGCCGAGGCGATCGCCGCGCGCATCGGCGCCCGCGTCGTCGTCAAGCACGTGCTGCTGCGACACCCGGGGGCGCGCCGCGCGTTCGACATCCCGGCGTCGGCCAAGGTCACCGATGCGCAGACGGTGCTCGACGATCCGGACGTGCGCGTCATCGTCGAGGTCATGGGCGGGCTCGAGCCCGCGCGCGGCTACGTCATGCAGGCGCTCGCCCATCGCAAGCACGTGGTGTCCGCGAACAAGGCCCTGCTCGGCACGCACGGCAAGGAGCTGTTCGCCGAGGCGACGCGGCGCGGCGTGACGATCCACTTCGAGGCCGCGGTCGCCGGCGGCATCCCGATCCTCCGGACGCTCCGCGAGGGCCTCGCCAGCGACCGCATCCTCGGGATCACCGGGATCATCAACGGCACCTCGAACTTCGTGCTCGACGCGATGACGCGGACCGGGGCCTCGTACGCCGACGCGGTCCAGGCCGCGCAGGAGGCCGGGTTCGCCGAGGCCGACCCCACGATGGACGTCTCGGGCGTCGACGCGGCGCAGAAGCTCGCCCTGCTGGCCCTGGTCGCGTTCGGGCTGCGCGTCGATCCGACCGCGATCCCGACCGAGGGCATCACGCGCGTCGAGCCGGTCGACGTCCAGTCGGCGGCGGCGCTGGGCTGCGTCATCCGCAGCATCGCCCACGCCGAGCTGGTCGACGGCCGTCGGTTGCGCGCGCGCGTGCACCCGGTGCTGGTGCCGACGCTGCACGTGCTCGCGGGCGTGTACGGCAGCTACAACGCCGTGCTCGTGAACTCGGCGGCCCTCGGCCGCAGCCTCTACTACGGCCGCGGCGCCGGCATGATGCCGACGGGCACGGCCGTGGTCTCGGATCTGGTCGAGGTCTGCCGTTCGGTCGTCGCGTTCGCGGATCGCGGCCCGCCGCCCGAGGCGCTGGGCACCATCGCCGACGTGGTCCCGATCTCGAACGGCGACGAGCGCCACGAGAACTACCTGCGCGTGCGCGTGCCCAACGTGCCGGGCGTGCTCGCGGCGGTCGCCGGCTGCCTGGGGCGCCATGGCGTCAGCATCAAGCGGCTGTACCAGGACCCCCGCGGCCCCGAGCTGCCCGTCGACATGGTGCTCGTCACCGAGGCGATCGAGGACGTGCGGCTGCGCGGCGCGTTGGCCGAGATCGACGCGCTCGAGACCACGCTGGTGCCGACGATGCGGCTGCGCCTGTTGCCCCCGGAGCCCCTCGACGGATGACCACGCCGTTCCTCGCGCCGCCCGATCGCACGGCCATGCGCCTCGCTCACCAGGCGCGGGTGCTGTTCGCCGACACGGATCAGATGGGCGTCGTCTACCACGCGTCGTACCTGCGCTACCTCGAGGCGGCGCGCGTCGAATTGCTGCGCGCCGCCGGCATGAGCGTGCCGGCGTTCGAGCCGCTGGGCCTCGGCCTCCCGCTCACCGAGGTCGCAGTGCGCTATCGCGCGTTCGCCCGCTACGACGATCGCATGTCCGTGCACTGCGGCATCTCGGCGCTCTCGAGCGTGCGCGTGCACTTCGACTACGTGATCACGATCGAGCCGGGCGATCGCCTCGGCCTCGAGGCGCCGCTCGAGGTGCTCTGGGCGCAGACCCGCCACGCGTGCATCCGCATCGACGACGGCCGGCCGACGCGCATGCCGGCCTCGCTGGTCGCTCTGCTCGAATCCTGTTACACCCCGCGTTGACTTCCCCTGTCGGCCCCTCGCCGTCGACCCTGCCTCTCCATCGACCCGTGCGGGTCGACCCCGCACAAGGAGCACGCCATGGACCGCCGTCTCGTCCTCGAGTTCGTTCGCGTCACCGAAGCCGCCGCCATCGCGTGCTCGCACCTCATCGGTCGTGGCGACCGCGACGGGGCCGATGCCAAGGCCGTCGAGGCGATGCGCCAGGCCTTCGATCGCGTGCCGGTGCGCGGCACGGTGGTCATCGGCGAGGGCGAGCGCGACGAGGCGCCGATGCTCTACATCGGCGAGCGCGTGGGCTCGGCCGACGAGACCTACCCCGAGGTCGACATCGCGGTCGATCCGCTCGAGGGCACCAACCTGTGCGCCGAGGGGGGCCCCGGCGCGCTCGCGGTGCTCGCGGTCGCGGCCAAGGGGCAGCTGCTCAACGCCCCCGACACGTACATGGAGAAGATCGCGACCGGCCCCGAGGGCATCGGCGTGGTGTCGCTGCGCAAATCGGCCACCGAGAACGTCCGCGCCCTCGCCGAGGTCAAGGGCCGCCGCACCAGCGACATCACGGTCGTCGTGCTGGAGCGCGAGCGTCACGACAAGCTCGTCGCGGAGCTGCGCGGCGCCGGGGCCCGCGTGCACCTCATCACCGACGGCGACGTCGCCCCCGCGATCGCCACGTGCCTGCCCGACAGCGGCATCGACATGGTCTGCGGCACCGGCGGCGCGCCCGAGGGCGTGCTCTCGGCCGCGGCGCTGCACTGTCTGGGCGGCGCGTTCGAGGGCCGGCTGGCCTTCCGCAACGACGGCGAGCGCCAGCGTGCGATCGCGATGGGCATGACCGATCCCGATCGCATCCTCACGATGGGCGACCTCGTGCGCGGCGAGGTCATCTTCGTCGCGACCGGCGTGACCGCCGGCCCGATGCTGAAGGGCGTGCGCCGCATCAAGGATCGCCTGCACCTGCAGACCCTCGCGATGCGCAGCTCCACGGGCACCGTGCGCTGGGTCGACACGACGGTGCGCGTCGACCGGTTCAAGGGCTGAGGCGTTGGGTCACGGATTCGAGGCTCGGGCCTTGAACAGTCGCCCACGAAAGGCGACGATCACGCCGGATGTCCCAAGTGTTCGGCGGCGAACCCCACAGCACGGCGCCCGACGGGTCGTGCGACGTATGGTTCACGGATCCGCCCGGCCTGATGGTGGTCATGCGTCCCGGCGCTCGGCTGACCGAGGCCGCGGCAGGGTGGCTGTCCGGCCCGGTCTACGACGCCATGGATGCGCGGTTCCCCGGCGCCGCGTTTTGCTTCTTCCAGGACTTCGGCCCCTCGATCGGCTACGAGACCGCGGCCCGCAACCGCATGAACGCGTGGGCGGCGAGCGTCGGTCGCGACCGGATCACGCACGTGGGGATCATCGTGGCGCCGCAGGCTCCGATGCTGATCCGTCTGGGCGCCTCGATGGCCACGCTGGCGGTGAGCATGCTCGGCGTCCGAGCTCGGGTCTACGAGAGCCGAGTCGAGGCACTGGCAGCGCATCCGATCGCGCCGCTGGCCGATCCCCCGCGGCTCTGATCCGGTCGGGCCGAGCCGCACCCTGCTACGGCTGCTCGTCGGTGTGGAAGTACGCCTTCACGTACGCGGCGAGCTGCCCGTCGGTCGGGTGATCCGCGCTCTCGACGGACACGACCTTGTTCTCGATCTTCGGGGTGTGCTGGTGCATCCAGCGCATGAACTGCAGCTTCGCGGTGCCGGGGCCGACCACGAGGATCTGGTCGGGCTTGGCGAGCGCACCGGCGACGTCGTGGAAGAAGTGCACATCGCCCTCGGCGTGGTCGCTCTGACGGGTGCGATGGCCGTGCGGCCTGGGGTGCGGATGGGCCTTGACCACCTCGGAGTGCAGACCCTCGGGTCCGACCTCGAAGATGCGGGCCTCGTGGTGATCGATCCAGACAACGCCGTACTCGAGCATGGGTCTGGGAGTAGCAGGCCCCGGTCGCGCGCGGTCACGAAGGCTCCGCGCAACGGCTGCTCGGCGGGCGCAAGACGTTCGCGTGCCGTCACAGGCGCAGCAGCAGCTGCGCGACGATGATCTTCGCCACGGTGGCGACCGGGTACACCGCGGCATAGCCCGCGCTGGGGATCTCGTTCCTGGTCCGCTCGATCGCGAAGGCCAGCGCCGCGGGCTGGGTCTGGATGCCCGCGACCACCCCGAGGGCGACGGCCCCGGGCAGGTGGAGCACGCGCGTGCCGACGAGCACCGTCAGCGACGCGACCACGATCGTGACCACCGCGCCGAGCCCGATGATCGGCGCGATGCCACCGTCCCTCACTGCCTCGGCGAAGGCCCAGCCCGAGCGCGTGCCGACGCCGGCGAGGAAGAGCACGAGGCCGACCTGGCGCAGGGTCATGCTCGCGGCGTGGGGCAGCGTCCACACGAGGGGCCCCGTACGTCCGGTGCGACCCAACAGCAGGCCGACCACGAGCGGCCCGCCGGCGAGGCCGAGGGTGAACCGGCCGCCGTCGGGCAGCGGGATCGGGATCAGCCCGACGAGCAGCCCGAGGCCGATGCCGAGCGAGAAGCTGATCACGTCGATCTCGGCGAGCGCCCGCTGCGAGTCGCCGAGGAAGCTCGAGGTCGCGGCGATCTGCTCGCGGGGCGCGACGACCCGCACGGCGTCGCCGAGCTCGAGCTGGGTCTGCGGCGTGGGCACGAACTCGACGTCGCCCCGGCGCACGCGGGTGATCTGGGCCCCGAAGCGCGCGTCGAGGCCCAGCTCGCCCAGCGGCCGCTGGGCGATGCGCGGGTTGGACACGGTGATCCGGCGATAGTCGACGACGCTGCGGTCGAACTCGAGGTGCGCGTCGCTGCGCTCGCCCATCGCCGCGACCGCGGCCGCGATCGCGGTGGCCTCGCCGATGACGGTGACGATGTCGTCGGCATGCAGCACGACATCGTCGGTGACCACCGAGGTCTGCTCGCCGCGGCGCATTCGGCCGAAGGCGACCGCGAGGCCGAGGCGCTCGCGCAGGAAGCGGCTCGACATCTCCGGCAGTGGCCGAGTGATCCGGATCGCGACCAGCTCGAGCTTGCCGCCCGCCAGGCCGGGCGCGTCCTCGGGGCTGACGACCTCGTGGGCGGGGTCGAAGCCGAGGACCTTCGGCGCCAGCGCGATCACGGCGAGCACCCCGAGCACGCCGCCGGGGTAGGCGAGCGAGTAGCCGAGCACGGGCCCCGGATCGCCGGCCAGCGCCGTGTGGCCCAGGGCGTCGATGACGGCCGCGAGCGCGGGCGTGTTGGTCAGCGCGCCGGCGAACACCCCCGCCGCCGTCGGCCCCGCGAGGCCGAGCTTCGCCCCGACGACCACGAGCACGGCCCCGAGGGCGACTGCACCGACGGCGAGCGCGGCGGTCTGGACCCCGCGCCGCCGCATCGCCGCGAAGAAGCCGGGCGCGGTCGACAGCCCGACGACGTAGACGAAGGTCACGAGGCCGAACTGCAGCACGATGTCGGGCAGGCGCAGCGCAGGATCGAGGCTGCCGACGCCGAGGCCGGCGAAGAGCACCGCGGAGACGCCGAGCCCGATGCCCGCGATCTCGATGCGTCCGAGGACGAACCCGAGCGCCGCGACGCAGAACAGCAGCAGCAGCGGGTTGGCCGCGAGCACGTCGACCATCGCGGAGCAGTGTGCAGCATCGCGGGGCCGGGGAGCGCGGCGGCCCGCGAAACCTTTGCAGCAGGGGCGATTTGCCGGGCGCTCGCCGTCGCGCGCGTCATTGGTGCGACCATGGTCGACGGCCCGGCGCCCCCTGACCGCCGACCCACGAGCCCACCCATGCCTTGCCCGCGCTTCACCACGATCACCACCCTCGCATCCCTCGCCGCCGTCGCGTCGCTGACGACGAGCGGTGAGGCCCTGGCCGCGACACCGGTCTTCTACGACAACCTCGTCACCTTCGAGGCCGACATCGCCGATCGGATCACCGACGACTACTCGAACCCGGGCTACGTCTTCATCCAGAGCGACGACGTGATGAGCGCGGTCTTCAACGAGACCGACTACCACACGACCGGGTTCATGAACCTGAACATCGTGTCGGGCGGGACCTACTGCGCGGGGTGCAACGGATCGTTCGAGCTGTCGTTCCTCACGACGTCGCTCGGCAACGACGCGGGCATCAACGCGGTGGGCCTGCAGATCGTCGGCCACGATCTGAACAACCAATACTCGGCGTTCATCACGTTCGCCGACGGCACGACCCAGGACATCCCGCTGCCGGGCGGCGGGACATTCTGGGGGGTGGCGGCGCCCGAGCGCATCGAGCGGATCCACTTCGGGCTGCCGGGGGGCGGCTCCACGATGGGCGGCTCGTTCCAGATCGATGACCTCGTGATCGGCGAGGGCTCCCCCGAGTCGTGCCCGGGCTCCAGCATCGACATCTCGACGCTGACCCAGAGCAGCGGCATCACCGTCACCCGCACCGGCACCACCACGGGCGCCCTCGACGACATCGACGAGCCTGCCGAAGTCGCGTGCTGGGAGTCGACGGGCGGCCCGGAGAACGTGTTCCGCTTCGTCGTCCAAGAAGAGGCGTGGCTGCAGATCGACCTCGATGACAGCGAGTACGACACCAAGCTCGCCATCGTCGACGGCTGCCCGGGTGGCGAGAACTTCTGCGCCTACAACGACGACTACGTCGGCACGACCTCCGGGTTCGACTGCACCCCGTACGCGGCCGGCATCTACTCGCTCGTCGTCGGCGGCGCCACGGGCAACACCGGGCCGTACACGCTGTCGGTGACCGAGTGCTCGCCGTGCGGCAACGGATCGCTCGATCCGGGTGAGGTCTGCGACGACGGCAACACCGCCCAGGACGACGCCTGCGTCGACAACTGCGTGCCGGCGAGCTGCGGCGACGGCCACACGTTCACCGGCACGGAGGAGTGCGATGACGGCAACGACGTCGACACCGACGCGTGTCGCAACAGCTGCGTCGCGGCGATCTGCGGCGACGGTGTGATCCAGGACGAGGTCGAGGGCTGCGACGACCAGAACGACGACAACACCGACACCTGCGTCGGCGCGTGCGTCCTGGCCAGCTGCGGTGACGGCTTCGTGTTCGCCGGCTTCGAGGGTTGCGACGACGGCAACGACGTCGACCTCGACGGCTGCACCAGCTGTCAGCTCGACAGCGCCGAGTCGAGCTCCGAGGGCGGCAGCTCCGAGGGCGAGAGCTCCTCGGGGGGCGGCGAGACCTCGTCCACCGGCGGCACCGATTCCGGCACGACCGGCGGGACCACCGGCGGCTCCGAAGGCGGCGAGAGTTCGGGCTCGGGCGGCGGCGGCGAGACCGTCGGCGTCGACACCAGCGGCGGGCCGATCGGCGACTCGTCCGGTGGCGACGGCGGCAGCAGCAGCTCGACCGGGCCCGGCGAGACCAGCGGCGACTCGGGCTGCGGCTGCACCACGGACGGATCGCGGAGCACCACGCCGTGGCTGCTCGTCGTCGTCGGCGCGCTGATCCGCGGTCGACGTCGCCGCGCCGCGTGAGAGGTCCCTGCGGACGGGGGGCGCTCGGCTCCCCGCCCGCGCGGCCTACTTCGCCGCGGTCTCGACCGTGAGATCGTCGAAGAGCGTCGCGGCGTCGCCCTTGGTCCACAGCCCGATCATCCCCGCGTCGGGCAGCGCCTTGTCGGTGGCGCGGACGATCGACACGTCGTCCATGAAGCACTCGATGCTCTCGCCGGCGACGACGACCCGCAGGTTGTGCCAGGCGGTCGCGTCGAGCTCGAGGGGCGCTGCGGCGATGTCGACCCGCGCCCCGCCGAGCATCGCGTAGACGCGGAAGTTGTTCTCGACCGGGTTCCACCGCGCGACGTAGTGGTCGTTCTCACCCTTGGCGCGGAAGACGAAGCCGCCGCCCTTGTTGTTCTCGCCCGAGGTCGGCCGCAGCATCACGCTGATCTCGAGGTCGCCGTACGACGTCCCGTCGACGAGCGCGACGTTGAAGGTCTTGTTCACGCCGACGCTCTTGGTGACGCCGAACGCCCGGCCGCCCGAGGGCGCGGTCGGTTCTTCGACCACCGCCCACGTCGCCGCCGGGTCGACCTGCTCGCCGGTCTGCTTGGGCGAGAACCCGGCCGCGACGGCGCCGGGGGCCTCGGCGTCGAAGTTCCACACCCGCTCGGCGACTGCGGGCGGCGGCGCGACGGCGGTGGTCGGCGCGACGTCGGGGCCCGCCTTGGCGTCGGCCTTCGCCTTGGCGTCGGCCTTCGCCTTCGTGTCGACCTTCGCCTCGGCGTCGGCCTTCGCCTTGGCGTCGGCCTTCGCCTTGGCGTCCGGGACCGGCTTGGGCGCGGGCTCGGTGCAGGCGAGCAGGGCGAGACTCGTGAGGGCGCAGGCGATCCGCGAAGCCGGGGTCATGGGCCCGGAGTGTATCCACCGGCCGCGGCGCCGTGCGATCCTTCGCGGTGTGACGACCCCGGCGCTGCGCATCGGCATCGACCTCGGCGGGACCAAGACCGAGATCGCCGTGCTCGACGCCGACGGCGGGATCCGCCTGCGGCGCCGCGTGCCGACACCCGGCGCCGGGTACGACGCGATGCTCTCGATGCTCGTCCGACTCGTGACCGAGGTCGAAGGCGAGCTCGGGGCGCGCGGCACGGTCGGCGTCGGGATCCCCGGCTCGATCTCGGCGCGCACGGGCCTCGTGCGCAACGCGAACACGGTCTGCCTCAACGGACGCCCCCTCGCGGCGGACCTCGCCGCGCGGATGGGCCGAGAGGTCCGCGTGGCGAACGACGCCAACTGCTTCGCGCTGTCCGAGGCCAAGGACGGCGCCGGCGCGGGCGCCGAGATCGTGTTCGGCGTGATCCTCGGCACCGGCTGCGGCGGCGGCCTGGTCATCCGCGGGCGCGAGATCGCCGGCGCGCAGGGCATCGCCGGCGAGTGGGGGCACAACCCGCTGCCGTGGCCCGAGCCCGACGAGCTGCCGGGCCCGCCGTGCTGGTGCGGCAAGCGGGGCTGCCTCGAGACCTTCCTGAGCGGACCAGGGATTGCCCGAGATCACGGCGGCGAGCTCGACGCCTCGGCGATCGCCGAGGCGGCAGCCCGCGGCGATGCTCGGGCCCGCGCCACGCTCGATCGCCACGCGTCTCGCCTCGCGCGGGCGCTCGCGACCGTCATCGACATCGTCGACCCGACGGTCGTCGTGCTCGGCGGCGGCGTCGGGCAGATCGTCGGGCTGGCGGACGCCGTGGTGCAACGGCTGCCGAACTGGGTGTTCTGCGATGCGGTGAGCACCCGCGTGGTCACGCCGGTGCACGGCGACAGCAGCGGCGTGCGCGGGGCCGCGTGGCTCTGGTGACCGCGCTCCGGTGAATTCGGGTTGCCTGCGGCGCGCGGGTGCCGGACCCTTTTCCCATGCGCCGTACTGCCCTTGCCTTGATCCGAGCATCCGCGGGCCCGACGTTGCTGCTCGCCGCCTGCGCCGACGGTGCGTCCGCGCGCAACACCAGCCTGAGCGGTGGATCGGCGTCGGCGACCGACGCATCCGAGACCGACGTCTCCGCCACGCTCGATCCGACGGGCTCGTCGGGCGACGCGCCGGCGACGTCGTCCTCGGCGAGCGCGGCGACCGTCGACCCCGACAGCTCGACCAGCGTCGATCCACAGACGTCCTCCGGAGGATCCGGCTCGTCCGGCGCCGAGGGCTCGTCGTCGTCGGCGGGCTCGTCCTCCGGGGGCGAGCTGTGCGGCAACGGGGCGATCGACGCGGGCGAGGACTGCGACGGCGACGATCTCGGCGGCGTCGACTGCGTCGGGCAGGGCTTCGACGCCGGCACGCTGGCGTGTGACGCGTGCACCTTCGACACCTCGGCCTGCGTCAACTTCAGCTGCGGGAACGATGAGATCGAGGGCAAGGAGCTCTGCGACGGCAGCGATCTCGGCGGCGCCACCTGCATCACCGAGGGGTTCGTCGCCGGCGCCCTGGGCTGCCTCGACAACTGCGGCGACTACGACACCTCGGCGTGCCTGGTATCGGTGTGCGGCAACGGGGCGATCGAGGGCGACGAGGTCTGCGACGGCGCGGCGCTCGGGGGTCAGAGCTGCGCGAACCTCGGCTTCGACGGCGGCTCGCTCAGCTGCGCGAACGACTGCAGCGCGGTCGTGACCGCGGCGTGTTTCGCCTGCGGCGACGGGATCGCCAATGGCAACGAGGACTGCGACGGCGGCGATCTCGACGGGGCGACGTGCGGGGGCCTCGGTTACGACTCGGGCACGCCGAGCTGCACGGCCAACTGCACCGTGAGCCCCGCGGGCTGCTTCAGCGCGGCGACCTCGGTGTTCTGCGCGGTCCCGGCGCTGCCCCTCGGGCCGGCCACCGGCACCCTCACGGTCAGCAACATCGCGGTGGCGGGGTTGGTCGGCGCCGTCACCGACGTCGATGTCTCGGTCGCCGGCACGCACACGTGGATCGGCGACCTGCAGTTCGACGTGCGCTACGTGCAGCCGAACCTGACGGTCAACCTCGCCGACGCCCAGTGCGGATCGGCCGACGACTTCGACGCGACCTTCGACGAGGACGCCGTGGCGCTCCCCGTGTGCGGCGTGCCGGCGTTCTCCGGCGATCTGATCCCGCTCGGCAACCTCGACGCGTACGTCGGCGTCGCGGGATCGGGCAACGGCACCTGGGAGCTGAGCATCCTCGATCAGGCCGCGGGCGACGGCGGCGTGCTCGATCAGTGGTGCGTCGAGATCACGAACCTCGTCCCCGCGTAGTCCCCTGGAACCAGGGGGCGGGACGTCAGCGCGCGCGACGACGTCGGCGCAGCAGCGGGACGACGATGCCCAAGAGCCACGGGCCGCCTGCACCCGGTGCCGCGGCGCAGGCACAGCCCTTGGGCGCGCCGCCGTCGTCGCCGGTCTGGCCGGAGTTCCCGGTGGCCTCGCCATCGGTGAGGTCGCCCGACTCGCCGCTGCCGCTGTCCGCGGTGCCGGCCGCCGTGCCGCCCTCGCTGTCGCCGGTCGAGTCGCCGGCGCCGGAGGTCCCGCCGCAGGGGCTGCCGATGAAGCTGCCGCCCTGCTCGCAGGAGTCGGGGTTGTCGGAGTTGATCACCAGCAGGTTGTCGGCCTGGTACGTGGTGTACGTGCGCCCCTCGGGGTCGGACACGTCGACGCGGATCAGGCCGGACTCCCCCCACAGGGGCTCGGGCGGTGTGAAGGCGAACGCGAACTCCTCGCCGGGGAGCTCCTGGTCGACGACGTACTCGATCCACTCGGGCTCGACGTCGGGCATGGGCGTCACCGCCCAGTAGGCGGTGAACGTCGCGCCGGGCAGCGCGTGGGCGCAGCCCTCGATCATCACCTCGTCGTCGCGGTAGGGCGTGAGCTCGCCGGTGCTGATCGCCGCGGCGGGCCCGACCGCGTGGGGATCGCCGTCGTGGATCTTCACGACGCCGGGGCGCAGGGTCCAGATGTTGAACACCGGCTCGTAGGTGTACCCGTTCAGGGTGTAGACGCCCGCCGGCACCGCGGAGGTGTCCCAGTCGACGCCCGCGTCCGCCATCGCGTCCGAGATCGGCCGGCGCTCGTCGTCGCCATTGATGCGGAACCAGCAGTCGGCCCAGTGCTCGCTCAGCTCGAGGATGTCCGTCGCGTCGACGACGCCCGGGCCGACGAGCTCCGCGGCGACCGCCGCGTCGACGTCGGCCTGGGTGATCCAGGTCGGCAGGAAGTCCTGCGGGTGGTGCGGTCGACAGTAGGCGATGAACTGGTGGCGGCGGCTGCCGGGCACCTCGTCGGGCGTGACCTCGAGGTCCTCGAACGGGATGCCGTACTCGAGGTGGAAGATCGGATCTTCCGATCGATCGTGCAGGGTCAGGCACGGCGTGCCTTCCCACGTCACGGGCGTCCGCGGGTGCGTCATGTTGCTCGCGGACGCCACCGCGGGCACGAGCGCGCCGGTCAGGGCGACGAGGGCGAGGCGACGGGGGATCGCGGTGCCGGTCACGGATCTCTGGTTACTCCGCCGGACGGGTGCGCACAAGGGAGGCCCGCGCGCAGGTGTGTCGCAGCGCGCCGCGGCAGGGTCGCCGGCGACGCCGCCCTCGCCCGCTGGGCGAATTGCCCAGCCTGGAAACGACCGCGGCCCGCCGGGAGGGGCGAGCCGCGCACATCGTCGGCGGCCGGTGACGGCCGCCCTCGTCGTCCTGGATCAGCCCGCGGCGAAGGCCGCGGTGATCTTCGCCAGCGCCTCGGTGCCCTTGCTCGGCAGACCCATCACGGTCTCCTTCGCGGTGCCGACGGTGGCCTTGATGTCCGCGTCGAGCTTGACGACGATGTCGAGCTCGCCCTGGATCTTCAGCTTCTCCTCGGCCTTGGTGAAGGGCGAGGACAGCTTGGCCTGGTACTTCGCGGTGAGCTTGGCGACGAGCGCCGCCGCCTTCGCGCCGTGACCGACGATGTTCTTCGCGGCGACCGGCACGCGGTTGGGCAGCTCCTTGAGGCCGATGCCGATGCCCTTGACCGTGTTGAGCAGCGCCTCGACCTCGGCCTTCGCCTCGGCGGAGATGTCGAGGTTGACGGCGACGGTGCCGTCCTTGAGCGACGCCGAGGCCATCGCGGTGAGGCCCTTCGCGTCGATGCTGAGGCGACCCGGCATCGACGAGATCTGCTCGATGACGACGTCGACGTCGTTGATCGGCTGCAGGACCATGTCGACCTCGCCCTGGATCGCGACCGGGATTCCCTTCAGCTCTTCGAGCGGATCCTTGTCGCTCTCGGCGGCGTCGTCGGGGTTCTTGGACTGCTTGTCCTTCTTCGAACATGCGGCCGGGGAGACGGCCAGGGCGAGCAGGGTGAGGGCGAGCGTGATGCGTTGCATGGGGGCGAATCCTCGGGCGGGTGCGATCTCGGATCGGCGGCGCGCGCCCCACCAACGGTGCGCTCGAGTCCGCCGATCCGTTGTCCGCCTCGGCATGGGAGACGGGGCGATGTTCCCCTGGTTGCAGCAGGTGCGCAGATCGACGCACAGGCCGCTGTAGGCCCTCGCATCGGCATCCCGCGCGATCGTGCGCGGGATCAGTCCGCCGAGGCGGCCGGTCCGTCGGGTTCCGTCGGGCGTCCGGCGGTCGCGTCCTTCGGCGCGGCCTCGCGCTCCCGGTCGCTGCGCCGCTTGTAGTTGCGGTCCTCGGGCTTGGGCTTGCGGAAGAACACCAGGTACATCCCGGCGAGCAGGAACAGGATGCAGAACCACTGGGCCGGCGTCAGCCCGATGTAGCGCTCGTCGGGCGTGGCGATGACGTTCTTGGCGCCCTTGTCCGCGCGCAGGAAGTCGAGGAAGAAGCGGAACGGCGCGTAGGCCATCACCACGGTGCCGACCAGCCAGCCCGGCTGCCGCTTCAGCGGCTTGCCGACGAAGTAGATGAGCGAGCACAGCGTCACCGCGAACATCAGCTCGATGAGGCCGAGGTCGTAACGCCACGTGCCGTCGGGCCACGGGCCCACCGCCATGAACGTCCCCTCGGGCACGACGCCGCCGGGGTGATCGTGGACGAGCGAGCAGCCCGCGCGACCGAAGCACCAGCCCACGAGGAGTCCGTAGATCGTCGCGTCGGCGTACACGATCACCGGCTGCTTGTGCTTCTTGAGGTAGTACATCATGCCGATGAACGCCCCGAAGAAGCCGCCGACGCTCGACAGGCCGTTCCAGATCGCGAACAGGACCATCGGGTTCTCTTCGACCTGATGCGGGAAGTAGAACAGCACCGAGACCCAGTGCGAGATCACGAACGCGAACACCAGCATCCAGAACAGGTAGTCGCGGAAGAAATCCTCGTCCATGTCGCGGTCGCGCGCGTACTTGAGGCACTGCTTCCACCCCAAGATGACGCCGACGGCGACGAGCGGCCCGAAGACCTGGAGCTTCAACGGGCCGATCAGCGGGAGATCCTCGACGAGGGTCTTCTCCGGCGCCGTGATGTATGGAATGAGTGCTTCCAGCATGGGCTTGGGCGGACCTTAGCAGGGTGCGGGCCGGCGTGCAGCGCGGGGGCGACCCCCCAAGGCGGCCCCGGTCACCACGCCCAGGTCCGCGCCCGGATGCGTCCGAGGGCGTCCCCGACCCACCGCCGCGCGCGGGGCACCAGGTCCCGCAGGTCCCGCTTGCGCCACGCCTCGCGCCTGCTGCCGTCGTCGCGCGCGCCGATCCGCAGCATGAGATCGGCGTAGGCGTTCTGTCGCGCGCGCCCGTTGCCGCACGCCCGGTCCTCCCACTCGCCGCACGGCGCGACCGCGTCGACGAACGCCTTGGGGCCGCACCACTCGTAGCTCATGATGTCGCTGCAGTTGCGCGAGTGGTCGAGCCCGAGCGCGTGGCCGATCTCGTGGGCCGCGATCTCGCACAGGTGCTCGGGCTCCCAGTCCGAGCGCTGGAAGACGAACGCGACCGCGTTGCGCTCGGCGCGGCCGGTCCACGGCGCGATGCCGTGGACCGACTCGTCGAAGCCGAAGTCGACCGACGGGCCCCCGACCATCGCGCGGATGTACTCGCCCTGGGCTGGGCGCTCGTCGCCGACGTCGACCGCGAACGGTGCGAACTGAACCGCGACGCAGTCGACGAGGGTACGCCACTCGTCGGCGTCGCCCACGAACTCGGGGATGTCGACGTACGCGTAGCCGTTGCGCTCGACCACCCCGGAGCGCAGGGAGTTGGCGTCGTCGATGCCGGCGAACGCTCGGCCACCCCAGCGGTCGAGCACGACCCGGACCGGGTTGGGCGGCCCGGAGGCCGCGACCGCGAAGCTGAGCTGGCTGGCCTGCGGCATCTCCTGGCCGACGAGCACGGCAACCACGACCGCGGTCACGGCGAAGCCGCCGAGGAACCACCGGGTCTTGAGGACCGGCACGACCCGCATCAGCGTCGTCGATCGGCGCGGGCGCTCGGACACCGGGGGGATGATAGCGCGGCCGTGGCCGCGGGCCCGCGCGGCGGCGACGCGGATCACGGATCGCCGTCGTGCTCGCCGTAGCCGCCGCCGCCGGGGGTCTCGATCACCAATCGGCTGCCCGCGACCACCTGCGCCGCGAAGCGGCCCGGCTGCGCCACGTCGTCCAGCCGGTTGCGTCCGGGCGAGCCCGGCGCGCCGCCTCGCAGGCCGAACGGCGCGCAGATGCGGCGATCCGAGATCATCGCCACCTCGAGCGGCGCGAGGAACTCGAGGTCGCGGACGAGCCCGCGCCCACCGCGGTGGCGGCCAGCGCCGCCGGCCTCGGGTCGCAGCGCGAAGCGGTGCACCCGCACCGGGAACCGCGCCTCGAGCACCTCGGCATCGGTGATGCGCGTGTTGGTCATGTGCGTGTGCACGCCGTCGTGACCATCGCCGTCGTGGCTCGCCCCTTCGCCGCCGCCGATCGTCTCGTAGTAGCCGAACCGCGCGTCGCCGAAGGTGAGGTTGTTCATCGTGCCCTGACTGGCGGCCTTCAGGCCCAGGGCGGCGAACAGGACGTCGACCACGCGTTGCGAGGTCTCGACGTTGCCGGCCGCGACCGCGTGGGTGGGGCCGGGGTCGAGCAGCGAGCCCTCGGGGATGTGCAGCGTGACGGGCCGCAGGCACCCGCGGTTGAGTGGAATCGGCGCGCCGACCAGCGTCCGCAGCACGTACAGGACCGCGGCGACCGTCACCGCCCGCGGCGCGTTCAGATTGTTCGGCTGCGCGGGCGCGGTGCCGGTGAAGTCGATCGCGATCGTGCCGTCCCCGACGTCGACGGCGACCTCGATGCGCACGCCGTCGTCGGAGGTGTCCGCGAAGCGGTGCGCGCCGCGGGGCAGTCGCGACAGCGCCGTGGAGACGGCGAGCTCCGCCTGATCGAGCACGTGCCCCATGTAGGCCTGCACGCGCGGCAGACCCTGGGCGGCGACGAGGGCGTGCAGCGCCCGCTCGCCGCTGCGGTTCGCGGCGATCTGCGCCCGCAGATCCGCGACGTTCTCGTCGGGGCGGCGCGCCGGATGGGGTCCGGCGCCCAGCGCTGCGCGGAGCTCGGCCTCGAGCAGCGCGCCGCTGCGGACGATCGGCGTCGCCCGCAGCACGACGCCCTCCTCGTCGAGTCGGGTCGCGAACGGCGGCATCGAGCCCGGGGTGATGCCGCCGACGTCCGCGTGGTGGCCCCGGCTCGCGACCCAGAACCACAGCGCGCCCCCGACGAACACGGGCGTGACGACGGTGATGTCGGGCAGGTGCGAGCCGCCGGCGGCGGGGTCGTTGGTCGCGAACACGTCGCCCTCGGCGGGATCGGGGTGCGCGCGGGCGACCGCGGCGACCGACTCGCCCATGGCGCCGAGGTGCACCGGCAGGTGCGGCGCGTTCGCGACGAGGTTGGCGTCGCGATCGAACACCGCGCACGAGAAGTCGAGGCGCTCGCGGATGTTGGTCGAGCACGCGGTGCGGCGCAGGACCGTGCCCATCTGCTCGGCGATGGCCATGAAGCGATGCGCGAAGATCTCGAGCGTCACCGGATCTCGCGTGGTCGGGCCGTGCTGGGCCTGGGCCGGGCGCCCGTCGTGGGCGACGAGCGTGCCGTCCTCGCCGAGCTCCGCGCGCCAGCCCGGCTCGAGCACGAAGGTGCCCGCGTCGTCGAGCACGAGCGCGGGTCCGACGAGCGACGCGTCGGTGCCCAGCGCCTCGCGGTCGAACACCGGCACGTCGTGCCAGCGTCCCTCGCAGTACAGCCGGGCCTGGCGTCGCGGCGTCGGAGCGCCGCACCGTGCGGGGGCTGGCAGGCGCATCGTTTCCCCGCGTTGATCGAGCTGCACGCGCACGGCCACGCATTCGATGGCCCCGCGCTCGCGGACCCAGCCGAACTCGGCGAGGTGGGCGGCGAGGAAGGCCGCGGCGAGGGCCTCGGCGTCCGGCTGCAGCGGCAGCACGAGCGCGCCCTCGGTGCCCACGAAGCGCAGCTCGATCCACGCCCGCACCTCGGGCTCGGAGGGATCGGTCAGCGCCGCGCGGCCCTCGACGACGAGCTCCGCGACGAGTGCGTGCGCTCGCTCGATCGCGGCGTCGGCCAGCGCCGCGCCGCCGAGGTCGCGGTGGCCGGTCCATCGCAGCGGCGCCTGCCCGATGCCCCACGCCGAGAGCACGCCGGCGAGGGCGGGCACGAGGACGCGGCCGATGCCGAGCTCGCGGGCGATCGCGCAGGCGTGCTGACCCCCAGCGCCGCCGAAGATCACGAGCGCGTCGTCGCGGACGTCGTGGCCGCGCGCGATGGTCACGCGCCGGATCGCCTCCGCCATCGCGTGCACGGCCACGCGGAAGAACCCGTCGGCGAGGGCGGCGTCGGTGTCGAGGGCCGGGTCGGCGATGGCGGTGCGCAGGGCGGAGACCGCAGCATCGACCGGCGCGCGGTGCAGGCCGATCGGGAAGCGATCGCCGACGATGCGCCCGAGCACCAGGTTCATGTCGGTGAGCGCGAGCGGCCCGCCTGGGTGCGCGCCGTAGCACAGCGGCCCCGGATCGGCGCCGGTGCTCCGCGGCCCGACCTGCAGGCGCCCGTCGACGGCGTCGCAGATCGATCCGCCCCCGGCCGCGACGGTGTGCACCGCGAGCATCGGCACGCGGATGCGCACGCCGGCGGTGCGCGTCTCCCAGGTGCGCTCGGGCTCGCCCGCGTCGACGCGGCACACGTCGGTGGAGGTGCCGCCCATGTCGAGGCCGATCGCGCCGGCGAGGCCCCAGGCCGTCGCGAGCTCGACGACCGCGAGCACGCCGCCGGCCGGCCCCGAGAGGATCACGTCGCGGCCGCGCACGCGCGACGCGTCCGCGAGCCCGCCCGACGACTGCATGACCCGCACGTCGCTGCCCGGCAGCTCGCGCACCAGGCCCGCGAGGTAGTCGGCGACGAGCGGCGAGGTGTACGCGTCGAGCATCGCCGTGTCGCCCCGCGAGAGCAGGCCGACCTGGGCGCCGACCTCGTGGCTGCACACCACGTGGCGGAAGCCCGCGACGCGGGCGACCTCGGCGATCTCGCGCTCGAGCTCGGGCGCCGCGTAGCCGCCGAGCACGACGACGGCGATGCTGTCGGGGCCGCGGGCGCGGGCGCGCTCGAGGTCCACGCGCAGCGCCTCAGGATCGGGCCGCGCGAGGACGCGGCCGCTCGGGTCGGCCCGCGCGTCGAGCTCGACGACGTCGTCGTGCAGCACGGGCGGCGTGTGGATCGTGCGGGCGAAGATCTCGGGCCGGCTCTGATCGCCGATGCGTAGCAGATCGGCGAAGCCGCGGGTGACCGCGAGCACCGAGGGGCGGCCGCGTCGCTCGAGCAGGGCGTTGGTCGCCACGGTGGTGCCGAGCCGCAGCTCGACCGGGGGGATCGGCGCGTCCGCGGCGAGGCCCAGCACCGTCCGGATCGCGTCCAGCGGCGCGCGGTCCCCCGACAGCAGCTTGAGCAGGCGCGGCGCCCCGCCGCCCGGGGCGAGCGCGAGGCAGTCGGTGAACGTGCCGCCACGATCGACGAAGAACCGCCAGCGGCGCTGGGGCGCGTCGCTCACGGCCCGCTGGGCTCCCGTCGCTCCTCGGCCGCGTACTGGGCGGCCCGCTCGACGTACGAGCGCCACGAGAACGCGATGAACTCGAGATCCTCGGCGGTGCACTGCCGGATCACACGCATCGGGTTGCCGACCACCACGCTGCCCGCCGGCACGCGCTTGCCCGGCGGCACCAGCGTGCCCGCGCCGACGATGCAGTGCGACTCGACGACCGCGTTGTCGAGCAGGATGGCGCCCATCCCGATGATGCTCTCGTCGTGCACCGTGCACCCGTGGACGAGCGCGTTGTGACCGACCGTCACGCGATCGCCGAGCGTCGTCGTCGATCGGCCCGCGGTCATGTGGATCACCGCGCCGTCCTGCACCGAGGTGCCCGCGCCGATGACGATCGGCCCGTCGTCGCCGCGCAGGGTCGCGCACGGCCAGATGCTCGACTCGGGGCCGATCGTCACCTGGCCGATCAGCACCGCGCGGGGATGGACGTAGGCGCGGGGATCGACGTGGGGGGCGTGGCCCAGGAGGGCTTGGAGCATGGGGGGGAGGGTACTGTGGATCGGAGGGGGCGCGGCAGGGGGACGGCGACGCGTGTTGCGAGCACGCGCGATGCGGGCCATGGCGCCACCGCGGTTGGCAGCAGCACCGGCACCGCCCGTCGCGTCTCGGACGCGACGGGCGAGGCGATGGCCTGCGCTCGCCGGAGTGACCGCGGGTGAGGCGGCCGTCACTCGTCCGCGCGGCCGCACGCGAGTCGCAGGAGCGAGCCCGCCGAGTACGCCGCGTCGTCGCCCGGCGCCCCGAGTCCAGCGGTGCCGATGCGGCAGGGCATCCCCGCGGCTGCGGCCTCGGAGAGGATGCGATCGACCACGGGTCCGCCGCGCTCGAGGACGGTCTCCGGCAGCAGCACCGCGAAGAGATCGGGCTCGATGCGCGCGACGAGATCGACGTTGCGGCACGCGTCTGCGAGCACCGACGCGAGTCGTGACGCGGCGTCGTCGCGCAGGGCCGCCGGGCATCGCACGGCGAGCAGCGTCAGCGGCCGCTGGTAGCGGTGGGCGCGGGCGACCTCCTGCTGCAGGCGATGGCGGAAGTACATGACCGAGTAGACCCCGGTCGCGCCGTCGCGGAGATCGAGGCGCGTCCCCGCGGCCTCGTCGTTGGCCGCCTCGGGGCGCTCGGGCGGGCCCAGCGGTCGGGTGCCGAGGCCGAGGGCGCGGGTCGACAGCCGCACGAGCAGGTGCGTGCGCGCGAGGAGCTCGACGTGGCTGCCCCCGAGGCGCAGGAAGTCGCAGCCCGAGCGCGCGTAGGCCTCTTCGATCACGCCGTCCGGGATCTCGCGGGGCAGCAGCGCGACGATCGGGAGATCCGACGTTCGCGGGTCGCAGGCGAGGGCCTCGAGGGCGTCGATGCACGCGTCGATCGGATCGTCGAGCGTCACGTAGATCGCGTCGGGCAGGAACGACGCGGCGGCCTGGGGGAGGTGCGAGCTCTCGCGCGTCACCGCGAGCCGGCCCACGCGATAGCCGGCCTGCCGCAGGCAGCGATCGACCGCGTCGGCGCCGTGGCCCACGCGCAGCGTCAGCACGCGCCCCGAGCCGCGCAGCGACGACATCGACGCCAGCTCCTCGAGGCTCCAGTGGGCGTCGTCGACCAGCCCGAGGTCATCGGCGCCCGCGGGCGCGTTCACGGCGGACGAATTCTGCGAGACGGTGTCCACGGTGGGTACCATCGGCGGACACCGGGCGGCCCTTGAGCGGACCTGCGGCCGCGCCGCGCCCCAGGCTCGCTAGCTCGTGAAGCGCGAGAGGTTGCCCAGCACGACGAGCCAGTAGTACGCGCCGCTGCCGGCCGCGAGCAGCACGACGGCCACGATCCACGGCACCATGCTGCTCTCCCTGCGCGGCGCCGGCGACGGCATGCGCGACGGGGCACGGGGTCCGCGGGCGGGCGGTGCCGGCGGTTCGGCGCGCGCCGGCGCCCGCTCGCCGGTGGCGGACTTTGGCGCGGGCTCGTCGACCAGGGCCGCCGAGGAGCCGGCGCCGAAGTCCTCGAGCGACAGCGGCGCGGCGGGGTCGTAGGCCGGTGCAGCGGCGCCCATCAGCGTGTCGAGCGGCTCGGAGCCGGTGTCGTGCGCGTCGCCGTCGTCGCCGAGCGACTGGAAGTTGAGGAACTCCTCGTCGATGAGCTGCAGGATCAGGCTCGATCCGCCCGGCGGGCTCGAGGTCGTCGAGGGCTGCGCGCGACGCAGCTCCTCGAAGGTCTCGGCCAGCGCGCGCGCCGACACCTTCAGGCTGCGCGAGAACAGGAACCCCAGCAGCTCGTCGGCGAAATCGCCGGCGGTCTGGTAGCGCGTGTCGAGGTCCTTCGCGAGCGCGCGGCGGATGATCCGCTCGAGCTCCTGCGGGACGTCGGGGTTCTTCTGGCTGATGCTCGGGACCTGGGCGGCGCGGACCAGCTCGACGGTCTGGTAGTCGGTCTCGCCGAGGAACAGCCGCTCGCCGGTGAGCATCTCGTAGGCGAGGATGCCGACGGCGAAGATGTCGGAGCGCGCGTCGACTTCGTGGCCCTGCGCCGCCTCGGGCGACAGGTACGAGAACTTGCCCTTCACGACGCCGGGATCGGTCGACTCGAGCTGCGTCGACGCCTTGGCCAGGCCGAAGTCGGTGAGCTTCACCTCGCCGTTCCACGAGAACAGGATGTTCGGCGGCGAGATGTCGCGGTGGACGATGCCCAGCGAGCGGCCGGTCTCGGGGTCGCGGAGGTTGTGGGCGTAGTCGAGGCCCTTCAGCACCTCGCCGATCACCCACATCGCCTGGTGCACCGGCAGCGTCGCGCGCCGCTTCGCGAGGTGCTGCAGCACGTGCTTGAGGTTGGGCCCCTCGACGTACTCCATCACGATGAAGTAGGTCGACGAGCTCTTGCCGATGTCGAAGACCGAGACGATGTTCGCGTGGCTGAGGTGCAGCGACAGCCGCGCCTCGTCGAGGAACATGCGGACGAAGCGATCGTCCTTCAGCAGGCCGGGAAGGATGCGCTTGATCGCGACCTTCTTCTTGAAGCCCGCCATCGACTCGGCCTCGGCCACATAGACCTCGGCCATGCCGCCTGAATCGAGCTTGAAGAGTGGGCGATAGCGGTCCGCCATGGGGATGCGCGTCGGGGACGGGGAGATGGCTCGCACGGGCCCGCACGAGACTCGTACGGGGACGCGTGCCGGGAGTGACTGGGAGTGTAAACCCAACCGGGGTCGAACCGGCGGGGCGAAGAGGGCGAAAACCGGCCGGGTTCACGGCTCCCGCGCGCCCGCAGGGCCATGCCGCCTCGGCGCTTCAGGGGGGCGGCGTAGCGTCAGCGCTCGGTGGGTCGTATGCGGTCAGCTCGAGCCGCAGGGCACCGACCCACATGTCGCTCTCCATCGCGAGCGGGATCCGCCGGCCGTCGTTCGACAGCCAGGCCCGCATCGCGAAGGCACGCTTGCCCGGGAGCGGCTGGTCATACGGATCCACACGCGTCATCGTTCCCGAGATCTTCACGACGTCATTCTTGCCGAGGCCGAGGGCCTTGCCGACGCTGGGCATCTTCTCCATGGGGCCCGCCGGCAGCGCCTCGACCTCGATCCGCATCAGCGTGGTCCCGTCGATGACGTGGGCCTTGGACTTCTCGCCCGGCGTGAGCTTCTGCGCGCGGACCCACGCCATGACCGACAGCGGATCGAACGTGTCGATGGGGACCTTCTTGAGGTGCTTGCGCGACTTCTCGTCCTTGGCGTCGTGGATCCGCACCTGGCCGCGGCCCTCGTAGTTCGCGGTGGTGACGCGGCGCTTGTAGCCCACGGGGCTCCACCCGCCGTAGACCAGGACGTTCTCGGACCAGATCGTCGCGCCGGAGCGGGCATCGACCAGCGTGACCATGTCGTCGTTCACCGTGGCCAGCAGCGAGACGATCCCCGAGGTGCGCGCGTGGCCCTCGATGCGCACGACGGGAGCGCCGTGGGGCGGGCCGCCGCGGGGATCGGGCTCGAGCGCCACGATCGTCGCCTCGGCCATCCCCGCGGAGTTGCCGGCGAAGGTGACGTCGAACCGGAAGCGCTCGCCGACCGCCAGCGTCGCGCCGAAGTCGGCGGGGCGCGTCGTGGCCGGCGCGCGGCGCCTCGCGTCGCGCAGCGGCGGATCGAGCAGGACCGCGGTGAGGCCGACGGCAGTGCGCGGGCCCGCCGCGCCGACGACCTTGCCCACGCGCCCGCCCTGGGCCTCGTTGCGCGGGATCGACGGGGCGTCGGTGTCGGGCGTGGGGCTCGCGTCGATGATCGCCGGGGCGGCCGCGACCCGGGCCGGGGCACCGATGCCGAGGCCTGCGCCCACGGCGAGCAGGCCCGCCGCCAGGGCGACACCGCGACTTCGGCCCACGCCCAACCTCGCCGCCAGTCCCGCGCGCAACACGGTCGTCAGGCTACCACGGGGCAGGGGGTGGCGCGCCCCCGCGCCCTGGCCTAGCATGCGCGGCTTCCATGGCCCCGATCGTGATCACGCAGGGCGATCCGGATGGCGTGGGCCCCGAGCTGTTGCTGCGCGTCGCGGCGGCCGATCGGCTCCGGCCCGGGGATCGGGTGCTCGCCTGCCCAGCGCGGCTCGAGGCGACGGCGGCGGGGCTCGACGTGCCCTGGGCCCGCCGCGGCCTCGCGCAGATCCTGCCCCTGCTCGCGCCCGAGAGCCGGCCCGGGCTCGGCCAGTACGCGGCGCTGGTCGCCGGCACGGATCTCGTGCTCGCCACGCCGGGCACCCACCTCGTGACCGCGCCGATCGACAAGGCCCGCGCCCAGGACGAGGGCCTCCGGTACCCGGGCCACACCGAGTACCTCGCGGCGCGGGCCGGCGTCGAGGCCTACGCGATGTGCATGGTCGGGCCGCGGCTCCGCGTCGCGCTGGTCACGATCCACCTGCCGTTGCGCGCGGTGCCCGACGCACTGCGCAGCGAGGACATCGTGACCAAGGGCTCGCTGCTCGCCGCCGCGCTCCCGGGCTTCGTCGGCGCCGCGCGGCGGATCGCGGTGCTCGGGCTCAACCCCCACGCCGGCGAGCAGGGCCGGCTCGGCGACGAGGAGACGCGGATCATCGCGCCTGCGATCGAGGCGCTGCGACGACGCCACCCCGACGTCGAATTCGTGGGCCCGCTGCCCGCTGACACCGCGATGCCGGCCGCGGCGGCGGGCACCTACGGCGCGATCCTGGCGATGTACCACGACCAGGGGCTCGGCCCCTTCAAGCTCCTGCACTTCTCCGACGGGATCAACGCGACGCTCGGCCTGCCGTTTCGCCGGGCGTCGCCGGACCACGGCACCGCGCGGGACATCGCGGGCCGCGGCGTCGCCGATGCGACGAGCATGCTCCACGCGGTCGCCCACGCGCGCGGGGAGGATCCTTGAGCCGCGCGCGCACGGGCGGATCGACCCCGACCCGCGGTGGTCGCCGCCGCGACGCCGCCGAGGTCGCGGCGCCGCCGGCCCGCGCCGGGCGCAGCAAGGCCTCCGCGGTCGCGGACGCGACGCCGCCGGTCCGCGCGGGGCGGAGCAAGGTGCCTGTCGTCCCGACGGAGGTCGCGCCGGTCGCCGTCGTCGAGCCGCCGCGCGCGAGCTCCACGGCCCCGACCGCGATCGCCCCGGCGGGCTGGATCCGCATCCGCGGGGCCCGGACGCACAACCTGCAGGGCATCGATCTCGATCTGCCCCGCGGCAAGCTCGTCACGATCACGGGGCCGTCGGGCTCGGGCAAGAGCAGCCTCGCGTTCGACACGATCTTCGCCGAGGGCCAGCGCCGCTACGTCGAGAGCCTCAGCGTCGCGGCGCGGCAGTTCCTCGCGCAGATGCCCAAGCCCGACGTCGATCTGATCGAGGGCCTGTCGCCGACCGTCGCGGTCTCGCAGGACGCCCGGGGTCGCAACCCCCGCTCGACGGTGGGGACGACGACGGAGATTCACGACTTCCTGCGCCTGCTCTTCGCCCGCGTCGGCGTGGTCTACAGCCACCGCACCGGCAAGCCCATGAAGCGGCACGGGGTGCAGGACATGCTCGACGAGATCCTCGCGCTGCCCGAGGGCACGCGGATCTCGGTGCTCGCGCCGGTGGTGGTCGGCGTGCCCGGCGATCACGCCGAGCTCCTCGAAGATCTTCGCCGCCGCGGCTTCGTGCGCGTCGCCGTCGACGACGAGGTCCGCGATCTGAGCGCGCCGTTCGAGCTCGATCCGGCGGTGCGCCACACGATCGAGGTCTACGTCGATCGCATCAAGCTCAACCCCGACGTACGCCCACGCCTCGGCGACTCGGTCGAGCTCGCGCTCGGGCTCACCGGTGGCCTGGTCGAGGTGCTCACCGTCGAGGGCGCACGGCTGCGGTTCTCGGATCGCTACGCCGAGCTCGACGAGGGCGTCGCGTACCCCGAGATCACGCCGGCGCTGTTCTCGTTCAACTCGCCCCACGGCGCGTGCCCGGCGTGCGATGGCCTCGGGCGCACGCGGGTGTTCGATCCGTCGCGACTCGTCGATCCCAAGGCGACGCTGCGCCACGGCGCGATCCGTCCGTGGGCGCGGCGCGGTGGCGGGCACGGCCGCACCCTCGCCGCGCTCGCCGAGCACCTCGGCGTCGAGCTCGACGTGCCCTTCGGCGAGCTGCCGGCCGCCGCCCAGATCGCCTTCGTCGAGGGCACCGGCGCCGAGGTCGTGCCCGGGCTCGACCGCCCGTTCGAGGGCGTGCGGCCGATGATGGCCCGGCGCCTGCGCGAGCTCGAGGGCCGCGTCGACGACGGCGGCGACGACGAGCCCGACGCCGAGGACATCGAGGCCTACCTCGACGAGGTCGTCTGCGCGAGCTGTGAGGGCGAGCGGCTGTGCCTGCCGGCCCGCATGGTCCGCATCGGCGAGCACAACATCGCCGCGCTCTGCCGCATGCCGCTCGATCGCCTCGCCGCGGCGATCGCCGAGCTATCGTTCGACCGCGAGCGCCACGAGATCGCCGAGGCGGTGCTCGGTCAGGTCCGCGCGCGCCTGCGGTTCATGATCGAGGTCGGCCTCGGCTACCTCACCCTCGATCGCGCCGTGATGACGCTGTCGGGCGGCGAGGCCCAGCGCATCCGCCTGGCCACGCACATCGGCGCGGCGCTGGCGGGCATCACCTACGTGCTCGACGAGCCGAGCGTGGGCCTGCACCCCCGCGACAACGATCGGCTCATCGCGACGCTCCACCACCTGCGCGACCTCGGCAACACCGTCCTCGTCGTCGAGCACGACGAGGCGACGATGCGCGCCTCCGACTGGTTGGTCGACATCGGCCCGGGCGCGGGCCCGCAGGGCGGGCGCGTGGTCGCGGCGGGCCCCACCGCCGACGTGCTCGCCAACCCGCGGTCGATCACCGCGGCCTACCTGTCGGGACGAATGTCGATCCCGGTGCCCGAGCAGCGCCGTCGCCCGCGGGGCCCGTCGATCGTGGTCCGCGGCGCCCGCGGGCACAACCTCGCCGACATCACCGCGCGCTTCCCCATCGGCATGCTCACCTGCGTGACCGGGGTCAGTGGCTCGGGCAAGTCGAGCCTGGTGATCGACACGCTGCTCGCCGAGGCGGCCCGCGTGTGCAACGGCGCCGCGAGGCCGCCGCTGCCGTGCGACGGCGTCGACGGCCTCGAGCACATCGACAAGGTCATCTACGTCGATCAGTCGCCGATCGGCCGCTCGGCGCGGAGCAACCCGGCGACGTACACCGGCATCTTCGCCGAGCTGCGCACGGTATTCGCCGGGCTGCCCGACGCGAAGATCCGCGGGTGGCAGCCCTCGCGCTTCTCGTTCAACGTCAAGGGCGGGCGCTGCGAGGCCTGCCAGGGCGAGGGCCTGCGCCGCATCGAGATGCAGTTCCTCCCCGACCTGCACGTCACCTGCGAGACCTGTCGCGGGCGCCGGTACAACCGCGAGACGCTCGGCGTCACGATGCGCGGCAAGAACATTGCCGACGTGCTCGAGATGAACGTGGCGGCGGCGTACGACTTCTTCGTGGCCCACCCGGGGCTGCGGCTCAAGCTCGAGGTCCTGCGCGACGTCGGCCTCGGCTACCTCGGCCTGGGCCAGAGCGCGCTGACGCTGTCGGGCGGCGAGGCGCAGCGCATCAAGCTCGGCCGCGAGCTGGCGCGCAAGTCCACCGGCAAGACGCTGTTCGTGCTCGACGAGCCGACGAGCGGGCTGCACTTCGGCGACGTGAAGCAGCTGCTGCACGTGTTCGCGCGGCTGGTCGACGAGGGCAACACCGTGGTCGTGATCGAGCACGACGTCGACGTCATGAAGTGCGCCGACTACATCGTCGACATCGGGCCCGACGGCGGAGATCGGGGCGGTCGCCTGGTGACCTCGGGGACGCCGGAGCACGTGGCCAAGGGTGGCCAGGGTCACACCGCGGCCTATCTGCGCGCGGCGCTGGAGGGGGCGGGCGCTGCCCGCCTCGCATCCAGCGTGGTATGAATTCCCGGCCCATGGCTCGATCGGACGCCAAGGTCGTCGTCGCGCTCGTGTTCGCCCTCGGAACGCTCGGCTGCGTCGTCGTCCCGCAGAACCGCCGCGAGTACCTCGCCGATCCGACCATGCAGCTGCAGGACGATCCGCTCGAGGCCCGGTCGAATCGCAAGCTGTGGACCGCGCGCGAGGGGGCCGCGGGCGGCGACGCGAAACCGGCGGGCGGCGGCTGTGGCTGTTCGAACTGACCGCAGTCGTGTCGGCATCGCCTGGGTCGCCGCAGCCCTGGCCATCTCGAACCCCGGCTCGAGCGTGGCAGGCTCCGAGCGCCGCCGGCCCAGGGCGACGGCGAGCGCGACCAAGGGCCCGACGATCGAGGACCTGTTCCTGCGCTTCACGCTGTTCAACCAGCGCGGGCGGGGGTTCCAGTCGAAGGCGGGGCCGCCCGCGGGACCGGGCTCGGAGAACATGCTCGTGTTCCAGCCGATGGGGCAGCTCGGGATCCGGCAGCGCAACCCGAAGTGGACCCACCAGGTGACGTTCGCGCTCGACGTGATCTCGGCGGCGTCGCCCGACGGCCTCGACGCGGTGTCTTCGGCGTCGCGCTACAACGAGGCCGGCGAGCTCGACGTCACCACGACGTATGCGTCCGAGACCCGCGGTGAGTGGTCGATGCGCTACGGCCTCCACTTCGAGGAGCCGTTCCGCTCGGGCTTCGCCGGCCTCGGCTGGGTGGGCCGCTACTTCGAGGACAACACGACGGTCGCGGTGAACACGACGTACATCCTCGATCTGTTCGACTACATCCACCCGTTGGGGTTCAGCCCGGTGCAGGTGGAGAAGCGCCTGACGATCAGCGACAACGTCGGTGTGACCCAGGTGTTGTCGCCGACGACGCTGCTTTCGGCCTCGTACGGCGTGACCTTCCAGGCCGGGACCCTGCAGACGACGTGGAACTCGGTCGCGATCAGCGACGCGCCGACCACGGGTTGTCCCAACGACTTCGGCCAGGCGCCCGAGTACGACTGCCCGAACCGCGCGCCCGAGCGCCTGCCCAGGACCCGCACGCGACACGCCGCCGCGCTCATGCTGAACCAGCACATCCCGCGGACGCGCAGTACGATCAAGCTCGCCTACCGGTTCTACGACGACGACTTCGATCTGCGCGCCCACACGCCCGGCGTGATGCTCTACCAGTGGCTCGGCCGGCGGACGTACCTGCGCGCGATGTATCGCTACCACTGGCAGCGCGGGGTCTCGTTCTATGGCGTGGCGACGCGCACGGACGCCTCGGACGAGATGCCGCTGACCGCCGACTCCGATCTCGCCCCGTTCTCGGCCCACCAGGTGGGCTTGAAGGCCGTCGTGTACCTCGTGCCGCCGGGGAGCGTCCGCGGGGCGCAGTACCTCGACGGCGGCTACTCCCGGTACCAACGCAGCAACGATCTCCACGTCGATGTCGTCTCCCTCGGGTATGGCCGTGACTTCTAGGACCACTCGGCGCGGGGCCCTGCGCGCGCTCGCGGCCACGGCCGTGCTCGGCTGTGGTCCCCGCGGCGCGACGCGGCCGCCCGCGGCCGCCGACGGCACCGTGCCGCTCTCACCGGGGCCGTCGTTCGCCGAGGTGACCGCCGGGCGCGTCACCGTCATCGACTTCTGGGCCACGTGGTGCGAGCCCTGCCGCGTGTCGATCCCCAAGGTCATCGCCTTCGCCGCGCGCCCCGAGCTCGCCGAGGTCGCGATCGTCGGCGTGCACGTGGGCCAGGGGTTCGAGGGCGCCGAGGCGTTCGCGCGGGAGGCCGGCATCACCTATCCGCTCTTCGCGGATCCCGAGTACCGCCTGTCGACCGCGCTGGGCGCCCCGCGGGTGCCCACGATCGTGGTGCTCGATCGCGACGGCGCGGTGCTGGAGCGCGCCGCGGAGATCGACGCCGCGATCGAGGCTGCCGTCCGCGGCGCGCTTCAGTCGCGGAGCACGCGGGCGTAGCACCACAGCGCCAGCGACCAGACGAAGCCCAGCGAGAGCACCATGAAGACCCAGCCGCCGGCGGTCATGGTGCGTCCACCTCGTCGTCGGGCGGCCGGCGACCGTCGAGGTCGAGGCCGAGCGCGCGCCAGCGGACCTCGCCGATGCGGATGAGCACGAGCAGGACGAGCAGCACACCGAGCACGAGCGCGATGGTCTGGCCGGCGACGGGATCCTCCAGCAGGGCGTCGATGCGCTCGCCGAGGCTCTGCCGGCAGAACGCCGCGAACACCACCAGCAGGTACACCGGCGCGACGTACTTGATGACGAACGCGACGACCCGCGGGATGCGGAGCTTGGCCCCGTAGTGGGCCTCGGTCATGCCGCGGTCGATGCCGAACACCCAGCCGAAGTAGATGACCTGCACCGTGGCGAGGACGAAGATCGCCGTCGTGCCGACCCAGAAATCCATGGTGTCGAGGGCGACGAGGTCCTTGGTGTGCTGGAGGTTCCACAGCGATCCGCCGGCGGTGAAGAGGATCACCGCGATGACGGCCCGGCCGTTGGACCAGCCCAGCGCCTCCTGGATGAACGCCTTCACCGGCTGCAGCATCGACAGCGAGCTGGTGATCGCCGCGAGGAACAGCATGAAGAACCACAGCGCGCCGATGACGTTGCCGAGCGCGCCCATGTGGGCGAACACGACGGGCAGCGTGTTGAACCCGAGGCCGAAGGTGCCGCCGGTGGCCCCGCTCGCGCCGAGGAACACGAACGCCGCGGTGAGCGTGATGAGCCCGCCGAAGCCGACCTCGAAGACCTCGTTGGTCGCGGACGCCGTGAGCCCCGAGAGGACGACGTCGTCCTTCTTCCGCAGGTACGAGGCGTAGTTGACGATGACGCCGAACCCCACCGACAGGCTGAAGAAGATCTGGCCGGCCGCCGCGAGCCAGGTCTCGGCGTTGCCGAGCGCGTCGAACCGCGGGTTCCACATGTAGCCGAGGCCCGCGGTGACGTTGAGCTCGGGGCGGCTCGGGTCCGGCGTGCCTAGCGTCAGCACGCGGACGAGCACGATCACCGCGCACACCGCCATCGCGGGCATCGCCCACTGGCAGAACTTCTCGATGCCGCCGGACAGCCCCTTCCACACGAAGTAGGCGTTGAGGGCGATGATGACGATCCAGAACGTCAGCGTGCTGCCCTTCTCGAGCAGCACACCGTCCTCGCCGATCCCCGACACCGCGCCGAAGAACGTGCCCGATTGCGCGGCCATCTGCGCCGCATCGCCCTCGAGCCCGATGCCACCGGTGGCGAACGCCCACGCGTATTGCAGGCACCAGCTCTCGATGAGGCCGTAGTACATGTACACGACCATCGGGATCAGCAGCCCGAACACGCCGAGGTACCGGGGCAGCGCGCCGCCACCGACGACGCCCATGATCGCGGGGCACGAATGGAAGCCCTTGCGCCCGCCGTAGCGGCCCATCGTCCACTCCGCCCAGCCGACCGGGATCCCGACCAGCAGCAGCGCGACGAAGTACGGGATCATGAAGGCGCCGCCGCCGTTGGCCGCGGCGGTGCCCGGGAACCGCAGGAAGTTGCCGAGGCCCACGGCGGAGCCGGAGACCGCCAGGATCACGCCGAAGCGCGTCCCCCACTGCTCTTGCTTGGCGTTGCTCACGAAGGAGGATCGCTCAGGTCATCGCGCCGAGGCCGTCTTGGTCCTTGAGGACGACGGTGCGGCCGTTGAGATCGAGCAGGCCCCGCTTCTTGAACTGGGCGAGCGTGAGCGAGATGGTCTCGCGGGTCGAGCCGATGAGGTTCGCCATCTCTTGATGGGTGATCTTCAGCCCGATCTGGATCCCGTCCTCGCACTCGACGCCGTACTCCTCGCCGAGCTCCATGAGCAGCGCGGCGAGCTTCGCCTGCACGTCGCGGAACACCAGGTGCTCGAGCTTGGTCTCGAGCTGACGGCGGCGCTCACCGATGACGCACGCGAAGTTGAACGCGAGCTGCGCGTCCGAGAGCAGCAGCTCGTGGAACGCCTCGCGCGGCAACTCGGTGATGATCGCGTTCTTCATCGCCTCGGCCATCTCGCCGCGCGGCGCACCGTCGATGATGCACAGCTCGCCGAAGATCTGGCCCGCACCGCGATACGCGAGCGTGAGCTCCTTGCCGTCGCGCGTGACCTTGCTGCACTTCACGCGTCCGCCGTTGATGAAGTAGACGCGGTCGCCCGGATCGCCGGGCAGGTAGATGACCTGCCGCCTCGCGATCTCTCGGAGTTCGACCACGCTCGCGAGCTCGGCGAGCTTCGCCGGCGGGACCCCCTCGAGCAGGGGTATCTTCCGCAGGTACCAAGCTGCGCGCTTCTCGTCCTTCGCTTCCTGCTGGGCTGCCTTCGCCATGGTGGCAGCAAACGTATCCGAGCCGACGAAGGCCCACAATCGTGTGAGGTGGATGACGCGCCAGTTTTTGGTCTACCGCCGAAGGTCGCCCGCAGCGCCGGCACAGCCGTTGCAGTCTGGCGGTCCCGCCCTCCGATCCGCGCGCCACGTGTCCGCCCGACCCGAGCGACGTACCGAATGATTTCCAGGCCTTACACCACGACCCGCGCCCCGGCCCGGGGCCGAAACGCGGCGCGGACTATGAAAAGTCTGCGTACGGACCGCATCGGTTACGGGTCGGCCGACCCTTCGCTCGGCGTCCCCGCCCGTCGGGGGCAGGGGTGGGGCCGAGGAGATCGCGGCTTCTCGATCATCGAGCTGATGGTCGTGCTCGCGGTCGTCGGCGCCCTGGCGGTGGTGGCCGCCGCGGGCTTCCGTCGCAACGAGTTCGCCAACCAGCGCACCCGCTTCATCGCGGACGTCGAGGGCATGCTCGTGCAGGCGCGCAACGCCGCGGTCGATCGGCAGACGCGCGTGCGCGTCAGCGTGGACGCGACCTCGGTGACGCTGACGGCGTTCGACACCGCCGACGACACGTGGCGCCCGCTCAACCGCGCCGCGCTCGAGAACCCCAACGGGTCGCTGGTGACCGTGAACGACGCGGTGTGCCTGTACGGGTTCACGCCGGGGGTCCAGGCGCCGTCGCAGGCCTCGGCCGTGTCGCCGCCGGCGGACTGCGTCGGCGAGCCGCAGCTGCTCGTGTTCGAGTCCGATGGTCGCTTCAGCGATCCCGACGCGACCTTCTCGGCGGTGCCCAACGCCGGCGCGACGCTGTGGATCGCCGACCGCACGATCCCCGGCGCGCCGAAGTACACCATCTTGCAGATCTTCCCCGGCGGGCTCATCCGCAAGTTCGACCAGCTCGACTAGAGGTCCCGTGCCGCAGCCCAACGTCCACCGTCGAGTTCGTCCCAGGGCCGGGAGCCCCGGCTTCACGCTCGTCGAGGTGCTCGTGGCGATCGTCGTGTTCGCGATCGCCATCGTCGGCCTGGTCGCGATCGAGGGCCGCAGCGTCGAGAGCCAGCGCGCCTCGGCGTACATGCGCGAGGGCGAGCGGGTCGCCCAGGACGCGATGGCCGAGCTGCAGTCGCGGAGCTTCGTCGAGCTGCTGTCGTTCGACTTCGCCGGCGGCGTCGCCACGCTCCCGTACGACGAGACCGGCATCGACGCCGACACGCGCGTGCGGGACTTCCGGCGCCCGCCCGCGGACATCGCCGAGTCGACCGACGTCGTCGGCGCGGTGCGGGGCTCGTTCCTCGTGTTCCGCACGGTGGATTGGGTCGTCGACCCGCTCAATCCGCCGTCGGCGAACCCGCCCGACCTCACCGTCGATCTGCCCCTCATCAACGCGGTGGTGCTGCAGGTGACCGTGCTGTGGATCGACGACTCGAACTCGGCCATGCCCCCGCCGGTGGGCCAGACGGTGCTCGATCTGACCCCGGCGATGGCCGACCCGACGAACGCCGCGTACGCGCCCTACGTCGGATCGATCCAGCTGCGGACGGTCCGGGCCAACGACACGGTGGTGACGCCATGAGCCGGCCGCAGCAGCGCTCGACTGCCGAGCCCCTGGCGCCGCAGCGCGGCTTCACGCTGATCGAGCTGATGGTCGCCCTCGTGGTGTCCGGCATCGTCGTGCTCGGCATCTTCGCCTTCTCGAACATCCAGCGCAGCAACGCCGGCGCCCACGAGCGCAACGTGATGATCCAGCAGGCGCTCGAGGGCGCGATGTGGGCGCTGGGTCAGGACGTACGGCAGGCCGGCCTCGGCTTCAGCCGGCTGTGCACCGAGCTGCGAGTGTGGGACGCGGCGTCGGGCCAGCTCATCAACCCGGGCATCGGTGATCCGGCGCTCGCCGTCGCCGACGCGGTCACGGGCGAGCACTACTGGGTGCTGCGCGACGGCATCCAGGCCGACTGGCGCAGCGACGGCGCCGGCACGATGGACCAGGCCGTCGACAGCCTCGACGTGATCCTCGGCGAGCCCAACTACCTCGGCTTCGCCGGCGTGTTCTCGATGTCGACTGCGATCGATCCGGCATCGACGAGCCTCACGGTCCAGACCTCGACGCTGCTCGACAACGGCAACGCGCAGCACGTGGCCCAGGTGCAGCAGCTGTTCCCGCCCGGAACCTTCGTGCTCGTCGCCTCGCGGCCCGCCGCCGGCGGCATCGCGTTCTCGCCGGTGACCCAGGGCCAGTGCCTGCTGCTGCAGGTCACCGACGACGTCGGCGGCGGCGCGGACCCGCAGGACTGGACCATCCCGATCGACATCACCTCGGGCTTCAACGCGAACCTCGCCGCGATGCTCGACGGCTTCGGCGCCGATCCGGCGTGCGAGGCGGACGCTCCGGTCGCGTGCGCCGACGACTGGGACGCCGCGACGATGGGTGCGCCGATGGTGGTGCCCCTGGGTCGGCTGCGGTGGTCGCGGTACGCGATCGACTACACGGTGCCGCAGCTCCCGTACCTCGTGCGCTACGACATCATCGGCCACCAGCCGACCATCGACCCGGGCGCCCTCGGGACGGGGCCCGACTACCCCCACTGCGTGGCAGGGCAGTGTCCCGCCGCGGGCCTGCACCTGCCGGGTGGCGACTCCCCGCCGGCGGCCGTGGCGATCGGCCCGATGATCGAGGACCTGCAGGTCGCGGTCGGCTGCGACGGCTGGTCGATCGCCAGCGCGGCGCTGCGCAGCGTCCGGTCCCCCGACGTGGGGTTCGAGGAGGTGGGCCCCGCCGAGGGGGCGCAGGCGGGCCTGCCCAACTCGATGGTCGACGAGAACCGCAACGAGTCCGGGGCGCGCACCTCCGACGAGTGGCTCGGCAACGCCGTCGGCGAGGTGAGCGCGCCCGACTGCGTCTTCTACGGCACCGGCGAGTACGACCGCGACGCGTGGGCGGCGGCCGAGGCCAACCCCGGGCCGGGGTTCCGGATGAGCCCCCAGACCCTGCGGGTGACGCTGGTGGCCTCGGCGGAGGCCGACGAGGCGGCGGGCGGCCTGGCGACGGCCAACGTCGCGCCGATCGAAGATCGCGTCGAGTTGCCCTCGCTCGTCGGGACGCGACAGAGGTTCACACTCACCGAGCGCTTTGCGCCCGAGAACGTGCGGTGGCGGGACCCGCGACTGCAGTAGGAGAGCTCGATCATGCGGACCTTCACGAACCCCAACGCCGACGCGCGTCCCGATGCGAACCGCAATGCCATGCGTGGTCGCGCGCAGCGGGGCGCCACGATGGTCAGCGTGATGCTGCTGTCGGTGTCGCTGATGACCGTCGGCCTGCTGGTCGTGCGAAGCTCGGTCCGCGAGGTCGAGCAGGCCGGTCAGCTCGTCGCGCGCGAGCGGGCGCTGATGGCCGCCCAGGCCGCCGCCGACCTCGCCGCCGCCCAGTACATCCGGCTCGAGCCGGACCTGCTCGACGCGGCGCTCGTCGGGTACAACCCGCAGGCGGGGGCCTGCGCCGATCCCTGCGGCGACTGCATCCCCGACGCGGCCGACATCGTCACCGGTCAGCGCAACGAGGTGCTCGCGGGCGCCGCGGTCGGCTGTGGCGGACGGCCGTGCATGCGCCAGGGGGCGGTGTCGTTCCTCAACGACGCCGCCGGGGCCGCGCAGAACTGGTGCGGTCTCCCGCTGCGCGACCTCGTGCCGGGCGGCGACGCCGAGGCCCAGGTCTCGGTGTGGGTCCGCAACAACTCCGCGGACGCGCTGGGGGCCAACGGCAGCGCCGACTGGACCAACGACGGCGACGGCCGCGTCGTGGTGACGGCGATGGCCACGGTCCGCAATACGACGGTCACCGTCGAGCAGGAGCTGGTCCTGTCGACGGGGACCGGCGCCGCCGTGATGCAGCCCCAGTCGCCCGACGAGGGCTACGGCGGCGGGCACAACAACGACAACTCCGCGGTGTCGGTGTGCGCCAGCCAGTACGTGGCGGCCGAGCAGAACTGACGTGATAGCATCCTGCTCGCGTGCTCTCTGCGGCCGACTTACCCACACCGATTCGAAAATTCCTGCTCGACTCCGGTCTGGAGACGGAGGCGCCGTTCGAGCGCCGCATCTTCACCAATCGTGACCTGAACTTCGATTCGATCTCGATCATCGGCTTCGACATGGACTACACCCTGGCGATCTATCGCCAGGAGGAGATCGAGGCCAAGTCGCTCACGACGACGACCGACAAGCTGATCGGTCGCGGCTACCCCGAGGCGCTGCGCGAGATGCCGATGGATCCGCGCTTCGCGATCCGCGGGCTCACCGTGGATCGGCAGCTCGGCAACGTCATCAAGATGGACCGGCACGGCTACGTCGGCCGCGCGTACCACGGCCTGCGCAAGCTCGAGCGTCCCGAGCGCAAGGCCATCTATCGCGACCAGCGGCTCGGCAAGGAGCGCGAGCGCTTCGCCCCGGTCGACACCCTGTTCGCGCTGCCCGAGGTGACGCTGTTCGCCGGCGTGGTGGAGCTCATCGATCGGGCCCCCGAGTCGTTCCGCGCCGGGGCCGGGGCGCCCAGCTACGCCGAGGCGTGGCTCGATGTCCGCGAGTGCATCGACCTCGCCCACCGCGACGGCTCGATCAAGGACCACGTCCGCGACGATCCGGGCCGCTTCATCGAGAAGGACCCCGACCTCGCCCGCACGCTCCACCAGCTGCGCTCCGCCGGCAAGAAGCTGTTCGTCCTCACCAACAGCCTCTTCGACTACACCGAGGTCGTGATGCGGTACCTGCTCGACGACGCGCTCGAGTCCTACCCCGACTGGACCGCGTACTTCGACTGGGTGGTCGTCGGCGCGGCCAAGCCGGGCTTCTTCACCGAGAACGCGCCGTTCCAGGAACTCGACCGCACCGGCGCGCCGATCGGCGGCCGTAAGCAGCAGGTCCAGCGCGGCAAGATCTACACCGGCGGCAACCAGCTCGGCCTGCAGGAGAGCCTCGGCGGCTACGCCGACGAGGTGCTCTACGTCGGCGACCACATCTACGGCGACATCGTGCGCAGCAAGAAGAGCTCGGGCTGGCGCACCGCGCTCATCGTCCAGGAGCTGCAGCACGAGCTCGAGGTGCGTCACGACTGGGAGATGACCCTGCGCGAGATCGGCAGCCTCCACGGCCTGCGCTCGCGGCTTGCGGAGGAGATCGGGGCGCACCGCTACCTCGCGCGGATGCTCGCGCGGCTCGAGCCGCAGGAGCTCGTCGGCACCGGGGTCACGCTCGTGGAGGCGGCCCGCGTGCTCGAGGCCACCCGCACCGATCTGCGCAAGCGCCTCGAGTGGCTGCGCAACTACGAGCAGGAGACCCGCGACACCCTCGAGCGCCGCAGCAAGGAGGTCGACGGCGCGTTCAACCCCTACTGGGGGAGCAGCTTCGCCGAGCGCCACGACACCAGCCGCTTCGGCGCCCAGGTCGAGTCGTTCGCGTGCATCTACACGTCGCGGGTCAGCAACTTCCTGTTCGCGTCCCCGGCGAAGTACTTCATCTCGCCCCACGGCCTCCTGCCGCACTGGGCCCCGTCGGCGGGCTGAGGCCCCGCGGCGGGCGCAGGTGCGGACCGGCATCGGCCTTGCACACCATGGCCGCGGCCCAGCCCGGGCCCGCCCGATGCCCGCCCCCATGCCCGCCATGGTCCCCGTGATTCCCAGGGTTTGCCCGCCCTCGTCCGCCCCGCGCGCGGGCGCAGCCCCGCACGCGGTTGCACCGACCTCGCAGGTTTTTCATAGCCCGGCCCGACGCCCGAGCGCGCCCGTGGGTCCGCAGTTGCTCCGCTGGAGGTCCCGATGAGCCCGTCCCCCGAGTCGCGCGCCCCGATGTCCCGCCGTCCCGACCGCCGACGGGCCCGCGCGCTGTCCAGCCTGCTGGCCGTCGCCGCGCTGGTCCTCGCGTGGGGCCTGCTGCGCTCCTCCGAGGCGCGGGTGCGGCCGTACTACGTGATCCAGGGCGCGAGCTACGGGGCGATCCAGCCGCGGATCCTGTTCGTGCTCGACACCTCGGGCTCGATGGGCCTGCAGGCCAACGACAGCGACACACTGTGCGAGTGGTCCGAGTGCGAGTCCACGGTCGGCACGCAGACGGCCAGCCGCATCGCCACCGCGCGCGCGGCGATCAACTCCGTGGTGACGAGCGTCGGCGACAACGCCTCGTTCGGGCTCATGACCTTCGAGCAGGTCTCCCCCCGGACGCCGCCCAATGTCCCGGGCAAGTGCGCGCCGGGGACCGACGAGGAGCGGCGCTTCACCTGGGTGAACGAGTACTCGTACGTCGGCGGCTTCGGCGGGTGGACCAGCATCGATCGCGACGCGGGGGTGACCGGTGCGTGGCGCCTGTGCCAGGGCGGCACGATCCGACCGTACCCCTACCTGCGCTGGGACGAGCTCGGCGAGGGCTCGGTGATCTCGTCGAACGCCGAGACCGGTGACGTCCCGCCCTCGCCGCTCATCAGCACGGCGTCCGGATCCATCGACAGCGCCGCGAATGCGCAGCGCCGTGTGCAGTGGTTCCGCACGTTCATGGGCGTGCGCGTCCACCTCGACGACACGAACGACCCCGACCACAGCATCACCTACAACACGATCGGCGACTGGGGATCGTCGAACGCGGACCGCGACGCGAACGTCCGCGGCCACGACTTCTACTACTGGCCCTACGTCGACGGCTTCCCCGGCTACGCCCAGTGGAGCGTGCGGCCGATCTCCGACGGCCCGGACAACGCCGGCGTCAACGCCGACGACAACGGTGTCGACCACGCGCACCTCTATGCGCCGTTCTACCTCGACCTCTCGGGCTCCGGCATCCCGGTCGACGACTGGGGCCCGGCGAGCCGCGAGGCGGGCAACGACGACGTCGCCCGCCTGACCTCGCCCATGACGCACGGCGGCGTCGACACCGACGGCCCGACGCCATGGGCCTCCGTCATCGGCGAGACCAGTGTCACCCCGCCGAGCATGAACGTCGCCTTCTCGCACACGACCGTGGCGTCGTACCTGACGTTCGCCACGGGTTCCGACACCCCGGACGCCTGCTCGCCCGTCTCCGCCGTGCTCGTCACCGACGGTGATCCCTCGGCCGGTGAGGGCGGCGCGACGCTCTACGAGCGGCTCGCCGACCTGCGCAACGAGCTCAACGTCGACACCTACGTGGTCGGCTTCTTCCTCTCGAGCGGGCCGCTCAACAACATGGCCTGCGCCGGCGCGGGGGCGTGCGCGGCGGGGGGTTGCTCGACCCCGTGCGACGACACCCCGGCCGACGACTGGGACACCTGCGAGGATCCCGACAACCCGACGACGTCGTGCGCCTACGTGGCCAACGACAGCGCCGAGCTGATCGCCGCGCTGACGAGCATCGTCGGCGACGCCGTCGACGTGCAGCTGCCCAGCGGGCAGGGGAGCTCCATCAACTCGTTCGGCATCGGTGGGGGCGGCGAGCCCGGCGCGGGGACGATCGTCCAGACCGACTTCGTCGCGTACACCGAGTTCCCCGGCTGGCGCGGTCACGTGACGCGCACGCTGTGCGACGACGTCGACCTCGGCGGCGACCCGCTCCCGCACTGCGTGCTGCCAGTGCCCGAGTTCGAGACCGCCGAGCTCGAAGAGACGTTCGGGCCCTGCGACCAGAGCCACGAGTGGGACGCCGGCGTCTGCCTGCAGAGCACCGCATGGAACGACCGTCGGCTGTTCACCAACGGCTCCGGTGGCGGTCGTACGTTGATCCCGATCGCGAACGCGGACGGCACCGCCAGCGGCGGCTTCCAGGCCGAGCTCGAGAGCCGCGGGTTGCTGACGTCCGCCGACCACGACGCCGAGGCCGACGCGATCGCGGCGTTCCTGCTCGGTCAGAACGCGCCGGGCGGGTGGAAGCTCCCGGGCGTGTCGAACTCGGCGCCGGTCGTCGTGCGGCGCGTGCCGCCCTTCCGCGCCAACCGCCTGCCCGAGGTCGCGATCAACGATCCGCACTGCGCTGGCCGGCTCTTCGGCGATCTCGACGCCGGCAGCCTGCCCAACAGCCTCGAGGACTTCGCGCGCGACTCGAACTCCGCCGACAACATCCTCGGCAGCCCGTCCGCCCACAACGAGTACCAGGAGGCGGTCCTCGTCGGCGACGACATGGGGGTGCTGCACGCGTTCCAGCTGAACAGCGGCAACGAGCTGTGGGGCTTCCTCCCCAACGAGCTGCTACCCGCGCTCGCGGCCCAGGCGGCGAACGGCGCGGCCAGCATGGGGCAACCGGCCGACATCGACGATCACATCTACGGCGTGTCGGCGACGGTCAACCACGGCTTCGCGTTCGATGCGACCGGCTCGCGCTGGGTGCACCTGGGCGTGTTCGGGTTCGGGATCGGCGGCCAGGAGTTCTACGCCCTCGACCTGTCACACATGAGCCCGGAGTCGCCCGACGGTCCGTTCGAGATCCTGTGGACCACGGAGGACGCGGCGCTCAAGGATGGCTATGACGATGTGCTGGGCCAGACGTGGGCCCGGCCCGCGCTCACCTACCATCTCCTGCCGTCCGACGACCTCGCCAACATGCCCCAGGCTCGGCTCGTGCTCGGTTCGGGGTATCCGGCGAGCGCCACACCGGAGCCCGGCGAGGGCCGGACGCTGATCCTCGCGGACGCAGTGACCGGCGCGCCCTTGGATTCCACGGAGCTTCCGGCGGTGACCGACCCCGTCTTCGAGGCGAGCTTCGGTGCATTGGTCGATCCCGCCGTCGCCTCGCACTGCCTGTCGCGTTACTGGGCCGAGGCCCAGGAGACGTACATCGCCGATCCGGCGGGGCGGTTGTTCCGCTGGGATCTGGGCATGGCCAGTGGCGCGCTGTCCCACGCCGCCGACAGCGAGGCGGTGTGGGGCGCGAGCGCCCAGCCCGTCGCCCGCTTCCCGGCGTGCGAGGGCGTTGGGACCGACTGCACGGTCGCTGCCGGCAACCGCGGCGACGTCTTCGTGTTCGCGCCGGCGGTGTCGGCCAGCAACCGCATCGACGATGCCAACCTCCCCGTGGTCGACGAGGAGGACCAGTTCCTGGTCGCGCTCATCAGCGGTACCGGGGCGGACGAGACCATCGACGGGCGCAACCCCGCGAACGCCTTCCACAGCAGCCTCTACCTCCTCGTGGACAACCACATCGCCGACTCGCACGAGGGCTTCGTGATCCCCCCCGACGCGCCGAAGTCGGTGGCGAGCGACTCGGTGGCGGGAACGACCTTCACCGCCGATGCGAACTACCTCCGGCTCGCGCTGTCGGACATCGTGCGCACGCGCATCGTGGTGCCCTACGAGGGCGCAACGCCGATCACCGAGACCCGCGCGTTCTCCAAGCTCGCCCGGCCGATCCGGGCCCCGCGGATCTTCGTGACCGGCGTGGCCGACAGCACCAGCGGCGCGCCCGTCGTGGTCGAGGGCCTCGAGGTCTACAACATCACGTACACGGTGTACGAGCCGGGCAGCGGCGAGTGCAACGAGGCGTTCTACGACGCGGCGAACAACACCTGGCACTTCGACCAGGGGTCGACGTACGAGATCACGTTCCGCCTGGTCGCCGACGCGACGAGCGGGTTCAACTTCACCGCGGGGGCGAGCCCGCCTGGGGTCGACTTCGGCGGCGGATTCACGCCCGCGCTGACCCTGGCGTCGGTCTCGCAGCTGACCACCGAGGGCTGCACCGGCGGCGCCTGCGGCATGGTCCCGGGGGGCGGCAGCGCGGTCCCGTGCGACAACAACAGCGCGGCGCCGCCGGCCGGCGTCACCGGCTTCGCGGTGCCGACCAGCACGGCGCAGATCGCCGGGTTCACGCCGGTGGAGTAGTCGGGTAGGGTCCCGGCAAGCCCGGGCCCGCCTTGTCCAAGCTCATCGACATCCTCCTGCACCTCGATCGGTACCTCAACGGCTGGGCGGCGGACTTCGGCGGCTGGCTGTATGTGCTGCTGTTCGCGGTGGTGTTCGCCGAGACCGGCCTCGTCGTCACCCCGTTCTTGCCCGGCGACTCGCTGCTGTTCGCCGTCGGCGCCCTCGCGGCGACCGACGGCTCACCGATCGACGTGTGGCTCGTCGGCGCGCTGCTCACGGTGGCGGCGATCATCGGCGACGCGGTCAACTACGCGATCGGCCGCCGCATCGGCCCGAAGATCTTCGCCAGCGACACGTCGCGCCTGCTCAACAAGCAGCACCTGCTCAAGGCGCAGGGCTTCTACGAGCGGCACGGCGGCAAGACGATCATCCTCGCGCGGTTCATCCCCATCTTTCGCACGTTCGCCCCGTTCGTCGCCGGCATCGGCCAGATGAGCTACGCCCGCTTCGCGACCTACAACGTCGCGGGCGCCTTCGCCTGGGTGTGGTCCTTCCTGATGCTCGGCCACCAGTTCGGCGGCCTCCCGTTCGTGAAGAAGAACTTCACCTACGTCATCTTCGCCATCATCATCGTCTCGGTGATGCCCGCCATCATCGAGTTCATCCGCGCCCGCCGCGAACCCCCGAAGCCCTGATCCCTCCACCCTCCGGTCACGCCGCCCCCTCGGTCACGCGGCGCGACCGGAACGAAGCGATGGAAAGGGGGGGCGACCCTCGGTCACGC
>LNFM01001309.1_pt1 | contig 64483 bp, 68 predicted proteins | sample 596031 | NCBI WGS metagenome assembly LNFM01 (sample SAMN04254537, study PRJNA301005) | activated carbon metagenome | isolation source: dual media filters at the Ann Arbor, Michigan drinking water treatment plant | place: USA: Ann Arbor
CGCGGAGAGCGAAGCAAGCCGCGAGCCCGGAATCCATAACCTCCGAGCAAAATAATGGACACTGGGGTTATGGATTCCGGACTGCCTCGCTTCGTTCCGGCATCCGGAATGACAGATGCTGTTTGACATGCAACCACGAATGGACGTTCCCCGGACGGCTGACGAAGTCAGCCGAGCCGGGGGCCAGAACGGCAAGCGCATGCGATTCCTGGATCCCGGCTCGCGCTCGCAGGCTTCGCCGCTCGCTTGGCCGGGACACGTTAGAAAATGCTGTATAAAAACCGCCTCGGGCGCCCCGGAACCTTGCAAAATAGGCGCCGGATACAAATCTAGCGTTAGGGTTGGCATCAGGGATGCTGATCGTGTATGGCTCCGCCCGGCTTTAGGGCCTTTCAGGAAAATCCATGCAAACGGTTTTGATTGTCGTCCATCTTTTGATTGTGCTTGCCATGATTGGCGTCGTGCTGTTGCAGCGCTCCGAAGGCGGGGCGCTCGGCATCGGCGGCGGTGGCGGCTTTATGTCGAACCGGGGCAGCGGCAACCTGCTCACGCGCACAACCGCGATCCTTGCAGCCTTGTTCTTCGTGACCAGTCTCGTGCTCTCGATCCTGGCGGGCTGGGGCCGCGGTCAGGCGCCTTCCTCGATCATCCGGCAGACCGCCCCGGGTTCCCCCAGCGCGCCGGCAAGCGGCGGCGGATTGCTCGACTCGCTGAAACAGCAGTCTCCTTCGGGGCCGCAGGTACCGCAGTCGAAGTGACACCAACAAAAGGGCCGGGGAACCGGCCCTTCGGTTTTTTGGGGTAATCAATCCCCGGAAAAATCGGACGAAGAAAAAAATTCGCTCGTCGAATCGTTCGTAGAGGAATACAGGTTGGCTCCCATGGCGCGGTACATTTTCATCACCGGCGGCGTGGTCTCCTCGCTCGGCAAGGGTCTTGCGTCCGCCGCTCTCGGCGCGCTGCTGCAAGCGCGCGGCTACAAGGTGCGGTTGCGGAAGCTGGACCCTTATTTGAATCTCGATCCCGGAACGATGTCGCCGTACCAGCATGGCGAAGTGTTCGTGACCGACGACGGTGCCGAGACCGATCTCGATCTCGGACACTATGAGCGTTTCACCGGACGGCCCGCGAACCGGATGGACAACATCACCGCCGGGCGCATCTACCAGAATATTCTCAACAAGGAGCGCAAGGGCGACTATCTCGGCGCGACCATTCAGGTCGTTCCGCACGTCACCAACGCGATCAAGGATTTCATCCGCGAGGGCAACGATGGCTACGACTTCGTGCTTTGCGAAATCGGCGGCACCGTCGGCGATATCGAGGCGCTGCCGTTTTTCGAAGCGATCCGGCAGTTTGGCATCGAACTGCCGCGTGGCCATGCGGTCTTTATCCACCTGACGCTGCTACCGTTCATTTCCAGTGCGGGCGAACTGAAGACGAAGCCGACGCAGCATTCGGTCAAGGAACTTCGCTCCATCGGCATTCAGCCCGACATACTCCTTTGCCGAACCGACCGGCCGATCCCGCCGGAAGAGCGCCGTAAGCTCGGCCTGTTCTGCAACGTGCGCGAAAGTGCGGTGATCGAAGCGCGCGATGTGGACAATATCTACGCCGTGCCGGAGGCCTATCACGCGGCCGGCCTCGACACCGAAGTGCTCGCGGCATTCGGCATCGCTCCAGGATCGCAACCAGAATTGTCCCGGTGGAAACTCATCAACGAGCGCATCCGCAATCCGGAAGGCGAAATCACCATCGCGATCGTCGGCAAGTACACCGGCATGAAGGATGCCTATAAGTCGCTGATCGAAGCGCTCTCCCATGGCGGTGTTGCGAACAAGGTCAAGGTCAAGCTCGACTGGATCGAATCCGAAGTGTTCGAGAAGGAAGACCCGACGCCGTTCCTGGAGCATGTGAACGGCATCCTTGTCCCCGGCGGCTTCGGCCAGCGCGGCGCGGAAGGCAAAATCCGCGCGGCGCAATTCGCACGCGAGCGGCATGTGCCGTATTTCGGCATCTGTTTCGGCATGCAGATGGCCGTGGTGGAAGCTGCGCGCAATCTCTGCGGCATTGAAGCAGCAAACTCCACGGAGTTCGGCGAGACGAGCGAGCCGGTCGTCGGTCTGATGACCGAATGGCTGAAGGGCAACGCCCTCGAAAAGCGAACCTCCAACGGCGATATGGGCGGCACCATGCGGCTCGGTGCTTATCCGGCTACACTCTCGCGCGGAAGCCGTGCGGCGGAAATTTACGGTGTGACGGAAATTTCCGAGCGTCACCGGCATCGCTATGAAGTGAATACGAACTACAAGGGCCGCCTCGAGCAGCGCGGCATGCGTTTTTCAGGCATGTCGCCGGATGGCGTGCTGCCGGAGATCGTCGAGTACGACGACCATCCCTGGTTCGTCGGCGTGCAGTTCCACCCCGAGCTCAAATCGCGCCCGTTCGAGCCGCATCCGTTGTTTGCTTCGTTCGTGGGCGCCGCGGTCGAACAGAGCCGGCTTGTCTAGTCAGACGCCGTCAGTTCTTTCAGCCAGTGCATGATCGTGCTGCGGCCTTCCCGCAGGGCGCCGATGTGATCGGTCTGCAGCACCACCAGGCGATTCATCGGATTTTTCGGAGCGCGGGCGTAAACATTTGGAATGCTGCGCTGGCTCTGGTCGAAGGTGGCCGACACGATCAGCAGCGGCACGTTCAGCTTCGCTGAATTGTCCGGCATGACGCCCGGTGAGTCCGGCGCCAGAAAACTCAAATAGACGTTCGGCGTCGCCGTCACCAGAAAGTGCGGCTTGCCGGTGTTGCGGTCGGAGAACTCGGTTCTCACGTCGCCCTTGCCGGCGGCCACAAGATCTCTTGCGTCCCGCACGCTCTTGTTGATTTCCGGAATGGCGTTGGAAAGAAATTCCGGTGAAGGAGCCGGCACAATCGCGATCACGCCCTTTAGCCCCTCGCGGCGCGCGCCGTAGGCCAGCGCGGCGTTGCCGCCGAGACTCATGCCCATCACGACAATCGCATTCGCCCCCCGTTGGCGGAGCTTTGCAGCGGCGGGGTCGATTTCAGCGATGCAATCGAGATAGGCCTTGTCGTAAATGCGAAGGTTCGACCAGCACATTTCCGGCCGTTCGAAGTCAATGCCCGCCTTGGCAAGCGCTTCGGCATAATCCGCGAACTGTTCGGGACGCCCTTCCTTGCCGTGGATGAGAACGATGCCCGTCTTGGCGGGCGCCTGCGCAAGCGCCACCGCAGAGAATAGACATGCGATACCTACGAAACAGCAGCGAACGAAGCACATGGAAGCGGCCGCCCAATCTGGTAGCTTGACCAAAGCGACGGATTCCATACGGCATTTTCGGGCAATGACCAAGATCACACCGGGGCGCGGCCTCGATCACGCAGCGCACCTTGTGCGCGATCTCGACGGGACCGCGGCTTTTTACGAGCGGGCGGGCTTTCAGGTGGGTGCGCGCAACCGGCATCCGTGGGGCACGCATAACCGTCTCATACAATTTCCGGGCTTCTTCGTAGAAATCCTGACAATCGGCGAGCCGGATAAAATCGCGGCCGGGAAGCCGGGAGAATTTTCGTTCGGTGCGTTCAACCGCGATCTGTTGCAGCGGCAGGGCGAGGGCCTTTCTTGCCTGATCCTGGAGGGAAAAAGTCCGTCCGCGGACAAGCAGGGGTTCGATGGAGCGGGCTTTGGCGGCTTCGATATTTTCAGGTTCGCTCGCAAGGGCAAGCGTGCGGACGGAAGCGAGACCGAAGTTGGGTTTGAGCTTGTATTCGCGGCCGAGCCAGCTTCACCGAATGTCGCGTTCTTCACCTGCATGCAGACGCACCCGGAGAATTTCTGGTCGGCGGATTTTCAGCGGCATCCGAACGGCGCCACCGGCATCAAGACAGTGGTGCTGACCGCTGAAAACCCGACGGACCATCACATTTTTCTCAGCGCCTTCACCGGCGTACGGGACATCCAGTCGAGTTCGCGGGGGATTTCCATCAACACACCGCGCGGGCAGGTGCAGGCGCTCGACCCGCGCGCGTTCAAGGACACCTTCGGCTTTGAGGCGGAGCGCGATCCGGGCTTGAGTTTTTCCGCGCTGGTGTTCGGCGTCCGCGATCTTGCGCAGACCAGAAAGTTTCTGACCGATAGCGGCCTGAAGTTTCGCGAACAAGGCGAGCGGCTTGTCATCGGGCCGGACGAGGCGCGGGGGGCTACGCTCGCTTTCGAGCGGAGTTGACCCCAACAACAGATAGGGACAAAAGTCCGCCCGTGAACAAACCCGTCACCGATATGAAGCCCAATCCTGTCGTTTCCGTCGGCTCCGTCCGGTTTGGCAACGACCTGCCGCTCACGCTGATCGCCGGCCCCTGCCAGATGGAGAGCCGCGAACATGCGCTGGAGACGGCGTCGGCGCTGAAAGAGATCGCGGCAAAGCTCAAGATTGGCCTGATCTATAAGTCCTCCTTCGACAAGGCGAACCGCACCTCCGCCAAGGCCGCGCGCGGCATGGGCATGGAAAAATCCCTCCCGGTCTTCGCCGAGATCAAATCGAAACTCGGCATTCCGACGCTGACCGACATTCATGACGAGAGTCAGTGCAAGCGCGTCGCGGAAGCGGTCGATATTTTGCAGATCCCCGCGTTTCTCTGCCGCCAGACGGATCTTCTGATGGCCGCAGCCGCCACCGGCCGCGTCATCAATGTGAAGAAGGGCCAATTTCTGGCGCCGTGGGACATGACCAACGTGGTCGCGAAGATCACGGGTGCAGGCAATGCCAATGTACTTGTGACCGAGCGCGGCGTTTCCTTCGGCTACAACACGCTCGTCAGCGACATGCGCGCGCTGCCGACGCTCGCGAAAATCGGCGCGCCGGTGATTTTCGACGCGACCCACTCGGTGCAGCAGCCGGGCGGGCAGGGTGCATCTTCCGGCGGCGAGCGCCAGTTCGTGCCGGTGCTCGCACGCGCGGCGGTCGCGGTCGGTGTAGCGGGCGTCTTCATTGAGACGCATCCCGATCCGGACAAGGCGCCATCCGACGGTCCCAATATGGTGCCGCTCCGGGAAATGGAATCCCTGCTTGCGGAATTGCAGGCGTTCGACCGGGTTGCGAAAAAATACTGAAACTTCTGCGAATTCAAATATCAGCCGCGTCCGCGATACAGCGGCACACCCTGATCGGGCGCCCACAGGCCCTTCGGCATTTTCCCGGTCTGCCAGAACACGTCGATCGGCATGCCGCCGCGCGGGTACCAGTAGCCGCCGATGCGCAGCCATTTTGGCGCAAGCAGCTTCACCAGCCGCTTGCCGATCTCGACCGTGCAATCCTCGTGGAAGGCGCCATGGTTGCGGAAACTCGCGAGATAGAGTTTCAGCGATTTCGATTCCACGAGCCATTTCCCGGGCGCGTAATCGATCACAAGGATCGCAAAATCCGGCTGGCCGGTGACCGGGCAGATCGAGGTGAATTCCGGCGCCGTAAAGCGCGCAAGATAATCCGTGTCCGGGTGCGGATTCGGCACCCGGTCCAGCACGGCCTTTCCGGGCGATGCGGGAAGGCGCGAGAGCTTCCCCAGATGAATCGTGGCTTTGGTTTTTTTGGCCATTTCTGAACTCCGGCGCGGAAACTAGCCGATATTCCGGCTGCGCGGATAGGCGCTCTTTGACAGCGCGCGCCCGTCTTGTAGAAGCGCATCGCTCCACCGGAATCCTCTCATGACCGCCATCGCCAATATCCGCGCCCGCGAAATCCTCGACAGCCGGGGCAATCCCACTGTCGAGGTCGATGTCACGCTGGAGGACGGCTCGATGGGACGAGCGGCGGTGCCGTCCGGCGCATCCACCGGCAAGCACGAAGCGGTGGAACTGCGCGACGGCGACAAGAAGCGCTATCTCGGCAAGGGTGTGCGCAAGGCCGTGGACGCGGTGAACGGCGAGATTTTCGATGCCGTGGGCGGCATGGATGCGACCGGGCAGTCGAAGATCGACGAGACGCTGATCGCCCTGGATGGCACGCCGAACAAGGCGCGGCTTGGCGCGAATGCGATTCTTGGCGTTTCGCTGGCCGTCGCGAAAGCGGCGGCGGTGTCGGCCGATCTTTCCTTGTATCGCTATGTCGGCGGCGCCAGCGCGCGCGTGCTGCCGGTGCCGATGATGAATATCGTCAATGGCGGCGCCCATGCGGACAATCCGATCGATTTTCAGGAATTCATGGTGATGCCAATCGGTGCACCATCGTTTGCGGAAGCGCTGCGCATGGGTGCGGAGATTTTCCACACGCTGAAGAAGGGCCTGAAGGATGCAGGCCACAACACCAATGTCGGCGACGAAGGCGGCTTCGCGCCGAACCTCGCCGATGCCGACGCCGCGTTGTCGTTCGTGATGAAGTCGGTCGAGCAGGCCGGCTATCGCCCCGGTGAAGATGTGGTGCTGGCCCTCGATTGCGCCGCGACGGAATTCTTCAAGGGCGGAAAGTACGTGTACGAAGGCGAGGGCGAGACGCGCGATCTGGAAGCGCAGGTCGAATATCTCGCCGATCTCTGCCACCGCTATCCGATCCGCTCGATCGAGGACGGCATGGCGGAAGACGACTGGGACGGATGGAAGCTTCTTACGGATCGCATCGGCGATCGCGTGCAGCTTGTCGGCGACGATCTGTTCGTCACCAATGAGACCCGCCTGAAGGAAGGCATCGCCAAGGGCGTAGCCAACGCGATCCTCGTGAAGGTGAACCAGATCGGTTCGCTCACCGAAACGCTCGCTTCCGTCGAGACCGCGCATCGCGCTGCCTATCGCGCCGTAATGTCGCATCGCTCCGGCGAAACCGAGGACGCGACGATTTCCGATCTCGCCGTCGCCACCAATTGCGGGCAGATCAAGACGGGATCATTGGCTCGCTCGGATCGTACCGCGAAATACAACCAGCTCCTGCGCATCGAGGAAGAACTCGGCAAGGAAGCGCGCTACGCCGGCCGCGCGGCGCTGAAGGCGCTGGCCTGATTTTTCCGGATTTAGTTTTCATACAGCGGTGACGGAGCGCCTCATCCTGAAGAGCGTCCTTCTTTCTTATCCCTCCCCGTTCCGGGGAGGGTGGCGAGCGCGTAGCGCGAGCCGGGTGGGGTTTTGTTTCGCGCCGCGCCCCCACCCCGTTCGCCTTTACTTCGTTCGGCGAACGACCCTCCCCTGAAGGGGAGGGATAAGAGCGATCGTTCGCGCGAGCGGTTTTCGCTCCGCGTTTTGATTTTTTTCGTGCCGCGAACCGGGTAAACCCGGCGCGCGGGACGGGGAGACGGAGCGCCGAAAGGCGCACGGTCTTCCGTAGGTGCCTGCTCTGCGAAAGCAGGCGTCGCCTTCCAGCGCTCCATCGCGGCGGCTTCGGGTATCGCCGCCGTTGCGATGAGCTTTCGCTCACCGATTCCGGTCCCCATTCCAGCCACCACAAGTCGGGTTTACCCGACTTGTGATTTTAAATGGCAGCGGGGCGTAGTGCCCGCGGATGGTGACCCGAGCCTCCCGGTGTTTTGCTTGCGAGGCAAAACAGCAGGCGCCGCCTCCCGCTCCACAAACAAGACGCCTCATGAGTGCGTCCCCGGTGAGCGGGAGTGATGCGGATTGTACGGGAGGTTTTGGGGACGGGGATAAGGGCAGTTAAGTCCATGGAAAATCAGCGGGCTGTTCACACAATCCTCATCCTGAGGAGCCCGCCGCTCATCCTTCGAGACGCGCCCTGCGGGCGCTCCTCAGGATGAGGCAAAGAGAGGCAAAAAGGCGGGCGTCTCGAAGGATGAAGGCTTGCCTGCCGGGCGATCCAGTAATCAATGAGAACAAAATTGGCGCCTGCGTTTACTGGATCATCCGCTTGCGCGGATGATGACAGATTGTGGTGATGGCCGGGACTTCAGGCGCGAAGACAGCACTTCGCGCCTTTTGCCCGGCCATGACGATACCATTAACCCCCGCGCAACCCATCTGCCCGCATAACCTCCCCATGCTCTCCCGCACCCGCCTCACGCGCATCCTGCAGAACATGGCGCTGTTTCTCGGCGCGGCTGCAATCATCGGCTATTTTTATATGCAGACTTATGACGGGAACTACGGCCTTGTCGCGCAACGGGCATATGAGCAGGAGATCGTGAACATGACGGTCGAGCGCGACGCGCTCCGCACCAGCCGGATCGACTGGGAACACCGCCTCGAACTTCTGCGCAGCGACCGGCTCGACCCGGATTTGCTCGAGGAGATCGCCCGGCGCGATCTCGGTTTCGTCAAGCCCAACGATTTCGTCCTGCTGTCTCCCCGTTGAAATGGAATTTCGTGCAGACCCGCGAACGGGATATTCCGTTGCGCGGGAATGGCCGTATTCCGGTTGTGCATGGCTTTCCTAAAGCGTTTCCTTGGCGCGCGACAGAAAATTGCGCTAGGGTTTTTCGTCAGGGAGAACGCCAAAGATGCCCGCCGCCGCCAAATCCTCCGACGCGCCGAAACCCGCTTCCTCCAAATCAGGCAGCGCCGTCGCCAGTCTCAGCATCGAGGATGAGGTACGCGCCTATCGGGAAATGCTCCTGATCCGCCGCTTCGAGGAAAAAGCCGGCCAGCTTTACGGCATGGGCCTGATCGGCGGCTTCTGCCATCTCTATATCGGCCAGGAAGCGGTCGTCGTCGGCATGCAGATGGCGCTGGAAGAGGGCGACCAGATCATCACCGCCTATCGCGATCACGGCCACATGCTGGTGACCGGCATGGACCCCAAAGGCATCATGGCCGAACTCACGGGCCGCCGCTCCGGTTTTTCCAAGGGCAAGGGCGGCTCGATGCATATGTTCTCCATCGAGAAAAACTTTTATGGCGGCCACGGCATCGTCGGCGCGCAGGTGTCATTGGGCACCGGCATCGCCTTTGCCAATCGCTATCGCGAGAACAGGCGCGTGTGCCTGACGTATTTCGGTGACGGCGCAGCCAATCAGGGCCAGGTCTATGAGAGCTTCAACATGGCCGAGCTCTGGAAGCTGCCGGTCGTCTACGTGATCGAGAACAACAAATACGCGATGGGGACGGCGGTGAGCCGGGCTTCCGCGCAGACGGATTTTTCCAAGCGCGGAGCCTCCTTCAACATTCCGGGCGAGCAGGTCGACGGCATGGACGTGCGCGCGGTCAAGGCGGCCGGCGACCGCGCGGTGAAATTCGCGCGCGAAGGCAACGGCCCGTACATTCTGGAAATGCTCACCTATCGGTATCGCGGACATTCGATGTCCGATCCCGCGAAATACCGCACCAAGGACGAGGTCGATAAATTCCGCAACGAGCATGATCCGATTACCATGATCCGCGCGCGGCTCATTGAGACGAAACGTGCAAGCGAAGACGAGTTGAAGAAAATCGACGGCGAAGTGCGCACCATCGTCAACGAAGCCGCCGAATTTGCATCGAGCGATCCGGAGCCGGATGTGTCCGAGCTTTGGACCGACGTAACGCGTTAAAACCCGTAAACTGACGGTCCTTGGGGCTATGCGTGTAATTACAACAGAAATGTATTTTGAGCCCGGACAAATTCACGGTGCAACAAAAAAAACTTCTAAAATCAATCCAGGATTTGCTGCCGCATTCTTCGGCGCTCCAGATGTAGAGCCTGTACGTTCAGATTTAGACTTTGAAGGGGTCCAACTGTTCAGGACCTTCGAAGGCGAGTTTGATTTCAATGAAGATGAGTTCGCAATCTTTTCTGATACGGTATTGCGTGGAAAAACCTTCACTTTGTTTGACAATATGGCTGTCTATCCAAAACAGACAGCAGAAGGCGAGATCGCTAGTATTTATCAACTCGAACGAAGAAACCTCTACAACCGTCAATTTTCGAATTTTATCTTAGACTCGGACATTGTTTATGAGAGTTCTCCACCAAAGGGCATACAAGTCCGACAGATTATTAAATCAGCTACTGGCGCGGGGATCGGACTATATTTGGGAATTAATGGTCCTAGCGAACCGCTCTTATTCGTTTCCGTTCCTTTCGGCGTAATACTGATGGGATCTGCTTTTGGAGTTGCTAAGGCGTTCGAGAAGGGAATTAATCGAGTAGTCGAGCGAAAATTCAAGAAGTGGTCGAAATAGGTTGTTCCATGCCCATCCAAGTTTTGATGCCCGCGCTCTCGCCCACGATGGAAAAGGGCAACCTCGCCAAGTGGGTGAAGAACGAAGGCGACACGGTGAAAGCCGGCGACGTCATCGCCGAAATTGAAACCGACAAGGCGACGATGGAAGTCGAGGCGGTGGACGAGGGGGTGCTTGGAAAAATTCTGGTTCCCGCCGGCACCAACGATGTCGCCGTCAACACGCCGATTGCGGTGATCCTCGCCGAGGGCGAGAAGGCGGGCGATATTTCGGCCGCGGCAGCGCCATCGAAGAAGCCCGTCGTCCCGGCCGAGCAATCGCGAGAGCCGGGACCGGCATCCGCAAAATCGCCAGCGGTCCCGGATCGCGGCGAAGCCGCGTCCGGGACGACGGTTCAAATTCCAGCCGCACCCCGCGCCGAAATCGCCAGCGACCCCGACATTCCCGAAGGCACCGAGATGGTCACCATGACCATGCGCGAGGCGCTGCGCGACGCGATGGCCGAGGAAATGCGCCGCGACCAGGATGTGTTCGTGATGGGCGAGGAGGTCGCCGAATATCAGGGCGCCTACAAGGTCACCCAGGGCTTGCTGCAGGAGTTTGGCGCGAAGCGCGTGATCGACACGCCGATCACCGAGCACGGATTCACCGGCCTTGGCGTCGGGGCGGGTTTTGCGGGGCTGAAACCGGTCGTGGAATTCATGACCTGGAATTTCTCGATGCAGGCCATCGACCAGATCGTGAACTCGGCGGCGAAGACGCTTTACATGTCCGGCGGGCAGGTGAAGTGCCAGATTGTGTTCCGGGGACCGAACGGTGCGGCCGCGCGGGTGGCGGCTCAGCACTCGCAAGATTATTCTGCGTGGTATTCGCACATTCCGGGACTGAAGGTGATCGCGCCCTACACGGCGGCGGACGCAAAGGGATTGCTGAAGGCCGCGATCCGCGATCCGAACCCGGTGATCTTCCTCGAGAACGAAATTCTCTACGGCCGCTCGACGCCGGTGCCGAAGCTCGATGACTTCGTGCTGCCGATCGGCAAGGCGCGCATCGCACGTGCCGGCAAGGACGTGACGTTCGTGAGCTGGTCGATTGGCATGAACTACGCGCTCGGCGCCGCCGAGGAACTGGCCAAGGACGGCATTGAAGCCGAGATCATTGACCTGCGCACGCTGCGCCCGATGGACATGGAGACGGTGATTGAATCGGTCAAGAAGACCAACCGCTGCGTCACCATCGAGGAAGGCTGGCCGCAGTCGGGGGTCGGCGCGGAGATCGCGGCGAAGATCATGGAGCAGGCGTTCGACTGGCTGGACGCACCGGTGACACGCATCACCGGCAAGGATTTGCCGATGCCATACGCCGCGAACCTCGAGAAGCTGGCGCTGCCTTCGGTGCCGGAAGTCGTCGAGGCCGCCAAGTCCGTTCTGTATCGGTGAGCTAAACAATGCCCGTCAACATCCTGATGCCAGCGCTCTCTCCGACGATGGAGAAGGGCAATCTCGCCAAATGGCTCAAGAAAGAGGGCGACACGGTCAAGGCCGGCGACGTGATCGCCGAAATCGAAACCGACAAGGCGACGATGGAAGTGGAAGCCGTCGATGAGGGCACGCTTGGCAAGATCGTGGTCGCGGCGGGCACCGCCGATGTGCCGGTGAACCAGATCATCGCGGTGCTGCTGGAAGAGGGCGAGGACAAGTCGGCGATTGCGAATGCGCCCGCGGCGAAAGCGGAAGCATCAAAAGCGGAATCGAAGCCCGCGCAAAAACCCGCCGTCCCGGCTGCGGCAAAGCCGCAAGCCGGGACCGTCATCGGCAAGCCCGCGAGCGATCCCGGCTCGCGCGCGCCGCAGGCGCGCCCGGCCGGGATGACGAATGGCTCTGGCGCGCGCATCTTCGCGTCGCCGCTCGCCAAACGCCTGGCGAAGGAATCCAATATCGACGTATCGCGCATACAGGGCTCCGGCCCGCATGGGCGCGTGGTCGCGCGCGATGTGGAGCAGGCAAAATCCGGCGGTGCCGCGATGCGTGCGCCATCAGGCGTTCCCGCTGGCGGTGCAACAATTGGGATTCAGGCGCCGAGCGACGCGCAGATCCGCGCGTTCTACGAGGAAGGCTCTTACGACTTCGTCCCGCATGACGGGATGCGCAAGACGATTGCAAAAAGATTGCTGGAATCGAAGCTCACGATCCCGCATTACTATCTGACCGTCGACATCCAGATCGATGCGCTGCTCGACGCGCGCAAGGAAATCAATCAAGCGGCACCCCTGCAGGACGGCAAGCCGCGTTATCGTCTGTCCGTCAATGATTTCATCATCAAGGCGCTGGCGCTGGCGCTCGTCAAAATCCCCGATGCCAACGTCACCTGGACGGAAGCCGGGATGCTGAAGCACCGGCATGCCGACATCGGTGTCGCGGTCGCCATCCCGAACGGGCTGATCACGCCCGTGATCCGCAAGGCCGACGAGAAAACGCTGGCGGTGATCTCGAACGAGATGCGCGATCTCGCGGCGCGTGCGAAAGACAAGAAACTGAAGCCCGCCGAATATCAGGGCGGTGCCGCGGCGGTGTCGAATTTGGGCATGTACGGCATCCGCGAATTCGCCGCCGTCATCAATCCGCCGCACGCATCCATTCTGGCGATCGGCGCCGGCGAGGAGCGGGCGGTCGCGCGCAAGGGTGAGATCGTGGTCGCGAACATGATGACCGCCACCTTGAGCGTCGATCATCGCGCAGTCGATGGTGCCCTCGGCGCGGAACTGCTTTCGGCCTTCAAGGAAATCGTCGAGAACCCCGTCCGCATGATGATCTGAGGCTGCTTGACGGTCACCCGCCGGGCTTGCGACAAGTCCGGACGGGGAAACCACCATGAGCGATGCCAGATCGCCTGAGCCGCCGCCGGCCAAATTCAGCTACCTGAAGCAGAACTCGTTCGCGGTCGTGTCGTTTTTCGTCGCCGCACTTTCGCTCGTTACGTCGTTCTATCAGGGCTATCTCAACACGCGTTTTGTCGAGCTTGTGCAGTCGGGCGTTTCGCGCTCCGAGACCGCGCGCACCTGCAAGGAACTGATCGACGGGTATTTCCAGGTCAAGCTGAGGGCGGCGATGCTTGCGGCCGCGGCGGAGCGGGACAAGTCCGCGGCGGCGCTGTTTCCGTTCGAGTCGGAGATGGCGAATGCCGTCAGCCGGTTCGCTGCCCTTGGCACCTATCTCGCGAATTTCCAGGGCGAAGAAAAGCGCGCGAAATATTCGGAGCTTTCCGCGGAAATCAAAAATGTCGCCGCAGCGGCACGCACCGCGCCACCTGCTTCCGTCGAAAAGCTATTCGAGAAGGCAGACGGCATGTTCTATGAGATGAACACCGACTGCGTCGGCAGCATCCTCCGGTAACGATGCACGAACGGCGAATTACGGCCTCACCGCCTCACGCGCAATTCGTGCGGACAGCAACTGGCTGACGGAAACGACCGCGGCAATTCCGGCGCCGATTACATCCGTGACAAATCCAGGATCGATCAACAGCAACCCGCCGACTATCATCAAAGCCCGCTGCCAGTAATTGGCGGCCGTGATGAAATAGCCGTGCAACCCGGCTGCAAACAGCAAAATGCCAAAGCTCGCTGTGCAGAACGCCATGATGATGGATGGCCAGTCGCCGATCATCATCAGCGCAGGTTCATAGACGATCATGAATGGCACGATGAACCCGGCGGCGCCGATCTTCACGGCCGCCCAGCCGCTCTTCCATAGATCGGCTTTCGCCAGCCCCGCTGCGGCATAGACCGCGAGCGCCACCGGCGGCGTGATCGCCGAGAGCACCGCGAAATAGAACGCGAACATGTGAGCCGCGGGCGGGATCACACCGAGCTTGATGATCGCCGGCACGAGCAATGCCGTCATGATGATGTAGGCCGGCGTGGTCGGCATGCCCATGCCGAGCACAATGCCCGCGATCATCGTCAGCACGAGCGCCAGCAGCAGCGTTTCTTTCGCGAGACCCACTACGAATTGCGTGAACACGATGCCGAGGCCCGACAGCGTCACAACGCCGATGACAATCCCCGCACACGCACAGGCGCAGGCCACACCGAGCGCGTTTCGCGCACCATCCCTGAATGCATCCAGCAGATTGGGCAGGTTGACATAGCCGCGGGTGGATTTGCGAAGTGCGGCCACCGGGAAACACACCAGCGTTCCCGCCAGTGCGGCCAGCGGCGCGCTATAGCCCGAATACATCACGAACAGGATAGTCAGCACCGGAATGAAAAGATGCCCGCGCTCGCGGATCACCATGCGGAGCCTAGGAAGTTCCGCGCGCGGCAGACCCACGAGACCCCGGCGCTTGGCTTCGAAATGCACGGCGGCAAAGCAGGCGACGTAATAGAGGATCGCCGGAATAATCGCCCAGATCACCACCTGGCCGTAGGAGACGGCCAGAAATTCAGCCATCACGAAAGCGGCCGCGCCCATGATCGGCGGCATGATCTGGCCGCCGGTGGACGCCGTTGCTTCGACACCGGCGGCGAAATGCGGAGGAAATCCGGAACGCTTCATCAGAGGAATCGAGATCGGCCCGTCCACCATCACGTTGGCGACGGCGCTGCCCGAGATCGTACCGAACAGGCTGGAACTGACGACCGACACCTTGCCGGGACCGCCAGCCGTATGACCGGTCAGGCTCATGGCGAAGTCCATGAACAACTGGCCGGTGCCCGTGCGCTCCATGAAGCTCCCGAACAAAACGAAGATCAGTACGTAGGCCGCCGAAACCGAAAGCGGAATCCCGAAAATGCCTTCGGTGGTCATGAAGAGCTGGTCGAGCAACCGCTCCGGTTCGAGTCTCGCGATAAAAAGCCCGTAGAACAGGAAAACCATAGCGGTGATTGGCAGCGCCCAGCCGATCACGCGGCGGGTCGCCTCCAGCACGATCGCCGTCATGATCACCGCCATGGTTTTATCCATGAGCGACAGATCGTCGATGTAGTAGATGCGGGTGACGATGTATTCGTAATTTACAAACAGATAGACGATCGGTGCGGCGCCAATCAGAAGCAGCGCGTAATCAAGAAGGCTGGGCAGGCGGTTATCGACGTATCTTTGCTCGTCGGAAACCGGGCCTGCGTGCTTCTTGACCGTCATCCGGTACAGCAGGAAAACCAGCACGATCGCGAACAGCAGGTGCATTCCGCGGAAATAAATCGCTTCGGGCGTACCGAATGCGATGGCTCCGATGTGATAGAGAGCCATCGCAATGGAAATCACGGTCACGGCAAGGCGCACGAACGCGCCGTGATAGAGAGTGGCTTTCATTGATGTCCCCTTAGCCATCCGCGAAGCGTGCGGGTATAAAAAACCGGCGCGGTGTTATCCGCGCTCCGCGCCGGTTTTTTTCTCAGTTCGACATCACAGTGATGCCGGCTTCCTTGTAATATTTCGCAGCACCCTTGTGGAACGGAACGCCGATGTCTTCGGCCATCATCTTCGGCGTGAGGGTGCTGATCGACTTGTTGATCATCGCCATCTGCGGGATGTTCGTGGCCATCGCCTTGGTCATCGCATACACGACGTCTTCGGGCAGTTTGCACGAAGCGACGATATGGGTCGCATAGCCGATCACCTGAACGTCCTTGTCCTGCTTCGGGTAGGTGCCTTTCGGGACCGTCACCAGTGTGTAGCCGGGGTTGAGCTTGCGCATCGGCTCAAGCTGGTCGGCAAGGTCGAGGAGCTTGATGTCGCGCGCGGAGGCAAGATCCATCACCGCACCCGATGGAATGGTGGTGCCAAGCGTGAAGGCGACGGCATGGCCGTCCTGCACCTGCGCGACCGCGTCGGTGTAGGAGACGAAGCTCATCTTCACATCGTTGTAGGTCAGGCCGTTCACCTGCAACCACTGCTTGGTGATTTCCTCGGCGGTGTTACCGCGCGGCTGGGCGGCGAGCGCCTTGCCCTTGAGGTCCTTGGCGGAGGTCACGCCGGAGTCGGCGCGCACGACGACCTGGAAATACTGCGGATAGAGCGTCGCGACATTGCAGACGTTGGTATGCTTCTTGGTGAAGGGCGCGTTGCCCGCGAGCGCATCGACCGTCGAGATCGAGTTGCCGAAGCCGACTTCGGTCTTGCCTTCCTCGATGCCGCGGACGTTGGCGATGCCGGCACCCGGAAGCGACTGCACGGAGAGGCCGGGCTTGGCCTTTTCCCACAGGTCCTTCAACTGGCCGCCGAGCGGCACCCAGACACCGCCCTGCGGGCCGGTCATCAGCTTGATTTCCTGCGCCGGCGCGGCGCCGGCAAATGCAAGCGCAACGGTACCCGCAAGCAGAATGGTCTTCATGTTGGACTTCATGGCGTTCTCCCTAGGAATTCCTGTCCGGTCTCAAGCCGGTTGGGCGATAAGCTACGCTGGCAGGCGGGCATTCCACAAGCTTCCGGGGCTGTTCTAAAGCTACTTTTGGTGGTGCGCCGCACGCATCAATCAAACGCATGGGCGCCCTGCCTGCGCGGCATGTTCCGGCCGCCTATATTTTGCAATGTTGGGCCATAAAACAGGCAGCAGGAACCCCGCATGAAGCGATGGCCTTGGATTTCGCTGGTGGCGGGGGCGGTTATGCTACTCAACCCCGTCGGCTTCGGGTTTTTACGGAATGCCTTTTTCAGCGGCGAACAACTTTCGAGGAATATCGCGCAGCCCGTCGCGTTCAGCCTGTTCGCGGCGATCGCGGCTGCCATCGCGCTGGAATGGTGGCTCCGGCGGCGAAGCAGTTAAACAAATTCGAGACAGACCAAACGCATTCCTACGGAGAAGTCAGTGGCAGATGCTTTCGACGTATTGATTATCGGCGCGGGGCCGGGCGGCTATGTCACCGCCATCCGCGCCGCACAGCTCGGCTTTAAAACCGCCGTCGTGGAGAAGGCGCAGCTGGGCGGCATCTGCCTGAACTGGGGCTGCATCCCGACCAAGGCGCTGCTGCGTTCGGCGGAAATCTATCACTACATGCAGCACGCCAAGGATTACGGCCTGAGCGCGGAAAAAATCGGCTTCGATGCGGCAGCCATCGTGGCGCGTTCGCGTGGTGTCTCGAAAAAACTTTCCGACGGCGTCGGCTATCTGATGAAGAAGAACAAGATCACCGTCATCGACGGAGCGGCGAAAATCACCAAGCCCGGCGAAGTGAAGGTCGAAGGCAAGGGCGCCGGCACCTATCAGGCGAAGCACATCATCATCGCCACTGGTGCGCGGCCTCGGATATTGCCGGGGATCGAACCGGACAAGAAACTGATCTGGACCTATTTCGAGGCGATGGTGCCTTCAAGCATGCCGAAGTCGCTGCTCGTCATGGGCTCCGGCGCCATCGGCATCGAGTTCGCTTCTTTCTATCGCAGCTTCGGCTGCGAGGTGACGGTGGTGGAATTGCTGCCGCAGATTTTGCCGGTGGAAGACGAAGAGATCGCGGCCGCCGCGCGCAAGCGTTTCGAGAAGCAGGGCATGAAAATTCTCACCGGCGCGAAGGTGACGAAGGTCACGAAGAAAACGGATTCCGTCGTTGCCGAGATCGAGGATGCGAAAGGTGCCAAACAGAGCATCGAAGCGGAACGGCTCATCTCGGCCGTCGGCGTCGTCGGCAATATCGAGAATCTGGGACTGGAAGCATTGGGCGTGAAAACCGACCGCGGCATCATTGTCGCCGACGGTTATGGAAAAACCAATATTGCCGGCATCTATGCCATCGGCGACGTGGCCGGGCCGCCGATGCTCGCGCACAAGGCGGAGCACGAGGGTGTCATCTGCATCGAGGCGATCAAGGGGCTAAAGCCGCATGCGCTCGACAAGAACAAGATTCCGGGTTGCACCTATTGCGTGCCGCAGATCGCTTCGGTCGGCCTGACCGAGAAGAAAGCAAAAGAGCAGGGGCGCGAAGTGCGCATCGGACGTTTTCCGTTCCTCGGCAACGGCAAGGCCATCGCGCTCGGCGAACCCGACGGCCTGGTGAAGACGATCTTCGACAGGAAAACCGGCGAGTTGCTGGGCGCGCACATGGTCGGCGCGGAGGTGACGGAATTGATCCAGGGCTTTGTCGTCGCGATGAACTGCGAGACCACCGAGGAAGAACTGATGCACTCGGTGTTCCCGCATCCGACGCTGTCGGAAATGATGCACGAAAGCGTGCTGGACGCCTACGGGCGGGTCATTCATGTATAGAACATCTGAGTCTTAGGGGACCCATATGAACTCGCAATCCTACGCATTTCTCTCGCAGCCGGGCGTCGGCTTCTTCTCCATGCTGATCATCGGCCTGATCGCCGGCTGGATCGCCGAAAAGGTCACCGCGAGCGACCACGGGCTGTTCACCAACCTGATCGTCGGTATCGCCGGCGCTTTCATCGGGGGCAAGCTCGCGGAAGTGCTGAACATGCAGGTGTTCGGATTCTTCCAGACGCTGGTCGCCGCCTCGATCGGCGCGATCATCTTGCTTTTTGTCTGGCGCGCGATACGGGGAAGATCATCGTAAGGGATTTCCGCTAGAACACCGCCATGGCCAACGTCATCGACACACTGAGCAAGCGGCCGCGCCATCCCGAGAAGGCGCATCGCCCCGATACGCCCTTTTCGCCGAAGCCCGCGTGGATTCGCGTGAAGGCGCCGGGGCCGGGTGCGTTCGACGCGACGAAGGACATCGTGCGCGAGTTCGGGCTGCACACGGTCTGCCAGGAAGCGTCGTGTCCGAATATCGGCGAGTGCTGGGCGGTCAAGCACGCCACCTTCATGATCATGGGCGACACCTGCACGCGCGCCTGTGCGTTCTGCGATGTAAAAACAGGTCTACCGGGGCCGCTTGATGCAGCCGAACCGGAGAAGGTGGGACGCGCCACCGAGAAACTCGGCCTCAAGCATGTCGTGGTCACGTCCGTGGACCGCGACGATCTTGCCGATGGCGGCGCCGAACATTTCGCGGAAACGATCCGGGCGATCCGCACGTTCAGCCCCGGCACGACGGTCGAAGTGCTGACACCGGATTTCCTGCGCAAGGAAGGTGCCCTTGAAATCGTCGCCCGCGCCAAGCCCGATGTGTTCAACCACAATCTGGAAACCGTGCCGTCGAAATATCTCACCGTGCGGCCGGGGGCGCGCTACTTCCACAGCATCCGGCTCTTGCAGCAGGTGAAGGAAATCGATCCGACGATCTTCACCAAATCCGGCATCATGGTCGGGCTCGGCGAGGAGCGGAACGAAATCCTCGCGGTGATGGACGACCTGCGCTCCGCCGACGTGGACTTCCTCACCATCGGTCAATATCTCCAGCCGTCGCGCAAGCATCACGCGGTGATGCGCTACATCCCGCCGGAGGAATTCGACGGCTACAAGACCGTCGCTTACTCCAAAGGCTTCCTGATGGTTTCTTCGTCGCCGCTGACGCGCTCCTCGCATCATGCGGGCGAGGATTTCGAGCAGCTGCGCGCGGCGCGCAGCAAAAAACTCGGCGTCTGATGCCTTCGTTCAGCACGAAACGCCGCGTGCGCCACGCGGCCGCGGACATGTTCGACCTCGTCGCCGATGTTGAGCGCTATCCTGAATTTGTGCCGCTGTGCGCCTCCCTGAAGATCATCAAGCGCGAGGACCTTGGCGAGGGCACCATCGTGCTCGTCGCGGAGATGGGGGTCGCCTACAAGCTGTTCCGTGAAACTTTCACGAGCCGGGTTACACTCGATAAACCAAGGCTCGAAATTCTGGTGGAGTATCTTTCCGGGCCGTTCCGGTCGCTGCAAAACCGCTGGACCTTCAAGCCGGTGGATGAACGGGCCTCGGAAGTCGGCTTTTTCATCGATTACGAGTTTCGCTCCCGCACTTTGGCCCTGCTCATGGGTGCGGTATTCGACACAGCATTCCGCCGTTTCGCCGAGGCCTTCGAGAAACGGGCGGACGAGGTCCATGGCCGGGTAAGCGACGGTTAAGCAAGCCTCTCTAGCGTCATGGTCGGGAGTGCCGTTCATGACAACAATCGACCCCGCCGTATCATCCGGGCTGCACGGGCGCGTGATCGCGCTCCGCTATGCGCCCGCACTGTTCGCCGTAACGATGTTTACGTCGGCGCTGCTCTTGTTCGCCGTGCAGCCGATGTTCACGAAGATGGTACTGCCGGTGCTTGGCGGGGCACCGTCGGTGTGGTCGGTGGCGATGGTGTTCTTCCAAACGGCATTGCTGGCCGGATACGCCTACGCGCATTTTCTCGCACGCACGCTGGCGCCTGCAAAAGCGGCCTATGTCCATCTCGGATTTCTGGCGCTCGCGGTCGTGAGCCTGCCGATCGGCGTGGCGGCGGGCTACAGCACACCGCCATCGAGCGGTATCGAATTCTGGCTGGTCGCACTCTTTACGGCCTCGATCGGGCTGCCGTTCACGGCCCTCGCGGCGAGCGCGCCGCTGCTGCAAAGCTGGTTCGCCGTCAGCGGGCACGAGCAGTCGAAGAACCCTTACGTGCTCTATGCGGCGTCCAATCTCGGCTCTTTTGCCGCCTTGCTGCTCTATCCGTTCCTGTTCGAGCCGGCGTTCACGCTGCACATGCAGGCGGCACTGTGGACGTTCGGTTTTGCCATGCTGACGCTGCTCGTCGGTGCCGCGGCGCTGACCGTGACGCAGGTGAAGGCCGCGCCTTCCGCAACGGCCGAACGCGGTGCGGAATTGTCGTGGAACGAACGGCTCAACTGGATCGCGCTGGCGGCCATTCCTTCGGGGCTTGTGATCGCGGTCACGGCGCACATCACCACCGATGTGGCGGCGGCGCCGTTCCTCTGGGTGATCCCGCTCGCACTTTATCTTCTGACATTCGTGATCCTGTTCCGCGACCCGCCGCTGATCTCGCCGTTCGTCGCGGCGACGATTGCGCCGTTCATCGTGGCGTTCCTGTCGATCAGCATCCTGCTTGGCGACAAGACCTACTGGCTGACCAGCATCGGCTTGAACCTGTTTGGCTTCATGGTGCTGGCACTGCATTGCCACGGACAACTATACGCACGCCGTCCGGCACCCGCGCGCCTCACGGAATTCTACCTGCTGATTTCCGTCGGCGGCGTGATCGGCGGCGTATTCGCGGGTCTTGTTGCACCGAACATCTTCAACAACACCTGGGAATACCCGGTGCTGATCGTGGCATCCGTGCTCGTGCTGCCCGGTGCGTTCGCGAAGGGCCTGCAAGGTTTTCTGCGGGCGTCGTGGCCGATGCTCACTCTTGCCGGCGCGATTGCGGTATCGGTGTTCCTGTTCGACGTGCGGCTGCCATCCGGCAGCGATATGTTCTTCCAGCTTGCACTTGCTGGCCTCACCGGCCTGATGATCTGGAAACGCAATCAACCGGCCCAGCTCTTCGGCTTCGTTGTGCTCGCGTTTGCCGTTACCGGTTTCTGGCAACCGGGGCTGAAGCGCATCGAAACCTCGCGCAGCTTTTTCGGTGTCCACAAGATTGTCGAGAGCGAGGACAGGACGCACCGGCTCCTGTTTCACGGCACCACGATCCACGGCGCGGAAAAAGTTCGCAATGCCGATGGCTCTCCCGTTGCCGGCAAGCCGGAAGCGATCACCTACTACTACGAAGGCGGTCCCTATTCGGACGTTTTCGCGGCCGCGCGCGAAGTGCATGGCCGGCTGAACCATGTCGCCGTCGTCGGCCTCGGCGCCGGTTCGCTCGCTTGCTACCGGCGCGAAGGCGAGAACTGGTCGTTCTTCGAGATCGATCCGGAGGTCGTCCGCATCGCGCGCGATCCAAAACTCTTTCGCTTCCATACCGAATGCGCGCCGGAGACGCCGATCGTGCTGGGCGATGCGCGTCTCACGCTGGTCGCCTCGAAGCAGCAATATGATGTGATCGCGCTCGATGCGTTTTCATCGGATGCCATTCCGGTGCATCTGCTTACCCGCGAAGCCTTCGCCGGGTATCTGCAACGGCTTGCGAAGAACGGCATTATCATCGCGCACATTTCCAACCGTCACATGGAGCTGTCGCAGGTGGTGGGCGCGGTCGCCGCCAGCCACGGTCTTGTCGGTTATGTGAAGCTCGACCGCACGCCGCAGAGCATTCTCGTCAGTTTCAAGGCGAACGCACACCTTGCCGTGCTGGCCCGCTCCGAAGCCGATCTCGGCAGCCTGCCGCAACGGGAAGGCTGGAAGAAGATCGAGCCGGGCGATGTGGCCGTGTGGACGGACGATTACTCGAATATCCTCGGCGCGATCTGGAACAAGAAATTCGCGAAGTGAGTCATTTCGGAAGCCGCGCAGCGGCTGTCCGGAATCCAGCGGACTTTCCGGATGCCGGGTTCGGCGCTACGCGTCCGCCCCGGAACGACATTACTTCGCGGCATCCATCGCAAGGGAGAGAGCGATCAGCACGGAACTCCGGCGGATTTCGCTGCGGCCGGGATCGCCGAAACGCATTTCCCGGTGCAGTACCTGACCGCCACGGCGCGCGGCGGCGAAATGCACAAGCCCGACCGGCTTTGCGGGCGAACCGCCGCCCGGCCCAGCAATGCCGGTCACGGCGATGGAAATATCCGCCGGAGAAACCTTCAGCGCACCTTCCGCCATCGCGCGGGCGCATTGCTCGCTCACCGCACCGTAGAGATGGAAAATCGACGTGGGCACGCCAAGCACGGTTTCCTTGGCGGCATTGGAATACGTCACGAAGCCGTGCTCCAGCACATCGGACGAGCCCGCGATTTCGGTTACAGCGCCCGCCACGAGCCCGCCGGTGCAGGATTCCGCCGTGACCAGCGTGAGCTTCCGGTCGCGAAAAAAATGGAGCAGTTTTTTCGCCGCGTCCTGAACTTCCGCGTCCAGCATTTCAGCGCCCCAGCGGAAGGCGGACGGTGGCGCTTGCCATCGCGGCAATGCCTTCGTTCCGTCCGATGAAACCGAGCCCTTCGGTCGTCGTTGCCTTCACATTCACGCGCGAAGGATCGACGCCCGCGATTTCCGCGATGCGTTGCCGGATCGCGTCGCGATGCGGGCCGATCTTCGGCGCTTCGCTGAGAACCGTCACATCCAGATTGGCGATCGCCCCGCCGCGCGAAAGCACGAACGAAACCGCGTGCGCGAGAAACCGGTCGGAGGAAGCGCCGCGCCAGCGTTCGTCGGACGGCGGAAAGTGCAAACCGATATCGCCTTCGCCCATTGCACCCAGAACGGCATCGGTCAACGCATGCAGGACCACGTCCGCATCGGAATGGCCGACGACTCCTTTAGCGTGCGGGACTTTCACGCCGCCGAGCATCACATGATCGCCGGGACCGAATGGGTGCACGTCGAAGCCGGTGCCGTTGCGGATGTCGGGTCTTGTCATGAACTCTTCGCCCGCGAACCGGGCAAAATCTTCCGGCGTCGTGATCTTCACATTGCCGCGCTCGCCCTCGAACGTCGCCACCGTGATCCCGGCCCATTCGGCGAGGGCGGCGTCATCGGGAAAATCGTCGCGCTCCGCGTCGCGCGCGGCCCGGTGCGCGGCGAGTAGCTTGTCGAACGCGAACGCCTGCGGCGTCTGCACGGCGCGCAATTCCTCCCGCGCCAGCGTCTCCATCACCAGTCCGTGGCTGTCGACACGCTTCACGGTGTCGGTGACGGGAAGGGCGGGCACGGCGGCGCCCGTTCTGAGCGAAGCTTCGATGGCGCGAGAGAGCAGTGAAGGCGATGGGTGCGGCCGGGCGGCATCGTGAATCAGCACGATCTCCGGAGCGTGCCTTGCGAGCGCTTCCAGGCCCGCCAGCACCGATCGTTGCCGTGTCGCGCCGCCGGATACGGCGGGCAGGCATTTCCTCAGCCCGGCGCTTGCCTGGCCGAAATCCGCGGCGTGATCGGGGTGAATCACCGGCTGGATGGCTTCCACCTCGCTGCTTGCCTCGAACAGTTCGAGCGAGCGCCGGATCACCGGCAGGCGGTCGAGGCTGCGGTATTGCTTCGGGATTCCCGGCCCGGCGCGGGTTCCGATGCCTGCGGCGGCGATGATGGCGGCGGTTCTCATCCTGCCTCTATCCGGTGCCTAGCGTCTGGCGTCCAGTCCTACCCATTTTGACGCATAGGCGAATTTCCTTGGATTTGGCGATTGCAACGCACAAAAGCACTTGCGCCAGAAAGCGTGATTTGACTAAGATGTATGCAGAATTATCTTGGCCTAGATTTTAGGCATCAACGGGTAGCAAGTGATCGACCTAGACCCCAAGACTTCCCTTCCTGTCGGCCCGCATTTGCTCGCAAACCGGGCACTGCTAGCCCCTATGGCAGGGATCACCGATCTGCCCTTCCGAAAGGCTGCCTCACGCTACGGCGCGGGACTGGTGATCTCCGAAATGATCGCGAGCGAATGGCTCGCGGGCGGTGCCGCCGAAGCCATGGCGCGCGCCGAGGGCGAGGATGTGGGCCTGCATGTCGTGCAACTCGCGGGCTGCGAGCCGCACTGGCTCGCGGAAGGTGCGCGCATCGCCGAAACCGCCGGCGCGTCGATCATCGACATCAACATGGGATGCCCCGCAAAGCAGGTGACATCCGGCCAGGCGGGTGCTGCCTTGCTGCGCGATCTCGATCTTGCGACGCGTCTTTTGGAATCCGTCGTCGCGAGCGTGAAGATTCCCGTGACGCTGAAGATGCGTCTCGGCTGGGACGAGCAGTCCATCGTGGCTCCCGAACTTGCACGCCGCGCCGAAGCGCTCGGCATCGCGATGGTAACGGTGCATGGCCGCACGCGCGCGCAATTCTATCAGGGACGCGCCGACTGGAGCGCGATCGCGGCGGTGAAGGATGCGGTGAATATTCCCGTGATCGCGAATGGCGATCTTCTCACTTTCGAAGATGCCGACCTGATGCTCGAACAGTCCGGAGCCGACGGCGTGATGATCGGACGTGCCGCGCGCGGCCGTCCGTGGTTTCCGGGGCAGGTGGGTCATTATCTTGAAACGGGTGAGCGACTTTCCGATCCGCCGCTCGCCGAACAGCGCGATCTGCTGCTGGAACTATACGAATCATGGCTCGCCCATTCGGGCCGTGAGCGGGGCGCGCGCGAAGCACGCAAGCACATCGGCTGGGCGCTGGAAGCGGGCGCTGTCTCGTTCGGCCGCGCTACCGATTGGGCAAAGCGGTGGCGGGCGAGCCTGCTCGCGGAAAACGATCCGGCGGCCGTTATGCGCGGCATCTCCAATGCCTACGACGATCTCGGCTGGAGTGCCGCCGCATGAGCAAAGCCAATGTCCAGCGCATGAATATGTCCGCAAGCGGCGCGGAAGCAGTGCTCAATGCGTTGCCGCACCCGGTGCTGACCGTCGGCCCCGACGGCCATGTCGTCGATGCGAACGTCGCGGCAGAAGCCTTTTTCGCCGTCGGCGCGCCGGTGATGCGGCGGCACAAAATCAAGGAGTTCGTGCCATTCGGAAGCCCGCTGCTGGCCCTGATCGAACAGGTGCGGACGCGCGGCTCCGCGGTAAACGAATATCGCGTCGATCTTGGCACACCGAGGACCGGCAGCGAGCGCGTGGTGGACATTCTCGTGGCGCCGATGATCGAGCGGGCGGGCGAAGTGCTGGTCGTGCTGCAGGAGCGCACGATGGCCGACAAGATCGACCGCCAGCTCACCCATCGTGGTGCCGCCCGCACGGTGACGGCACTCGCGGCGATGCTCGCCCATGAAATCAAGAACCCGCTCTCCGGCATCCGCGGGGCGGCACAACTCCTCGAGCAATCCGCCGACGAGGACGACCGCACGCTGACACGCCTCATCTGCGACGAGGCCGACCGCATCGTGAAGCTCGTCGACCGGATGGAAATTTTCTCCGACGAGCGTCCGATCGAGCGCGAGGCTGTCAACATCCACGCCGTGCTGGAGCATGTGAAGCGGATCGCGATTTCGGGCTTCGCGCGCTACATCCGCATCAACGAGGAGTACGATCCCTCGCTGCCGCCGGTGTATGCCAACCGCGACCAGCTCGTGCAGGTCTTCCTGAATCTCATCAAGAACGCGGCGGAAGCGATCGACGACGCGGCCGAGGGCGAGATCGTCCTGACCACCGCTTTCCGTCCCGGCGTACGCCTGACGGCTCCCGGCACCACGACGCGCGTAAGCCTGCCGCTCGAATTCTGCGTCCGCGACAACGGTCCCGGCGTGCCGGAAGACCTGATGCCCCATTTGTTCGACCCGTTCGTCACGACCAAGACCAGCGGCAGTGGCCTCGGTCTTGCAATGGTTGCGAAGATCGTCGGTGACCACGGCGGCATCGTCGAATGTGACAGTCAGCCCCGCCGTACAACGTTCCGCGTACTGATGCCGATTTACAGCGAGGCCGGCCCGGAGCCGGCGGAAAAGTCGTGAGGTTCTAGTCCATGCCATCCGGCAGCATTCTGATCGCAGACGACGACGCCGCCATCAGGACCGTGCTCAATCAGGCACTGTCCCGGGCCGGTTACGAAGTCCGTTCCTGCGGGAACGCCGCAACGCTGTGGCGCTGGGTCAGCCAGGGCGACGGCGATCTCGTCATCACGGATGTCGTGATGCCCGACGAAAATGCGTTCGATCTTATCCCGCGCATCAAGAAGCTGCGGCCCGAGCTGCCGGTCATCGTGATGAGCGCGCAGAACACCTTCATGACGGCGGTGCGCGCATCCGAGCGCGGCGCTTATGAATATCTGCCAAAGCCCTTCGACCTGAAAGAACTCACCGCCATCGTCGGGCGCGCGCTCAGCAATCCGAAGCGCTCCGAAGCGCCCGCCGCCAAGGTGGAGGAGGGCGACCTCAACATTCCGCTGGTCGGCCGCTCGCCCGCCATGCAGGAAATCTACCGGGTGCTCGCGCGCCTGATGCAGACCGATCTCACCGTGATGATCGCGGGCGAGTCCGGCACCGGCAAGGAACTCGTTGCGCGCGCGCTGCACGATTACGGCAAGCGCCGCACAGGCCCGTTTGTGCCGATCAACATGGCGGCGATCCCGCGCGATTTGATCGAAGCCGAATTGTTCGGGCACGAGAAGGGCGCCTTCACCGGCGCCAACACGCGCAATCCCGGCCGCTTCGAACAGGCCGAGGGCGGTACGCTCTTTCTCGACGAAATCGGCGACATGCCGATGGAAGCGCAGACGCGTCTCCTGCGCGTGCTGCAACAGGGCGAATACACCACCGTCGGCGGGCGCACGCATATCAAGACCGACGTGCGCATCATCGCGGCGTCCAACAAGGACCTGCGCATCCTGATCCAGCAGGGACTGTTCCGCGAAGACCTGTTCTTCCGGCTGAACGTCGTACCGCTGCGCTTGCCGCCGCTGCGCGAGCGCGCCGAAGACGTGCCGGATCTTGCGCGCCACTTTTTCTCGCTCGTGGAACGCGAAGGCCTGCCGCACAAGCAACTCGATGCCAGCGCGATCGAACGGCTGAAGCGCTACCGCTGGCCGGGCAATGTGCGCGAACTGGAAAATCTCGTGCGCAGGCTGGCGGCGCTGCATCCGCAGGATGTGATCGGCGCGGCCATCATCGATTCCGAACTTTCGCAGCCCGCGATGGCTCCCGGCGGCGAGGGCGGCACCGAGGAAGACCTCGAAGCCTCGGTCGAGCGTCATCTCAACAAATACTTCTCGGGCTTCGGCGACAATCTCCCTCCGCCCGGGCTCTATCACCGCATCCTGCGGGAGGTCGAAACGCCGCTCGTTTCAGCCGCCCTTGCGGCCACGCGCGGCAACCAGATCAAGGCGGCGGAGCTGCTCGGCGTGAACCGCAATACGCTCCGGAAGAAAATCCGCGACCTCGATATCCAGGTGATGCGGACGATGCGGTAACCTTCCCAATCGCGCCAGCTTGGCTTTTTAGACCATTCAGGCCTATCGTCTGTCACATTTTTGCACCAGTGTTGTCGCACGGCATCATATGCCGTGTTGTTCGGCTGCGTGGTTCCATGACTGAAACGAGCGTCAAATCTCCCAGCGCACCTGCTTCGGCGCCGTTCCCGCGGCCGCCGCGGACGTGGAGCGCCTATTTCGCGCCGGCCGCGGTGATCCTGGCGCTGCTTTCCGCGCTGGTAACGTTCCTCGTCCTCACCGGCCTCACGGCGATTTCGCCGACCCACAATGTCGTGGTCACGGTGCTGCTCGGCAATCTCGCGACCGCCATCATCCTGCTCGGTGTCATCGCCTGGGAAATCCTCGGCCTTGTGCGCGCGCGCAGGCGAGGGCGGGCGGGCTCCCGCCTGCATGTGCGCATCGTGCTGCTGTTCGGCGTGATCGCGACCGTCCCCGCCATTCTCGTCGCCGTCATCGCCTCCATCACGCTCGACCGCGGTCTCGACCGCTGGTTCACAGGCCGCACGCGCGACATTATCGAAAATTCCGTCAACGTCGCGCGCGTCTATGTGCGCGACCACGCGTTCACGATCCGCTCGGACGTTTTGCAGATCGCCAACGATGTCGGACGCAACCGCGCGATGTTCGACAAGGATCGCGTTCAGTTCCGCCAGTTGCTCGGTGCGCAAGCGGTGCTGCGCGGGACACCGGCGGTCATGCTGATCCGCTCCGACCGCAGCCTGATCGAGCGGGCCGACATCAATATCGGCCGCGACTTCGTGGTGCCGCCGAACATCGACCCGAAAATCTCGACCAGCGAGAACCCGCTGCTGGTGCTTGCCGACACCAACGACTTCGCCTTCGCGATCGCGCCGGTGCCAAATTTCGTGGATACCTTCGTCTATGTCGCGCGCCTGATGGATCCGCGCGTGATCCAGTATCTGCAGGAAAGCGAGCAGAGTGCGCTCGAGTATCAAAGCCTGGAGCAGCGCCGCGTCGGCGTGCAGGTGGCGTTTGCGCTGATGTATGCGCTGATCGCGCTGATCCTTTTGCTCTCGGCGATCTGGCTCGGCATCAATTTCGCAAACCGGCTGGTGGCGCCGATCCGCCGGCTGATCACCGCCGCCGATCTTGTCGCTTCCGGCAATCTCTTCGTACAGGTGCCGGTGCGCCGGGCGGAGGGCGATCTGGCAAGCCTCGGCGAGAGCTTCAATTCCATGACGCACGAACTGCGCTCGCAGCGAGACGACATCGTGCGCGCGCGCGACCAGATCGATGCACGGCGCCGTTTCTCCGAGGCGGTGCTTGCCGGCGTCGGAGCCGGTGTCATCGGCCTGAATCCCGAAGGCCGTATCACCATCGTCAATCGTTCGGCCGAACGGCTCACGGGCCGCGCCGAGGACGAACTGATCGGCAAGGACGCGGTGGGCGCCATTCCGGAACTGAAAGAACTCATCCATCAGGCAATGAACGGTGCGCCCCGCGCGCAAGGCACCATCACACTGACGAGAGCGGGCCGCGAGCGCACGATCAACGTGCGGGTCACGACGGAGTCGTCGCCCGAGACGCAGCATGGCTACGTCATCACGCTCGACGACATCACGGAGCTGGTGACGGCCCAGCGCACCTCCGCCTGGGCGGATGTCGCGCGCCGCATCGCGCACGAAATCAAGAACCCGCTCACGCCGATCCAGCTTTCGGCGGAACGGCTGCGGCGCAAATACGGAAAGACGCTCATCCACGACAGGGAAATTTTCGAGCAATGCACCGAGACCATCATCCGCCAGGTCGGCGACATCGGACGCATGGTGGACGAATTCTCGGCCTTCGCCCGGATGCCGAAGCCGGTGCTGGAACAGCAGGATCTCGCGGAGACCGTGCGGCAGTCCGTTTTCCTCCAGCGCGTCGGCAGTCCCGACATCGATTTTGAAACGGAACTCCCGAACGGGCCGTTGCCCGCGAAATTCGACCGCCGTCTCGTCTCGCAGGCGCTCACCAACATTCTGAAAAACGCGACCGAGGCGATTGCCGGCGTAGCCGAAGAACAACGCGGCAAGGGAAAGATTATCGTCCGCGTCGTGCGCGAGACGGAATTCATCCATGTCGATGTGATCGACAACGGCGCGGGCCTGCCCAAAGAAAACCGCGAGCGGCTGCTCGAACCCTATGTGACGACCCACGAGAAGGGCACCGGGCTCGGCCTCGCGATCGTCGGCAAGATTCTCGAAGACCACGGCGGCAGGCTCGAACTGCGCGACGCCCCGGCCGTGGAGCAGGGCGGGCGGGGCGCATGGATGCGTCTCAGCTTCCCGCTAAGCGACCCCGCCGCAACGACCGCGGCCACTAAGAAACAGGACGTCTCGGCGAAATGACCAATATGCGAGTTGAATAATGGCGAACGACATTCTGATCGTTGACGACGAAGCCGACATCCGCGAACTCGTGGGCGGAATCCTCGAGGACGAGGGCCATGCCGTGCGCACGGCGAAGGACGCCGACGAGGCGCTGACGGCGATCAACGCGCGGCGGCCGAACCTCGTGCTGCTCGACATCTGGCTTGAAGGCAGCAAGCTAGACGGGCTGGCGCTGCTCGACGTCATCAAGGGCCAGCACAGCGATCTGCCGGTGGTGATGATTTCCGGCCACGGCAACATCGAAACCGCGGTTTCCGCAATCAAGCGCGGCGCCTACGATTTCATCGAGAAGCCGTTTAACGCCGACCGTCTGGTCGTGGTCGCGAGCCGCGCGCTGGAAACGCTGCGGCTGCGGCGCGAGGTAAAGTCGCTGAAGTCGCAAGCCAACGCGCATATCCTGGTCGGCAATTCGCCGGCACTCGGACAGTTACGGCAGACCATCGACCGGGTCGCCCCCACCAACAGCCGCATTCTCATCATCGGGCCGTCGGGTGCCGGCAAGGAACTCGCCGCCCGCTTGATCCATGCAAAATCCGCCCGCGCCGAGGGGCCGTTCGTGGTCATCAATGCGGCCGCGATTACACCGGAGCGCATGGAGAACGAACTCTTCGGCGTGGAAGCGAACGGCGCTTCAGGCAAGATCGGCGCGCTTGAGGAAGCCGACGGTGGCACGCTCTTCCTCGACGAAATCGCCGACATGCCAATGGAGACGCAGAACCGCATCCTGCGCGTACTCACCGAACAGAGCTTCCAGCGCGTCGGCGGCACCACCAAAGTCACCGTCGATGTACGGATCATCTCATCGACCAGCCACAATCTCGAAGCGGAAGTGGCCGCGGGAAGGCTGCGGCAAGACCTCTATCATCGCCTGAGCGTGGTGCCGATCCGCGTGCCGCCGCTGTCGGAACGGCGCGAGGATGTGCCGGCACTCGTCGAGTATTTCCTCGATCATATCTCGGTCACGACCGGCCTGCCGAAACGGCAGGTCGGCGAAGACGCAATCGCGATCCTGCAATCGCATGACTGGCCCGGAAACATCCGCCAGTTGCGGAACAACGTCGAGCGGCTGCTCATCCTCGCGGGCGGTGACGCGGATGCAACGATCACCGCGAGCATGTTGCCGCCCGACGTGGGCTCGCTGGTGCCGAACATGCCGAACGGTGCCGGCGGCGAGCATCTGATGAGCCTGCCGTTGCGGGAAGCGCGCGAGATGTTCGAGCGCGAATATCTCGTCGCGCAGATCAACCGTTTTGGCGGCAACATTTCGCGCACGGCGGAATTCGTCGGCATGGAACGCTCGGCGCTGCATCGCAAGCTGAAGGCGCTCGGCATCGAAGAACGGCCGCGGTAATTTTGATTTTTAGTCGGGCATGACCTTGTCCAAAGACCGGTTCCCACTTTTTGGGGTCATGCCCTGATGTCCCGCATCGCTTACGTCAATGGCCGCTACGTTCCGCATGCCCATGCGATGGTGCATGTGGAGGACCGGGGCTATCAGTTCGCCGACGGCGTATACGAAGTCTGCGAGGTGAGGGACGGCAAGCTCGTGGACGAGCGGCGGCACATGGAGCGGCTGCAACGCTCGCTCTCCGAACTGCGCATCGCGATGCCGATGGCCACGAATTCCCTACGCGTGGTGTTGCGCGAAGTCGTCCGGCAAAATCTCGTGGGCGACGGGCTGGTCTATGTGCAGGTCACGCGCGGCGTGGCCCGGCGCGATCATGCGTTTCCCACTACACCGGTAAAACCAGCCCTCGTCGTCACGGCAAGGAATGTGAGCCGCGCCAAATCCGATGCGCAGGCGGAGGCGGGGATTTCGGTCGTCACGGTGCCCGACAATCGCTGGAAACGGGTGGACATCAAGACGGTCGGCCTGCTCCCGAACGTGCTTGCGCGGCAGACCGCGCGCGATCGGGGAGCGCGCGAAGCCTGGTTTGTGGATCGGGAGGGCTTCATCACCGAGGGCGCTTCCAGCAATGCGTGGATCGTCACGGCTGCGGGCACGCTGGTCACACGCTCGGCGAACAGCGGGATCCTGCGCGGCATCACCCGCACGGTGACGCTGGAAGCCGCGGGCATTGCAAAACTCGCGGTGGAGGAACGGCCATTCACGGTCGCTGAGGCCATGGCGGCGAAAGAGGCGTTTCTTACGGCCGCCACGCAGATTGTGATGCCGGTTATCGAGATCGACGGCAAAAAAATCGGCGACGGCCGGCCCGGTCCGGTTGCCCTGGCACTCAGGGCGCGATTTCACGACAAGGCGGAGATCGGCGATTAGTCATGCGTTGCCCAATCGGCGGGCACCCGTGAATTTTCCTTGCGCGATTCCGGCAACGGGCATCTAATCGCCGGAACTCCGTCGGCATGACCGCACGGAGCCAATAATAATCGCTGGCCTCAAGAAAAAGGAACAATGGCAATGGCGGAACGAGCACAAAACCTGCAAGACACCTTTCTCAACCACGTCCGCAAGAGCAAGACTCCGCTCACGATTTTCCTCGTGAACGGCGTGAAGCTGCAAGGGGTCGTGACGTGGTTCGATAATTTCTGCGTGCTGCTGCGGAGGGATGGTCATTCGCAGCTTGTGTACAAGCACGCCATTTCGACCGTGATGCCCGGCAACCCGATCCAGTTGTTCGAGCCTGAAGAGTCGGTCGCGGACCGCGTTTAGTTGAAGCCGCAGCCGCCGAAAGTGCGCGGGGAGAAGGGAACGGACGTTCCCCGGGGCTCTCCCGAGCGCGTCGTTGTCATCGTTCCGCATTTCGGACGCGGCAGAAAACCCGCGCCCGACAGCGGACGCCGCATCGAGGCGCGGCTGCATGAGGCGGTGGGGCTCGCGCGCGCGATCGAACTCACGATCGCCAGTGCCGGCATCGTCAATGTGAACCAGATCAAGCCCGCCACCTTTCTCGGCAAGGGCAAGGTTGAGGAAATCGCGGGCATCGTGCGCACCGCGGAAGCGGGGCTGGTCTTCGTCGATGCCGCCCTCAGCCCGGTGCAGCAGCGCAATCTCGAAAAGGAATGGTCCGCGAAGGTGGTGGACCGCACCGGACTCATTCTGGAGATTTTCGGCGAGCGCGCGCAGACCCGCGAAGGCACCTTGCAGGTGGAGCTTGCGCATCTGAACTACCAGAAGAGCCGGCTTGTGCGTTCATGGACGCATCTGGAGCGCCAGCGCGGCGGCTTCGGCTTCCTCGGCGGCCCCGGCGAAACGCAGATCGAGGCCGACCGGCGCATGATCTCCGACCGCATCAAGCGCATCGAAAACGAACTGGAAGGGGTCAAGCGCACGCGCGATCTGCACCGCAAGGACCGCCGCCGCGTGCCGTATCCGATCGTGGCGCTCGTCGGCTATACCAACGCAGGCAAATCCACGCTGTTCAACCGGCTGACGCAGGCCAACGTCGCGGCCGAGGACATGCTCTTCGCCACGCTCGATCCGACGCTGCGCGCCGCCGACCTGCCGCATGGCGCGCGGGTGATCTTTTCCGACACGGTGGGATTCATTTCCGAATTGCCGACGCTGCTCATCGCCGCTTTCCGCGCGACGCTGGAAGAGGTGATCGAGGCGGACGTGATCCTGCATGTGCGGGACGCGGCCGACGACGACGCCGAAGCGCAGGCCAAGGATGTCGCCTCGATCCTGAAGGAGTTGGGCATCGATCCCAACGATTCCACCCGGCTGATCGAAGTCTGGAACAAGATCGATCTGCTCGATGAAGGAGGCCGCGCGCGGCTGGAGAATCTTGCCGCCCGGCGCCCGGAAGAACGGAAACCGCTGCTGGTTTCCGCGATCACGGGCGAGGGCATCGAGGCGCTGTTCGACGAAATCGAGAAGCGGGTGGTTGCTGGGCGGTCCACGCTCGCGCTGGAACTCGATCCCGCGGACGGCGCGGGCCTCGGCTGGCTGCACCGGCAGACAGAGGTGCTGTCGCGGGAAATGAACGAAGACGGCAAGCTCAGCGTGACGGTGCGCGCCGATCCGAGCAGGCTTGGTGAAATCAGGAAGCGGTTTCCGTCGGCGGCGTAGTTAACGGCGCTCCGCTTTCTTCGCTTCGTTCCAGAGCGCGTCCATTTCATCGAGCGTGGAATCTTTCGGCGCGCGTCCTTTTTCGGCCAGCGCCTTTTCGATGGACGCAAAGCGCCGCTCGAACTTTGCATTGGCGCCGCGCAGCGCGGCTTCCGCATCGACGCCGGCATGGCGCGCGAGATTGGTGACAGCGAACAGCAAATCGCCGATCTCCTCGGCCGATTTCTCCCTGTCGCCGATCACTTCTTCAAGCTCGCGCACTTCCTCGATAATCTTTTCCAGCACCGGCTTTACATCCGGCCAGTCGAAACCGACGGCGGCGGCCTTGTCCTGAAATTTCTGGGCGCGGGACAATGCGGGCAGGGCCAGGGGCACGCCATCGAGCGCGCTCGCGGCTTGCGCGGGCTTCGCCGCCCGCTCCTGTTCCTTGATCTTTTTCCAGAGCGCTTTCACTTCCGCCGGCGCCAGATTGCCGGCATCGCCGAATACATGCGGATGCCGGCGGATCAGTTTCTCGGTGATGGCGAGCACCACATCGCCGAAATCGAAGCGGCCTTGCTCCTCGGCCATGCGGGCATGGAAGACGACCTGAAGCAGGAGGTCGCCAAGCTCATCGGGCAGGCCGTCATTCAGGTCGCCGCGCGCGATCGCATCCGCGACCTCATAGGCTTCCTCGATCGTGTAGGGAGCGATCGTTCCGAAGGTCTGTTCCAGATCCCACGGGCAACCGGAGCCGGGTGTGCGCAGCCGCGCCATGAGTTCGATCAGCCCAGCGATGTCGCGCGATGCCTTGATCATGGGCCGTCGATAGCAGACCGGCACAGGCTGGTCGCGCGATAGGCGAAGGGAGCGCTGGATTGGCTGGGGACTGCATTTACCTATCCGGCTTTAGCCCCATCTTGGATTCGCATAAGACATATTATGGAATATTTTATGGCGATGTTTCACTTCACATACCTAGCCCCAATTTGTTGTGACGCTTGTGAGTCCCAAATGGCTCGATTTGCGGTAACCTTTGACTTTACGGAGGTTCCCCATGAACAAGCTATTTGCCGCCGCAGCTACAGCCGCCCTTTTGGCCGCTGTTCAACCCGCTTCCGCGATGTGCGGCGGCGGTCAGCAGGCCCAGACACCCGGCAACACCATGTCTACTGGCATGATGTGCGGCATGCCTGCCGCTGCCGATGACCCGATGTCCGACAAGCCGAAGGCGCAGCAATCTGGGATGTGCTCGTGCTGCCGAAATATGGCGATGATGCCGGGTGGCAATTCCGGGTCCGGGATGCAGCATATGCCCGGCATGGAGATGCCGAAGAAGTAATTTACTTCGCCCGCTTCGACTTGGGCGCCGCGACCTTCCTGAAGGCGCGATCCGCGCCCTCTTTGGTTTCGTCGGCCCCACTTTCGTCGCGGCCGAACTGCACGACCTCGCGCATACTTACAACGCCATGACCGCCGAATTTGAGCGTCTCGCCTATCTCGACCGTCTCACGGGCCTGCCCAACCGCCGCTATCTGGAGCGCAACCAGCTCGAACGTCCCGACCTAGCCGCGGGCAATACCCGGAATGCGCTTCTCGCCATTGACCTCGACGGCTTCAAGCCTGTGAACGACACTTACGGCCACGCGACTGGCGACCGGGTGCTCACGCTGATCGCACGGCGCATCGCATCGGTCGTGGATCAGCGCGGTCTGCTTTCCCGTGTCGGCGGCGATGAATTTGTTGCCATCGTGCCGATGACGGCGAAGCAGGACCGGGCCGCCATCGCGGCACTGGGAGAAGAAATCCGGGCCGCCCTGGAGCAACCCATTGAACTCGACGGCAATCGCATTCCTGTCGGTTGCAGCATCGGCATTGCGCTGGTGCCGGACGACGCCCGGACGCTCTCCGGCGCGATGGTCATGGCCGACGCGGCGCTCTACGCCGCCAAGCGCAACGGCCGCAATCTCGTGGTGGATGGCGTGCCGCCGCTCGCTTCGGAAGCCCTCGGCGAGGAAGAGCCATCCCATTGGGCCGCGCTGGAACTGAACCATCGCTGGTGACGGATTCTGATTTTTACAGAGATACCAGCGGGGCTTTTTTCTCAAATCACTTTAAGTGCTGGAATGCACTATAATAAGCTATTGATTTAACTCTATTTTCAGCCGGTCAAAGGCCGGTTCGATCGAGGCGGGCAATTCAGCCGCCAGCTTCGCGAAATCCAGATCGGTGTGCAGGTTCGTCAGCACGGCACGGCGTGGGCCGACGCGCTTGATCCACTGTAGCGATTGCTCGACCGAGAAATGGCTCGGATGTGGCCGGTAGCGCAGCGCGTCCACGATCCAGACTTCCAGTCCCGATAACGCTCCGACGCTTACGTCAGGCAGCGCGCTGACATCGCAGGAATAGGCGAGGCCGCCGAAGCGGAAGCCGAGCGTGGTGATGTCGCCGTGCTGCTGAAGCACCGGTAGCGCCGTCACCGGCCCGCCCTCGCCCTCGATTATCACCGGCGTGCCTGCCTCGATCCGGTGCTCGCGCAGGATCGGCGGATAGTCGCTGCCGGAAGGCGCCTCGAAACAATAGCTGAACTTGTTGCTGATCTCGGCGGAAGTGGGGGCGTCCATATAGATGTCGACGCGCTTGCGGTTGTGCAGAAAGAGCGGACGCAGGTCATCGATGCCGTGGGTGTGGTCGGCGTGTGAATGGGTGAGCAAGACGCCGTCGATCTTCTCGACCGCTTCGTCGAGCAACTGCTCGCGCAGATCGGGCGAGGTATCGATGAGCACGGTTGTCTTGCCGTTTGGCCCAGTGCGTTCCACGAGCAGCGAACAACGCCGCCGCCGGTTCTTGGGGTTGTTTGGATCGCAGGCCCCCCAGCCCTGGCCGACCCGCGGCACGCCCGCCGAAGAGCCGCAACCGAGGATGGTGAACACGACCGGCATCGTCAGACCGGGACTTTGGAGAACAGCCGGAAGAAATTCGCGGTCGTGATGGCCGCGATTTTATCCGCGCTGACACCGCGCGCCTCCGCCAGCACGCGTGCGGTCTCGGCGACGTAAGCCGGTTCGTTGCGCTTGCCCCGCCACGGACCGGGCGCGAGATACGGCGCGTCGGTCTCCACGAGAATCCGTTCCTCGGGCAACGCCGATGCGATCTCGCGCAGCGCCGCACTCGCCTTGAAGGTCAGAATTCCCGAGAACGAAACATAGCCGCCGAGCGCCACACCACGCTTGGCGAGGTCCGCGCCGCCCGTGAAGCAGTGGAGCACGAAAGGGAAGCCGCCCTTCCCGCTTTCCTCCTCCAGAATGCGCGCGACGTCGTCGTCGGCCTCGCGCGCGTGGATCACGAGCGGCAGGCCGGTCTCGCGCGCCGCGGCGATGTGCATCCGGAAGCCGCGCTCCTGCGCGTCGCGCGGGCTGTTGTCGTAGTGATAGTCGAGGCCAGCCTCGCCGATCGCGACGACCTTTGCACCGCTGGCGATCTTCAGGAGATCGGCCTTGGTGACATCCGGCTCCTTGGCCGAATGATGCGGGTGGGTTCCTACCGAAGCGTAAACGTCCGGAAAACGCTCGGTGATGGCCTGTAGCCGGTCGAATTGTTTCACCTTGGTCGAGATCGTCACCATCCGGCCGATCCCGGCGGCCCGGGCGCGGCCGACGATCTCATCCAGTTCCGGCGCGAATTCCGGGAAGTCGAGATGGCAGTGGCTGTCGACGAGCATCAGGTGGGCTTTTCTTCCGGCTCGACGTAACGCGGGAACACGCCCGAGGGTGCCGGCAGCGGCGTGCCCGCCTTCAGGCGGCCGGCCTCGCCGAGGTGCGCGAAGCTGCGCGCGTCTTTCGGAACGCTCAAAAGATCGAGGAGCTTGCCCGCCCCTTCCGGCACGAAAGGCTGCGCCAGGATCGCGATCTGGCGCGTCACTTCGGCCGTCGTCCAGAGCACCGTCGCCATTTTCGCCGGGTCGGTCTTGCGCAACTCCCAAGGCGCCGCCGCCGCAAAGTACCGGTTGGCATCCGCCACCACGTTCCAGATCGCTTCGAGTGCCCGGTGCAACTGCTCTGTTTTCATTTCCTCGCGCACGTCTTTGAGCATTGCATCGGCGGCAGCGAGCATCGCCTCGTCCTCGGCCGATAGCGCGCCCGGCGCTGGCACCTTCGCCTCGCAGTTCTTGGCGATGATCGAGAGCGAGCGCTGCGCGAGATTGCCGAGATTGTTGGCGAGGTCCGCATTGATGCGGTTCACGATCGCCTCATGACCGTAATTGCCGTCATGGCCGAACGGCACTTCGCGCATGAAGAAATAGCGCAGCGCGTCCACGCCGTAAGCCTCCGCCAGCGAAAACGGATCGACCACGTTGCCGACCGATTTCGACATCTTCTCCCCGCGGTTGAACAGGAAGCCGTGGCCATGCACGCGCTTTGGCACTTCGAGACCGGCGGACATGAGAAACGCCGGCCAATAGACCGTGTGGAAACGCACGATGTCCTTGCCGATGACATGAATGTCGGCGGGCCAGAATTTTCTGAACGTCTCCGAATTCTCGTCGGGATAGCCGACACCGGTGATGTAATTCGTCAGCGCATCGACCCAGACATACATGACGTGGCCCGGCGCATCCGGCACCGGCACGCCCCAGGTGAGCGAGGTGCGGGAGATCGAAAGGTCCTGCAGGCCGCCCTTCACGAAACTCACGACTTCGTTCTTGCGCGTTTCCGGCAGAATGAAATCCGGCTGCTCGTAGAGCTTCAGCAGCTTGTCGCCGTAGGCGGACAGCTTGAAAAAATACGTCTTCTCCTCGGTCCACTCGACCGGCGTGCCCTGCGGGCCGACGCGCACATTGTCGGGACCGACGGTTGTTTCGCCCTCGCCGTAGAAGGCCTCGTCTCGGACTGAGTACCAGCCCGCATAGGTGCCGAGATAAATGTCGCCCTTCTCCTGCATCTTCTTCCAGATCGCCTGGCTTGCCCTGTAGTGGGCGGGCTCGGAGGTGCGGATGAAACGGTCGTAGGAGACGTTGAGACGGTCGCACATTTCCTTGAAACGGGGACTGTTGCGGTCGGACAATTGCTTCGGCGAGATGCCTTCCTTCGCCGCCGTCTGCGTCATCTTCATGCCGTGCTCATCGACGCCGGTCATGAAGAACACGTCCTTGCCGTCGAGCCGCTGGAAGCGCGCGATCGCATCCGACGCAATCGCCTCATAGGCATGGCCGATATGCGGGGCGCCGTTCGGGTAGGAAATCGCCGTGGTGATGTAATAGCGTTTCGGGCCGGACGCCTTCCGCGTGGCCTGTTTCGCCGCAACCGGTCTGGTCCTTTTCGGGGCGGATGGCCTAGATACGGTTTTCCGGGGCGCGGATTTTTTGCGCGCAGGTTTGAACTGTTTGCGCGCGGCTTTCTTCCTTGCCGGCTTCTTCAGCTTGCGCTTCGGCTTGGACGCCTTCTTCGCGCGCTTTTTCTTCTTCGCCATCGACAATTCCTCGGTTGCGCGCGCGTCAGTTGCGGGCCGCCTCGGCGAGCATGGAGAAGACCTGAAACACGAGCGGCCGACGGTCGAGATTGAAAGCCTCGGCCTCGACCGCTGCGCGGCGCACTTTTTCCCATGTCTCGGCATAGCGCGCAAGGCGCGCGGCCTCGCCGCCGGCCGTATCGGTCGCGGCGAGCGCCAGCCAGTCCTCCACCGTCTCGGAAAAAACCTCCAGCCCGCGCTCGCGCTGGACCTTGTCCGACAAGGTGCTGAGCGAAGCGCCGTCCACCTGCGGCAGCTTGTTCAGCATTTCAATCGTGAGGCTGCGCACTTCGAGGCCCTCGGCCAGCAGCAACTGGATCGCACGCCGCACGCTCCCCGCACTGGCGCGCGCCGCCTGCCCGATCTGGTCCCGGGGGAGATCCGCAATTCGATCGGCAACATTCTGAACTGCTTCTATGACTTCCGCATGATCGAGCGGGCGCAGGAGAATCCGCCGGCAGCGGGAGCGGATCGTCGGCAGCAGGCGTCCCGGCGAATGGGAGACGATGATGAGCAGCGAATTTGGCGGCGGCTCCTCCAGAATCTTGAGAAGAGAGTTCGCGCCGAAGCGGTTCAGCTCTTCCGCCGAGTCCACGATGCAGATGCGATAGCCGCCGCGCGCGGCGGTGGAGCCGAAAAAGGAAACCGTTTTCCGCACCATGTCGGCGGGAATTTCGCTCGGTGCCTTCTTGCCTTCTTCCGGCGAGACGCGCCGCAGCACCAGCAGATCGGGATGCGACATCGCCATGACCTGGCGCGCAACCGGATGCTCCGGATCGACGGCAAGGCTCTCCAGAGCCTTTGCTCCGGGTTCCGTATTGGCGAGCAGGAAGCGCGCGATGCGATAGGCGAGCGTCGCCTTGCCGATGCCTTCCGGCCCGCCGATCAAAAGCGCATGCGGAAGCCGCCGCGCCTGCCAGCCCGAGAGCACGGCTGTTTCCGCTTCGGCGTGGCCGGTGAGCTGGAAGATTTCGCGCGGATGCGGCACGCCTTCGAGGCGGTCGGCTTCCTCGATATCGCTCAACCCGCCGCCCTCGGCGTTGCCATCGCGGGCTGCAGCGTCCGCATGAGCCGTTGCGACACCTGCATCCACACCGCCATCGAAACGGCATCCGGCGTCTTGCCCTTGCCGGCTTCAATGATTACCCAGCGCTCGGGCTCGTTTTCCGCGAACCGCTTGAAGGCTTCGCGGATCCATTGCTTCGTCTCGTCGCCCTCACTCTCGAAACGATCGGCTCCCTCGCCGCGCGTGGCCGCCCGCTCCTTGCTCGTCTCCGGCGACACGTCGAGCAGGACCGTCATGTCGGGCAAGAGGCCGCCGAGCGTCAGGCGCTCCATCGCGCGGATCAGCCCCATGTTCACGCCGCCGATGATGCCCTGATAGACGCGGGTGGAATCGATGAAGCGGTCCGAAATCACCCAGGCACCGCTTTCCAGTGCGGGACGGATCAGTGTGCTCACATGATCGTCGCGGGCGGCGGCGAACAGCATGGCTTCGGCTTCAGCACCCAGCGGCTTAGCAAAACCCGACAACAGCACATGGCGGATCGCTTCCGCACCGGGCGAGCCGCCGGGCTCGCGCGTCACCACCACTTCGATGCCGCGCATGCGCAGCCGGTCGGCGAGGCGGAGGACCTGCGTGCTCTTCCCGCTCGCGTCGCCGCCTTCGAACGTGATGAATTTGCCGCGCGGCTTTGCCATCGCTATCTCTTCAGTATCGAATTCATGCCGCTTCTGACGAAGCCGATCGCCGATTCACCGACGTTGTCCATTGCACGTTGAAAAAGCGATCCGCTCGCTACGTCGGCACCCGCGTAAAGCGGCGTGTCGAGTGCCACCCGGTCGCCGCGGAAGACCCGGAGACGGGCGACCTCTTTGCCTTTCTCCACTGGCGCCCGCAAGGGCCCGGTATAATAGACCCTTGCGATCACCCGGTCAGCGGCATTGCGCGCGGACAGGAGCCTGATTTCACCTTTACCCACAAGCGGAACGCGGCCGCTCTCGCCGCCATAAACACGCGCCTCGGTGACCGTGACACCTTCCCGGAACAGCGTGCGCGGCTCGAAATTGCGAAATCCCCATTCCAACAAGCGCTTGCCGTCATCGACGCGTTCCTTCGCGCTGTCGGCACCGTTGATGGCGAGGATCAGACGCTGGCCGTCCTGCACCGCTGTGCCCACCAGCGCATAACCGGATTCCTTGATGTAGCCGGTCTTCATGCCGTCCGCGTTGATGTTCATGTCCAGCAGCGGATTGCGGTTCAACTGGCGGATCTTGCTCCAGGTGATTTCGCGCTCGCTGAAATAGTGCATGTATTCCGGATAGGTGCGGGCGATGTGCGCGGCGAGTTTCGACAGATCGCGCACGGAAATCACCTGCTCGGGATCGTGCTGGCCGGTTGAATTCCTGAAATCGGCGGAGGTCAGGCCGAGTTCACGGGCGCGCTCGTTCATGCGGCGCGCGAACAAATCCTCATTACCCGCCAGCGCTTCGGCGAAAACGATGCACGCATCGTTGCCGGAGGCGACGGTGATGCCCTTGATGAGATCCTCCACGCGGATGCGCGAATTGACGGCGGCGAACATGGTGGAGCCGCCGGAAGGTGCGCCCCCCCTGCGCCACGCATTGGCGCTGACGGCCAGTTGCTCATCGAGCTTGAGATCGCCGCGCTTCAGTTCGTCGAAGACGATTTCGAGCGTCATCAGCTTGGCAAGGCTCGCCGGATGCGTCGGACGGTCGGCGTTGCGCTCATAGAGTACGGAGCCGCTCTCGTAGTCGAGCAGGATCACGGCCGAAGAATTCACCGCGAAATTCGGGGATATCTGTGCCCGCGCGGGAAGTGCGAACCCGCCCAACGTCATCAGATACGCGGCCGCCAATAAGCGAAGGAGAGCCATTTTCACGCGCATTGCCTCTATCCGTCCGCCCCGCCGGACAGACCCATAGCAAGCCGGGATTACACGGATCAATCGGGAGCAGAAATCAGTAGAGGCCGCGCCCGGAAGCGATCGGGCTGTCAATCGGCCGAGGATGGCCGGGTTGGTCGTAAGCGGCGTTCGGCAACGGCCGGCGCTCATAGCCGCCCGCGGCCGAGGCCATCACCATCGGACGGCTTTCCCGCGGCGCTTCGCGCAGCGCGGGCGCATTCTGCGGATAGCGGCCCAGATCGAACGGGCGTTCCGGCGGCTGGGGCACATTCGCCGCCATCTGCCGTCCGGGAAACGAGGCGGGCTGCGACGGCACGAATGGACCGCCGGACGCCACCATGACCGCGGACGGCGCCGGTGCCGGCGATCCGTCGTGGCGAAGCGTCGCGGCAAGCCGCATGTCGTCGCTGCCCTTGATGTTCGCCGGGCCGACATATTCCACGCGCACGCGCGCGACCCCGTTATGCCGGAAGCCGAGCATGTCGGCGGTGCGCGCGGACAGATCGATGACACGATCGCTGTGAAACGGGCCGCGGTCGTTCACGCGGACGATGATCGAGCGGCGGTTCGCGAGATTGGTCACGCGCGCGTAGCTCGGAATCGGCATCGTGGTGTGCGCGGCTGAAATGGATTCCTTGTCGAAGATTTCGCCGTTCGCGGTCAGCCTTCCGTGAAACTGGTCGCCGTACCAGGAGGCGATCCCCTCGGACTGATAGTTCGGATTGTGCTCGGGGATATACTCGCGGCCGCCGATAATGTAGGGCTTGCCGACGCGATAGTAGCCGCCGCCCTTCGGGATCGCCTCGCCGTCCTCCACGACGCGCGGGCTCGACGCCACTCCGTATTTCGGATCGACGGAGCGGGCGAATTTTCCGCTCGTGTTGCAGGCGCCGAGAAAGAGGCAGGCGCAAATGGCGGCACCCGCGCGCAGCATCCGTGCGCGCGCTGAACCGGACGAGCCATGTTGTTTGGTCTGGTTCAGCCCCATCGCCGCTACTAAAACCGAAGCACGCAACGCACTGCGCGAACGCAGCAAACTTCCGTGCCATCTATCCGGACGCCGCGCCCGGATTCCCCAATTGATTGAATAGTATCGCGAAAATGACCGGTCCAGTGCGGCGAAAGTACGGCCCTGTGCGGACATGGTTAATCCGCGGGCCGCTGGATGCGAGTTCCCTCCCGGATCGTCCGCTACGCCTGCCTGGAAGCAGCCCAGACGCCGGCGATGATCAGGAAGAACCCGGCGAAATGATAGATCTGCAAATGCTCGCCAAGAAAGGCGCTCGCCATCACCGCACTGTAGATCGGGATCAGGTGCAGGAACGGCCCACCGCGATTCGGCCCGATCATCGCAATGCCACGCTGCCAGAACAGGAATGCGAGCACACTCGTGAAGATCGCAAAATAGAGCAGCGCCAGTACCGTCCAGAGGTTGATGACAAACGGCTTGCCCGAAGCGATCTCCCACATCGAAAACGGGATCATCGCGATCGATGAAATCGCGCCCATCATGAAGATGAAGGTGAGCCAGTGAAGCTTGGGGAGTTTTCTCAGCACCACCGAATAGACGGCGAACAGCACCATATTCAGGAAGATGATGATGTCGCCCAAATTGAAATCGAGTGTCGTCAGCGTGTGATAATCGGCGCGCGTCAGGATCAGCAATACGCCGAGAAACGAAACCAGAATGCCGATGGCCTGGAAGATTGCGAGCCGTTCGCCGAACAGAACAGCGCTCACGGCAACGATCGCAACCGGCGTGATCGAATTCAGCACCGAAACGTTGAGCGCCGTCGTCAGTTGCAGGCCGACATACTGGCCCGCTCCGAAGATCGCGCCGCCGGTGAGGCCGACAAACAGCACGGTCTTCCAGTGCTTCCTGATCTTCGGCCAGTCCCGCATCACATGCGGACGGGCGAACGGCCACAGCAAAATGCAGGGCAGCAGCCAGCGAAATCCTGAAGTCGAGAACGGCGGGATCAGCCCCGCGATGGCACGCCCGATGATGTGATTGCCGGACCAGAACAGCGCGGCGAGCGAGAGCAAAAGATATGGATTGGCAAACATGGTTGCCGGTGCCGGACTGTTTTTCTTCACGCGAGGAAGATTCCGCTCATTGAAACAGCCGGATGGCTGCGAGCGACAGATACGCGCAAAGCGTGAACACCACCAGCGCGCCCTTCCCATCGACGAAGCGATCCGAGAAATTCGGCAGGATCAACGGCGCCACCAGCGCGCCCAAACCGCCGGCGATGACGGCCGCGTACCACGGCGTACTCGTGAAGACGAGCCAGATACCCGCCATGACCGCGATCAGCACGAGCAGGATCGAGCCATGCAGCAACACCCCCCCCTTGCCGCCCGCAAACTCAGGTTTTCTTTCTTCCTTCGGAAAATGATCCACCGCGGAAAGCAGGTGCAGGCTTGCCGCCAGAAGCAGCGCAGCAAAAGACAGGGCGACGAACCAGGCGTTGAGGGTCACGGAAGTCTCTTGAACAGAGGGCTTTAGCCTTCTAACATATGAGACATATATCACACGTACAAACAAAAAATGTTCGGGGAACGGAATGTCGAAGGAGAAGGAAGCCGGCGGTGCCGCCCCCGCCAAGCGCGAGAAGCGCACCATTACCGAAATCCGTGACTCGAAAAAGACCGGCGAGAAAATGGTCTACATGTCGGTACCGGACTACACCTCCGCGCAGTGGGCGGAAATGGCCGGTGTCGATGTCGCGGTCCTTGGCGACAGCCTTGCGATGATTGCGCACGGACACAAGAGCACCGTCCCCGCCACCATGGACATGATGGTGATGCATGCGCAGGCGGTCCGCCGCGGCGCGCCGAATACGTTCGTGCTCGGCTGCATGCCCTATCAAAGCTACAACACGATCGACCGCGCGCTCGTCAACGCCACGCGCTTCATGCAGGACGGGCTTTCCGACGCGGTGAAACCGCAGGGCGGAAAATCGCAGGCGCATATTCTGAAGGCCCTGGTGGATGCCGGCATTCCAACCGCTTCGCATATCGGCCTGACGCCGCATACGGTCGCGATGTTCGGCGGCTTCAAGATTCAGGGCCGGACGGCGGACGCGGCGATGAAAATTCTGGAGGACGCTTTCGCCATTCAGGACGCGGGCTGTTTCATGCTTGAATTCGAGGCGGTGCCCGCCAAAATCGCGCGGCTGATTTCGGAACAGCTTGAAATTCCGACCATCGGCATCGGCGCCGGTGTCGGCACGGACGGTCAGATTTTGCTTTGCTACGACCTGCTCGGCGTGTTCACCGACTTCAAGCCCAAGTTCACCAAGCGCTACGCGAAGCTCACCGAAGTCGCGGTCGCGGGGATCAAGGAATATGTGAAGGAAGTGAAGGAAGGCTCCTTCCCTGACGACGAGCATTCCTACAGTATCAACGACGCGGAGTATGAGAAGTTTGCGTCGATGGTCTCCAAGCGCCGCCAGATCTAGGAACCGATTGAATGACCAAACACGTTGCGGTCCCGCGCAAGACCCCCAAGGTCCAGTCGCCCGACACGCTCACCGACCAGGCCTATCGCCAGATCGAGGAGCGCATTGTCACGCTGCGGCTGAAACCCGGCGAAGTCCTTTCAGAGCAACAGCTTTCCGGCTCGCTGAAAATCGGCCGCACGCCGATCCGCGAAGCGTTGCAGCGCCTGTCGCTGGAAGGACTGGTGCGCATCCTGCCGCGCAAGGGCATTCTGGTTTCGGACATCAATCCGCGCGAGCAGTTGCTGGTGCTGGAAGTGCGCCGCGAACTGGAGCGCCTGCTCAGCCGCGCAGGCGCGGAACGGGCTACCGCCGGCGAGCGCGAACTCCTGAACGAAGTCGCACGCTCCATGGATCGCGCCGGCAAGATGAGCGACGACATCGCTTTCATGCGGCTCGACCGCGATCTCAACCATCTCATGGTCGAGACGGCGCATAACGATTATGCCGCGCGCGCGATGAAGCTCTTGCAGGGCCTCTCGCGCCGCTTCTGGTACATGCATTACCGCGAGGCGGCGGACCTGCCGCTCTGCGCGAAGCTGCATGCGGAGCAGGCCCGCGCCATCGCGAAGGGCGACCCGGCCCGCGCAGCCAAGGCTTCCGATCAACTCATGGATTACGTGGAGACGTTCACACGCGCGACCGTGTGAAGGCTGATGGGAAACACGACGATGTACGAAGGCAAACGCACAATCGATGGACTGCTGGTGACGGCCGACGGAAAACGGCTTGAAGAGCATTATGAGGTCAAGCGCTTTACGAAATACGGGTTTGAGTGGACCTACGAGGGGGAAAGCCCGCAGCAGCTCGCGCTCGCGATCCTCGTGGACTATCTCGGCGACAAGGAGCGCGCGATCGCGCTCTCGGAGCCGTTCATGAAATCGGTGGTCGCCAACATGGACAACGACTGGAAATTGTCGGGCGAGGAAATCGACCGCGCCATCGAAGCCATCGAAAAACAGTAGCCAAAACAATCGGCACGGCGCGGCCTCCGTAAAAGTTTGGACTGTTCACTGACATAGTACTGATATATCATCTTCACAAAGACAGCCGGGATGAACCCGGCACGAAGGGGAGAGAAACATGAAACTGACACGCCGCAATCTGTTGAAGTCCGCCGCAGCGGTTGGCGTTCTCGCCACACCGGCCGCCGGCATTTTCGCCCCCGCCATCGCGCAGAACAAGCCGCTGAAGATCGGCGTGCTCGCTCCGCGCACGGGCCTTGCCGCCAGCCCCGGCATCAGCGGCATCCGCGCCGCCGAATGGGCCGCGGAGAAAATGAATGCCGCAGGCGGCATCGCCGGCCGCAAGGTGCAACTCGTCATCGACGAAGAGACTTCGCCGAAGGACACGATCGAGCGTTTCTCGCGCATGGTGCAGCAGGAGCAGGTCGATCACGTGCAGGGCATCGTTTCCACGGGCGTCGCACTGGCGCTCGGCCCGGTGGTCGAAGAGTCCCGCGTGCTCACCATCTTCTGGGACGGCACGACGCAGGACGGCGTCGTCGAGAAACTGCCGAACCCGAAATATCTCTTCCGCAGCACCGACAACGAATGCGAGGCCGTGATGGCCTCGATCCTCGCGATCAAATATTTCAAGGGCCAGTTCAAGCGCGTCGCGGGCATCAACCCCGACTACTCCTACGGCCGCAACAACCAGGCCGCGTTCGTGGCACTCCTCAAGCGCTTCAACATCGAGCATGAACTGGTGACCGAGCAGTGGCCGAAAGTCGGCACGATGGACCTCACGAGCCATGTCGCCGCACTGCAGGCGGCAAAGCCCGACCTCATCTTCTCGTCGCTCCTGTTCGCGGATCTGCCGATCTTCATGAAGCAGGCGGACGCGGCGGGCCTCACCAAGAGCGCCAAGCTCGTGTTCCCGGCCGCCGGCTGGCAGCACACCGCGATGAAAAAGGATTTCACGCCGGAAGGAATGCTGTTCGGCCACAACACGCTCTACTTCAACAATCCGAACGCGAACGCCACCGCCAAGGAATTCGTCGGCTGGTACGAGGACAAGCACAAGGACTACCCGAACTGGGAATCCGACCGGGCCTACTTCTCGATGATTTCCTACCAGCAGGCGGTCGAAAAAGCGGCGAAGGCCAAGGGCGGCTGGCCGAGTGTGGATCAAATCGCCGAAGCAATGATCGGCCTCGAAGTCGAAAGCCTCGGCGGCAAGGGCGGCTGGCGCAAGGACAAGATCGCCGACCAGACCTTCATCCAGGGCCTGACCACGCACAAGAACAAGTATGACTTCGTGACGCTCGACAAGTTCGACACCATGTACTCGACCGACCTGCAGAAGCCGGCCGGCGCGGACTTCTGGGAGTGGATCAAAACCGCGAAGTTCGGCATCTAATCGGCTGGCACCGGTGTCAACGTCAGCGTTTGCAAACATCCTGCTCGGCGGCGTTTTTCACGCCGCCGTGCTGTTTCTGGTCGCCGCAGGCCTGCAACTGGTCTTCGGCGTCCAGAAAATCCTGAACCTCGCATGCGGCTCGTTCTACGCGCTGGGAGCCTTCTTCGGCATCACGGTCACGACCTATGGCGCGCGCTACGGCATGCCGTCGTGGATGCTGCTGCCGGTGCTCGTGCTGAGCGGGATCGCGCTTGGCGTGATCGGTCCGCTCATCGAGCGGCTCCTGCGCACAGTCTATGACCGCGACGAGAGCTTCCAACTTCTTCTCACCTTCGCCCTCCTCCTGATGTTTCAGGATGTGCTGCGCTTCTTGTGGGGCGCCAACCCGCGCACCATCAGCGTCGATTATTTGGTGTACGGCAAACTTACCCTCGGCGACTTCAGCGTGCCGGTCTACAACCTGCTGGTGATCGCATCGGCACTTTTGATCGCGATCAGCCTTTACGTTTTTCTTCAGCGCACGAATTACGGTCGCATCCTGCGGGCGACCGCCGAAAACCGCGCAATGGCGGAATCGCTCGGCGTCAATGTGCGCAATGTGTACGCAGTGGTGTTCACGACCGGCACCATCCTCGGCACGATCGCGGGTGCGCTTGTGGTGCCGACATCCGCCGCCTCGCTCGACATCGCGGTTGAACTCGTCGTCGAAGCGTTCGCCGTCGTCGTCATCGGCGGACTCGGCTCCATGCCGGGTGCCCTTGCCGGCGCCCTCGTCGTCGGCCTCATTCGCGCATTTTCATTGGTGATTTATCCCGAGTTCGAACTGCTCGCGACCTATCTCATTGTGATCGGCGTGTTGTTGTGGCGGCCCGCGGGATTGTTCGGCAGGCAAGCGACATGAACCGCAAAACTTCCGTGATCCTGGTCGCCCTCGTGGGTGTCGCGGGTCTTGCTCTCGTGCCGTGGCTGGCGCCGCCCTTTTACTCCAGTTTGCTGATCTCGTTTTTCGCTTATGGCGTGGCGCTGCTCGGCTTCAATCTTCTGTTTGGCTACGCGGGCCTGCTGTCGTTCGGCCATGCGATGTTCATCGGCATGGGCGCCTACGGAACCGCCGTGATCGCGGGCGTGCTCGGCATCAAGCATTTCGAAGTGGCGCTCGTCGCCGTGATGATCGGCGCGGCGCTGATCGCCGTTCCGATCGGCTGGCTGTGCGTGCGCTACACCGGCATCTTCTTCGGCATGCTGACGCTGGCCTTCGGCATGCTGTTCCACTCCTTCCTGTTCAAGTTCTACTTTTTAACGGGTGGCGACAGCGGCATGCGCGTGCCGCGCATGAGCATTCTGGGCTTGGAGTTCGCGCAATATAACAAGATCGGATTCCTCACCGGCCCGTTCTTCTATTATTGCCTCGGACTGCTGGTGATCGCGGGCTTCGTGATGTGGCGGATCGTGAATTCGCCGTTCGGGCTGCACTTGCAGGCGCTGCGCGACAATCCGCGCAAGGCCGAATATCTCGGCGTGCGGGTGCGGCAGGCGCGGCTCGCGGCGTTCGTAATCTCGGCGGCCTTCGCGGCGGCCGGCGGCGCGATCATGGGCCTTCGCATCGGCCTTGCCGATCCTGAACTTGTGTACTGGACGCATTCCGGCCAGCTCGTGTTCATGACGATCCTCGGGGGATTCAATCACTTCTTCGGTCCGATTATCGGAGCCCTCGCCTATGTGCTGCTCCACGACCAATTACAGACGCTGACGCAGTACTGGCGCTTCGTGCTGGGTGCCGTACTGGCGATCCTTGTCATTGGATTCCCGGCCGGGATCGCTGGACTGTTCGACCGGCTGGCCGCGAACAAGGAACAGAAGCAGGCGGCGTCATGAACGTCATCCTGGAAACCAGAAACGTCGGAAAGTCCTACGGCTCGTTCCGCGCGCTTGATAATGTGAGCATCAAGCTTCACGAGGGCGAGCGGCTCGCCATCGTGGGGCCGAACGGCGCGGGCAAGACGACGCTCGTGAATCTCCTCACCGGCCTGCTCACGCCCACCGAGGGAGAGGTATTCTTCAAGAGCGACAACATTCGCGGCGCCGATCCGGTCGATCTCGCCGAACGCGGGCTCGCGCGTGCCTTCCAGCTCGTGCATATTTTTCCGAAACTGACAGTCGCCGAAACCATCGCCGCCGCGGTCATCACGCGCCAGAAAAAGCGCTGGAATTTCTTTTCGGGTTTCCTGAACAGCGAAGAGACGCAGATGCGTGTCCGCGAGGTCGCGGGGATCTTCGGGCTGAGCAACCGGCTCGAATCGCCATCCCAGCTTCTCTCGCAAGGCGAGAAGAAACTTCTCGATGTCGCGTCCGCCTTCGCGCTCGTGCCGCAAGTCATTTTGCTGGATGAGCCGACTTCCGGCATTTCGACCGCCGACAAGCACCGCACCATGAAAACGCTGATCGCGGCGGGAGAAAAAGCGGGCGTAAAGGCGATGATCCTGGTCGAACACGACATGGATCTCGTCGCGACCTATTCGGACCGCATCGTGGCGCTCGCGGAAGGCCGGGTGCTCGCCGACCTGCCGCCCAAGGAATTCTTCGCCGATCCAAAAGTGGTCGAAACCGTCGTGGGCAAACTGAGGACCGAGTGATGCTCAGGATCAAGGACCTCGTCGTCGACATTCAGGGCAGCCGCATCCTCCGCGGCCTTTCGCTCGAGGTGAAAGCGGGCGAACTCGTCTGTCTCGTCGGGCGCAACGGTGCGGGCAAGACCACGACATTCCGCACCCTGATGGGATTCCGCAAGGCGGTTTCCGGCTCCATCGAACTCGACGGCAAGAACGTGCTTGGCCTGCGCCCCTATGAGATTGCGCGCAGCGGCGTCGGTTTCGCGCCGGAAGAAAGCGAAGTGTTCGGCGAACTGACGGTCGAGGAAAACATCGCGATGCCAAGCTGGCGCGAAGTGGGCGGCACCCGGGCCGATCAGAACCGCATTGCCCTCGCCTATGAGATATTTCCCAAGCTGGAACGCTACCGCAAGCGCGGCGGGCAGGAGTTGTCCGGCGGCGAACGCAAGATGGTGTCGATTGCCCGGGCGCTCGCCTCCAACCCCAAACTATTATTGCTGGATGAGCCGACCGAGGGGCTTTCCCCGGCCATCGTTCCCTCCATCGTGGACGGGATCGCCTCGATCCGGGCGCTGGGGCATTCTGTGTTCATCGCCGAATCGAATGTGCACCATGTTCCGAGCTTTTCCGACCGGCTGTACGTCATCGAGCGCGGCGAGATCATCTTCTCGGGCCGTCCAGCGGAAGCCACGAAAGACCCGGCCGTTGCGGCGGTGATTCAAGGCGGGAACCTCGCTCCCACACACTGATATTGAAAAGCGGACCCATTGGTGATAGATGTGTGATATATCAGTAGAAGCCCCCGGAGCGCCTCCGCCCGGCGCACCGGTGACAGACTCGGAGACCGGCCATGATCAGTGAACGCCAGATCGCCTTCCGCAAGGAATACCGCGCCCGCATCATGGGCTGGTATGACGGCTACTTCCACATCGTCATCATTTACGCGATGGGTGCCGCCGCCTTCTACATCTACCTGCAGCACATCCAGAACGTGACCTGGAAGGAATGGCTGACCATTCCGATCGCTTTCCTGTTCACCAACCTGTTCGAGTGGGCCGTGCACAAATACATCATGCACCGGCCGATCAACATCAAAGGTCTGCGCGCGGTCTATGAGCGCCACACCCTGAACCACCACCAGTTCTTCACCGACGACGAGATGCGCTTCCGCGACCACAAGGACTGGCGCGTGACGGTGTTCCCGCCCTACGCGCTGGTGGTGTTCATTTTGATGTCGCTGCCGGCGGCACTCATCCTCGGCAACGTGTTCTCGCCCAATGTCGGCTGGCTCTTCATGTCCACGACGACCGGCATGTATCTCATCTACGAGTTCATGCATTTCTGCTGCCATGTGGATGAAAACTGGTTCGTGCGGAACATGCCGTTCGTCAACACGCTCCGCCGCCATCACACCGCGCACCACAATGCGCGGCTGATGATGGAAACCAACATGAACCTCACCTTCCCCATCGCCGACTGGCTGTTCGGCACGTCCGACGTGAAGCGCAGCCTGATTGGCACGCTCCTCAACGGCTACGATACGCGCTATCTGCGGACGAACCTGCGCGGCACACCCCGCCGTCCGGACGAGGCTGCCGCAGCGCCCATCGGCGCCGACTGACGGAGGCCGCCGTGCCGAATGACGTCAAAGCGATCGTCTCGGTGATTGTCGTGATCGTCGCGGCCTTGCTCGCCTACTGGAGCCAGTCGCCGGTCCGCGCGGACTTCGGACACTTCGTCATGATCACGGCTGTGCTGATGGTGATCGCGATGTGGGTGTTCCCGGAAGCCGGCGTGAAAAAGGGCGATGTGAAGAAGCTGAAGTAAAGCCTTTGGGCATCGGCAGCTGAAAGGACGCGGCCCGCTGCGTCCTTTTGCTTTTCGGCCCGGCTGCACAGCCCAGTTCGGGCCAATCTTCCGCTCGCAAGCCGCCGCGAACATCTGTAAACACGGCGGCGGAAGGATGGCCGAGTGGTTTAAGGCAGCGGTCTTGAAAACCGCCAGTGGCGCAAGTCACTCGTGGGTTCGAATCCCACTCCTTCCGCCACCCCTACCCTTGTATTGGATACTTGTGCCGATTTTTCGCGGGTTTCTTTTTTCCCGCTGTCAAATCCATCCCACACTTTGACAATTTCTGTTCCCATTACGTCCCTACCTTAGCCTTGGCACGGATCGCCAGCTTGGATTGGTCGGCGGCTCGGACATAGACCGAAACCTCGTTCACGCTCTCATGGCCGCTGATCGCCATAATCTCGCGCTCAGTGCATCCGGCCTCGGCCAGACGAATAAGCGCCCGCTTCCGCAAACCATGGGCGCTGTAGCCCCTCAGTCCAGCTTTGTCGCATATCTCGCGAAACCAATTCCCGAATCCCGCTGCGCTGAATTTCTTGCCGAGCGCCGTCTCCAGGAAGAACACTTTTCCAGCCGCGCCCGCCGTTAGCTCAATCGCAAGTTCCGAAGCTGCATCAATCGGGATCGTTAATTGCTTTTTGGTTTTCTGTTGCGTGATGTGAAGCCCACCGGCCCATAAATGCCGATGCTCCATCGTCACTACATCGCTGCGCCGCTGGGCCGTGTCCAAGAGCATCACCAGCGCAAGCCGCGCCCGCGATCCTGATGGATACGTTTCCCTGAATTTATTTACTGCTTCCTCTGTCCACGGCTTGAAGCCCTCGGCTCCGCGCTTCCGCTTTGGCCCCCTAACCGCTCGCGCTGAATTGGCTTTGCAGAGATTGATACTCTGCGCGGAGTCCAACACGCACCGCAGGACATTGAGAAAGTTTCTCGCCGCTGCTGGCGTCTTTGCTTTGTCGTTCACGAATTTCTGAATGTGCCAAGTTTCCAGCGTGGCTACCGGCAAGTCGCCATAGTCGCGCCTGAACCGTTCCAATATATTTCGATAGGTTTGCCGTGTTGACGATGCGAGCGTGTGAAAGGCTGCACTGTTGTAGTACGCCACCGCAGCCGCATTGATGCTGCCGGGCTTCGTCCGTTTCTCGCCTGTAGCCAATGGTAAACCGTCCAACGCGGCTTGATATGCGGCCATGAATTCTTGTGACCCTGGCTGGCCCGCAAGTCGCGTCCGTCTCAACCCGCTACGTCGGAAATAATAGTAAGTTTTCCCCGTAGCTTTATCCGTCCACCGCTGGACATGCTTTAGCCGGATCATCGCGCCGCCTCGTCCCACGGATTGCCCTCGCCCAATTCAGCTTCCCGCGAAGCAGTCGGCACACACCGTACCACGCCCGTTTTCAAGTCCAGCTCGATTGCCACGTTGTCCCCATAGACGGCTCGCAGGGCTTTCGCCCCGCGAACCGCCGTAGCTATTGTGAAGGGTGCCTTGGTTTTCAACGCTTGCCCTTTTCCGTCATTTCGCCTTGTCTGCTAGCCGCTTCAACGCCTGAAGCAGCGTTGCCAAGTTAGAAGGCTGTACGACCACGTTAGAATCGTAATCGCCGTGTACGCCTTCCTGCGCTATTGTGATTGATCCGGCCCGGTTCCAAAAAACAGCAATCGCGGGCTGCTCTTTGATGCAGATAGCGGCGTCGTCGCCGTGCCAATCAATCTCTCTAGACTCATCTTCGTTCGGTTCGTCTGCGGATCGAGCGTCGATCCGTTGCAGCTCGGATTCCGGGACCATTAAAAGCGGCCCGCCACTCTTTGTGTGATCGACAAAGAATCCCGTCTCCGGTGGCTGCGGATTGATGCCAAGGGTATCCGGCGGGGTTTTATCCCCGCCGTTGTTTCGCTTCGCCATGTTCGCCGGAGCAAGGCTAGACGGCGCAAAGATTTCCGATTGTTCACTTCGCATGACGCGGCCCCTTTACGCTCTTGAACGTCGCCGGGGCGTTGTCCGATTTCATGCGAAGGCCGGTCAGCTCGTAACCGTCCAGCAATTCGCTGTGCGATTTCGTCCGGCGGTTTGGGTGTCCGGCATGGTGCGGCAAGATCATGCTGACCGCCTTTCCAGAACCTCGACCTTGGACGCCAGCCGATAGCGTGCATGGGTGCCGGGATATGGTCCCTTATGCTTTTCGCGGATCGTTTCAATTTCGACGCCCTGGCCCCGAAGGGAATAGACGTAGTGGCTCCATCGCGGCGCGGGCCGCTCAATAGGTGTAACGCCCGACTCGCCAGCCTTCGCCAGCTTGTCCAGCGTCCACGCCTCGCGGCCCTGAAACTTCCGTTTGCGTCCGTTGATCTTGGCGGTTAGTTCGATGACCTCAGCGGGCATGATGACCCCCCCACAAGTTCGCAACGTTGCGGGGTACTCGCACATAAACTGAACGCCGGAGCGGACCTAAAAAAACGCTCTTGCGTCGAAACGCTGGTTTGGTATTTCTCATTGTACTTGTTCCTACGCGCCCGGTTCCCTCCTCCAGAGGGGCCGGGCGTCTCGTTTATGAGACGCCCTGGCAATGGGCACGATACACACTAGGCACGATCTAATGCCTCAGCATGGTGGCTCCGGCCGCGCACATCCCCCAACAATGTCGCGATATATAATTGCCACATGCCCTGCTCGGAATCGGCTGTATGTAGCTTGGGCAAAATATCCGCTTGGATCGTGCTTTCGCTAATCTCAAAGCCAAGGCGAAGTGCGGCCTTATGAACGATTGAGCAAGCACTTTCGTAGGGCGTGATTGTTTCCCATCCGTCCCGTTCGTCGGCTCCTAGAATTTTTGAATCGTTGCGGGATTCGCAATAGCCCCGTTTTACAGCGTCCACCATCGCTGCGGCAAAGGCCATGTTGCGGCCCGTCAAATCGCCGTGCTGATTTTTACTCTTGCGCCGTTTTAGATTTGCCGCCGTGGCTTTTTCTATGCGGGCCGCGCAGTCTAAAAGCTGACGCTTCACAAAAGATAGGTCATCTATACTCAGAGATTGGAACTTGAATTTATTAGGATTCTTACGGATCATCGCGTCGGTCTTTATAGCGCGATATTTAACTTCCTCAGTCGATAGGCCCTCGAGAGAGCCGAAGGCCGCGTCAAACTCTGCGCTACTCTCCGTCTTGTAAGATGAGCAAAGCGTCTCCGCTATCTCACGCAAGCGGCTTGCCCCTACATTGCTCTTAAATTGGACCTCGTAAGCATCATTAGTTTCGGCAATCTCTAAGCCACGCCGGATAATCTCGCATGCGCGATTAATAGCAATCTCAGCCCGCCGAATTTCCATTGGGTCGGTGGCGTTCGGGTTCTCGCTAGGCCTGGTCATGCGTCGCACTTTCGCGCACTGTGGGGAAAGTAGCGGCACCCGGTCAGTGCAAACCGGTGTTCGGGAGCTACCCTAGCCGCCTTTGAATCATAGAGACTTGCGCCGGAATCCGTCGTTCTAGCGCACGTGTTGTCCCCACAACCCCCAGCTTTGTGGGTAACATAGTGCGATGTAAGCAATTGTGATTAAACGGTTTTTAGCGGTTCCATATAGTGAAACACAACGTGAACATCTTCATTGATTCAGCCGCCCGCCCTGAAAGCCAAACGCAGCACGCAATGCGGACTCCGCGCCAATTGGCATTCGGGCCGCGTTAGCCGCCTGCTCGTCCAGCATCTGTTGGACTAGTGCATCTCGATTGGGTCCAGTCGCGCCAAGCCGGTCGGTCAATGCGCGGTCAAGTCTGCGCTGCCCGCCCGCCGTAACCGCTTGCCAAAGTCCACGCGCGCCACCCGTAGCCGTAGCCGCCGCCGCGCCAGCAATCGGATTGCCGCCACTCATAATTGTTCCGGTCATCCCCGCGACCATTTCCGGCGTGATGTTGCCTGGCCCGCGAACGCGCGTCATTTCCTCCGCGATAATTCGTGGAGCCGTCTGGGAGTTTGCAATCAGGTCATTGTAGGTACGGCGGAACGCCGCTTCCCGATCAACCGCGTTCATTACGCCGTCAGCTTCAGCGCGCCCAAATATTTGCGCCAGCTTTTCGTGATTCCATTTGCCTTCGGACTTAACCGCGTTGCGGATCGCATTCACGTCATAGACGGACGTTCCTAGAATCCGGTCGATTTCGGCGCGCGTTCCCATTCGCAGAGAGGCTTGCTGTGCTGGCGTCATACCCGCCATCGCTTGTCTCAGCTCGCTAGGGCGCATCGCTTCCGCGCCGGTCGCTAGTACCTGGCCGCCCTGATTCAGAGCGTCACGCTGTCGGGCTAGTTCTTCAAATCTTGCGTCAACTGCCTTTACGCTTGGGGCCGCAGCACGGATCGCGTCGTCAACGGCTTGTCGATATTCGCCAATTAACCGGAGCGCATTGTTCTGGCCCTCAAAGCGCGGGGCCATGTCGTCAATCGCTTGCCGTATGTTTAGCAATTCTTCCGGCGACGTTTTTAAGCGCCGCTGATCAAAGAACATCTGGCGAATGTCATCTAAGGCGCGGCGGGGCGCGCCGGCCTCGCGGGCAATATCTCGTTGCAGCGAGTCCAGAATCGGCCGCACGTCGCCGCTCGGCATATCTCTAACCGCCGCCGTGTAGTCGGGGCCAAGCTCTCGCTGTGCTTCCCTGATCCGCAATTCAACACGAGAAGGCGCAACCGGCGGCCCCAAAGTAGCGCGAATATCGCTCTGTAATCTTTCAGGCGTTCCTAAGTGACGATCCGTTACAGCGGTTCTGAGTTGTTCGGATGCGGAGCCGGGCCGCTGCACAACGCCCTGCGCCGTCTGTTGCAGCGTCGGATTTGCCTCCAAAAGGAAGGCGTCGGGGCCAAGCTCTCGCAGCGTTGCTTGCGCTTGCGGCGTGAGCATATCGCCAACAATTTGATCCGCCCTCGCGTTCGATCCAAGCGGCGGCGTTCGGATGCCGCCAGCAAGTCCGCCAGCGATGCCCCCGCCAATCCTGAAAGCGTTTTCCCATCCTTCCGGCGCAATCTGCCCTGCCGTCTCGGATGCAAATGCCGGGGCCATAACGCCACCGATAACCCTGCGAGCCGCGCCGCCCGGTGCCAGTGCGCCAGTCGCAAATTGTCCAGTAGTGCGGGCGTATTGTCCCGCGAGTGAATCGGAAGCTGGCATTTCGCCAGTGATCGGCTTGATTGCGTTTAGAACGTCGCGCGTCGTCGGGGCCATTGGTGACGGACGCGGGCCGCGCGGCGCAAAGCCAAGTTTCTCAGCGCCCCAATCAATTCCAGCGTCAATCAATCCGCGAACGTCGCCCTGTAGGCCAGGAATAGAAGCCGCGCCCTCGACAAGCCCATAGCCTAGCTGTGTCGCAACATCGCCCGCCGTTCCCGCAGCCGATGCCTGTATCGGTTCGCCGTTTGTGTCCGCCGTGCCGTCGCGAAGGCTGCTGTTCGACGGATCGTGCGAGTTTCCGCGGTTGCCGCCGCTCTTTAGGAGCGTAAGCAATTCATCGTCCGATAGATCGGAAACCACCCCGCCCCGTGACGGCTGCGGAGTTTGTGGCGCTTGCGATTGCTGCAAGAGCCCCATGATCTGTTCGTTGGTAAGAGATTCCAGATTCATGCGTGACCCTCGGCGGCGAGGATCGCCAGCGCGTCTTCGTGCTTGTGGAGATTGGACGGTCCCGGCAGGGTGATAGCTGCAAACTTTTCAGCCGAGCCGCAATTGAACTTACGGGTTTGCTCCATGCCCTCTAAGAACCCGTCATCATTGAATGGATCGCGCAAGTCGATACCGGCACCCGTCAGGACTTTCCGGGCATACGCCTCGCCAAGACCGAAAGCTTCGCAAAGTGCGCCGATGCCATATGCGACACAACGCGGGCCAGTAATTCCGCTGTATTTTGGTAGCCTCCCAATTTCGCGGGCGAGTTGATATTTAACGCGCAACCGATTGGCAGCCTCGATCCCGTGAGTTTCATTCTGCCGTTGCACGACTAGCCGGAAAGCATCGGATGACTGGCTGACCCCTCCAAATAGTCCCCCGACAACAAAGGTCTTTGCGCCCTCCGTCTCTGGGTACAATTCGATATGCGCGGCTTTCACTTCTGCCGAATCCAGCCATTCAGGACAAAACACATAGACAAGTCCGGGGCCACTCGCCCCCATCATGATGGAAAGCGCCTCGGTTTCATCCTGTAGCTTTTTGATCGCCGCCCTAGTGACCACGGGATTCCCCCATCAATCGCAGCACAAGATTCTCCGCGAGAAATTCCGCTAGAACCGGGTCGCCATCGTTCACGCAATCCTCAATCAGAACGCGCGTCTCGTTAATCTCTTTCTGTTGCTCATTCGCCAGCCGGACCAATTCGACCAGGCGAGTCCACTCAGTTTCCACGCCGCGCCTCCATCTTTGCAGAGAGCGCCGCGAGCTGTGCTTGCACGTCTTCAAGCGTGCCGCTTTCAATGCAGGCCCGAATTTCGCGCAGGATGTAAACGTATTTGGTGGCTTCCTCTGCCGCTATGGTCCGCTTAAGCGCCAAGCGATACATGCGCGCCATTTCCGCCCGCACCTCTGCGAGCGTCGATAGCTTCACCTCCCCCTGGGGGGATAGGGTGTCCGTTTTCTTGTTATCGTCTTTGGACTTAGCCACGGTCTGCACCTACTTAATCAGTCCGCGCCGACGCGCTTCGGCTTGCAAATCGGCGGGGTTGAACTGTGGGGTCGCACCCGCTCGCTGCGGCATTCCGAATGACGGGATAACCAAATCCTCGCGAAGCCCTGAGCTGCCGACGATATTTCGGTATTGCGCCACGTCGCGGTCGTAGGCGGTTACGTAGGAATCCAGTGCGCCCTTTGCTTCCGCAAGGATTGCTTGCCGGACCTCGGGTGCCAGCCTTCCCTTGCCGGTCAGGAATGATTGAACTTGTGCGCGGTATTGCTCGGGGAGCGTGGCGACATTCTGCGCCATGCTCACTTCGGATTCGCGCACTACGCTCGTCGGATCAAGGGTCTTCATCAGGCCAAACACAAGCGAAACGTCGGACGCGCGATTGTCACGCTGCGCCGCTGCCGTCATTGAGTCATACCGTGGTGCGACCTCTGCCATTGCCTTGTAGCTCGGCAGGGCGCGAATCTCTTTCCGCAAGTCCGCCGTATCGCTGAAACCCGTGTTACCAGGCTGCTTGACGTAACCGCGCGCTTCCGGGGAACGCGGGTCAATGCCCATCGCCCGCATGGTCCGAATAGTGTCCGGCTCTTTGTTCTGTCCATCGCGTTGCACGCCAAGGCTTTGCGTTCGGTAATCCTGATCGGCCGCGAACTTCTCGCGCTGCAGGCCAATGGATTCATCGTGTCGCCGTGTTTCGAGCGCATCGCGCTTGTCGCCGCGAATAACGTCATACAGCCGGGTAGCCGTTTGCGTATCGCCAACGCGCATTGCTTCCGCCGCCGCGCCTTGGAGGTCGCCTTGCGCCGCCAATTCGCCCGCGCGCTTGCGTCCAGTCATCGCCTCAAAGAGCGCTGCGTCTTTACGCCCTTCGACGAACGATCCCCACGGATCGAGCTTGCCAACCAAATTCCAATTTATTTCTGCCATTATCTATCTCGCCGTTGTCCATCTCGCTGCTTCGCATATTCGGAAATGTCGTCTTTATTCGCCAACTCAGCCAAACCTTTTGAAGGCGCTGCCCCGCCTCCCGTGAGTGGCTTAAATGGGCGCGGTGCTTTAGTGACGGTGCGCGGCTCGGCACGCGCGCTGGGGGCGGCCCCGCCTTGGTGCCCAGCCAGGTATTGTTCGGCACGCCCGATTGCGATTGCGGCTTCCCGCTCTGGAAGCGAATTCAAATAATCCAAAAGTTGCGGGTCTTTCGCAAGTTCATACGCAAGACGCGGGCCTTGCTTACTTTCAAGCACTAAGGCCGCAACGGGAGGGGAAATTTGCGCGTCACCCGCCGCCTGGATCGTTACGTCAAAGTCAGGCAGTTGATCCCGCACACTTTCGACACGCGCCTCAAACGCGCCAACCTTTCGGATATGGCTCTGCATGTTCGGATCGCCGCTGGCCTTCACATATTCCAGCTCCGCACTCAGCGCCTCCATTTTTCGCTTTAGGCGCTGATTGCGCGAAGGCCGCTTGCCGCGCTCCTGATTTTCCTTGTCCTCTCGCTCCGCCTGTTCCTCGTCTTTCTGGAACTCGACATAATCCGTAATGTCGTCTTTCTCTGCCAGCTTGCGCTCATATGTTTTATCGAACTCGTCAGAATCTCCGATCCTGTCGCGTTCCTGGCTTGGAGGGTTCTCGCCAGTATTGGCGTCCAAGTCTCCGGTGCTTTCTCCCGCGCCCGTTTGCGGTTGCGTATCCGTGGCGGCCCCCGTGTTACCGGCTTGCGCGCCTTCGATTCCGTCTGTCATTTTTGTCCCTTCGGCGTTCCCTGCGATGAAGCGGGCCGCACATTTTCGGTTTTGCGTTTAACCTCTTTGGCTACGGGACTAACCGAAGCTCCTGGGTCAACGCCGTTTTGTTTTCCGTTTACTGTCCACGAATAAATTTCCGTGCCGTCACGCTGCGTCAGCCGCGCTCGATACGGAACAGGTGCGTAAAGCTCTAACCGCATATTGGCGCGGGCGAGCTGGATAGGATTTTCTTCTGCGATGCCGCCGCCGGGGGCACTCGTTATTTTTTCCGGCCCGCCGGTTTTCGGATTGAGAATGTGCAAAAGCACATTTTCTAATGTGTAGTGCGGTCCCGTTGGCGACAAATACCAGTCGCTTGAAAGCTCGATCCGCACGCGGGGCGGCGCGACTTGCGCCGCCTCGGGCGTTTGTTTGGGAGACAAACTTTTGCGGCGAGCAGCGTTCATCCCGCAAGCTCCGCCCTGGTTTCAAGCGCCGCGACCGGCGGGGCTGCGAACCGCTTATGCTTTGCCTCGGCAAAGTCGATTATTATTGCGGTTGTAATTACCTTTCGCCGCGCTCTAATCGCGTTCTCGACGAGATTCGCCACCGCCGATATTTCGGCGAACGCTTCCGGCGGCGCTGTCTTTAGTTCATCCCGACGCATTTTCGGCCAGCCCTTTGAATCCATTTCGGACCCAATGTATGGCCTGCCGCGCCTAGGCGCATGGTGGAGCGCGTTGCGCAGAGTCCCCAACGCGCGTGGAAGGGCGGTTTTTTCTCGGTTAAGAGCCGCGTCGGGTTATCTCTTGATCCATCGTCGCGTCAAATAGCTCTTGAACTTCAGCGCGGGCACGCTCTGGACCTCCATTTGCGTTGTAGGCCCGCTCTTGCATGATGACGCGGTAAGCGTCGCGCCACGGCCCCGCCTTGCGCGTATGGCTGAATATCGCCAATTCGCCCGGCGTTAGGCTCGCCTCGCAGGCAGCAATGGCTTTGCGGTCGAGAAAGTCGCTGATCGCTCGCGCGATACCCAATGTACCCTCCTATCGCTTCGCGGTCCGTCTCAGAGCCTCGTCAGCAATCCAGTATAGTTCTCGCTGCTGCCTGTTACCGCCCGCCCGTGCAGCCCCGACAATGACCATTTCCAGAATCGGGGGCAATAAGTCCCGCTCATGTGCCGCCAGCTCGGCTACCAGCGCGTCCATGCTCTGCTGGATCGTGGCGGCTAGTTCGACCGCTTTGGGCCTTTCGTTCAATTAAGTTTCTCCAAGGCATAAGCCACCAGACGCCTGACCGCTTCCGACCATGAAGGCTTATCCGCCTGCTTCTTCGCCCAAGCCTCGATTGCGGACGATTGCACATAGGACATGCGGATCGCTCGCAAGGGGTCTTTCCCCGTTGCGGGCCGACCGCGCCTCTTTTTAGGTATAACCTTTTTTCTTGACGCCATTATATATAGGTTATACCTTTATTCAGCTTGCAAAACAAGCGGCCCGCCTCGGTGCGCTAACACCGAAACGGGCCTAACCCTCAAATGGGAGTAGCCACATGAAGGCTAAGGGAAAGAATACAAAGGCAAAGCGCCCCGCGAAAGTCGATCCGGTCTATTCCGCAATCATGGCCCACCTTGAGGCTTACCGGGCATGGGGCGCCGCGCTCGAGGTTTCGTCGGAGCTGCCCGAACAAAGCAACAAGGCCGCGCACAAGAAAACGACGCGGGCTTGCCGCTTGGAAACAAATGCCGCCGCCGCGCTGGCCAACGTGGTGCCGACTACCATGGGCGGGGTTATGGCGCTTCTGTCCCATATCAACGCTTGCAGCGCGGGGCAGGTGTCCACAAACGGCGGGAAGGATTACTATTCCGTCGAACTCTGGCCGGATACCTTGATAGACGACTCGATCAAGACAAAACGCGGCAAGCCGCTTTCTATGCCGTTCGCTTTCTGGATTTTGCGGAACATTGAAACCGCCCTCCGCAAGCTGGACAAAGCGGGAGTTTCGGCATGAAGAAATTACCGAAGCGCAACCTCGACAAGATCGAGAAACCAAATAGAGATGCCTAACAGTAAGGAATCTAAACCTAGAGCCGTTCCGGTCATTCCGGGGCGGTTTTCTTTTGTGGGCCGCCGTGCTTCGCTCTTCTATCCCTCATCTAGTTTCGTCTAGGGCGTGGACTCATAAACGGCCAGCCGAACGCTGAAATGCGTAGCCGCTCAATGTCCGTTATTGGGGGTAAAGCGGGCATCGTGTGGACTTGTCGCCATGTCCGCTTTTGACCCTAGCAGACATAGGGTGTACGAAATCGTGCCGGTGGCTGGCGATTTTGAACGGTCGATGCCGGATGCACGGCGTATAGTCGCCGGGAGCACCGAAGGGTAACAAGAATGCCCTCAAGCACGCGTCCTATACGGCAGAGGCAATTGCGCTTCGCCGATCGGTTTCAACGCTTATCATCTTGAGCACGGCGGCGGATTTTCCCCACAATCGGAGCAACGGCTACATCTTATACCCGGGCTTTTTGTAGAGCGTTGCCTCTTTTAGTACGATGTCAGGCTGAAAAACCTTTTTCGCCCAATCGCTGCTTTCAACTTCTTCCATAGCAACGGAAATCGCGTCAGCGCCGTAGTGGAGCGTTTGAACCAGGGTTTCTGTGATTGCATCAGCAAGGCGCTGTTTTTCTATTTCCGACTTTCCTGGCCAAAGTTTTATGATGACATGCGGCATCATACCTTCTCCTTGCCGTTCGGCGGGGGGACTGAGTTTGTACCGCGAGCAACTATTTTTAGAAACCCGTCGAATGACCTTTGCAACATTATGCGTCGCTCATCTCGGGGGCATGCTCCGGCGGTTTTCTTTTCAGGAACAGCGGCGCTTTGCTACGTGGCGAAGACATCGGGCGAATTATTTAATGCAAAAATTACGTGCGGTACCTTTGGCCTGCACCCGGTTTCGTTGACACCCGCCTAAGCTAATCCTGCCTTCTGCTCGAACTCCATCGGGCTCAGATATCCGATCGTAGAGTGTCTG
>LNFM01001482.1_pt1 | contig 64457 bp, 56 predicted proteins | sample 596031 | NCBI WGS metagenome assembly LNFM01 (sample SAMN04254537, study PRJNA301005) | activated carbon metagenome | isolation source: dual media filters at the Ann Arbor, Michigan drinking water treatment plant | place: USA: Ann Arbor
CCGACCGCACCGGCCACGCGATGCTGCACACGCTGTACCAGCAGAACGTCAAGGCGCGCACCAACTTCTTCGTCGAGTGGATGGCGCTGGACCTCATCCGCGACAGCGAAGGCGACGTGCTCGGCGTCACCGCGCTCGAGATGGAGACGGGCGACGTCTACGTGCTCGAGGCCAAGACCACGCTGTTTGCCACCGGCGGCGCGGGCCGCATCTTCGCCGCCAGCACGAACGCCTTCATCAACACCGGCGACGGCCTGGGCATGGCGGCGCGTGCCGGCATCCCGCTCGAGGACATGGAGTTCTGGCAGTTCCACCCCACCGGCGTGCATAACGCCGGTGTGTTGCTGACCGAGGGCTGCCGCGGCGAAGGCGCGATCCTGCGCAATTCGAACGGCGAGCGCTTCATGGAACGCTATGCGCCGACGCTGAAGGACCTGGCGCCGCGCGACTTCGTCTCGCGCTGCATGGACCAGGAGATCAAGGAAGGTCGCGGCTGCGGTCCGAACAAGGACTACATCAACCTCGACATGACCCACCTGGGCGGCGACACGATCATGAAGCGCCTGCCCAGCGTGTTCGAGATCGGCCACAACTTCGCCAACGTCGACATCACGAAGGAGCCCATCCCCGTCGTGCCGACCATCCACTACCAGATGGGTGGCATCCCCACCAACATCCACGGCCAGGTGGTGGCGCCGAAGAACGGCCATCCCAACACCATCGTGAACGGTTTCTACGCCGTGGGCGAGTGCAGCTGCGTCAGCGTGCACGGCGCCAACCGCCTGGGCACGAACTCGCTGCTCGACCTGCTGGTGTTCGGCCGCGCGGCCGGCAACCACATCGTCGACTCTGCGCTGAAGGTCAAGACCCACAAGCCGCTGCCCGCCGATGCTGCCGATGCTTCGCTGGCCCGCCTGGCGCGCTTGGACGCGAACACCGACGGCGAGTACGCGCAGCACGTCGCCAACGACCTGCGCGACACGATGCAGCAGCACGCCAGCGTCTTCCGCACCCAGGCCATGATGGACGAGGGCGTGGTCAAGGTGGCGGCGCTGGCCGAGCGCGTGAAGCGCATCGGGCTGAAGGACAAGAGCAAGGTCTTCAACACGGCGCGCATCGAGGCGCTGGAAGTCGACAACCTCATCGAGAGCGCGCAGGCCACGATGGTCAGCGCTGCCGCGCGCCACGAGAGCCGCGGCGCGCACACCGTCAACGACTACGGCGACACGCCCGAGCATCCGAACGGCCGCAACGACGAAGCCTGGCTGAGGCACACGCTGTGGTATTCCGAGGGCAACCGCCTCGACTACAAGCCCGTGCAGCTCAAGCCGCTGTCGGTGGAATCGGTTCCGCCCAAGGTGCGGACGTTCTAGTCCGCGCCCGCCCGAGCCTTCCGCACCTTCTGACGAGGCAGTACCCCATGGCACTCCGCACCTTCCAGATCTACCGCTACGACCCCGACACCGACGACAAGCCGCGCATGCAGACGCTGCAGGTGGAACTCGACGGCAACGAGCGCATGCTGCTCGACGCGCTGAACAAGCTCAAGGCCGTCGACCCGACCCTGAGCTTCCGCCGCAGCTGCCGCGAGGGTGTGTGCGGTTCGGATGCGATGAACATCAACGGCAAGAACGGCCTGGCCTGCCTGACCAACATGCGCACGCTGCCGGGCACGATCGTCCTGAAGCCGCTGCCGGGGCTGCCCGTCATCCGCGACCTCATCGTCGACATGACGCTGTTCTTCAAGCAGTACAACAGCATCAAGCCCTATCTGGTGAACGACACGCAGCCGCCCGAGAAGGAACGCCTGCAGAGCCCCGAGGAACGCGACGAGCTCAACGGCCTGTACGAGTGCATCCTGTGCGCGTCGTGCTCGACCAGCTGCCCCAGCTTCTGGTGGAACCCCGACAAGTTCGTCGGCCCGGCCGGCCTGCTGCAGGCCTACCGCTTCATCGCCGACAGCCGCGACGAGGACACGGCGGGTCGCCTGGACAACCTGGAGGACCCCTACCGGCTCTTCCGCTGCCACACCATCATGAACTGCGTCGACGTCTGCCCCAAGGGCCTGAACCCGACAAAGGCCATCGGCAAGATCAAAGAACTCATGGTGCGTCGGGCCATCTGAAGCCATGGACGCCCCGCGCCTCGGCGAACGTGAACTCAGCAAGCTGAAATGGCGCTGCCGCCGCGGCCTGCTGGAGAACGACCTCTTCGTCGAACGCTTCTTCCGCCACCACGAGCAGACACTGACCGCACGCCAGGCCGCCGGCCTCGAGGCCCTGATGGCCCTGGCGGACAACGATCTGCTGGATCTCTTGCTCTGCCGCAAGGAACCCGGCGATCTTGCCGACGACGATTGCGATTTCCCCGAGGTGCATGAGGTGCTTGCACTGATGCGGGCCGCCCCGGCGGTCCACCACCGCGCTCCTGCCGTTCGAACCCAAGAAAGGCCCTTGCCATGACCCCCTCCGACGTGAAAGCCACGCTGTCGTTCTCCGACGGCAGCCCGAGCATGGATCTGCCCCTGTACAAGGGCACCATCGGCCCGGACGTGATCGACATCCGCAAGCTGTACGCGCAGACGGGCAAGTTCACCTACGACCCGGGCTTCCTCAGCACCGCCTCGTGCAACAGCACCATCACCTACATCGACGGTGACAAGGGCGAGCTGCTGTACCGCGGCTACCCCATCGAGCAGCTCGCCACGCAGTGCGACTTCCTCGACACCTGCCACCTGCTGCTCTACGGCGACCTGCCGAACGAACAGCAGCAGAAGGACTTCCACAAGCTCGTCAGCAACCACACGATGGTCAACGAGCAGATGCAGTTCTTCCTGCGCGGCTTCCGCCGCGATGCACACCCGATGGCGGTGATGACCGGCCTGGTCGGCGGCCTGTCGGCCTTCTATCACGACAGCACCGACATCACGAACCCGGTGCACCGCGAGATCTCGGCCATCCGCCTCATCGCCAAGATGCCCACGCTGGTGGCCATGGCCTACAAGTACGGCATCGGCCAGCCCTACATCTACCCGCAGAACAGTCTGAGCTACGGCGCGAACTTCATGCGCATGATGTTCGCCACGCCCTGCGAGGACTACGTGCCCAACGACGTGCTGGTGCGGGCGATGGACCGCATCTTCATCCTGCACGCCGACCACGAGCAGAACGCCAGCACCTCCACCGTGCGCCTGTGCGGCAGCAGCGGCACCAACCCGTTTGCGGCCATCGCCGCCGGCGTCGCCTGCCTGTGGGGCCCGGCGCACGGCGGTGCCAACGAAGCCGCGCTGAGCATGCTCAACGACATCCAGCGCAACGGTGGTGTCGAGAAGATCGGCGAGTTCATCAAGCAGGTGAAGGACAAGAACAGCAACGTCAAGCTGATGGGCTTCGGCCACCGGGTCTACAAGAACTACGACCCGCGGGCCAAGCTGATGCGCGAGACCTGCCACGAGGTGCTGACCGCCACCGGCTTGCACGACGACCCGATGTTCAAGCTGGCGATGGCGCTGGAGAAGATCGCGCTGGAGGACGACTACTTCGTCAGCCGCAAGCTCTACCCCAACGTCGACTTCTATTCGGGCATCGTGCAGCGCGCCATCGGCATCCCGGTGAGCCTGTTCACCGCAGTCTTCGCCTTGGCGCGCACGGTGGGCTGGATCGCCCAGCTCAACGAGATGATCGGCGACCCCGAGTACAAGATCGGCCGCCCGCGCCAGCTCTACGTGGGCTCGGTCGCCCGCACCGTCAAGCCGGTGTCCGAGCGCTGAACTGCCAGCAGGGCCGGCGCATGCCGGCGCCGGAAGAACGAAGGGCCATCGCGAGATGGCCCTTTTTCGTTGCGGCCGGCAGCGCAGCCTGCGCGGCCGTCGTGCTCAGCGCAGCTCTTGCGCCAGCCGCGTCATGATGTTGCGCGCGTTCTCGCTGGTGTCGGGCGCGCCGGCAGAACTCTGCACGCTGACCTCGGTCTTGCCGTCGGTGGTCTTGAGCACGACGCGGTAGCGCAGCGCCGCCAGCGGGTTTACCGGGTTGCCGAGGAGCTTGGCCCAGAAGCCGGGCTCTTCCTTGCCGGCGCTCTTCGGGTCGACATAGCGCACGAAGTACAGGCCGGCGGCGCGGTCGCGGTCTTCGACGGTGAAGCCGCTGCGGTCCAGGGCCACGCCGACACGGCGCCAGGCGCGGTCGAAGGGCTCGGCCAGCGTCAACGCGCCGGTCTGCGATGCGGCCGACGTCACCAGCGGCGCCGCTGCGGCTGCCGAGGCCGGCGTGGCTGCTGCCACGGCGGCGCGGGCCGGTTCGGCCGGGCTGCCCAGCGCCACCATCATCAGGCTCAGGAACTCGGCTTCGAGCTGCGGGTCGCCCGGGCGTGCGCGCCAGGTCGTGCTTTCCTTGCGCTCGTCGGCGTAGACCTCCTGCACGCCGCGGTGGGTGACATAGACCTCGCTGCCGGCGGCCGTGCGCTCGATGCGTGTGCGGAAGCTGTCGCGTTCGCCGGTGTCGTAGAGGTTGCCCGCCAGGCGGCCGAGCACGTTGCGCACCACGTCGTTGGGCAGCTTGGCGCGGTTTTCCGACCAGTTGGTCTCCATCACGCCGGTCTGCGCGTCGGCCTGCACCAGCGTGAAGCCGCGCGATTCCCAGAAGGTCTTGAGCTTGGGCCAGAGCGTTTCGGGTGTCTGCGGCACCACCAGCCAGCGTTGCTGGCCGTCGCGTTCGACGCGCATGGCTTCCAGGCTGGCGAGGGCCACGGCGGCCGGCGCCGACGCGGCCACGGCGGCGGGCGCCGCCGCCGCGCCCACGGCGGCGGCGCTGACGACGCCGCGCTGCGGCTGGTAGCGCCCGTCGCGGGCCAGTTGCGTCAGATCGGGTGGCACTTCCAGCGGCTGCACGCGCACGTTGGCCGAGCGGTAGTCGACCTTTTCGCCCGAAAACAGGCCGTCGCCGATGGAGGTGCACCCGGCGGTCAGCGCCAGGGCGGCGGGGGCGGCAAGGGCAGCCGAGAAAGTACGGCGGGCGGGCACAGGTTTCACGTTCGGGTCTCCGCAGCGGCCGCAGGAGTGCGACCGTGCCAGGCTTCAGATGAGGAAGGGTGGGAAAAGTGCCGTGGCCGTCAGGCCAGCACGCCGGTTTCGCGCAGGGCCTGCGCTACCGTGGCCTGGCCGGCCTCGGTGAGCGGCACGATGGGCAGGCGCACGTGCGGGGCGCAGCGGCCCAGCTGCGACAGCGCCCACTTCGTCGGCGCCGGGCTGGGTTCGCAGAACAGCTGTTTGTGCAGCGGCAGCAGCCGCAGGTGCAGCGAGCGGGCCAGGTGAACGTCGCCCGACATCGCCGCGGCGCACAGCTCGTGCATCAACCGGGGCGCCACGTTGGCCGTCACGCTGACGTTGCCATGCCCGCCCAGCAGCATCAGCGCCACGGCCGTGCCGTCGTCGCCGGAATAGATCGCAAAACCCTCGGGCGCGTGCTTGATGAGCTGGCAGGCGCGCTCGATGTTGCCGGTGGCTTCCTTGACGCCGACGATGCGTGGCAGCTCGGCCAGGCGCAACGTGGTCTCGGGCAGCATGTCGGCCACCGTGCGGCTGGGCACGTTGTACAGCACCAGCGGCAGGTCCACCGCTTCGCTGATGGCCTTGAAGTGCTGGTAGATGCCTTCCTGCGAAGGCTTGTTGTAGTAGGGCACGACCGACAGGTGGCAGTCGGCGCCCACCTTCTTCGCGAAGCGCGTCAGCTCGATGGCCTCGGCGGTGGAATTTGCACCCGTGCCGGCCATGATGGGCACACGCCCGGCGGCATGTTCGACGGCGACGCGGATGACCTCGCAGTTCTCGTCCATCGACACCGTGGGCGACTCGCCCGTGGTGCCGACGACGCCGATGCAGTCGGTGCCTTCGGCCACGTGCCAGTCGATCAGGCTGCGCAGTGCCGCGTAGTCGACGCGGCCGTCTTCGTGCATCGGCGTGACGAGGGCAACGATGCTGCCTTGGATGGGGTTCATGCGGTGGGGGGTCTGCTGCGGGCCAAGCTGCGGATTTTAGCCGCCGGGCCGGGCGTCATCGCCAGCGTCACCCGGCGGCCTGCGTGCCGAGGGTGTAGCGCGGCGCCATGGCCGGCGATTCGGCCTCGCGCACGGCGGCGATGCGCTGCACATAACGGCCGCCGTTCGGGCCGCCGTCAGGGCCGCCATCCGGGCCGGTTTCGAAGCCGTCCTCGAAGGCCACGATGCGCAGCCCGGCGCAGGCGCGCAGCAGTTCACCGCGCTGCAGCAGGAAGTCGGGGCGCGACGGCCGGCCGATGTGCTGGTGGCCGTCGGCGAAGGTCTCGTGCAGGTAGACGCCGCCTTCGGCCAGCGACGCCAGCAGTTGCGGAAACAGCGGCCGCCAGAGGTAGTTCGTGACCACCACGCCATCGAAGCGGCGCCCGGGCAGCGGCCAGGGGCCGCCTTCGATGTCGGCCACCAGCAGCTCGGCTTGGCCCTCGACGGCGGCCAGGGCACCGGCGTCGCGGTCGACGCCGGTGACGGCAAAGCCCCGTGCGGCCAGCCACTGCACGTGGCGGCCGCTGCCGCAGGCCAGGTCGAGCACGCTGCCGCCGGTGCGGATCAACGGAGCGAAACGCTGCACCCAGCGCGACGGCGGCGACAGCGCGTGCATCAGAAGCAGGACCAGACGCGCGTGGCCAGGTCCAGCGCCAGGTGCGGGTTCAGGTAGGCCGCGAAGACGGCGGCCAGCACGGCGGCCACCGCGGTCCAGAGCAGGGCGCGTTGCCAGCGCGGGGGCGACAGGCCAGGCTTCATGCCGTCCTCAAGGCCGGCCGCACGATGGCGGTTTCGCGCACCGGCAGGTTGATGAGCGCGGCGAACACGCCCAAGGCGATGGCGATCCACCACACCACGTCGTAGCTGCCGGTGCTGTCGTACAGCAGGCCGCCCAGCCAGACGCCCAGGAAGCTGCCCACCTGGTGCGAGAAGAAGATGAAGCCGCCCAGCATCGAGAAATGCTTGATGCCGAAGATCTGCGCCACGATGGCGTTGGTGGGCGGCACCGTGCTCAGCCACAGCGTGCCCATCACTGCGGAAAAGACGTAGACACTGGCGGGGCTCAGCGGCAGCCAGATGAAGGCCGCGATCGCCACCGCGCGCAGGATGTAGATGCCCGCCAGGATGTGGCGCTTGGGCATGCGCTGGCCCAGGCTGCCCGCAAGGTAGGTGCCGAAGACGTTGAACAGGCCGATCAGCGCCAGCGCGGTGGTGGCCACCTGCGGCGACATGCCATGGTCCTTCAGGTAGCTGGGCAGGTGCACGCCGATGAACACGACCTGGAAGCCGCAGACGAAGTAGCCGGCCATCAGCAGCTGGAAAGGCCGGTGGCGCGAGGCCTCGCGTATGGCTTCCATGATGCTCTGCTGCGGGCCCGAGGCCTGCGCGGTCGGCGGTGCCTCTTTCAGCGCCCAGGCCAGCGGCACGATCAGCAGCGCGGCAGCGCCCAGCATCACCAGCGCCTGCTGCCAGCCGAAGCCACTGATCAGCCCGCTGGACAGCGGCACCATCAGGAACTGGCCGAACGAGCCGGCCGCCGCCGTCACGCCCATCGCCCACGAGCGCCGTTCGGCGGCCACGTGGCGGTTGATGACGCCGTAGATCACCGCATAGGTGCAGCCGGCGAGTGCAATGCCGACGAAGATGCCGGCGCCCAGGGTGAACATGGCACCGGTGGTGGCCATGGCCATCGTCACCATGCCCAGTGCGTACAGCAGCCCGGCGCCGGCCAGCACCTTGAAGGCGCCGTAGCGGTCGGCCAGCATGCCGGCGAAAGGCCCGGCGATGCCCCAGGCCAGGTTCTGGATGGCCAGCGCAAAGGCGAAGGTCTCGCGCGGCCAGCCGCGTTCCATCGTGATGGGTGCCAGCCACAGGCCGAAGCCGTGGCGCGCGCCCATGCTCAGCGTGACGATGGCGGCGCCGCAGACCAGCACCTGTATCAGGGACAGGCTTTGTGACGGTCGCGGCGGCACGGAAGCTGCATTCATCCGGGGATTCTCTCGGAAAACGCCGCAAGTCGTCGGTGGCTGCGCCCGTAGAGTGACGCCACTTCGGGAGCCGTGGATGAAGGTACTGGTGCTGGGCGGGGGTGTGATCGGTGTGGCCACGGCCTACTACCTGGCCAGGGCCGGGCACGAAGTGGAGCTGGTTGACCGGCAAAGTGGCCCGGCGCTGGAGACCAGCTACGCCAACGCCGGCGAGGTCAGCCCCGGGTACAGCTCACCCTGGGCCGGCCCCGGCGTGCCGTTGAAGGCCATCAGGTGGATGTTGATGCAGCACAGCCCGCTGGTCATCTGGCCCCTGCTCGACCCCGCGATGTGGCGCTGGGGCGCGATGATGCTGGCCAACTGCACGGCCAAGGCCTACGCGCTGAACAAGAGCCGCATGGTGCCGCTGGCCGAGTACAGCCGCGACTGCCTCAAGGCGCTGCGCGCCGAGACCGGCATCGCCTACGACGACCGCGCCCAGGGCACGCTGCAGCTCTTCCGCACCCAGAAGCAGCTCGACGGCATCGCCGGCGACGTGGCCGTGCTGAAGCAGTACGGCGTGCCCTTCGAGGTGCTCGACCGTGCCGGCTTCTGCGCCGTCGAGCCGGCGCTGAAGCTCACGCAGCACAAGTTCGTCGGCGCGCTGCGACTGCCCGGCGACGAAACCGGCGACTGCCATCTCTTCACCCAGCGGCTGGCCGAGATGGCGGGCGCCTTGGGCGTGAGCTTTCGCTGGAACACGCGCATTCAGGGCCTGCAAGTCGGCGGCGGCGCCATCACCGGCGTGCACACCGACGCCGGGCTGCTGCGCGCCGACAAGGTGGTGCTCGCCCTGGGCAGCCACAGCCCGCTGCTGCTGGCACCGGTGGGCATACGCATCCCCGTCTACCCCGTGAAGGGCTACAGCATCACGGTGCCTATCACCGATGCGCAATACGCCCCCGAGAGCACGATCATGGACGAGACCCATAAGGTGGCGGTGACGCGCCTGGGCGACCGCATACGCGTCGGCGGCACGGCCGAACTGGCCGGCTACAGCCTGAACCTGCGCGAGGCGCGGCGCGGCACGCTCAACCATGTCGTCACCGACCTCTTTCCCCAGGGCGGCGACGTCTCGAAAGCCAGCTTCTGGTGCGGCCTGCGCCCGATGACGCCCGACGGCACGCCCATCGTCGGCCCCACGCCCATCCAGAACCTGCTGCTGGCCACCGGCCACGGCACGCTGGGCTGGACGATGGCGGCCGGCACCGGGCGGGTAATCGCCGACATGGTCTCGGGCAAGGCACCCGCGATCGACGTGAGCGGGCTGGCGATGGCGCGTTACGACCGATGACGACGCCGCTGCACGTCACGGTGTTGCACCTTTTCGAGGTGCCTCGGCACCGCCAGGCGGTGGCCGAGCTCATCCACAACGAGTTCTGGACCACCGTTCCCGGCGCCAGCGTCGAGACCATGGCCGCGCGGCTGCTGCAGGCGTCGCAGGCCGACCGCGTGCCGCTGTGCCTGGTGGCGCTGCACGGTGGCCAGGTCGCCGGTGTCGTGAACCTCGTCGACAACGACGATGACGACCACGTGGAGTGGGCGCCATGGCTGGCCGGCATGGTGGTACGCGAGGACAGTCGGGGGCGGGGCGTCGGTTCGGCGCTGGTGCGGGAACTGCTCGCGCAGGCCCGGCGGCTGGGCTTCGAGCGTGTCTACTTCGGCACCGATGGCCCGGGCATCTACACGCGGCTGGGCGCCGTGGTGCACGAACAGCCGCGCTCGGGATTCTGGTTCATGCGCTTCGATCTGCGCGCCACCTGAGGGACGAGATGCGCCGCGTGGCTGGGCGGGGCCGGTGATTTCGGTCGCCGGAACGCCGCTGCGAGGGTTGCTCGAATGCAGGCGCGTACGGCGCTGGGCAGTCCGCCCCGCATTCGCGGGGTCGCTGGGCTGCCACTGCGGCAACAACTGTGACACCCGGTGTCCGACGCCTCATGTCAACCCCTAGGTCGCCGATACTCCACCGTCACTGTGAAAAGCACCCCCGGCGAAAGCTGGGTCCGCAAAGTCAATCGGTCTAAAGGGCACGCGCCCCATGACGGTCGGACTGCCAGTTGGAGACTCCGCCGACGCCGCCAAACGGCCCCGGCAGGAGCCGGGCATCGAAGGCCGCGCACGCGCACGGCGGCTCTTCGAGCAGCCTGCATCTTCGATGGTCGCCCCTCGTCTGGGCAGATGCCGCGTCAATCAAAGAGGGTTACTCCATGTCCGCACGCAAGAACACCGGTTTCGAAGCCGGGAAACGTTTTGTTCACGCCGCCGTTGCCGCGGCCGCCCTGGTTGCTCTGGGTGCCAGCACCGGTGTGGCGTCTGCCCAGGGCGCCGAGGCCTATGCTTCGGGCCGCATCCTGGTGATGCCCAGGGCGGGGCTGAGCGAACAAGCCGTCGGGCGCATCATGCGCGAGAACGGTGCGCAGCCTGGCCGCAGGCTGGGCAAGAGCCATCTTCGGATCGTGGACGTGCCGGCAGGTTCCGAGCGTGCCGTGATGGAGCGGCTGGCCCGGCATCCGCACGTCAAGTTTGCCGAACTTGACTTCAAGGTGCCCGCGGCGTTGGTGACGAACGACCCCTACGCCGCCTCGCAGTGGCACATTCCGAACACGCGCGCGCCGGCCGCGTGGGAGACGAGTCAAGGCATGGGTGTGACCATCGCCGTCCTTGACGGTGGCGTTCTGGCGACCCACGTCGACCTGAAGGCCAACCTTCTGCCTGGCTACAACGCCTATGACGGCAGCAGCGTGACGACGGACATCAACAACCATGGCACGGCCGTTGCGGGCACAGCCGCCGCCGTGCTGAACAACGGTGTGGGCGTTTCCGGTGTGGCCGGCGCCGCCAAGATCAAACCCATCCGCATCACCGACTACTCCGGTACCGCCTGGTACAGCTCCATCGCAAACGGCATCATTTACGCAGCCGACCAGGGCATTCGGGTGGTCAACTGCAGCTACGTGTTCCTGTGGGGCAACTCCTCGGTTCAGAGTGCGGGCAACTATCTCAAGAACAAGGGCGGCTTGCTCGTCGTGAGTGCGGGCAACAATGGCGTCAACGAAAATGCCGCAGCCACGTCGTCGATGATCGTCGTGTCCGCGACGGATGCGAACGACCAGCGCCCCAGTTGGTCGAGTTTCGGCAGCATGGTTTCCGTCGCTGCGCCGGGAGTCGGCATTTGGACCACGGCGTCCAATGGTGCCTACGAAAGCGCCAGTGGAACGTCCTTCTCGGCGCCGGTCGTTGCTGGCGTGATCGCTCTGATGATGTCCACAAACCCGAGCCTGAGCTCGACGCAGATCGAGAGCCTGCTTTTCTCGTCGTCGGTGGATATCGGGGCCGCGGGGCGTGACATCTACTATGGCTACGGCCGCGTCGATGCCGACGCTGCCGTGAGGGCAGCGTCCGGCGCCACGGGTGTTGACACCCAGAAGCCCAGCGTATCTGTCAGCAATCCGCTGGGCGGGGCCAGTGTCGCTGGGCTGGTGGCGGTGGATGTTTCGGCAGCCGACAACGTGGGCGTGACCCGCGTGGAACTGCGTGCCAATGGCGCGACAGTGGCCTCGGACAGCGTAGCGCCGTACCAGTTCAGCTGGGACAGCAGCCAGGTAGCGAATGGCAGCGCGAACTTGACGGCCGTCGCCTTCGACGCGGCCGGCAACAGCCAGACTTCCAGCAGCGTGGGCATAACGGTTGCAAACAATGTGGTCGCCGACACGGCAGCCCCTGTGCTGGCCATCGTCAAGCCTGCCGACGGCTCCAGCGTATCCGGCACGGTACAGATCGGACTGTCGGCAACGGACAACAGTGGGCCAGCGGGCATCTCGCAGCGTCTGCTGATCAACGGCATCGTCGTGGCACGGGGGACGGGCGGCAGCCTGTCCTACAACTGGAACACGCGCAAGGTGGCCAGGGGCGCGCATACCATCTCGGCCATTGCCAGCGACGCGGCCGGCAACCAGACCACGAAGTCCATTACCGTCAACCGCGTGAAGTGACCGCGACGCGCCGTTGATTGCCGACCAGTGGTCGGCGGATACGCGGCAAGGCATGAAAAAGGGGATCGCGCTGCGATCCCCTTTTCGTATGCCGGGCTGCAACAGCCCGGTGTGAAGCGCTCTTACTTCAGGCGGCGGCGTGCTGCGCCGGCCGCGAGCAGGGCCAGCCCAACCAGCGCAAGCGAACCGGGCTCAGGGATGCGGCCGGGGGGCGGAGTGCCACCTGCTACGCCGAAGTAATAGATGTTGGAGAGACCATTCAGTTGTGCTGGCGCTATGGCACCCATAGCCCAGTTGCCGCCTAACTGCCCGTTGTCAAGCTGGACGATAAATGAGTCCGGGCTGTATTGTCCGTTGCCGAAGTGAAATCCGACGTAGATCTTCCCATAGTTGGACCAAGCATCGTTGGCCAACGACCAAGTGCCAGAGAACACGTTGTTCGCGAAACCACTCTGGGTCGCGCCGATCTGGACCAGGCTGTTCGCGGCGAGGCCGAGGCTCGACGTGGCCAAGGGGAGGTCGCTGTTATTGCCGGAAACCTGGAAGTTCCCGTCCTGGTAGTAGCAGCCGCCCGGATTGGCTGCATTCGTCACTTGGACGTAACGCCCTGAACTCGGGGCCGCCAATGTACTGAGGTAGGTTGCCGTGCCTGGGCAGTAGACCGTCGCGGCCTGCGCACCGGCGGAAGCGAACACCGCCGCCAGCGACACGGCGGCTGTGCCGATCCACTTGTTCTGAAACTGAGACATCTTCATGGCGCTGCGCCTTCCTTCTGACTTGTATTGCCGACCACCGCGGTCGTGTGCTGACTTCAGCACGAACCGGACCAAGAGGAGAAAATCAATACAAATCAATGATTTAGATGTCAAGTATCCGTGGCATGGTAGTGGGGTGTCAAATTTTTCGACACTCATCTCTTCCCGGCTGCGGTGGTGCTCCGGCCTTGTCGATCTGTCACTTCGCCGCCTGGTGCATCCAGGTCACGCGGTGGGACTTGTGGCAATCTCCGGTCTCCGTTTCAACTTGGAGCAGCGCCGTGCAAGTGCCACTGAGGATGCTGTCGGCCCTGGCCTTGGCTTCGCTGCTGACCGTGGCGTGCGGGGACAAATCTGAACAGCAGGTCGTCGCGGCGGCGCAGTCGGAGATTCGGGCGGGGGATGTACCTGCCGCGATCATCGAGTTGAAAGCCTACCTTGCCGACCAGCCCGATGCCTCAGTGCCACGCGCCATGCTGGGCGAGGCCTTGTTGCAGCGCGGTGATGTGCCGGGCGCACAAGTCGAACTCGAACGGGCCTTGGCGGCCGGCGCACCGCCCGAACGCGTTCTGCCGCCGCTGGCGCGTGCACTGCTGCAGCAGCGCAAGATCAACGAACTGGTGGCACTGGCTTCCGGCCCACCGCTGACCGCCGCCAGCGCGGCGGCCGACCTGGCCGTCAGTCTTGCGCAGGGGCAGCAGTCGGTTGGCAACGTGGATGCGGCCATGGCAGCCATTGCCGACGCGCTCAGGGCGGTGCCCGACCATCCCGGGGCGCTTGTCATGCGCACACGCCTGGCCGCGGCGAGCGGCAAGACGCAAGAGGCGGTGACCGACGCCAAGGACCTGGCCTTGCGCTTTCCGACAAACGCGGAAGCCCTGTTGCTGAAGGCCGACGCCCTGGCGACGGTGGGCGACAGCGGCGCCGAGGCGGCCTACCGCGAGGCCCTCGCGCTCGACAAGAGCCTGGAAGCCGCGCACGGCGCGTTGATCCAGTACGCCCTGAAGCAGCGGGACTACCAGAAGGCGCGGCTGCAGGTCGACGCCATGGCTGCCGGCGTGCCCGGAAAGGTGATGCCGGTCTACTACGACGCGCTCGTCGCCTACGCGGCAGGGGACTTCGCCCGCACCCGCGAAAAGACGCAGCTGCTGCTGAAAATGACGACCGAGAACGCGCCTCTGAACTTGCTGGCCGGCATGGCCGAAAAGCGACTGGGCTCCCTGACCCTGGCCGACGCGCTGCTGAGCCGTGCGCTGACGGTGATGCCAGACAACACCGAACTGCGGCGCGAGTCGGCCGAGGTCTTGGTGTCGCTCGGCCAACCGCGCCAGGCGCTGGAGCGCCTGGCGCCTGCCCTGACGCCCGCGACGAAAGATGCGATGGTCTGGACGGTGGCGGCCCGCGCCCATACGCTGATGGCTGACTTTGGTGCGGCGGACGCGGCCCTGGCACGGGCCCGAACGCTCGCGCCGCAGGACGCCGGCATCCGGATCGAACAAGCGCGCTCGATGCTTGCCAGGGGCAACATGGAGGATGGCGTCCGCGAGCTGCAGTCCGTCAGCGAGCAGGAAGACGGTACGCAGGCCATGTTGGACCTTGTGCCTGCGCTGGTGCGGAAGAAGGACTACGCCGGCGCGCTTGCCGTGGTGGACAGGTTTGCCGCGAAGATGCCTGAATCTGCGCTGGTCGACGTGGTGCGGGGCCAGGTTCTGCAAGACAGCGGAAATGCCGCCGGTGCGCGCGCAGCCTACGAATCGGCGCAGAAGAGGGACCCGCGGTTCATCCTCGCTGTCGAGCGTCTGGCCCAGCTGGACCTGGCCGACAACGCCTACGAGGCGGCAAGGAAGCGCTACGAAGCATTCCTGAAGAAGAATCCTCAGTCTGGCCCCGGGTATCTTGCGCTTGCCGAGATCTCACGGATTGAAGGTCAAGCGCCGGAGGCCGTTCATAAAGTGCTGGACCAGGCGGTTGCGGCCGCGCCGCTAGACCCGCAAACCTCGTTGTCCGCCATCGAGATCGGTCGCAGGACAGGCAACTTGCCCCTTACTTTGACCCGTGCCCAAGCCGCGCATGCAGCGCTGCCCAAGGATGTGGACATCATGGTGCAGCTTGCACTGCTGTTGCGCGAGTCAGGCGAGTTGAACCAAGCCTTGAGGGTGCTGCAGACCGCAGCCATTGCACGTCCCGACATCGCTCGTCTGCGTTTGCTGTTCGCTGACGCCGCGGTGGCCAAGCAGGACTTGCCCTCGGCGCGCAGTGCGGTCAATCGTGCGATGGAGCTCGCTCCCGGCTCGATCGATGTGGACAGGGCTCACGTCCGTCTGCTGCAGCTGGAAGGCAAGCCCGCTGAGGCCTTGAAGGCAGCAGAGCAGCGGCGCAAGCGCATGCCGCGCGATCTGGACTCCGTATTTCTGGAAGCCGATGTCCGGGCAGCGACGGGCCCCTCCAGGCAGACCGCAGCCCTGCTGCAGGAGGCACTGGCGAGGGATAAGGAGACCGTGCTTGCTAACCGATTGAGCGACGAATTGCGCCGCTTGGGCGACACAGCCGCGGCGGTCACCTTCGAGCGCCAGTGGATGAGCACCAACCCGAACGACATCGGATTCATGGCCTATGCAGCGCAGCAGGCGGCGACAAGGGGAGAGGTGGCCGATGCGACGGCGCTGTACCGCAAGGTCATCGAGCGCCAACCCGACGCCGCGCTGGCGCTCAACAACCTGGCTTCGTTGCTGCTGAAGGACAAGCCTGCAGAGGCACTTGAGCTGGCGACACGTGCGGTGCGTCTGATGCCCAGTTCGCCTGCCCTGTTGGACACCTTTGCCCAGGCCCGCGCGGCCACTGGCAGCATGGACGGCGCAATTCGAGCGCAGAAGGCGGCTTTGGCACTGGACCCGCAATCGGTGCCGCTGAGGCTGACGCTGGCCCGACTTTACATTCAGGCCGGCGACAAGGCGGATGCGCGTGAACTGCTCAGCGGCTTGGCCAGCCGAGGTGACAACCTGCGCGAGTCGGCAGAGGTGACGAGGTTGATGAAAGAGCTGGGTCGCTGAGGTTCGGGTCAGCCGGCTGCTGCTAGCAGCTGGGGCGGCCCAGGCTGGCCGCCGCGGCACGGCATAGCTTGATGGTTTTCGTGTGTGGCAGACGGTTGGTGAGTGGGTCTTGCCGAACGGCAGGGTGCACGGCATGCGACGCACAGCCCGGGCATCGGGTCTGCGTTCCTACAATTCCACCATGCCCACCAAACAAACCGCCTACGCCGAAGCCTCCATCCGCGTCCTCAAGGGCCTGGAACCCGTCAAGCAGCGGCCGGGCATGTACACCCGCACCGACAACCCGCTGCACGTGGTGCAGGAAGTCATTGACAACGCGGCCGACGAGGCGCTGGCGGGTGTCTGCCAGCGCATCGGCGTCACGCTGCACGCCGACGGCAGTATCACGGTGGACGACGACGGCCGCGGCATCCCCTTCGGCCTGCACCCGCAGGAGCAGGTGCCGGTGCTGGAGATCGTCTTCACGCGCCTGCACGCCGGCGGCAAGTTCGACAAGGGCGCCGGCGGCGCCTACAGCTTCAGCGGCGGGCTGCACGGCGTGGGCGTCAGCGTCACCAACGCGCTGGCCAGGCGGTTGCAGGTGACGGTGTGGCGCGAAGGCCAGGTGGCCACGCTGGCCTTCGCCGGCGGCGACGTCATCGAACCGCTGGTGCTGCGCAAGGCGGCTGCCGGCGACAGAAAGCGCGGTACCAGCGTGCGTGTCTGGCCCGACGCCAAGTACTTCGAAAGCGCCGAGCTGCCGCGCGCCGATCTCGTCCACCTGCTGCGCAGCAAGGCCGTGTTGATGCCCGGTGTGACGGTGACGCTGACGGTCGAGAAGACCGGCCAGAAGGAAGCCGAGACGCAGACCTGGAAGTACGAAGCCGGCCTGCGCGACTACCTGCTGCAGGGCCTGGCGGCCGACCCGCTGATACCGCTGTTCGAAGGCGCGCAGTACGCCACCGCCAGCGAAAGCGAGAACTTCGCCGAAGGCGAGGGCGCCGCCTGGTGCGTGGCTTTCACCGACGACGGTTCGCTGCTGCGCGAGAGTTACGTCAACCTCATTCCCACCGTGGCCGGCGGCACGCACGAAAGCGGGCTGAAGGACGGCCTCTTCGGCGCCATCAAGGGTTTCATCGACCTGCATTCGCTGCTGCCCAAGGGCGTGAAGCTGATGCCTGAAGACGTGTTCTCGCGCGCCAGCTTCGTGCTCAGCGCCAAGGTGCTCGACCCGCAGTTCCAGGGCCAGATCAAGGAACGCCTGAACAGCCGCGACGCACTGCGGCTGGTGTCGGCCTACGTCAAGCCGGCGCTCGAACTCTGGCTGAACCAGCATGTCGAGCTGGGCAGGAAGCTGGCCGAACTCGTCATCCGCCAGGCGCAGACACGCCAGCGGGCCAGCCAGAAGGTGGAAAAGCGCAAGGGCAGCGGCGTGGCCGTGTTGCCCGGCAAGCTGACCGATTGCGAAAGCCGCGACCTGCTGTTCAACGAGGTGTTTCTCGTCGAAGGCGACAGTGCCGGCGGCAGCGCCAAGATGGGCCGCAACAAGGAAACGCAGGCCGTGCTGCCGTTGCGCGGCAAGGTGCTGAACACCTGGGAGGTCGACCGCGACAGGCTCTTCGGCAACACCGAGATCCACGACATCGCCGTGGCCGTGGGCGTCGACCCGCACGGCCCGGCTGACGCGCCTGACTTCAGCGGCCTGCGCTACGGCAAGGTGTGCATCCTCTCCGACGCCGACGTCGACGGCTCGCACATCCAGGTGCTGTTGCTGACGCTCTTCTTCCGCCACTTCCCGAAGTTGGTGGAGCGCGGCCATGTCTACATCGCGCGGCCGCCGCTCTACCGCATCGACGCGCCGGCGCGCGGCAAGCGCCCGGCGGCCAAGCTCTACGCGCTGGACGACGGTGAACTGGACGCCGCGCTCGACAAGCTGCGCAAGGAAGGTGCGAAGGAAGGCAGTTGGAGCATCAGCCGCTTCAAGGGCCTGGGCGAGATGAACGCCGAGCAGCTGTGGGACACGACGCTGAACCCCGAGACCCGCCGCCTGCTGCCCGTCAGCTGGCAGCTGCGCGGCTTCGAAGCCACCGGCACGTTGCTGAGCAAGCTGATGGGCAAGGGTGAGGCGCAGGCGCGGCGCGACCTGATGGAGCTGCGCGGCGACGAGGTGGACGTGGATGTCTGAGCACGTGGCACCGCCGCACGCACCGCTGCCGCCCGCGCCGGCAAGGCCGGCGCCTCCTCCTCTCCACCTGCGGCCGACGATGCTGTCCGACCTGGACTACGTGCAGACGGTGGAGATCGACGCTGCCAACCGGCCCTTCATCTCGCCCTGGGAACGCACGCAGCACGAAGGCGCCTTGCGCTTCCCCGACTTCCGCCACTTCATCGTCGAGGCGGGGACGAGCGGCAGCCGCGACGGCTTCGTCATCCTGCAGGGCTGCCGCAACCCGCACAAGAGTGTCGAACTCAAGCGCCTGGTGCTGCAGACCAAGGGCCAGGGCCTGGGCCGCGCCTGCGTGCGCCTGCTCAAGCGCATGGCTTTCCGCGACCTGCACGCGCACCGCTTCTGGCTGGACGTGAAGTCGCTCAACACGCGGGCGCTGGCACTCTACGCGAGCGAAGGCTTCGTCGAGGAAGGCCGGCTGCGCGAAAGCGTGCGCATCTTCGGCGAAGGCGCCGACGGCTACGACAGCCTGGTGGTGATGGGCCTGCTCGATCGCGAGTACCAGGCACGCGTGGCGCTGGGGCTCGAGAGCGGCTGAGTTTTTCCTGCGCGTCGGCTCGCCGGGCGAGCGGGTCTTGCCAGGCCGCGGCGCCGACGGCAGACTGCCCGCCTCCGTCCCGCCCCCAGGAGCCCGCCATGCGCATCGCCAAGTGGATCGTGATCGTGCTGCTCACGCTGGCTGCCGTGCTGGTGGGGGGCGGTTACCTGCTGTCGTCGAAGTTCACCGTCTCGCGCTCGATCGGCATCGCGGCGCCGCCCGAGAAGGTGTACGCGCTGGTGGCCGACCCACGAGGCTGGAAGCAGTGGTCGGTGTGGAACCGGCGCGACGCCGCGATGCAGATCGACTACTTCGGCCCGGCCAGTGGCGCCGGTGCCGGCTGGGCCTGGAAGAGCAAGAGCGAAGGCGACGGCAGGATGAGCTTCACCGCCGCAGAGCCGGGCCGGCGTGTGGCCTACGACCTCTACTTCCCGGACTTCGGCACCACGTCCAGTGGCGACCTGCGCTTCGTGCCGGAAGGTGCAGGCACGAAGGTCACCTGGACGATGAATGGCGACATGGGCAGCAACCCCTTGTTCCGCTGGATTGCACTGAACGCCGACAGCATGGTGGGCAAGGACTTCACGGCCGGCCTGGCCGGGCTGAAGGAAGTGGCCGAGAAGCCCTGAACGCCAAGGCGCGGGCCGCGCCGCCGGCACGGGTGAACCACGCCTGCCCGCCCCACCACGCCCCAGGGCGGCGCGCAGCCGGCGTGATGGAAAATGGAAGGCTGGCCCTTGCCAGGGCCCCCGCTGCGTTCGCGCCGCCTTCCTTCGTGCGCCACCCCTGATGTCCGACCTGTTCTCGCACCCGCCCGCCGACCCCGCCGCCGATCCTGGCGACTCACTGGCCCTGGCCGACTACGCTGAACGCGCCTACCTCGAATATGCACTCAGCGTCGTCAAGGGCCGCGCGCTGCCCGACGTCTGCGACGGCAACAAACCCGTGCAGCGCCGCATCCTGTACTCGATGTTCCGCATGGGCCTGGCCTACGGCACCAGCGGCGGTGCGCCGAAACCGGTGAAGAGCGCGCGCGTGGTCGGCGACGTGCTGGGCCGCTACCACCCGCACGGCGACACCGCGGCCTACGACGCGCTGGTGCGCATGGCGCAGGGCTTCAGCCAGCGCTACCCGCTGATCGACGGCCAGGGCAACTTCGGCAGCCGTGACGGCGACGGCGCCGCGGCCATGCGCTACACCGAAGCGCGGCTGTCGCCCATCGCGCGGCTGATGCTCGACGAAATTGACGAAGGCACGATCGACTTCCAGCCCAACTACGACGGAAGCACCGAAGAGCCGAGGCAACTGCCCGCGAGGCTTCCGTTCGTGCTCTTGAACGGCGCCAGCGGCATCGCCGTCGGCCTGGCCACCGAGGTGCCCAGCCACAACCTGCGCGAGGTGGCCGCGGCGACCATCGCGCTGCTGAAGAACGACGCGCTGACGGACGACGAACTCTTCGCGCTGCTGCCTGCGCCCGATTTCCCCGGCGGCGGCCAGATCATCAGCCCCGTGGCCGATATCCGCGACGCCTATGCCGGCGGCCGCGGCAGCCTGAAGGTGCGTGCGCGCTGGGTGATCGAGGACCTGGCGCGTGGGCAGTGGCAGCTGGTCGTCACCGAACTGCCGCCGCAGGCCAGCGCGCAGAAGGTGCTGGAAGAGATCGAGGAGCTCACCAATCCCAAGGTGAAGGCGGGCAAGAAGGCGTTGTCGACGGAACAGGTGCAGCTGAAGGCAGCCGTGCTGGCCGTGCTGGACACCGTGCGCGACGAAAGCAGCAAGGACGCGCCGGTGCGCCTGGTCTTCGAACCGAAGAGCCGCACGGTGGCGCAGGCCGAACTCATCACCACGCTGCTGGCGCACACCAGCCTGGAAAGCAGCGTGCCGATGAACCTGACCATGGTCGGCCGCGACGGCCGGCCGGTGCAGAAGGGGCTGCGGCGCATCCTGGTCGAGTGGATCGGCTTCCGCCTGAGCACGGTGGAGCGCCGCACGCGCCACCGCCTGGCCAAGGTGCTGGAACGCATCCACGTGCTGGAAGGCCGGCTGCTGGTGCTGCTGAACATCGACGAGGTGATCCGCATCATCCGCAACGCCGACGAGCCCAAGCCGGCGCTGATCGAGCGCTTCCAGCTCAGCGACCGCCAGGCCGAGGACATCCTCGAAATCCGGCTGCGCCAGCTGGCGCGGCTGGAAGCCATCAGGATCGAGCAGGAGCTGAAGGACCTGCGTGAACAGCAAGGCAAGCTGGAAGACATCCTCGCCAGCCCGACGGCGCTGAAGCGCACGGTGGTCCGTGAGATCGAGGCCGACGCCAAGGCCCACGGCGACGAACGCCGCACGCTGGTGCAGGAAGAGAAGAAGGCCGTGGCCGAGGTGAAGGTGGTGGACGAACCGGTAACGGTGGTCGTCAGCACCAAGGGCTGGGTCCGGGCGCTGAAGGGGCACGAGGTCGACCCGGCCACGTTCACCTTCAAGCCGGGCGATGCGCTCTACGGGCACTTCCAGGTGCGCACGGTCGACCCGCTGCTGGTCTTCGGCTCGGCATCGAACGGCAGCGGGCGCGTCTACAGCGTGGCCGTGTCGCTGCTGCCGGGCGGGCGCGGTGACGGCGTGCCCATCACCACGCTCATCGACCTGGAAGTCGGCACGCAGATCGCGCACTACGTCGCCACCGCTGCCGACACCACGCTGCTGCTGGCCAACAGCGGCGGCTATGGCCTCTTGGCCAAGGCTGGCGACATGGTCGGCCGCAACCGCGGTGGCAAGGCATTCCTGACGCTCGAGGCCGGCGAGCGCGTGCTGCCACCGGCGCCGGTGGCGCCGGCGCACACGCAGGTGGCTTGCCTGGCGGCCGACGGGCGGCTGCTCGTCTGCCCGCTCGCCGAGCTGAAGCTGCAGCCCGGCGGCGGGCGGGGGCTGACGCTGATGGACGTGGACGCAACCACGCCGCTGCTGTCGGTGGCCACGCTGACCGACCAGCTGAAGGTGCTGGGCAGCGGGCGTGGTGGCAAGCCGAAGGAAGAACTGCTGAAGTGGGCGGCACTGGCCGAACACACCGGCAAGCGCGCACGCAAGGGGCGCAAGGTGGACGGGCTGCTGAAGGTGCTGCGACTGCAGTAGCGGGCGGCCGATCCGCGGGGGATCGAGCGGCGTGGTGCACTTGCAACAACCCGTAAGTTGTTGTGAGTTAGGTCACGTCGCGACCCCGGACGCAAGGGGTCAGCCCTGAGTCGCGGGGTGATGTTCTAGGGGGTTCATCGGTAACGTTCTGTTATCGGCTGGGTGAACCCGGTCACTGGAACAGGACATCACCATGGCTCCCAAGTTTTTCCTCCGTACCGCCGCGGTTGCCGCGACGCTGCTGACCAGCGGGCTGGCCGCGCAGGCCGGCACGGTGACACTGACCAGCTACAAGTACGGCCAAAACAACGTCAACGCTACGCTGTCGAGCCCTAACACTCCCAAGACCTACAACGGCGGCGCAGGTGCCTTCACCGCCACGCTGTCGGGGTTCACGGGCTATGACGGGTCCTACGAGAGTTACTGCGTTGACCTGTATGAGTACTTCTCGCCGAACCAGGCCTACTCTGGCTATACGCTGTTGACCGGTGACAGCTACTTTGGTGCCGGCAAGGCTGCGGCAATCGGCAAGCTTATCGGCTACGGCACCGGCCTCATCGCAGCTGCCGCAACAGGCGCGAAGGACGATGTGTCGACGGCTTTGCAGCTTGCGATCTGGGAAATTGTTTACGACAGCAACGCAACGCTCGACAGCGGCCCCTTCAAAGACGGCGGCAACTTCCGCGGGCAAGCCAACAATCTTCTCAGCGCCTCGGCGGGCTACAGCGGCGGAATCAACTACGAACTCTTCGTGCTGTCGTCTGGTCAGCCCTTGGGCACTTCGGCAGGACAGCAAGACCAGTTGATCTGGAAAGAAGCGCCGCCCCGGCGTGATTTGCCTGAGCCCGCCAGCCTGGCGCTCGCCGGCCTGGCTCTTGGCGGTGCGGCCTTCGCTTCGCGCCGTCGCCGCGTCTGACGGCCTTGGCCGCGCCGTTGGCGCGGCTCAGCCGCGGCGCCCGCGCACCAGCAGCGCCGCCGCGGCGCCCAGCCCCACGAATAGCGTGAGGCTGTAGAACTCGTAAGGCACGCCCAGCAGCGTCGCCTTGGCTTCGGCGCAGCTGGCATACGACGCAAACACCTGCGGCAGCAGTTCGTCCAGCCCCAGGCCGCGGTTGATGCGGTCGGCCAGCGTCAGCGCGCACGAGGTGCTGGACGATGCCACGAAGTGCTGCCACAGCGCCGTGGCCACGCCGCACAGCGCCAGCACCCCCATCAGCGGGCCGCTGAACCAGCGCGCCACGCCGCCACCCACCAGCAGCCCGGGCAGCGCGGCCAGGGCAATGGCCACGAAGATCACGCGCTGCAGCACGCACCAGGGGCAGGGCTGCATGTCCAGCCCGTGCTGGGTGAAGAGCGCGGCGGCCACCGCGGCCAACGGCACCACCACCGCAGCGGCACACAGCTGGCGCGGCGTCGGGGCGAAGCTCATTCGACTTCGGCGATGAGTTCGATCTCCACACAGGCGCCCATCGGCAGTTGGGCCACGCCGAAGGCGCTGCGGGCGTGCGCACCGACTTCGGGGCCGAACACGGCCACCATCAGTTCGCTGGCGCCGTTGGTCACCAGGTGGTGCTCGGTGTAGGTGGGCGCGCTGTTCACCAGGCTCAGCAGCTTGACGATGCGCTTGACCTTCGTCAGGTCACCCACCGCGGCCTGCAACGTGCCCAGCAGGTCGATGGCCACCGCGCGCGCGGCGGCCTTGCCGTCTTCGGTCGACAGGCCGGCCCCCAGTTGGCCCACGAGCGGCTTGCCGTCGCGCCGGGCGATGTGGCCCGAGACGAAGACCAGCTTGCCCGTGCGCACGAATGGCACGTAGGCCGCGGCCGGCACCGCCACCGGCGGCAGGGTGATGGACAGGGCTTGCAGACGTTCGGCGATGGTGTTCATGGCACTTTCGAGGGGGCTCTTGAGGGGGGCGCGGCATGCTACACCGGCCCCTAGACTGGCCCGATGAAGCTCGTCTGGGGCCCGGCGTTGCGGGGTTATCTGCTGGCCGGCGGCTGGTTCGCCGGGCTGGCGCTGCAACTGCGCCAACCCGTGTTGTGGCCCGACGCGCAGGCCTTGGCGCTGGGTGCGGCTGCCGCTGCGCTGGCGCTGGCCGTCTGGCACTGGCGCCGCCACGCCACCGTGGCCCTGCTGATGGCGCTGTGTGCGGGGGCCATCGGCTTTGCCACCACCACCTTGCGCGCGTCGCAGGCGCTGCAGGCCGGCCTGCCGGCGGCGCTGGAAGGCGCGGATCTCGTCGTCACCGGCGTCGTGGCCGAACTGCCGCGTGCCGACCTCATCGGCACCCGCTTCGTGCTGAAGACCGAGACCGCCACGCTGCAGGGCGCACCGGTGGCACTGCCGCCGCGCCTGTCGCTGGGCTGGTACCGCGGGCCCGACGGCGACGCGCTGCTCAGCGGGCCTGCCGAGGAGGTGCGTGCCGGCCAGCGCTGGCGCCTGCCGGTGCGCCTGCGACAGCCGCACGGAAGCTTCAACCCGCATGGCTTCGACCTCGAGCTGTGGATGTTCGAAAGGGGTCTGGGTGCCGGCGGCACCGTGCGCTCGCGCCCCGAGGCGCCGGCGCTGAAGCTGGCCGATGCCGCCGGCGCGCCGGTGGAAAGGCTGCGCCAGACCTTGCGCGACGCTTTGCAGCGCCAGGTGGACGACACGGCGACGGCCGGCGTGCTGGCGGCGCTGCTCATCGGCGACCAGGCCGCCATCGACCGCGCGGGCTGGGAGCTCTTCCGCATCACCGGGGTGTCGCACCTGATGAGCATCTCGGGCCTGCACGTGACGATGTTCGCCTGGCTGGCGGGGGGTCTCATCGGCTGGCTGTGGCGCCGCCATCCGCGGTGGCCGCTGGTGCTGCCCACGCCGCAGGCGGCACGCTGGGGCGGGCTGCTGGCCGCGGCCGCCTATGCACTGCTGGCGGGTTGGGGCGTGCCGGCACAGCGCACGGTGGGCATGATCGCCGCCGTCGTGCTGCTGCGCAGCGTGGGCGTGCGCTGGCCGCTGCCGGCGGTGCTGCTGGCGGCTGCGCTGGCCGTCACGGTGGGCGACCCGTGGGCGATGCTGCAGCCGGGCTTCTGGCTGTCCTTCGTCGCCGTGGCCTTGCTGGTGGCGGCCGAGCCGGCGCAGCGCCTGGTGCCCGTGGCCGCGGGTTGGCGTGCGCGCGCGGCGCAGGCGGTGCGGGCCGGCCTGCACACCCAGGCCGTGGCCACCGTGGGGCTGGCGCCGCTGACGCTGGTCTTCTTCCAGCAGATCTCGCTGGTCGGCTTCGTCGCCAACCTGCTGGCGATACCGCTCATCACCCTGCTCGTCGTGCCGCTGGCCATGCTGGGCGTGCTGCTGCCGCCGCTGTGGAGCGTCGCGGCGGCGCTGGTGCACGGCCTCACGGTCGTGCTGCAGGCGCTGGCCAGCCTGCCGCTGGCGCTGTGGTCGGCCGCGGCCGCGCCGCCCTGGGCCGTGGCCTGCGGGTTGATGGCCGGCGCGCTGGCGGTGCTGCCGCTGCCCTGGCGTCTGCGCCTGCTGGCCCTTGCGCTGGCGCTGCCGCTGCTGGCGCCGCCCGTCGACCGCCCGGCGCCAGGGCAGTTCGAACTGGTGGCTGCCGATGTCGGCCAGGGTACGGCGGTGCTGGTGCGCACACGTGGCCACCTGCTGGTCTACGACACCGGACCGGCCTATACCCCCGAGGCCGACGCCGGCGGACGTGTGCTGCTGCCGCTGCTGCGGGCCCGCGGCGAGACGCGGGTCGACCTGCTGATGCTGAGCCACCGCGACAGCGACCATGTCGGAGGCGCCGCGACGCTGCTGGCCGGCGTGCCGGTGGCCGCGATGCGCAGTTCGCTGGCCGACGACCACCCGCTGCGGCAGGCCGACGAACGTGGCCTGCCGCACCGGCCCTGCAGCGCCGGCCAGCGCTGGCAGTGGGACGGGGTGGCCTTCGAAGTGCTGCACCCCACGCAGGACGAACTGGCGATGGTGCACAAGCCCAACGCGCAGAGCTGCGTGCTGCGTGTGCAGGCGGCCGACGGCGCCAGCGCCCTGCTCACCGGCGACATCGAGGCCTCGCAGGAAGCCGCGCTGCTGCGGCGTGACGCCGCCGCGCTGCGCAGCGACGTGCTGCTGGTGCCGCACCACGGCAGCAAGACCTCGTCCACCGCGGCCTTTCTCGACGCCGTGCGCCCCGGCGTGGCCGTGGTGCAGGCGGCCTACCGCAGCCGCTTCGGCCATCCGGCAGCGCCAGTGCTGGCGCGCTACGCCCACCGCGGCATCGACGTGGTGCGCACCGACCGCTGCGGCGCCTGGACCTGGGCTGCAACGGCGGCGCGGGCATCGGCAGGCGCTTCGGCGCCCGTCGCCGGCCTCTGCGCACGCGATGTGGCCAGGCGTTACTGGCATCATCGACACCCCGATTCCGCCGTGGCAGCGCCTTGAGGGCGCGCCCCGCAGACTCACGCGCCCCAAGGTGGCCCGCCGCTTGCAAGAAGTCATGGCCGATCCCCGAAAGCCCAGGAGCCTCTTCCCGTGTCCATCCATGTCGCGCTGAACCACGTCACGCATTACCGCTACGACCGCCGCGTCACCCTCGGCCCCCAGGTGGTGCGCCTGCGCCCGGCGCCGCACTGCCGCACCCGCATCCTGAGCTACTCGCTGCGCGTCGAGCCTGCCGGCCACTTCATCAACTGGCAGCAGGACCCGTTCGCCAACTACGCGGCGCGGCTGGTATTCCCCGAGATGACGCGCGAGTTCAAGGTCACGGTCGACCTCGTGGCCGAGATGTCGGTGCTGAACCCCTTCGACTTCTTCCTCGAGCCCGAGGCCGAGAACTTCCCCTTCACCTACACCGAAGAGGCCGCGCTCGACCTCGTGCCCTACCTGGCGAAGTGCCCGCTGACGCCGCGTTTCAAGGCCTTCGTCGAAAGTGTCTCGCTCGAAACGCAGCGCACCATCGATTTCCTGGTCGGCATCAACCAGCGGCTGCAGCACGAGATCAGCTACCTCATCCGCATGGAACCGGGTGTGCAGTCGCCCGAGGTGACGCTGACCAACGGCAGCGGCTCGTGCCGCGACACCGGCTGGCTGCTGGTGCAGGCGCTGCGCCACCTGGGGCTGGCGGCACGCTTCGTCTCGGGCTACCTGATCCAGCTCAAGCCCGACGTCAAGTCGCTCGATGGTCCCTCTGGCGCCGAACACGACTTCACCGACCTGCACGCCTGGTGCGAGGTCTACCTGCCCGGCGCCGGCTGGATCGGTCTGGACCCGACCAGTGGCCTGCTCGCCGGCGAGGGCCACATCCCCGTGGCCTGCACGCCCGAGCCCAGCACCGCCGCGCCGGTGAGCGGTGCGGTGGACGAGTGCGAAGTCGAGTTCTCGCACCACATGGAAGTGACGCGCATCTACGAATCGCCGCGCGTCACGCTGCCCTACACCGATGAACAGTGGCGGGCCATCGAGGCGCTGGGCCACGAGGTCGACGCCCGGCTCGAAGCCCAGGACGTGCGCCTGACGCAGGGCGGCGAACCCACCTTCGTGGCCGTCGACGACCGCGACGCCGCCGAGTGGAACACCGACGCCCTGGGCCCCACCAAGCGCGGCTTGGCCACGGCACTCGTCCACAAGCTGGCGGCCAAGTACGGCCAGGGCGCCTTCCTGCACTTCGGCCAGGGCAAGTGGTACCCGGGCGAGCAGCTGCCGCGCTGGGCCCTCAGCATCTGCTGGCGCGCCGACGGCCAGCCCTGCTGGACCGACCCCAGCCTCTTCGCCGACGAGCGCGACACCCACCGCTACACCGCCGACGACGCCAAGACCTTCCTGCACACGCTGACGCGCCGCCTCGGGCTGGACACCGGCTTCGTGCAGCCGGCCTTCGAGGACACCTACTACTACCTGTGGCGCGAACGCCGGCTGCCGGTGAACGTCGACCCCTTCGACGCGCGGCTCGACGACGAACTCGAACGCGCCCGCCTGCGCCGCGTCTTCACGCAGGGGCTGGACGCCACCGTGGGCTACGTGCTGCCGCTGAAGCGCGAGTGGCAGGCCTCGACGGCCGGCCCGGCCTGGGTGACGGGGCCGTGGTTCTTGCGCGACGACCGCATGTACCTGATCCCGGGCGATTCGCCCATGGGCTGGCGCCTGCCACTGGACTCGCAGGCCTGGGCGGCCAAGGACGACCAGCCCTGGACGATGGCACAGGACCCGTTTGCGCCGCGGGCCGCCCTGCCTTCGGCCGCAGCGCTGCGCATGCAGCAGGCGCTGCAGCGGCCGGTCGGCGGTGCGGGAATGGGCGCCGGTGACGACAGCCTGGGCGAAGGCGGCCTGGACCACGACGCGTTTGGCGCCGACGCCGGCAGCATGACCGGTACCGGGCTGCTGGGCCATGGCACCGTGGCGGGCCCGGCGGGCGAGATCTTGGGCACGGGCAGCGGCACCGGCCTCGACCGGCTGGGCACCGAGCACGACCCCGTCACGCCCTTCCCGCGCGACCCGTTGGCCGTGCCCGGACGCTTCGAATCGGCCGGTGACCTCACGCGCACCGCGCTGTGCGTGGAAGTGCGCGACCCACAGCGCGGCAACGGCCCCAAGGCCGAGGAAAAACACGGTGGCAAGAGCGGCGTGCTCTACGTCTTCATGCCGCCGCTGAAGCACCTGGAGGACTATCTCGAACTGGTGGCCGCGCTCGAGGCCACCTGCGCCGAGCTGGCGATGAAGATCGTGCTCGAAGGCTACGCGCCGCCGCGCGACCCGCGTCTGAAGACGCTGTCGGTCACACCCGACCCGGGCGTCATCGAGGTCAACATCCATCCCGCGCACAACTGGGCCGAACTCGTCGACCACACCGAGTTCCTCTACGAAGCCGCGCACCAGACGCGCCTGAGCACCGAGAAGTTCATGCTCGACGGCCGCCACACCGGCACCGGCGGCGGCAACCACTTCGTGCTCGGCGGCGCCACGCCGGCCGACAGCCCCTTCCTGCGCCGGCCCGACGTGCTGGCCAGCCTGATCACCTACTGGCACAACCACCCCTCGCTGAGCTACCTGTTCAGCGGCATGTTCATCGGCCCGACGAGCCAGGCGCCGCGTTTCGACGAGGCGCGTGGCGACCAGGTCTACGAGGTCGAGATCGGCCTCGACGAACTCGAACGCCAGCTGGGGCTGTATGGCAGCGTGCCGCCGTGGGTCGTCGACCGCACGCTGCGCAACCTGCTGGTCGACGTGACGGGCAACACCCACCGCAGCGAGTTCTGCATCGACAAGCTCTACTCGCCCGACGGCCCCACCGGCCGCCTGGGCCTGCTGGAGCTGCGTGCCTTCGAGATGCCGCCGCACGCGCGCATGAGTCTGGCGCAGCAGCTGCTGCTGCGGGCGCTGCTGGCCTGGTTCTGGAAGGAGCCCTACCGCGGTCGCGGCGCGACGCGGCTGACCCGCTGGGGCACCAGCCTGCACGACCGCTTCCTGCTGCCCACCTTCGTGCAGATCGACTTCGACGACGTCATCGCTGACCTGACCGCCGCCGGCTTCGCCTTCGACCCGGCCTGGTTCGCGCCGCACTTCGCCTTCCGCTTCCCGCTCATCGGCGACATCGCGATGGGCGGCGTCGAGCTCACGTTGCGCAGCGCGCTCGAGCCCTGGCACGTGATGGGTGAAGAAGGCTCGGCCGGCGGCACGGTGCGTTACGTCGATTCGTCGCTGGAAAGGCTGGAAGTCAAGGCCACGGGCCTGAACGGCAACCGCCATGTCGTCACCGTCAACGGCCGCGCACTGCCGCTGCAGCCCACCGGGCGCCAGGGTGAGTTCGTCGGTGGTGTGCGCTACCGTGCCTGGCAGCCGCCGTCGGCCTTGCACCCGACGATCAAGGTGCACGCGCCGCTGACCATCGACCTCGTGGACACCTGGCATCGCCGCTCCATGGGCGGCTGCCGTTACCACGTGGCACATCCGGGCGGCCGCAGCCACGAGACCTTTCCGGTCAACAGCTACGAGGCCGAGAGCCGGCGCCTGTCGCGTTTCTTCCGCTTCGGCCATACGCCGGGCACGGTGGACGTGCAGGTGGCCGCGCCCAGCCTGGAGCATCCGTTCACGATGGACCTGCGGGTCTGAACGGTCGGCCGATGCCGGGCGTCATGGCGCAATCGCAGTCGCAGTCCCCGTCGCAGAGTTCGCTGCCCTTCGAGGCGGCGCCGGGTGTCGGCGAGGCGGCGCTGCACACGCTGAGTTCGCGCGCGCTGCCGGCCGAGGTGGGCGTGTGGGACGAACTGCGTGAAGCCGACGGCACGCTGCGCGACGCCTGGCGGCGTTTTGCGCTGGCGCTGCCGGCGCCCCCGGCCGGCACCGAGCTGGCCGAGGACCTCGACCGCCGTGTCGGCCAGGTCGCGCAGCGCATCCAGATGGACGGCGTCACGCACAACGTCTTCAGCGACGACCCCAAGGTGGGCACCGCCGCGCGCGCCTGGTCGCTGGAACTGCTGCCGCTGCTGATCGGGCCCGCCGAGTGGGCCGGCATCGAGGCCGGCGTCGTCCAGCGCGCCGAACTGCTGCAGCGCATGCTGACCGACCTGTACGGCCCGCAGCACCTGCTGAAGGAAGGCCTGCTGCCGCCGGCGCTGCTGCTGCGCCACCCGGGCTGGCTGCGGCCGATGATCGGCGTCACGCCGCCGCTGGGCATGCACCTGTACATCGCGGCCTTCGACCTCGCACGTGGCCCCGACGGCCGCTGGTGGCAGGTGGCGCAGCGCACGCAAGGCCCGTCGGGGCTGGGCTACGTGATGCACAACCGGCTCGTCGCCACGCGCCAGTTCCCCGAGGCCTTCCGCGACCTGCACGTGCAGCACATCGCCAGCAGCTACCGCCGTCTGCTCGACACGCTGGAGGCCGCCGCCCGCGAGGTGGCCCACGCCCTGGGCGACGGCGCCCCGCGGGTCGTGCTGCTGACCCCCGGCCTCTACAGCGAGACCTACTTCGAGCACGCCTACCTGGCACGCTACCTGGGCGTGCCGCTGGTCGAGGGCGGCGACCTCACCGTGCGCGGCGAGCGGCTCTACCTGAAGACGGTGGAAGGCCTGGAGCCCGTGCACGGCCTGCTGCGCCGCCTGGACGACGATTGGTGCGACCCGCTGGAACTGCGCCCCGACAGCGCCCTGGGTGTGCCCGGCCTGCTGCAGGCGGCACGCGCCGGCACGGTGGTGATGGCCAACGCGCTGGGGAGCGCCTTCCTCGAGTCACCCGCCATCCAGGGTTTCATGCCCGGCATCGCCGAAAGGCTGACCGGCGAGGCCCTGCTGTTGCCTTCGCTGCCCACGTGGTGGTGCGGGGAGGCGGCAGCCTGGGCCGACGTGCGCCACCACCTCGACGACAAGATCGTGCGCAGCACCTTCCCCGAGGGCGGGCGGACGTCCCAGGTGCGCCAGCCTCATTCGGCCGCCATCGACGACGACCCGGACGCCTGGACCGTGCAGGGGCGTCTGCGCTTCTCACGTGCCCCGATCTGGGGCGACGGTGCACTCAGCCCCCGCCCCGCCATGGTGCGTGTGTACGCGATTGCCGATGGCGGCGGCCGCTGGCATGTGCTGCCGGGCGGCATGACCCGCGTGGCGCGGCGCGAAGACGGCAGCGTCAGCATGCAGCGCGGTGGATCCAGCCTCGACACCTGGGTGCTCACCGACGGCCCGGTCGACACCTTCAGCATGCTGCCCCAGCGCCTGCAGGTCGACGACATCGCGCAGCGCCGCCGGCCCGTCAGCAGCCGCACCGGCGAGAACCTGTTCTGGCTGGGGCGCTACACCGAGCGCACCGAGCAGCTGGTGCGCCTGGCGCGGGCCACGCTGCTGCTCATCGACGCCGACACCGACGCCCCGCCCGAGGTGCAGCAGGCGCTGTCGGCGCTGTGTGTGCGTGTCGGCCTGGCGCCGCACGGCGTGCCCACGCTGGCACAGAGCGCCACGCTGTTCGAGCGTGCGCTGCTGGCCGGTATCGGCCGCACCGATGCGGGGGAAGGCACGGCCAGCGTGGCCTTCAACCTGGCGGCGCTGGAACGGGCCTCGATGGCGCTGCGCGAGCGGCTGTCGGCCGAACACTGGGGGCTGATCCGCGCCATGCGCGAGGGTTTCGCCCAGGCGCTGGACACCACGCCCGGCGAACTTCCCTCACGAACCCAGGTGCTGCCCGCGCTCGACCGGCTGGCGCTGCAGCTGGCCGCAGTGACCGGCGCGCAGAGCGACCGCATGACCCGCGATCACGGCTGGCGCCTGATGACCGTGGGCCGCTTGACCGAACGCCTGATGGCCGTGTCGACAAGGCTGCGCGTCTTTCTGGAGAACCAGGCGCTGGGCAGTGCCGCCGGCATCGACCTGCTGCTGGAGCTGTTCGACAGCATCATCACCTTCCGGGCCCGCTACCAGCGCCACGAGGACATGCTGGCGCTGACCGACATGGTGGTGCTGGACAGCGCCATCCCGCGCTCCTTCGCCGGCGTGCTGCGCCGGCTGCGCACCGAGATCGGCAAGCTGCCCGGCCCGCCCGAGGCGCAGCAGCCGCTGCTCGACCTGCTGCCGGCCGAAGGTGCCGGGTTGACGCTGGAATCGCTGCGCGGCGCCGACGAAGCTGCCATCGCACAGGCGCTGCGCTCGCTGTCGGTGACCTTGGGGCACCGTGCCGCGGCGCTGGCCGACCGCATCGGCGAGCGCTACTTCACGCTGGCCCAGGGTGTCGACCAGAGGATCTGATGGCCTCGTCGCTGCTGGAAATCACCCACGACACACGCTACGACTACGCGGCGCCGGTGTCGCTGGCCCAGCACCTGGCGCACCTGCAGCCTCTGGCCGACGCGCACCAGGAACTGCTGGCCTTCGAGCTCGGCATCGAGCCCGCGCCCGGCCATCGCCGGGACGGCCGGGACGCCCTGGGCAACGCCGAGAGCCACTTCAGCCTGGCGCAGCCGCACACCAGCCTGCACGTGCGCGCCACCAGCCGCGTGCGCGTGCTGCCGCGCTTCGCGGGCCTGCAGGCGGCGGCGTCACCCCCCTGGCAGCCGCTGGCCGAGCGCCTGCGCTACGTGGCGCAGGCGCCCTTCCAGCCGGCGCTGGAGTTTGCGTTGCCTTCACCCTACGTGCCGCGCCTGACGCCGCTGCGCCGTTACGCGGCGCTGTCCTTCCGCCCCGGGCGGCCGGTGGCCGAGGCCGCGATCGAATTGATGCACCGCGTGCATGCCGACTTCCGCTACGAGAGCCTGAGCACCGACATCGACACCCCGCTGGCCGACGTGTGGGCGCACAAGCGCGGTGTCTGCCAGGACTTTGCGCACCTGATGGCCGGCGCGATGCGCATGCTGGGCCTGCCGGTGCGCTACGTCAGCGGTTACCTGCTGACCTACGCGCCCGAGGACGGCGCCACGATGCAGGGCGCCGACGCCTCGCACGCCTGGGTGCAGGTGTGGTGCCCGGGCACGCCCGGCGTGCCCGAAGACGGTTGGCTCGACCTCGACCCCACCAACGACCTCGTTCCCGGCAGCGGCCATGTGCGCGTGGCCGTGGGGCGCGACTTCGGCGACGTCACGCCGCTGCGGGGCGTCATCCGCGGCGGCGGTGGCCGCCACACCCTGACCGTGGCGGTGCGGACGCACCTGTTGGAACCCACCGGCACCGACCCGGAACGCGAGTTGCTAGAGACGCCCTGATGGAGCGAACCACACCATGAAGTCGGCCTTCGACGAAATGCACACGCCGGAACACGAGATCCGGGCGCAGTACCGCATCTACCAGCGCTGGCTCGACCGCCAGCCGCGCGAGGCCATGCAGGCGCGGCGCGAAGAGGCCGAGATGATCTTCCGCCGCGTCGGCATCACCTTCGCCGTCTACGGCGCGAAGGACGAGGACGGCGCCGGCACCGAGCGGCTGATCCCCTTCGACCTCATCCCGCGGGTCATCCCGCAGCAGGAATGGGCGGCGATGGAAGCCGGCCTGGCGCAGCGCGTGACGGCGCTGAACCGCTTCATCCACGACGTCTACCACGACCAGGACATCCTGCGTGCCGGTGTCGTGCCGGCCGAGCAGGTGCTGAAGAACAGCCAGTTCCGCGCCGAGATGATGAACGTCGACGTGCCGGGGCAGGTGTACTCGCACATCTCGGGCGTCGACATCGTGCGTGTCGGCAACGCCGAAGGTGTTGGCGACTATTACGTGCTGGAAGACAACCTGCGGGTGCCCAGCGGCGTGAGCTACATGCTCGAGAACCGCAAGATGATGATGCGGCTGTTCCCCGAGCTGTTCGCGATGCACCGCGTGGCGCCAGTGGCCCATTACCCAGACCTGCTGCTCGAGACGCTGCGCGCCGTGGCCCCGGCCGGCGTCAACGAACCCACCGTGGTGGTGCTGACCCCCGGCATGTACAACAGTGCCTACTTCGAACACGCCTTCCTGGCGCAGCAGATGGGCGTCGAGCTCGTCGAGGGCCAGGACCTGTTCGTCAAAGACGGTTTCGTCTACATGCGCACGACGCAGGGCCCGCGGCGGGTCGACGTCATCTACCGCCGCGTCGACGACGACTTTCTCGACCCCAAGCACTTCCGTGCCGACAGCACGCTGGGCTGCGAAGGGCTGCTGGACGTCTACCGTGCCGGCAACATCACGCTGAGCAATGCCGTGGGCACCGGCATCGCCGACGACAAGAGCATCTATCCCTACGTGCCGAAGATGATCGAGTTCTACCTCGGCGAGAAACCCATCCTGAACAACGTGCCCACCTACCAGTGCCGCGACAAGGACGACCTGGCCTACGTGCTGGCCCACATGGGCGAGCTGGTGGTCAAGGAAGTGCACGGCGCCGGCGGCTACGGCATGCTGGTGGGACCGGCGGCGACGAAGGCCGAGATCGCCGAGTTCAAGGCCGTGGTGAAGTTGCGGCCCGACAACTACATCGCCCAGCCCACGCTGGCGCTCAGCACCTGCCCGACGTTCGTCGACACCGGCGTGGCGCCGCGCCACATCGACCTGCGACCCTATGTGCTCAGCTCGGGCAAGGAAGTGCAGACCGTGCCCGGCGGGCTGACCCGCGTGGCGCTGAAGGCCGGTTCGCTGGTCGTCAACAGCAGCCAGGGCGGCGGCACCAAGGACACCTGGGTCCTGGAAGACTGAGCAAGGCAAGGGAGAAAACGCATGCTGTCACGCACCGCCGACCACCTGTTCTGGATGGCGCGCTACATGGAGCGCGCCGAGAACACCGCCCGCATGCTCGACGTCAACTACCAGACCAGCCTGCTGCCGCAGAGCGCCGACATGGCCGAGCAGGGCTGGCGCGGGTTGCTGTCGATCAGCGAACTGACCTCGAGCTTCTCGAAGAAGTACGAGCAGGTCACGGCCCGCAACGTCATGGACTTCATGGTGCGCGACGAGAGCAACCCGTCGAGCATCGTCTCGTGCGTGCGCGCGGCACGCGAAAACGCCCGCGCCGTGCGCGGCGCGCTGACCACCGAGGTCTGGGAGACACAGAACCAGACCTGGCTCGAGTTCACCCGCATGCTGAAGGGCGACGCCTTCGAGCGCGACCCGGGCAGCCTGTTCGAGTGGGTCAAGTTCCGCAGTCACCTGAGCCGCGGCGTCACCGTGGGCACCATGCTGCAGGACGAGGCGCTGCACTTCCTGCGCATCGGCACCTTCCTGGAACGCGCCGACAACACCGCGCGGCTGCTCGACGTGAAGTTCCAGGCCCTGGCCGGGGGCGATTACTTCGGCCCCGGTGCGGCCAAGGAAGGGCTGGAAGTCGACTTCTACCACTGGAGCGCGATCCTGCGGTCCGTCTCGGGCTTCGAGATCTACCGCAAGGTCTACCGCAACGTCATCCACCCCGACAAGGTGGCCGAATTGCTGATCCTGCGCCCCGACATGCCACGCTCACTGGCGGCCTGCCTCAACGACGTGGTGGCCAATCTGGAGATGGTGGCCAACGAACAGAGCAGCGAAACCCTGCGTCGCGCCGGCCGCCTGCGGTCCGACCTGCAGTACGGCCGCATCGACGAGATTCTGGCCACCGGGCTGCACGCCTACCTGACGGAGTTCCTCGACCGCGTCAACGACATCGGCGTGGGCATCAGCCGCGACTTCCTGGTGCCGATGGCCGCGTGATCTGCAGGGCTGCGCCCTGCCGGCGGCGCCAGACCACCATCAGCATGGGCAGCAGGCCCGCCAGCAACAGCATTGCCGCTCCGGGCTCGGGCACCGCGGTGACGTTCATGTTCAGGCCCGTGTCTGACAGGATGGCCAGGTTCAGCGCCGAGATCTCGCCGCGCTCGCCGCGGTAGAAGACGACGCCGTTCATCAGGTCGGGAACCAGATCCAGCCCCATGCCAGCGATGTCGTTGCCCAGGTGTGTGTAGTTGCCCAGCGTCAGCGGCACCGGGCCGCCGTAGACGGTCATGGCCTGCGGGCCGGTGAAGAACAGCGCCGTGCCCAGCGGCGTGGCCATGGGTTGCACGAAGGCGTCGAAGGTCGAGAGGTAACTCCCGGTGGCCGCAGCCGACGTGGTGTCGAGCCAGCCGTTGAAGCCCAGCGCATGGCCGAACTCGTGCATCAGCACCGACATCGCGTCGGTCTGGTGGCTGGGCACGGCGGCACTGCGCGTTAGCGGGTCGGGGTCGAACCACAGTTCGCTTTGCAGGTAGCCGTCGATGCCGATGAGAAATTCGATGTCGGGCGCGCTGCCATTGGGGTCGACGCCGGTGAGGAGTTCGTGCGCCGCGCCCTGCGACCACAGCGTGCTGCCGTTGGCGGTGCTGCCGACGTAGCCGGTCGTCGCGCTGCGGCCGGTGGCCGTGGCCATCGACGCGAAGCCGATGCTCACGGTCAGGTCGACGGCCGGGGCGCCCACGGCCAGGTGCTGCAACCAGCTGTGGCCCGCGGCCACCGTCAGACGTTCGAGGTCGGCGTAGTAGGCGGTGTAGCTGGCCCCGGGGTCGGCGAAGACGACCTGGATGCGGCCGGCGTCGGCGGCAGCGGCGCTGGCCACGCCCACGGCGCAGGCCAGCAGGGCATGGCGCAGGAAGGGTAAGGCCCCTTGGGTGGACATGGCACGACTCCTGGCGGTGGCCGGCGGGGCTGCCGGCCTGCAGCCATGAAACCACCGCTGACCTGCGCGTTCCGTGCGCCAACGCACGCCCCACGAACGCGTCCCGCAGTCAGGGGGGGTGGCGATGCCAGCGCGTCAGCGCGCGTCGTGCTGCGCGCGAAGCGCCTGGGCCAGGTCGATCACCGCCATCGCGTAGTAGCTGCTCCAGTTGTAGCGCGTGACGGCGTAGAAGTTGGTGGTGCCGGCCACATAGCTGGGCGCGCGTTCGCCGTTCTGCAGTTCGACCAGCGCCAGCAGGCCGTCGTGGTCGCGCCCGGCGGGCTCGAGCTCGGCGCCGCGTTCGGCGAATTGCGCGGCGGTGAAGCTGGGCAGGATGTCGGGCCCGAGCAGCGCGGCGCGGTCGGTGGCGTCCACCGGCACCGCCACCGCGTAGTGCGTCGGCAGCCCTCGCTGCCAGCCGAAGGCGGCCAGGTAGTGCGCCACGCTGCCCACCGCGTCGGCACCGTTGCCCAGCAGGTCGACGTGGCCGTCGTCGTCGAAGTCCACGGCCCAGCGGTTCACGCTGCCGGGCATGAACTGCGGCAGCCCCATCGCGCCGGCATAGCTGCCCTTGAGGGTCTGCGGGTCCTGACCTTCGCGTGCGCAGAGCACGAAAAATTCTTCCAGCTCGCTGCGGAAGAAGTCGCTGCGGTCACGGCGGCCGGGCGGGAAGTCGAAGCTCAGCGTGGCCAGCGCGTCGACGAGGCGGAAGTTGCCGGTGATGCGGCCGTAGTAGGTCTCCACACCGATGATGCCGACGACCACCTCGGGCGGCACGCCCCAGCGCGCCTCGGCCTGTTCCAGCCAGCGTTCGTGTGCGCGCCAGAAGGCCACGCCGGCGGCGATGCGCTGCGGTTCGACGAAGCGGCTGCGGTAGGCCGCCCAGTTCTTTGCCGTGCCTGCCGGCGGCGGCATCACGAGCTTGCGCACGGCCTCGATGCGCCGGGCCTGGGCCAGCTGGGCGCGCAGCCAGTCGGGGTCGAGATGGCGCCGCGCCACGACGCTGGCCACGAAAGCCGCCGCGGCAGGGTGGCCGGCATAGCTGGGCGCGGGCGTGACGGGCTGGACGCGTGCCTTGCGGTGCTTCGATGCCGGTGCGGCGGCGGCAGGCAGGGGCAGCAGCGCGGCCAGCGTCAGCAGGGTTCGGCGCGTGGGCAGGGAAGGGGGCATCGGCCCATTATCGAGATGCGCGATCGCGGCCGCGACGTGCTGGCCGCAGCACCCGTCCGGGCATCGCAGGCCAGTCAGCGCGCCAGCCCGCGGGCCGGCCGCCGGGTTGACGTCACCGTACCGTGTAGCCCCGCCCTTCCAGGCAGGCACCGCGGGCGCGTTCGTAGTCGCCGCGCCGCGCCGGGGTGGGCCCCGGTGTCTGGCCGATGGCGGCATCGCTGGGGTCGAAGCCGGACTGGGTCACGGCCCACTGGTGGCACTCGTATTCGTCGGTGGCCTGCTGCTCGGCGCTCTGCGACAACGTCGGGTAGACGTAGGTCTTGCCCGTGCTGCCCTGGTGGTCGCCGGCCACCGGTGGTGGCACCACCTCGTAGCCGACACCCGGCTGCTCGCGGTAGTAGACGCCGTTGGCGTAGAGGTAGGACAGGTCGCCGATGGCCAGCACGGTGGCCAGCGCCGGGCGGTCGGTGATGACGATGCCGATGGGCGGGCGCACCACGACGTAACCCCGCGGGCCGCCGGTGTACCAGATACCGTCGTGGTGGCGGTAGCCGACGCCGCCCCAGAAGGTGATGTTCGCGCGCGGCGGCGGTGTGCGCACCGCCCAACCCGGCCGTGGGTAGTGGTGGTTGTGGCCGTGGGCGCCGTCGAACCAGCGCTGCGGCGCCGGGCTCACGCGCGGAGGCAGCGGGCTGCGGTGACGTTCTCCGCCACGTTCACCGCCACGGTCGACCCGGCTGCCGCGGTCGCCACCCCGCTCGCGCGTGTCGGCCTGCGTCGTGCCCGTGGCCAGCAAGGCGGCGAAGGCCAGCGCGGTGGCCAGGCCGGAGCGCCAGAGGAAAGCGTGACGGATGCGGGTCATGGCGTTGCTCACTCCACCTGGTAGCCGCGCCCCTGCATGCAGGCCGACATGGCGCGGCGGAAGTTGTTGGACGGCGCGCGCGCACGTTCGGCGGCCTCGGCCTGGCGCGCCTGGGCTTCTTCGTAGGCGCGATTGCGTGCGTCGCCGGCCGCCGCGCCGAAGGCGGCGCCGAAGATAGCGCCGATGACGGCGTTGGCACCGGCATGGCGCGGCGACGAGACGGCCGCACCCAGGATGGCGCCCGTGGCCGCACCCGCCACCACGTCGGCGCCGCTGGGCCCCGGCGGGTAGTAGTTGCGTTCGCGCACCACCTCGCTGCCCTGGCTGCGTACGGCCGTCATCCCGGGGTCGCTGCCCGTCTCGCGCACGGCCCAGCGGTAGCACTCGTAGCGGTCGCGGTCCTGCACTTGTTCGGACTGGCGCAGCAGCGGGTAGAAGTACAGCGGGCTCACCGCCATCGGGGGTGGCGGCGGTGCACTTCGGTAGACGGGGTAGGCGGGGCGGGGCGGCGGCCCGATGGGGGCGACGACGCAACCGCTCAACGTGAGCAGGCCGGCCAGGGCCAGGCCCAGGGTGGAGGTGCGTGGCATCGGGGTGTTCATGTGGCGCTCAACGTGCGCAGTCTGCACCCAGGTTGACCGCAGCGGGCGTAAAGGAGTGCAAAGCCTGCCAGCCGCGGCGCGCCGCCGCCGGCGCTCAGGTCCGCGCGGCGCGCAGGGCCAGGGTGAAGCGTCGCCACCAGCCGCGCTGCGGCAGCCGTGGTCCCTGATGCGCGTAGCGCTGGCGGTCCAGGTCGTCCAGCAGCCGGGCGGCACTCTCGCCGGCCGGGCCCAGCGCCGCTCGCACCCGCGCCGCACGCTCGCGCGGCGGATGGTGGGGCAGCACGGCCACGCCCCGCGCCTGCAGGCGCCGCAGCACACGCTGCTGCAGGCGTTGCCACGGGTCCTGCCGGTGGCGGTCCCACCAGGCCCAGCCGGCGCCGGCCAGCGCCACGCCCGAGGCCACCAGCACCAGCAGCTTGGCCAGGTCCTGCCAGCTCGGTGCCTCGAAGCCCAGTTCACGCAGCAGGTCGAATTGCTGGCCGCGCGAATAGTTCAGCACCCACTGGTTCCAGCGGTTGTTCACCGTCTCCCAGGCCTTGCGCAGGCGCTCGGCCATTGCCGGGTCGATGCTGTTGACGGCACCGGCGACGAAGCCCGGCGGCGCCACCAGGCTGCGGCCGCGCTGCACACGTTCCGGCGCCACGGCGGCCGTGGGGTCGACGCGGATCCAGCCCACGTTGGCCTGCCAGATCTCGGCCCAGGCGTGGGCGTTGCGCTGGCGCACGACGTACCAGCCGTCCTGCACGTCGGGGTCGGTGCCCTGGTAGCCGGTGACGATGCGTGCCGGCACGTCCAGCGCGCGCATCACGACGACGAAGGCGCTGGCGAAGTGCTCGCAGAAGCCCAGCTTGCGGTCGAGCCAGAACTCGTCGATGGCGTCACGCTCGTTCACCGTGCCGTAGGGGCCGGGCTCCAGCGTGTAGGTGTACTCGCCGGTGCGGATGTGCTGCAGCACGGCGGCGGCCAGCGTGCGCGCGTCGGCGTCCTGCAGGCCGGGCTGGCGGCGCAGGTCCACCGCCCATTGCAGCGTGCGCGGGTTGGCGCCGGGCGGCAGGTCGACGAAGTCGCGAAGGCCGAACATGTCCTCGCGCGGGCCGTGGCGGTGCTGCAGCCAGGCACTGGCCTGCACACGCACACGCTCGTGCAGTGGCCGGTCGAGCTGCCATTGGCCGTCGGGGCGCTGCGCGACGCGCCAGCCGGGCAGGTCGGGGGCGGCGTCGGGGCGGTCGGGTGTCATCTCCAGCAGCGGCAGCAGCGGCAGGCGGCTGGGCTCCAGCGTCATCTCGTAGCGCAGGGGTTCACCCGCCAACACGAGGTTCAGCGGCGGCCGCAGCTCGGGCGGGAAGCTGGAGCGGCCCCGGGTCCACTCGCGGCCGTCGAAGCTGGACAGCACCGGGCCGCGGAAGTACATCGCCTCCGGCGGTGGCACGGCACCGAAGAAACGCAGGCGCAGCGCGATGCTGTCGTCCTCGGCGATGCTGGCCACGCCGCCCAGGCGCAGGCTGCCGGAAAGTCCGGTGCGCCCCTGGGCATCCTGCGGCAGCCCCCACAGCGGCCCGATGCGCGGGAAGAGCACGAAGAGCATCACCATCGCCGGCAAGCCCAAGGTGGCGGCGCGCGCCGCCACCGCCCCGGCGCGCCGCAGTGGCGGCCGGCCCACGGGCATGTGGGCGAGTGTCAGCGCCGTCAGCAGCCCCCACACCGCCACCAGCATCCACAAGCCGGTGCCCAGGCTCTGCGAGTAGAGGAAGTGCGTCAGCACGAGGAAGAAACCGAGGAAGAAGACGACCAGCGCGTCGCGCCGCGCGCGCAGTTCCAGGGTCTTCAGTGCCATCAGCACCACCAGCATGGTGATGCCGGCTTCCTTGCCCAGCAGCGTGCGCTCGCTCCAGAAGGTGCCGCCTGCGGCCAGCGCGAGCAGCGCGATGACGGTCCAGCGGCCGGGCAGCGCGCCGCCGCCCAGCGCCAGGCGCGCGCGCCAGGCCAGCAGCACGGCGGCCATCGCGCTGCACCACACGGGCAGGTGCAGCGCATGCGGGGCGATGGTCCAGCCGATGACGAGCAGGTGGAAGAGCGTGTCGCGGGTCTCGCGCGGCAGGTGGGCCAGGCGCTCGGCCCAGCTCGCCGCGGCCGTGCTCGCGGACGGCAGGGTGGCGGTGGTGGCGGTGCGCGGCATGCCCGTCGGGCCCCTCAGGCCCACAGCGCCAGCAGGTCGAGCGCGGCACGGCGGTGCGCCTCGCCCTGGCCCGGGGGCAGTTCGCGACCGGGCAGGCGCAGGCCGCAGTCGATGCCGTCGGCGTGGGCGCGCAGCACCCAGGCGGCCAGGCGCGACAGGCGCTGGTCGACATCGCCGCCTTGAGCCGCGCCAGCGCCATGGGTGTCGTGCCAGTGCAGCCAGAGTTCACGCTGGGCGGCACCGGCGGTTTCGCGGCTGACGAGTTCGCCGCTGTGCGCGACCTTCTTCCACACCACCTGGCGCATGGTGTCGCCACGCCGCCAGGGGCGCACGCCATCCAGTTCACTGCCGGCGCCGCGGCGCGCGGCGTGTTCGTCACCGGCGCTGGCGCCACCTTGCGGCAGCGGCGGTGCAGGCTGCTCGGGGCGCGGCCAGGCCAGCACACGCGCGGCCGGTCGCCACACCGTCCAGGCGCGGAAGAGGCCGAAGGGAAAGCGGGTCTCGAGGTGCAGCGTGGGCACGGCATGCCAGCCGCGGCGCGGCGGCGTCAGGGCCAGGTGCACACGCGCCTCGCCCTGGGGCGGCGCGTCGCACCAGGCACCGGGCTCGGCGGCCGAGTCGGCCTCGGCTTCGGGCGTCTCGAAGCGCAGCGCCAGGGCATGGCGTTCGTGGCCGGGGTTGCTCAGCACCACGTCCAGCAGCGCCGGGTCGCCGGCAAACACCGGCGCAGGCGGCCGCAGGTGCAGCGTGAGACCGCGCAGGTTGCCGTGCGTGAGGTGCATGCTGACGAGCCCGGCGCCGGCCAGCAGGAAGGTCAGCGCATAGCCCAGGTTGAGCTGGTAGTTGATGCTGGCCACCAGCATCACGAGCAGCGTGCCCAGGAAGGTGAAGCCGGCGCGCGTGGGCAGGATGTAGACGTTGCGCTGGCCGAGTTGCCAGGTGTCGGTGCGCGGCAGGCGGTTTTCGAGCCAGCGCCTGAAGCGCGCGCGCGGCGACCAGGCGGCCCGGCCCTGCAACGGCGGCAACGCGGCCGCGCTCACGGGATCGGCGTCGCCTCGACCATCGCGCGCACCTGCTCCACCGCGCCGCGCCCGGCGCCGGGCACGGGTGTCAGCCGGTGGGCGATGGCCTGCGGCAGGATGGCCTGGATGTCGTCGGGCGCCACGTAGTCGCGGCCGGCCATCAGCGCGCGTGCCCGGGCCACGCGCAGCACGGCGATGCCGGCCCGCGGCGACAGGCCTTCGACGAACCAGGCGCCCGAACGCGTGGCGGCGATCAGCGCCTGCAGGTAGTCCAGCAGCGCATCGGCGGCGCGCACCGCCAGCACCGCCTGCTGCGCGGCCAGCAGGTCGTCGGTGGACAGCAGCGGGCGCAGCGCCAGCGCGGCGGCGCGGCGGTCGCCGCCGGTGAGCAGTTCCCGCTCGGCGGCGCGGTCGGGGTAACCCAGCGTGATGCGCAGCAGGAAGCGGTCGAGCTGGCTTTCGGGCAGCGGGTAGGTGCCCAGCTGGTCGCTCGGGTTCTGCGTGCCGATGACGAAGAACGGCCTGGGCAGCGGCAGCGTCTCGTTTTCCACCGAGACCTGCTGCTCTTCCATCGCCTCCAGCAGCGCACTTTGTGTCTTCGGCCCGGCGCGGTTGATCTCGTCGGCCAGCAGCACCTGCGCGAACACCGGGCCGGGGTGGAAAACGAAGCTGTCCTTGGCGCGCTCGAAGACGCTGACGCCGATGAGGTCGCTGGGCATCAGGTCGGCGGTGAACTGCACACGCCGGAAACCCAGCCCCAGGCTGCTGGCCAGCGTGTGCGCCAGGGTGGTCTTGCCGACCCCCGGCACGTCCTCGATCAAGAGGTGACCGCCGGCCAGCAGGCAGGCCACGCAGTCCTCGATCTGCGGCCTTTTGCCAACGACGATCGTGCTAATCTGGTCAACCAGCCGTGAGAGTTGGCGCGCAAGCTGTACATCCATGCGCGGCACCATACCCGAATAACGGAGACCGGATTCCCAGATGAGCACCGTGTTCTACAGCCATCCCGATTGCCGTTTGCACGACATGGGCGCCGGCCATCCGGAATGCCCGGCCCGGCTCGACGCCATTTCCGACCACCTGCTGGCCACCGGCCTGGACATCGCGCTCGAGTTCCGAGACGCGCCCAACGCCACGCTCGAGCAGATAGAGCGCGCCCACACCACGCACTACGTGACCGAGATCAAGGACCTGCTCGAACAGGTGCGCATCGAAGGCAAGACCAAGGCGCTGGACCCCGACACCGTGGCCTGCCCGGCCACGCTGGCCGCCGCGCTGCGCGCCGCCGGCGCGGCCATCGCCGCCACCGACGACGTGCTCGCCGGCCGCGCGCGCAACGCCTTCTGCAGCGTGCGCCCGCCCGGCCACCACGCCACGCGCGACGAAGCCATGGGCTTCTGCTTCTTCAACAACATCGCCATCGCCGCGCGCCACGCGCTGGACGTGCACGGCCTGAGCCGCGTGGCCATCATCGACTTCGACGTGCACCACGGCAACGGCACCGAGGACATCATCGCCGGCGACGACCGGGTGCTGATGTGCAGCTACTTCCAGCACCCGCTCTACCCCTACAGCGGCGCCGTGCCCAAGGGCACGAACATGGTCAACGTGCCGATCGCGCCCTACACGCGCGGCCCCGCCATCCGCGAGACCATCGACGCGATGTGGATGCCGGCGCTGGAAGAATTCCGCCCCGAGATGATCTTCATCAGTGCCGGTTTCGACGCCCATCGCGAGGACGACCTGGGCCAGCTCGGCCTGGTCGAGGCCGACTACGAGTGGATGACCAAGCGCCTGGTGGAACTGGCACGCCGGCACGCCCAGGGACGCATCGTCTCGTGCCTGGAAGGCGGCTACCACCTCAGCGCGCTGGCGCGCAGCGTGGCGGCGCACGTGCGCGTGCTCGCCGACGTGGCTTGACGCCGCGTCGAAGATGGCCCGCCCGCTCACGGCCGAGGACCTCGGCCGCTTCATCGACGCGCTGCTGCAGCCCACCGCGCTGATCGAACTCGGCCTGCTGGCCGGCTGTCTGCTGCTGGCCTGGGTCATCGTGCGCCTGGCGCGCGGCCCGCTGCCGCGCAAGGGCTCGATGTGGTACGGCCGCGGAGTGATCGACGGCGTCTTCTTCCCGCTGCTGGCGCTGCTGCTGGCCGTGGCCGCGCGCTGGGCGCTGCAGGGCGTGCTGCCGATCGCCGTCTTCCGCCTGGCCGTGCCGGTGCTGCTGTCGCTGGCCGTCATCCGGCTCACGGTGCGCGTGCTGCGTGCCAGCTTCCCCGATTCGCAGCTCGTGCGTGTCGTCGAACGCAGCCTGTCCTGGGTGATCTGGCTGGCCGTGGTGCTTTGGCTCACCGGGGTGCTGCCCGTCATCCTGACCGAGCTCGACGCCATCACCTGGTCCATAGGCAGCACCAAGATCTCGGTGCGCAACCTGCTGGAGGGCATCGTCACCGGTGCCCTGGTGCTGGTGCTGGTGCTGTGGCTGTCGGCGCTGCTCGAAGGGCGGCTGCTGACCGGCGCCACCGACAACCTCAGCATCCGCAAGATGGCGGCGAACTCGCTGCGTGTCATCCTGCTGTTCCTGGGCCTGATGTTCGCGCTGTCGGCCGCGGGCATCGACCTCACGGCCCTGGGCGTGCTGGGCGGCGCCATCGGCGTGGGCATCGGCTTCGGCCTGCAGAAGCTGGCGGCCAACTACATCAGCGGCTTCGTCATCCTGGCCGAACGCAGCATGCGCATCGGCGACCTGGTGAAGGTCGACGGCTTCGAGGGCCGCATCACCGACATCAGCACCCGCTTCACCGTCATCCGCGCCATCAACGGCCGCGAGTCCATCGTGCCCAACGAGATGATGATCACGCAGCGGGTCGAAAACGCCTCGCTGGCGGACTCGAAGCTGTTGCTGAACACGGTGGTGCAGGTGGCCTACGGCACCGACCTCGACACGCTGATGCCCCGCCTGGTGCAGGCCGTGGCCACCGTGCCGCGCGTGATGGCCGACCCCGGCCCCGCCGCACTGCTGACCAACTTCGCCGCCGACGGCCTGGAGCTGACCTTCGGCTTCTGGATCGCCGACCCCGAGAATGGCCAGGGCAACGTGCGCTCGGAGGTCAACCTGGCCATCCTGCGCACGCTGAACGAGCTGGGCATCGAGATTCCGTTCCCGCAGCGTGTGCTGCGCAGGGCGTGAGGTGACGCAGACACGGCGCTCGTTCTTGTCGAGGCCGCTGCAGGCCTGGCTGCTGGCTGCGCTGCCGTTCAGGGCGCCAGGCGCTCGCGCACCCAGCTGCCGTCGGCCAGCCGGTAACGCAGCCGGTCGTGCAGGCGGCTCTTGCGGCCCTGCCAGAACTCCCAGGCGTCGGGCATCAGCCGGTAGCCGCCCCAGTGCGGTGGCCGCGGCGGGTGCAGCGCATAGCGCACGGCGGCCTGCGCGGCGGCGGTCACCAGCACCGTGCGCGACGGGATGACCCGGCTCTGCGGCGACGCCCAGGCGCCCAGGCGTGAGTCGAGCGGCCGCGTGGCGTAGTAGGCGTCGGACTCCTCGGCGCTGGTCTTCTCCACGCGGCCCTCGATGCGCACCACGCGTTCCATCTCGACCCAGTGGAACTGCAACGCGGCCACGGGCTGGTGCGCGAGCTCGTGGCCCTTGCGGCTGTCGTAGTTCGTGTACCAGACGATGCCGCGCGCGTCGAAACCCTTGATCAGCACGACACGGGTGCTGGGCCGGCCGTCGGGCCCCACGGTGGCCAGCGTCATCGCGTTGGGCTCGGGCAGGGCGCCCTTGACGGCCTGGTCGAACCAGAGCGCGAACTGCTCCATCGGGTCGGCGGCCGAGGCGGTTTCGTCGAGCTCGGCCTTCTCGTAACTCTTGCGCAGGTGGGCGATGTCCATGCGCCCAGTATAGGAAGCGCCAGGGGTGGCCCCGGTTCATCCCCTAGGTAGAACGCCGTAAGTGAACGTCCCACTTCAAGCCGCGAGGGCGGGGCGCCATTCTGTGCCCCAAGGAGGAGGCCGCGCGCACCGGGTGCGACAGGACGGCCTCAGAACAAGAATGCGCTTTCGTCCCACCATCGTCGTGCCGGCTGCCGGCCCTGGCCGCCGCTTTGGCGGGCCGCTGCACAAGCTGGAACAGCCCTTCGACGGCAGTACCGTGCTCGGCGCCACGCTGCGCCATGCCATCGCCTCGCAGCTGCCCGTGGTGGTGGTGACGACGGCGGCTCTCGCCGCCCTGGCCGGCGAACTGCTGGCCAGGCGCGACATCGTCGTGCTCGACGAGGCCGAGGCCGCACGCGGCATGGGTGCGTCCATCGCAGCCGGCGTCAGCGAGCGCTCGGGTGCCTCGGGCTGGGTCGTGCTGCCGGGCGACATGCCGTTGGTGCAGCCCGCCACGCTGCTGGCCGTGGCCGGGGGGCTGGAACAGCACGCCGTGGCCTATGCCCAGCACCGCGGACGTGACGGTCACCCGGTGGCCTTTGCCGCCGAGCTGTACTCCGAACTCATCCAGCTCAATGGCGACGACAGCCCACGCCGCCTGATGCTGCGCTACCCGGCGCATGGCGTGGCCGTCGACGACGGTGGTGTGCTGCTGGGCATCGACACCGCCGCCGAGCTGGAGGCGCTGCGCAAGGTGGCCGAGCAGCCCGCGGGGTGACACGCCGCGCGTTGACGATGTAACTCAGTTACTCAATAATGAGTTTGCTGGTTACAAGGGCCACCATGACCACCGCACTGCATCCCGTCCTCACTGCCGTCACACGCCGCATCACCGAGCGCAGCGCCCCGACACGCGGCGCCTACCTGGCGCGCATCGAGCGCCTGGCGCTGCGCAAGCCGGGCGTCGACCGCATGGGCTGCGCCAACGTCGCGCACGCCTTCGCGGCGCTGCCGGCCAACGACAAGTTGCGCGTGGTGGCGCAGAAGGCGCCGCACATCGGCATCGTCACCGCCTACAACGACATGCTCTCGGCGCATCAGCCGTACGAAGGCTACCCGGCGCTGATCCGCGAGCACGCGCGCAGCCTGGGCGCGACGGTGCAGGTGGCCGGCGGCGTGCCGGCGATGTGCGACGGTGTCACCCAGGGCCAGCCGGGCATGGAGCTGAGTCTGTTCAGCCGCGACACCATCGCCATGGCCACCGCCGTTTCGCTGACGCACGACGTCTTCGACGCCGTGCTGCTGCTGGGTGTGTGCGACAAGATCGTGCCGGGGCTGCTCATCGGTGCGCTGCACTTCGGCCACCTGCCTTGTGTCTTCGTGCCCGCCGGGCCGATGAGCAGCGGCTTGAGCAACAACGAAAAAGCCAAGGTGCGTGAACAGGCCGCGCAGGGCCTGGTGGACCGCGCGGAACTGCTGGCCGCCGAGAGCGCGGCCTACCACGGCCCCGGCACCTGCACCTTCTACGGCACCGCCAACAGCAACCAGATGCTGCTGGAGGCGATGGGCCTGCACGTGCCCGGCGCGGCCTTCGTGCACCCGCATGCGGGGCTGCGCGAGGCGCTCACGCGCGAGGCCGTCAACACCGTGCTCGACATCAGCGCGCGCCGCCCCGAAGGCCTGGCGGGCGCGGCGCGCTACACGCCCATCGGCCGGCTGGTGGACGAACGCGTGATCGTCAACGCGATGGTCGCGTTGCTGGCCACCGGCGGCAGCACCAACCACCTCATCCACTGGGTGGCGGTGGCGCGTGCCGCGGGCATCGTCATCGACTGGACCGACTTCGCCGAACTCTCGGCCGTGGTGCCGCTGCTGGCCCGCGTCTACCCGAACGGCAGCGCCGACGTGAACCAGTTCCAGGCCGCCGGCGGCCCCGGCTACGTGCTGCGTGAACTGCTGGTCAGCGGTCGTCTGCACGCCGACGTGGCCACCGTCAGCGCGCGCGGCATCGCGGCCTACACCGAACTGCCCTCGGTCGACGCCGGCCGGCTGGGCTGGCGTCCACTGCCGGCCGACAGTGGCGACTCGGGCGTGCTGCGGCCGGCCGCGAAGCCTTTCTCCGAAACCGGTGGCCTCAAGCTGCTGCAGGGCAACCTGGGCCGGGCGGTCATCAAGACCTCGGCAGTGCCGGCCGACCGCCACGTGATCGAGGCCCCTGCGCGCGTCTTCACCACGCAGGAAGGTCTGCACACGGCTTTCGAGGCGGGTGAACTCGACCGCGACGTGGTGGTGGTGGTGCGCTTCCAGGGCCCGCAGGCCAACGGCATGCCCGAACTGCACAAGCTGACGCCGCCACTGGCGGTGCTGCAGGGCAAGGGTTTCCGCGTCGCGCTGGTCACCGACGGCCGCATGAGCGGCGCCAGCGGCAAGGTGCCGGCGGCCATCCACGTCAGCCCCGAGGCGCTGGCCGGCGGGCCGCTGGGCAAGCTGCTCGACGGCGACGTCGTGCGCGTCGACGCCGATGCGGGCACGCTGGCCGCGCTGGTGCCAGAGGCGGTATGGGCGTCACGCCCGCATGCGGCCATCGACCCGGCGCAGGCCGAGGTCAACGGGCACGACCTGGGGCGCGAGCTCTTCGCCGGGCTGCGCCGCAACGTGAAGACGGCCGAGGAAGGTGCCGTCTCCTGGCTCTGATGCGCGACACGATGCGGGCGCCGGTCACGGCGACGGTGCACGTCCGCCAGTCCCGAACCTGATCTGCATGCACTTCGAAAGGCAGCACCGCCGATGAACACGATCGAACTCGCGGGCTACGGCCCCGTCATCCCCGTCATCGTGCTGCAGCGCGTGGCCGACGCCGTGCCCATGGCGCGTGCGCTGGTCGCCGGCGGCGTGCGCGTGCTGGAAGTGACGCTGCGCACGCCGGTGGGCCTGGCTTGCATCGAGGTCATCGCACGCGAGGTGCCCGAGGCCGTGGTCGGCGCCGGCACCATCCGCAGCGCCGCCGATGCGCGCGCCGCGAAGAACGCCGGCAGCCGCTTCGGCGTCAGCCCCGGCTACACCGCCGCCGTGGGCGCGGCCTGCCGCGAGGTCGGCCTGCCGTTGCTGCCGGGCGTGGCCACCGCGGGCGAGGTGATGGCGGCGATGGCCGACGGCCTGAACTTCCTGAAGTTCTTCCCGGCCACCGCGGCCGGCGGCATCCCGATGTTGAAGGCGCTGGCCGGGCCCTATCCGGACATTGCCTTCTGCCCCACGGGCGGCATCACGGTGGAGACGGCCCCGCAGTTCCTGGCGCTGCCCAACGTCAAGGTCTGCGGCGGCTCGTGGCTGACACCGCAGGATGCCGTGGATGCCGGCGACTGGGGCCGCATCACGGCGCTGGCCCGCGCGGCGTCGGCCTTGCGCGGCTGACGCCGGCTACCAGCCGTAGAAACGTTCCCAGGGCGTGACCACGCTGCCTTCGCCGACGAGGGCATAACGCGGAAACTGCGCGGCCGTGGCGCAGGCGTGATTGGGCAGCACGCGCACGCGGTGGCCGATGGGAAAGCGCTCGATGAAGTCCGCCGGCGTGGCGCCATCGCGCCAGGCCAGGATGCCGTGCTCCTGGTTCGCGCTGTCCATCACCAGGCCTTCGATGGGCCGGCCCTGCAGGTCGCAGACCGCGCCATAGCCCCAGTCCACGGCGTGGCCTTGCGTGCCGCGGTCGCGGCTCATCGCCATCCAGCCGGCGTCGACCAGCACCCAGCCCTTGTCGGCCTGGTGGCCGATGACGGTGGCCAGCACCGACAGCGCAATCTCGTCGGTGCCGCACACGCCCACGCCGTGCATCACCAGGTCCTGGAAGACATAGACGCCGGCGCGCACCTCGGTCACGCCGTCGAGCTGCACGGCCGACAGCGCCGTCGGCGTGCTGCCCACGCTGACCTCGGGGCAGGGCAGGCCGGCTGCGCGCAGGCGCTCGGCGGCCTGCACGCAACGCGAACGTTCCTGCTCGGCCATCGCCGCCAGCGCCTGCGGCGTGCGGCATTCGTAGCTGGCGCCGGCATGCGTCATCACACCCTTGAGCACCGCGCCGCCGGCGTGAAGCGTGCGCGCCACGTCCAGCAGCAGCGGCGCGTCGGGCCCGATGCCGGCGCGGTGGCCGTCGGTGTCGACCTCGACCATCACGTCGAAGGCGTGGCCGTGGGCGGCGCCTTCGGCCACCACGGCCTGCGCGGCGGCCAGCGAGTCGACCAGCAGCGTCAGCGCGCAGCCGCGTTCACGCAGCGCACGCGCGGCGGCCAGCTTCTGCGGCGTGATGCAGACGGCGTAGAGGATGTCGTCGAAGCCGCCGGCAAAAAACGCCTCGGCCTCCTTCAGCGTCGACACCGTGATGCCCTGTGCCCCGGCCGCGCGCTGGCGCTCGGCCACGGCCAGGCATTTGGCGGTCTTGACGTGCGGGCGCAGGCGCACACCCAGGCCCCGCAGCCGCTGCTGCATGCGGTGGATGTTGTGCTGCAAACGCGCTTCGTCGATGAGCGCGGCGGGGGTGTCCAGGTCTTCGAGCTGCATGCGGCGGATGCTAGCCGGGCGGCACGACGTCGACCGGGCGCCGCACGCCAGGACGCCAGCCCAGGGCGTCGGCGCTGACCAGCGCCAGCGCCGACCAGATCAGCACGAAGCCGACGAGGCGTGCGCCGTCGAAGGGCTCGTGGAAGACCCACACCGCCAGCGCCAGCTGCAGCGTCGGCGCGATGTACTGCACCAGCCCCAGCGTGGCCAGCTTGAGCCGCCGCGCCGCGCCCGCGAACCACAGCAAGGGCAGCGCGGTCAGCGGCCCCGACAGCAGCAGCCAGCCGATCTGCGAGGCCGGCCCGGTCAGCAGCACGCCATCGCGCGTGAACGACCACCACAGCAGCGCCGGCACGGCCAGCGGTGCGAGCAGCAGGTTTTCCAGCGCCAGGCCTTCCAGCGCACCCAGCGGCGCGGTCTTGCGTATCAGCCCGTAGAGCCCGAAGCTGCACGCCAGCACCAGCGCGATCCAGGGCAGCCGGCCGCCCTGCCAGGTGAGCCACAGCACGCCACCCGCCGCCACCGCCACCGCCAGCCACTGCAGCGGACGCAGCCGCTCACGCAGCACCAGCACGCCCAGCAGCACGTTGACCAGGGGGTTGATGAAGTAGCCCAGGCTGGCCTCGGCGACATGGCCGGTCTGCACCGCCATCACGTAGACGAGCCAGTTGCAGGCCAGCAGCAGCGCGCTGACGCCAAACAGCGCCACGCGCCTGGGCTGGCGCAGCGTCTCGCCCAGCCAGTCCCAGCGTTGCTGCCAGGCCAGCACACCCAGCACGAGCAGCAGCGACCACACCGAACGGTGCAGCACCACTTCCAGCGGCGGCACCGTGGCGATGAGCGCGAAGTAGAGCGGGAACAGGCCCCAGCTGCCGAAGGCGAGCAGGGCGTAGGCGAGACCGGTGTGCATGGGCGGGTGGGGGAGCGGGCGCGGATTGTCGCCTTGCGCGCCGCGGCCACGGCAAAAACCGCGTGACGCGGCCGCTGTCGCGCCGCATCATCGCGCCCCGATGGCCCGCATCACGTTCACGCCGCAGTTGCAGCGCTTCACGTCGACGCCCGAAGTGCAGACCTCGGCCACCACGCTGCGCGCCGCGCTGGAAGACGCCTTCGTGCACAACCCTCGGCTGCGCGGCTACGTGCTCGACGACCAGGGCCACCTGCGTGTCAACGTCGTGGCCTTCGTCGACGGCCACCGCTGCACCGACCGCATCACGCTGGCCGACCTCTTGTTGCCCGACAGCACGGTGCACGTGCTGCAGGCCCTGTCCGGTGGATGACGCGAAAGGATGAAGACCATGGACACGCGTGCCTGGGTGGCCACCCGCAAGGACCTGTTCGAACTGCAGCGTGACGACGCGCGCAGCGCCGCCTGGCACATCGCGCGTGTGAGCTTCCTCGGCGAACCGGTGACCATGCTGCTGCCGCCCGACGAGCAGGGCCGCATGCTCGCCGCGCTGAACCTGGGCCACTTCGGCGTGCACCTGCACCGCAGCGAGGACGCGGGTGCGACCTGGACCGAAGTGGCCGCGCCGACCTACCCGCCGCAGCCACCCGAGGACAAGGGCTGCGCGTGGAAGCTGGTGCTGGTGTGGGCGCTGGAGCGCGGCGGCAATACGCTGTGGTCCGGCACCATTCCCGGCGGGCTTTTCCGCAGCGCCGACTTCGGCAGCAGCTGGCAACTCGTCGACGCGCTCTGGCAACGCCCGGAGCGCGCCGGATGGTTCGGCGGCGGCTACCCCGAGCCCGGCATCCACTCGGTCTGCCCGCACCCGCAGCGCCCGCAGGAACTGCTGGTGGGCCTGAGTTGCGGCGGGGCCTGGGTCACGGCCGACGACGGCGCAAGTTGGAAAGTGCAGGCCGACGGCATGCGCGCCGACTTCATGCCGCCCGAGCAGGCCGGTGACCCCAACATCCAGGATCCGCACCGCATCGTGCGCTGCGCCGCAGCGCCCGAGGTGCTGTGGTGCCAGCACCATTGCGGCATCTGGCGCAGCACCGACAACGCGGCCAGCAGGCAGGAGGTGAAGGCGCCGGTGTCGAGCTTCGGCTTTGCCGTCGCCGTGCATCCGCAGGACCCCGACACCGCGTGGTTCGTGCCCGCCATCAACGTCAACCGCACACGCGACGGCGGCAGGACTTTCGAGACGCTGCGCGCCGGGCTGCCGCAGCAGGACACCTACGACCTCGTCTACCGCCACGGACTGGAGGTGTCTGCCGACGGGCAGAGCCTGCTGATGGGCAGCACCACCGGCGGGCTGTGGGCCAGCAGCGACGGCGGCGACCACTGGCAGACGGTGTCGCTGAACCTGCCGCCCATCGCGGCGGTGCGCTTCGGCTGAAACACGGGCCGGCCTTGCGACAGGGCGGCGCCGCGACGCCAGCTCACTTCACGTCGCCGTCGACGTAGAACCAGCGCCCGGCCTCGCGCACGAAGCGGCTCGTCTCGTGCAGCCGCACCGCACGGCCACCGTGCTTGCTGCGCGCGACGAACTCGACCACGGCGTGGTCTGCATCGGCCTGCACGTGGCGGCGCACCTCCAGCCCCAGCCAGCGCAGCGCGGGGTCGAAGTCGATGGGTTCGGCCGGGCGCGTCGATGCGTGCCAGGTGCTGCGCAGGTAGTCGCCCAGGCCCAGCACGTAGGCGCTGTAGCGCGAACGCATCAGCGCTTCGGCATCGCTCGCCTGCAGGTGGTGTTCGCCGGCATGCCAGCGGCCGCAGCAGGCGGTGTAGGCGCGGCTGCTGCCGCACGGGCAGGCGCTGGGCGCGGTGGTCATGCGGGGTCCCTCAGCAAGGCCCGGAAGGGCGCAAACAGCCACGAGCGCATGCCGATCAGCAGCGTGAAGGCCTGCTTGTCGGCCGCCGGCAGCTTGTGCCCGGCCAGGTGCTGCTGCGCGAAGTCCTGCGCCAGGCGCTGCAGGCGTTCGTTGAACATCGCCGCCTGCGCCGGCGTCACCTGGCCGTGCACCAGCATCAGCAGTTCGCCGGGGTCGTCGAAGCCGCCCTGGAAGTAGTCGGCCACCGCGTGTTCGCGGAAGAACTGCATCACCGGCCCGTCGGCTCGCCAGCGGAAGGTCTTGTCGATCTTCAGCCGGTAGCGGTTGTTGGCGCGCAGTTCGATGAAACCCAGCTTGTCCAGCGCCAGCAGGCAGGCCACGGCCTGCGGCTTGCTGAGGGTGTAGGTGTCGGTGATCTGCTCGATCGTCCACTGGCTCAGCGTGCAGATGGCCGCCAGCAGCAGCTTGGGGTCGGCGACGACGGCGCGTTCCTGTTCCAGCGTCAGCTCGCGCCGGGGTGGTGAGGCCGCGGCCACCTCGCGCGCGAGTTCGGCGAAGTCCATCTTCAGCACCGCCAGCACCTCGTCGATGCGCGACAGCGGCATGTCGCCCTTCGAGAACATGCGCTTGATGCTGCTTTCGGCCAGGCCGAGTTCACGCGCCACGTCGGCGTAGGTCAGGCCGGCGCGGCGCAGCTCGGCCTTCAGCACGGTGATCAGGTCCTGGCTGCTGCTCATGTTGTGGTCAAGAAGTACCGTCAGACGATACCCGAAGTCCGAAAGCTTGCGACGCTCCGTGGAGGGATGGATACCCGGTGCCGGAACCCAGACGATGCACCCGTGTTCAACAAAACCACCCCCGCCATGCACACCCTCCACGACACCAAGGCCTGGAAGCTCCAGGTCTGGGCCAGCTTCGCCACCGCCGTGACGCTGTGCGCCACCGGCCTGGCCTGGCTGCCGGGCGCCGACCTCGACCGCGCCTTCATGGTCATGGGCTACCTGTTCACGCTGTCGTCGGCCTTCGTCGTCAGCAAGCATGTGCGCGACAACGCCGTGCGCCGGGTCGACACGCCGATGTGGGGCACCGTGGTCTGGAGCGGTTTCGTGGCGGCCATGGCCCTGACGGCCTGGGGCCTGTGGCGCATGGACGTGAACCCCACCTACAAGGCCTTCCTGGCCGTGAGCTGGCTGTTCCTGGTGTCCAGCGTGTTCACGCTGGCCAAGACGCTGCGCGACGCGCACGAGGCCGCGCTGGCCGAAGCGCGTGCGCAGGGCCATGCACAAGGGCGTGCGTCGGCTGCCGCCTTCGTGCCCTCCGCGCCGGCGCAGTGACGCCGCTGCACTCCCTTGCCCACCCCGTCCTCCCCACTCACTTCGAAAGCAAGCCATGAAAAACGTTCTTCTCGCCAGCGTGCTGGCCGTCGCCCTGATGGGCCCGCAGGCCCCGGCGCAGGCCCACCGCAATGCCTCGGCCGACGCCAGCGCGCTGTCGCTGCTGCCTATCGCCGTCTCGGTGGCCGCACCAGCGGTGCTGCTGTCGGCGGGCGCCGTGTTCACCGTCGTCGCGGTGGAAGCCGTGTCCGACGGCACGGTGTGGGTGCTGGAACGTGCCAGCGACGGTGCGCAGGTCAGCGTCACGCTGGTCGGCGCGGCGGTGGGCGGCGCGTCGCTGCTGGCCGGCACGGCGGTGGTGGCGGTGGCCAGCACGGCGGGCTGGGTGCTGTCGGCGGCAGGGCAGGCCATCGCCTTCATCCCGAACGAGATCGGCAAGGCGCTGCTGCACAACGAGCGGGTGACACGGTGAACACGCTGCGTTTGCGCTGCGCCGCGCTGGCGCTGGCCGTCGCGATGATCGCCACTGCAGTGCCTGCTCACGCGGGCCGCAGTTGCGAGGCCCGCCCACCGCTGGCCAGCAGCGTGGCGCGCGGCATGGACCTGGCCGACCGCACCGCCCGCGCGCTCGACGCCAGCGGCGCCGAGGTGGTGGTGCTGGCGCGCGCCGGGCAGGACCTGTCGAAACACGGCCTGCGCTGGAGCCACATCGGCCTGGCCTACAAGGAGACCAGCGACACCGGCGTGCGCTGGCGCGTCGTCCACAAGCTGAACACCTGCGGCAGCGCGTCTGCCGACCTCTGGCGCCAGGGCCTGGGCGAGTTTTTCCTGGACGACCCCTGGGAATATCGCGCCGGCTTCGCCGTGCTGGCACCCGAGGTGCAGATGAAGCTGCACACGCTGCTGCACGACAACTTCAACGTGCAGCGCATGCACCAGGCCGACTACAACATGCTGGCCTACCCCTGGGCGCAGCGCTACCAGCAGAGCAACCAGTGGGCCATCGAGACGCTGGCGATGGCGATGGAGCCCGGTGCCACGACGCGTGAACGTGCCCAGGCCTGGCTGCAGTTCAAGGGCTACCAGCCGAGCACGCTGCGCCTGGGCGCGATGACGCGCCTGGGTGCACGCATGACGGCGGCCAACATCGCCTTCGACGACCACCCGAACGACAAGCGATTCAGCGACCGCATCGAGACCGTCACCGCCGACTCGGTGTTCCAGTGGCTCGAACGCGCAGCGCTGGCCGGGCGCGTGCAGGTCGTGCGTTAGGCATCGCGACCGCAAAAGGAAGGCTAGAGTCCACCCGCCATGGAACACCCCAATCAGTTCGCCCTGCTGGGCCAGCGCCGCTTTGCGCCCTTCTTCTGGGTGCAGTTCCTCGGCGCGGGCAACGACAACGTCTTCAAGTTCGCCTTCACGGTGCTCGTCACCTACCAGCTGCAGGTGAGCTGGTTGCCGGCCTCGCTGGCCGGACTGGTGATCGGGGCGCTGTTCATCCTGCCCTTCCTGCTGTTCTCGGCCACCAGCGGGCAGCTGGCCGACAAACACGACAAGGCCAGGCTGATCCGCTTCACCAAGGACTTCGAGATCGCGGTGATGCTGCTGGCCGCCGTCGGCTTTGCGCTGCAGCACATCCCGGTGCTGCTCGTCAGCATCTTCCTGATGGGCCTGCAGAGCACGCTCTTCGGCCCGGTGAAGTTCGCCTACCTGCCGCAGCACCTGAACGAGCGTGAACTCACCGGCGGCAACGGCATGGTCGAGATGGGCACCTTCGTGGCCATCCTGCTGGGCAACGTGGCCGGCGGGCTGCTGATCGCGGTGCCGCAGGTCGGCGCGACCTGGGTCGCTGCCACCTGCGTGGCGCTGGCGCTGGTCGGGCGCGTGATGGCGCAGGCCGTGCCGCTGTCGCCGGCCACCGACCCCGGCCTCAAGATCAACTGGAACCCCTTCACCGAGACCTGGCGCAACCTGAAACTGGCACACGGCAACGTGGTCGTCTTCCGCTCGGTGCTGGGCATCAGCTGGATGTGGTTCTTCGGCGCGGTGTTCCTGAGCATGTTCCCGGCCTTTGCGCGCGACGTGCTGCACGGCAACGAGCAGGTGGCTTCGCTGCTGCTGGTGGTGTTCTCCATCGGCATCGGCGTCGGCGCGCTGCTGTGCGAGGTGCTCAGCAAGCGCCATGTCGAGATCGGCCTCGTGCCGATGGGAGCCCTGGGCATGAGCGTGTTTGCGATCGACCTCTACTTCGCGTCGCGCGGCCTGCCGCCTGCCGACGGTCTGACGCTCGCGACCTTCGTCGTCCAGCCCGCGCACTGGCGGGTGATGGCCGACCTGGCCTTGCTGTCGCTCTTCGCCGGCATCTACAGCGTGCCGATGTACGCGCTGATCCAGCTGCGCTGCCCGGCCACGCACCGGGCGCGCATCATCGCGGCGAACAACATCCTCAACGCGCTGTTCATGATCGTCAGCGCGCTCGGTGTCGGGGCGCTGCTCGGCGCCGGCTTCACGATCCCGCAGGTCTTCCTGGTGGTCGGGCTGCTCAACGCGGTGGTCGCCGGCTACATCTTCCTGCTTGTGCCCGAGTACCTGCTGCGCTTCGTCGCCTTCCTGCTCACGCGCATCGTCTACCGCTTCAAGGTACGTGGCGACGAACACATCCCCGCCGAGGGCGCGGCCATCCTGGTGTGCAACCACGTCAGCTTCGTCGACGCCGTCCTGCTGCTGGCGGCCAGTCCGCGCCCCATCCGTTTCATCATGGACCACCGCATCTTCGCCACACCGGTGCTGGGCTGGCTGTTCAATCTGGGCAAGGCCATCCCCATTGCGCCGCAGAAGGACGACCCGGCGGCCTACGAACGCGCCTTCGTGCAGGCGCGCCAAGTGCTGGACGACGGCGAACTGCTGGCCATCTTCCCCGAAGGCGGCATCACGCGCGACGGCACGCTGGGCGAGTTCAAGGGTGGCGTGATGAAGATCCTGCAGACCCACCCGGTGCCCGTGGTGCCGCTGGCACTGCAGAACCTGTGGGGCAGCTACTTCAGCCGCATCGAAGGCGGCACGGCGATGGTCAAGCCTTTCCGCCGCGGCTTGCTCAGCCCGGTGGGCCTGGTCGCCGGGCCGGCACTGGTTGCGGCGCAGGTCACGCCGGGTGCGCTGCGGGAACGCGTGGCAGGTCTGCTTGCCGCATGAAGCCCACGTGAAAGCCGTCTCACAGTCACTTGCAGACCGTTCACACGGCTGCGCTAGCATGCGCTCGAACCCCACCTGAAGGAGCCCTTCCCATGATGCAAGTCACCCCCGGCGCGGCCTCGCGCGCGACCGCCCTGGCCCTGCTGCTGGGTGCCCTGGCCCTGCCGGCCGTGGCCGGCAGCTCGGCTTCGTCGGCTTCGTCCGACAGCGTGTCCACCTCGGTGGGCAGCAGCTCGACCTCGCTCGAGACCTCCAGCGATGGTTCGTCGGGCGGCGAGAAGAAGGTCGCCGACGGCGACTACCGCATCATCGAAGTGGCTGACGCCCCGGCGCGTGCCGGCACCGTGCGCCTGAAGCTGCACGCCGTGGCCGACGAAGCACAGACCATCGGCAAACAGAACGAGTTCTTCCTGTACATGCCGCAGGAAGCCTACGACCAGAGCCGCCTCGGCCAGGGCAGCGTCGTCACCGCCAAGGCACGCGCCTACGGTCTCGAATTTGCCGGCGGCACCGCCAAGAAGCCCTTCTTCCTGGTGGTGGCCGACGAGTGGTTCCGCGAGCTGCAGACCAAGGTCGTCCGGCTCTGACATCCTTCCTGCGCCGGGCCGCGCTGGTGCTGGCCGCGCTGGCCTGCGCCGGCGCCCACGCCGGCACGCTGCGCGCCTGCGACCCGGCCGACACGCTGGACGCGGCGCAGAAAGACAAGCTCTTCCGCTTCGGCGCGGCCATCAAGGCCGAACTCGACAGGTCGGGCCGGCGCGTCGCGCTGGTGGCGCGTTCGGGTCTGGACCTGGCGCGCTTCGGCATCCGCTATTCCCACGCCGGTTTCAGCCTGCAGGCCAGCCCCGAGACGCCCTGGGCCGTGCGCCAGCTCTACTACGCCTGCGACGAACAGCAGCCGCGCATCTTCGACCAGGGCATGCTGGCCTTCGTGCTGGGCATGAACGAAGCGAACATCGGCTACGTCTCGGCGCTGCTGCTGCCCGAGGCCGAAGGCGCACAGATCGAAGCTGCCGCGCTCGACAACGGCCTGGCGCTGCAACTGCTGGGTGCCACCTACAGCGCCAACGCCTACCCGTTCAGCCTGCGCTACCAGAACTGCAACCAGTGGGTGGTGGAAGTGCTGGCCGCCGCGCGCGGCCGGCTGTACGAAGCCGGAGCGCCCGAGGGCACCCAGCGCGTCGATGACCCCAGCGCGCTGCGCTCGCGTGCCCAGGGCTGGCTGCAGGCGCAGGGCTACGAACCCAGCGTCGTCGACGTCGGCTGGTGGCCGCTGATGTGGGCCACCGCCTTCGTGCCCTGGCTGCACAACGACGACCATCCGCCGGAAGACTGGGCACGGAAGATCTACCGCGTGAGCATGCCGGCGTCCATCGACGGTTTCATGCAGGCCCAGGTGCCCGGCGCGACGCGACTGGAGTTCTGCCACAACACCCGCCACGTCGTGGTGCGCCGGGGTGGCGCGCCCATCGCCGAAGGCTGCGTGCCGGGCGCGGACGACACCGTCATCCCGTTGGACTGAAGAGCCCCGGGGGCGGGCGGGGCGCGGCTGCGCATTCGTGCCGGCCTGTCGCGCACAGGGCGCTTGCCCCAAAGACTGTATATGCGTACAGTCTTTTGGTGACCCCCTCCCTTTCGCCTTCCGCTGCTCACCTGGCCGATGCCGCTGCCTTGCAGCACCCGGGTGGGGTTGCGCCCAGCCTGTGCGGGCCTGCACCCGGCGGGCCTGTGGGCGCCACCCTGGCCCCCGAAACCCTGCACCCGGCGCTGTGGCGCGCCCACCAGCTGGGCCGCCCGGGTGCGGCCGTGCTGGCCAGCGGCTACCCCGAGCTCGACGCCCAGCTGCCGGGTGGCGGCTGGCCGGCGGGGGTGCTCACCGAACTGCTGTTGCCGCACCCCGGCATCGGTGAACTGCGCCTGTTGGCACCGGTGCTGGCGGCGCTGCAGCAACAGCAGCGCTGCGTGATGTGCTTCGACCCGCCCGCGGCGCCCTGCGCCTGGGCGCTGCGCGCCCTGGGCATCGACCTCCAGCGGCTGGTGGTGGTGCAGGCGCGGGGTGGGCGTCATGGCGGTCTGAAGGGTCCCGCCCGTGCCTTGCTGCCCGCAGCCGACGTGCTGTGGGCGCTGGAACAGGCACTGAAGAGCGGCCACGTCGGCGCCGCGCTGGCCTGGTTGCCGGCGCGGCTGCCGGCTGACGCGCTGCGCCGCCTGCAGCTGGCAGCGCAGTTGCACGACGGCCCGGTTTTCCTGCTGCGTGACGCGCAGATGCGCAGCCAGCCCAGCGCCGCGCCGCTGCGCCTGCTGCTGGCCAGCGCCGGGGCCGACCTGCTGCGCCTGACCCTGCTCAAGCGCCGCGGCCCGCCGCCTGCGCAGCCGCTGGTGCTGGCGCTGCCGGCGGTGCTGTCGGCGACGGCCGGGCCAGCCGATCTGCGGGCCGCGGGCGCTGCCGCACGGGCGGTCGCGCGCCGGGCCGGTATCCGCTGAAGCGGGTCCGGCGCAGCACCGCGTGTCCGGCCTGTCCCCATCTCATCATGCGCTGGCTCGCCCTGCACCTGCCGCTGCTTTCGCTGGAAGCCTTCTGCGCCACGCTGCCCACCGACGCCGCCGCGCGGCCGGTGGTGCTGCTGACCGAGCACCGCGTGCACAGCGTCAACCCGGCGGCGGCGGCCTGCGGCATCCGCCCGGGCATGAAACGCGCCACCGCGCTGGCGCTGGCCGCCGAACTGCTGCCCGCCGAAGCGAGCCCGGCACGCGACGCCGCCGCGTTGCAGGCCGTGGCCCATGCGGCGCTGGCTTTCACGCCCGCGGTCACCTTGCACGACACGCAGACCGTGCTGCTGGAAGTGCAGTCCAGCCTGCGCCTCTTCGGCGGCCTGGCGGCGCTGCACCAGCGCCTGGCCGCGGCGCTGGTGCCGCTGGGCCACCGTGTACAGGCCGCTGCTGCGCCCACCGCACTCGGCGCGGCGCTGCTGGCGCAATGGTTTCCCACTCTGCCGGGGCGCTGCGACCCGGCCGCGCTGGTGACCGGCCCGCACGCCAGCGACCTGGCCGCGCTGCAGGCACTGCTCGACGCCGCGCCGCTGGCGTTGCTGTCCCCGGGTCGCGTGCACGGCGACACCCTGCAGGGCATGGGCCTGCACCGCCTGTCCGACTTGCGTGCGCTGCCCCGCGACGGCCTGGCGCGTCGCTTCGGTGCCGAACTGCTGGACGAACTCGACCGTGCCCTCGGCCGCCAGCCCGATCTGCGGCGTTGGGTCACCTTGCCGGCGCGTTTCGACAGCCGGCTCGAACTTTTCGCGCGCGCCGACAGCAGCGAGCAGGTGCTGCACGGCGCCCGCGTGCTGCTGGCGCGGCTGGTGGCCTGGGCACGGGCGCGGCACGCTCGCGTGGGCGCCTTCACGCTGCGCATGCGCCACGAGCGCCAGCGCCACGACCGCCAAGGCCAAGCGGTACCGGCCACCGAGCTGCAGGTCGCCCTGGCCGAGCCTTCGCTGGACCCGGGCCATCTTCAACTGCTGCTGCGCGAGCGCCTGGCCCACGTGGTGCTGGCCGCGCCGACGCTCGAACTGCAGTTGCAATGCAGCCGGCTGGTGGCCGGCGAGGCGCCGAACGGGGAGCTTTTCCCCACCGCCGCCACCGAGACCGTGGGCCTGGCGCGCCTGCTCGAACGCCTGCGCGCCCGGCTGGGCGACGACCAGGTGCAGCGCCTGGTGGCGGTGGCCGACCACCGCCCCGAGCGTGCCAGCCGCGCCGTGCCGGCCCAGGGCGCGGGCAGCCTTGCACCCCTGATGTCCGGGCCGTCCAGCGCCGCGGCGGCCGTCGCCACGATGGGCGGCGCGCTGCCCTTGCACCGCCCGGCCTGGCTGCTGCCCGAGCCGCTGCCGCTGGCCGAACGTGATGCGCTGCCACTGCTGCAGGGCCGCCCGCTGCAGTTGCTGAGTGGCCCCGAACGCATCGAGACCGGCTGGTGGGACGGTGAACCCGCCGCGCGCGACTACTACATCGCCCAGGCCGAGGACGCTTCGCTCGTCTGGGTCTGGCGCGCCCGTCTGCCCGAGGCGGCGGGCGAGGTGCAATGGTTCCTGCAGGGGCGTTTTGCCTGAAGTCGTGCCCCGGGTGCTGTGGCGGAGGAGTGATCCGTCGTCAAAGCGGCACAAATTGCCACCGCAATACCGGGCTGTTGACTCGGCTCAACAAAAGGTTAAGGGTTTACCCTAGCATCCGTGCATCCACTCTCCAGATCTCACCATGACCATCGTCATCGCCATCTTCGCCCTGTTCATGGGCTTCCATGTCTGGGCGCTGCGCGCCTACCTCGAATTCATGGACACGCACCCCGAGGTCGAGAAGCGCCTCGTCGAGCGCGCCATGAGGCAGAGCTACTGACCCGCGGGTTTCAGGCGCCCAGTTCGATGCGGAAACGCAGGCTGGGCGCGCCACCGTAGGCCGCCGGCTTGTCGAAGCGCTCGACCAGCACGCCGCCGTTGCCGGTGATGACACGCTGCGACGCCAGGTTCGCCACGTCGGTGGTGATCTCCAGGAAGCCCAGGCCCTGGGCGCGCGCCAGCGGCAGCAGCAGCGCCAGCGCACGCGTCGCGTAGCCGCGCCGGCGCTTCCACGGCACGACGGCGTAGCCGACGTGGCCCAGCACCTGCGGCGGCAAGGGCCCCAGGTCGCGCGGCCAGCGCAGGTTGATGCTGCCGGCAAATCCTTCTTCGTCCCACATCCAGCGCACGATGCCGGGCAGGCGCGGCATCTGCCGGCCGTCGGGCAGCGTGACCGGGGGACCCAGCCCCTGGGGATCCTCGGTCAGGCGCAGGAACCCGTCGGGATCGGCCTGCAGACGTTGCAGCGCCTCCTGGGCCGACCCCGGTCGCAGGTTGTCGGGCGACCAGCCCCGTTGCAGCGCATCGGCGTAGCCGGCCAGGTGCGCGTTCGTCGGGCGCAGCAGTTCCACGGCCTGCCCTTCAGCCGGCGTCCAGCACCCCCAGCAGCCATTGCTGCAGCGCCTGGATCTCCTCCAGGCACACCGCATGCTGCATCGGGTAGTCGTGCCATGCCAGCGGCTGTCCCTGGGCCAGCAGCAGGTCGCGGCTGGCCGTGCCACGCGCCAGCGGCACCACGTTGTCCTGGCGGCCGTGGGCCAGGAAGAGCGGTGTGAGCGCGTTGGCGTCGCGGCGCTCGGCGGCGGTGGTTTCGGCCAGCGGCAGGTAACCCGACATGCCCACCAGCCCCGCCAGCCGCTGCCCGTAGCGCAGCCCCGCGCCCAGCGTGACGGCGCAGCCCTGCGAGAAGCCGCCCAGCACGATGCGGTGCGCCGGCACGCCGCGCGCCACCTCGCGGTCGAGCAGCGCATGGACCTGCGCGAAGCTCTCGCGCAGCCCGGCTTCGTCCTCGCGCTTGACGAGGTCGGTGCCGAGGATGTCGTACCAGGCACGCATGCGGTGGCCGCCGTTGATCGTCACCGGCCGCTCGGGCGCACGTGGGAAGACCCAGCGCACGGGGCCTGCGGCCTGCAGCCGCATCTCGTCGGCGAAGGACAGGAAATCGGTGCCGTCGGCGCCCAGGCCGTGCAGGATGACGATGGTGGCGCGCGGCTCGGTGCCGGGGTGGACTTCGATGGTCTGCAGCGGGGTCATGGGTGTCGCGTCGTGCTCAATAGTTCAGGCCCATCGCCGAGCGCACCTCTTTCATCGTTTGCTTGGCCACGGTGCGCGCGCGCTCGGTGCCCATCTCGACGATCCAGTGCACCTGCTTGGGGTTGGCCAGGTAGTTCTCGGCGCGTTCGCGCCAGGGCTGCTGCTCGGCGACGATGGCGTCGATCACCGGCTGCTTGCAGTCCAGGCAGCCGATGCCGGCGCTCTTGCAGCCCTTCACCACCCATTGCTGCGTCGCATCGTCGCTGTAGACCTTGTGGAACTGCCACACCGGGCACTTTTCGGGGTCGCCGGGGTCGGTGCGGCGGCCGCGTGCGGGGTCGGTGGCCATGCCGCGGATCTTCTTCGTCACTTCGGCCGGCTCGTCGCGCATCAGCACGGCGTTGCCATAACTCTTGCTCATCTTCGTGCCGTCGGTGCCGGGCAGGCGCAGCACCTCGGTGTGCA
>LNFM01002020.1_pt1 | contig 64452 bp, 58 predicted proteins | sample 596031 | NCBI WGS metagenome assembly LNFM01 (sample SAMN04254537, study PRJNA301005) | activated carbon metagenome | isolation source: dual media filters at the Ann Arbor, Michigan drinking water treatment plant | place: USA: Ann Arbor
ACGCGCTACGCGAAACGGCTATCGTCTTTTCTGGCCGCAATTCAGATTCGTTGTCTCGTCCTGTGGCTTCGTATCTCGTGACGACACTGCCTAGCGTTTGTGCGGCGTGCGCATTGCTTCGGCCTTGCGTTTGGCTCTGGCGAGCTGCTCCGGCGTCATGGTGTCGGCAAGATAATCCGCTATAGGTTTCGCCGCCTCTACCTTGCCTGCAGCGGCCAGGCTCAGCCATACATAGGCCTCAACATTGTCTATCGGCACACCCTTGCCCACGGTATAAAACTTTCCGAGACGATATTGAGCATCGGCTATCCCTTGCACGGCAGCCTGGCGATACCAATGGGCGGCTTGACTGAAATCCTGCGGCATACCCTCGCCCTTCTCATACATAATCCCTTTTTTGTACTGGGCCATGGGATCTCTCTGGGCTACAGCCTTGCCGGGTAATTCCTCCGCTTGCAGGGAAAACTGCTCAGGAGGGATACTTTTCTGCTTTTCATCACCTTGTCTATCGATAGCTGCCTCTTTACCCTGTTCGCTGGCGGGCTTCTCCCCACCTTTGTTCACCTTGACCGGCTGCCCGGCAAGCTGCTGCGGAGGATGCTCGGCGCCTTTAGGTCTGGCATTTGACGCTTCAACATTGGCCCGCGCATCAAGGGGCGGCTGGGGAAGCGCTTGAACTTTAGCGCTCTGGGCTGCAACGTTGTTCTGCTTGCCAATGGGCGCTGGGGCAACCACCTCAGCCTTGACGGGCGGCGCGGCGGCATGCGGCTTGCCGGGAGCGGCGTCAGCATCCTGCTGGGGAACCTCGGCACTGGCGCGCCCCTCGCTATCGCCGTGCTTGATTTCAGGCGCCTGCCGGTCTGGTGCGGGGCTCATTTTCGCCAAGGGAGGGGGCGCTTGCACCACCTGATCACCCGGCGCAACATCAAGTTTATGCTCGGGCTTTGTGGCAGTATGTGAGGAAACTTCATCCTGGCCATTTCCGCCCGGCAGCAACAACACCACAACACCACCGGCCAGCAGCAGCGCCAGGAGCAATATTACTGCCACGCGGTTCTTTGGCTGGGCTAGCGCATGTGCCGCATGATCCACTTCAGGCGCAGCCGCTTCGGAGTCCGAAACATCTCCCCCAGTGGCGCCCTGACGCCGGAGATCGGCCTTATTGTCTGCGCTCTGTGAACGGGTCTCACCGGGAGGTATGGCAGGATTTTGTACGCCCCCCACGGAGGCCAGACTGGCATCATAGGCCAGACGCTTCATGGGATCGGAAAGGACACCGTAGGCGAAGTTGATCGCCTTGAGAACCTCTTCAGCGTGTGGGTCGCCCTGATTTTTATCGGGGTGGTGACGTTGTGCCAGGCTTTTGTAAGCGTTTCTGATAGCCTCGGGATTGGCGTCTGGACTCACCTCAAAAATATCGTAAAGCGTTTTTTTCATTTATTTTATGACGCCAGCGGAGGGATCCTGGACCCTCCGGCCCACGGATTACAAAAAAATGTATACTTTATTATTATAAAAGCAACGATTTATCTGAAACAACAGAACCATACCTGCTTGCACGGCGCGTTTTAATTGCATGCGTCGGCGCAATCTAGTATACAAGATATTTTATCTTCTTGTTTTACTTTCATAAACAGATCCAAAAAATGGATTTGGCACATGATTTGAGCGTCCATCGGCGAAAAAGCGGAGTTTACACGGAGTCTGCCGTTTCCCGGCCCCGCATTTTGAGTCCGATTTTAACGCCACAATGCGCCCTTCAGCGCTTTGTGACACAGCAGGAATAGCGAGCTTCAGGCCCCGCGCGCCGCCTAACCTCACTGAATAACAAGAAACATCCCGCTCCTGCCGCGACGCACAGCGAGCAGCAAACGCCGCTCGCTGGCTTTGACAGCGCGCTTGAGTTCATCGACGGTGCGCACCGGCAGGCGGTTGATTGACTGGATGATGTCATCCTTGCGCAATCCGGCATCCCATGCCCGGCTGCCGGACTCAACATCCAGCACCACCATACCCTCGATGCGTCCATACAGCGGGGAACCCTCTTCAATCATGCCCAATGTCGCGCCCGCCAGGCGCGGCTGAACCCGCCCCATATCCACCTTGGCCTGCGAGGCCTGGGCTATAAGCACGTTAATGGTGTGCGGATTGCCGTCGCGCAGCACTCCCAGCGCCACTTTTTCGCCCACGCGCAGCAGGCCGACAACATTGCGCAGATCGGCCGCGCCGCGCACCGGATTGCCATTCACGGTGGTAACGACATCGCCTGCGGCCAAGCCCGCTTTATCCGCGGGCGATCCCTTCAAAACCTTGGCCACTACCGCGCCCGACTGCCCTTTAATATTGAATGCCTTGGCCAGATCCGGTGTCAGATCCTGCATCACAACACCCAACTGGCCACGCTTTACCTCACCGTAAGTCACCAGTTGCCGCATAATGTCGTGCGCCATGTTGCTGGGGATGGCGAAGCCAATGCCAACATTGCCGCCACCGGGCGCAAGAATGGCGGTATTGACGCCCACCAGTTCACCGCGCAGGTTGACCAGCGCGCCACCGGAGTTGCCGGGGTTGATGGAGGCGTCGGTCTGGATGAAATTCTCATAGCCTTCGATCCCTAGGCCGGTGCGCCCCAATGCGCTGACAATGCCAGAGGTTACTGTCTGGCCCAAGCCGAACGGGTTGCCGATGGCGACCACAAAATCACCCACCCGCAGCCTGGTCGAATCGGCCAGCGGCAGCGCGCTAAGATTCTGTGCGGGAATCTGGATCACCGCCACATCCGCCTCGGGATCCGCACCGATCAGCTTGGCGCTGAGGCTGCGCCCGTCGCGCAAGGTGACAGTAATCTCATCCGCCTTGTCGACGACATGGTTATTGGTCAGCACATAACCTTTGGCCGCATCCACCACCACACCTGAACCCAGACTCTGGGTAAGCCGCTCACGCGGCATGTCGGGCGCGCCGAAGAAACGGCGGAAGAAAGGGTCCTGGAACAGCGGATTGTCTTCCACGCGGACGCGCCCGCGCGTGGAAATATTCACTACCGCGGGCGCCGCTTTCTCGATCATGGGCGCAAGCGTCGGCATAGCCACGCCCTGGCTGTCCGCCAACGGCAGCGCCGCCATGACCGATGCGGATAACATACCGGCCGCCACCAGCAGAACACTCGCCGTAACAGACCTGAATCTTGCTTTCATTATCTATCTACCTTTGTGACACATTGTCAAAAACCGCCGGTATGCCAGGAATATTCACATTCCATCGGTGCTGCGCGGTTCGACAAAACTATGGAAAAAGAGTTGCAGACAATAATTCCAATCGCCAGGACGCCAGCACGCGGTAACTCACACCCCTGCTCCCGGAGACAGATTCCACCAGGCAAAACCGCTCGACATTCCAGCTTATGGGGTCGATGACGGCTGCGGTCGGCCGGCGGTTCACCTTGCGCATGAGCGTCAAATGGGGCTGGTAGGGCCGGGTTTCGAGGGGGATGCCGCAGCTCGCCAAGCCGGCCTGCAACGCACCCGCCAGCGATTGCAATGCCTCCGGCACCTGCATCGAACCGGCCCACAGGATGCGAGGCGTGGACCAATACCCCAGCCGGTCCAGCGTCAACGTAAACCGCTCACTCCGGATGGCTGCCGCCACCTCTTCCGCACATTGCCTGCGCACGCCGTTCAGGGCACCAAGAAAGACCAGCGTGATATGCAGGTTGTCCGCCGCCACAACCCGGCCTGTTACGCGCGAACCGATATCCTCCGCAAGCCCGGCCAACCGCCGGCGCAGGGCATCGTCCGGCCATAGCGCGAAAAACAGCCGCTGAGTCCCGTCCTCCTTGGCTTGCTCCACCGGGGTGTTCTGTAATTGTTGTTCAGGGCTTTTCATCAATGGCCGTCAGCACGCCACGCAAAGCGGTCAACACCGCCTGACGCCGCACCACCTCGCGGTTGCCCATAAAGTGTTCAGTGCGGCTGCGCACGGGCCTGTCAATCCCCGCCCATGCAAAACACACCATTCCCACCGGCTTGTCGAGGCTGGCCCCGCCCGGCCCGGCGATACCGCTGATGGCAAGACTGATCTGGGCATGGCTATTGTTGAGCGCACCTTGGGCCATCTCGCGCACCGTCTGCTCACTGACCGCGCCAAATTCGGCCAGGGTGGCGGCACGCACTCCCAGCATCTCCTGCTTGGCGATATTGGTGTAGGTGACAAAACCGCGCTCAAACCACCGCGAACTACCCGCCACCGCCGTCACGGTCTGCGCCACCCAGCCACCCGTGCAGGACTCGGCGGTGGCGAGCATGAAGCCATGGCGCCGCAAGGCATCGCCAACCTGCGCGGACAATGTGTTAAGTTCCTCATCCATATTCAAATTCTAGCAACCGCCTTGATTAATTACCACGCAATGCTGCCCAAAACCGGTCATATTTGGTACAGTTAGGCGCTTGACTATAAAACAGGGACTCATTATCCGCATGGCTGATTCGCCGATTACGTCCTCTTCACTCTCTGACCAGCTGAAAACCCTGATCACCCAGTACCCGCTGCCGCACCATTGGCTGACGCAGCTTATGTATATCCTGACGCGCGCGCGCTGGCCCGCCTGGAAAAAATGGCAGATCCGGTGGTTTATCAAGCGTTACCAGGTGGACATGGGCATCGCCCTGGAGCCCGACCCGCTTGCCTACCCGGACTTCAACACGTTTTTCACTCGCGCCCTGAAACCTGGGGCACGCCCAATAGCACACGGCCCAAGCGAAATCGCCTGCCCGGTGGATGGCGCGGTGAGTCAGGCCGGTGATATCGTGGACGGACGAATCTTCCAGGCCAAAGGACACGATTACAGCCTGGAGACCCTGCTGGGCGGCTCCCCGGAGCGGGCAGCCCTGTTCGCCGGCGGGCGCTATGCCACGCTCTACCTCTCCCCCAAGGACTACCACCGCATCCACATGCCGTTGACCGGACACCTGCAGGAAATGGCGTATATCCCCGGCCGCCTGTTCAGCGTCAACCCGCGCACCACACGCTATGTGCCCGGCCTGTTCGCGCGCAACGAGCGGCTGGTCACGATTTTTGATACCCCTGCCGGACCGATGGCGCTGATCCTGGTCGGCGCGCTGTTCGTCGCGGGTATCGAAACCGTCTGGTCGGGCCTGGTCAATCCTCATCCCAGCACCACCCCGCAGACCTGGGACTACCGCGATTCGCCCATCACGCTGGAGCACGGCGCGGAAATGGGTCGCTTTAATATGGGCTCGACGGTGATCGTGCTGTTCGGCGCGGATTGCGTCGACCTCGCTGCGACCCTCCAGCCGGATGCCCCGGTCAACATGGGGCAGCTGATGGGGACGTTTGACCCGGCAGGCCGCTAAGAACCTGTTCACGATCTCGCTGAAGGGCACATTGCGGCGTTAAAATCGAACTCAAAATGCTCACATACTTCGTGTATGCTCCGCTTTTTCGGGAACCCTTCGCTGCGCTCTTCCCTTGATCGAGATCGTGAACAGGTTCTAAGATTATTACTTTCCCGGCGCCGTATTCGTCTTTTTTTCGCCGGCTGGCACATCAATGACGGGATTATCCCACGAGCCTTTCACTGTGTATTGGTAGCGGGTAAGGCGGTCAAGGCCGGGCTGTAAAAGTTTTTGAAACAACAACACCGCCGCGCCGAGAGGCAGCCCCCCCGCCAAGGCGCCCGCCAGGGGTAGTGTGGTGGATGAGCGTGGCGTGACGGTGACGCGCTGATCGTAATCCTTGGCCGCCAAACCCACCCGGCCTTGAATGGCAACCTTGGCCACCGGTCCCTCCATGGCAAGATTGTCGGTGTAGGCATTGCCATTCTTGATGGAAAAATCCCCTTCGACGCGGTCGAACGTGAAGCCTTTGGAGAACAGGTCATTGAAGTTGAGCGTCCCCAGCAGGCCGAACACCCGCCCCGCGCCGGGCTCGATACCAAGCACCCGTCCTTTTTTGAAACTCAAGCGCAGGCTGCCATTGAGCCGCTCGTATGCAAACGCACCGGGCGCTCCGGCCCAACGCGCCACGATATCGCTGCGGCCTTTGCCGTTCTCGATGGCGCCCGCATGACCAAACAGGGCGAAAGCCTGCTCAAGATCGTCACTCTCCATGGCGATAGTAAAGGATGACGCCTGCTGACCCTTGTCGATCGTCCAATCACCCGACGAGGTAATGCGCAAGGTGCCGGACACCATGGCAAGGCTGTCCAGATGCAGCCCGCCGGGACGCTGGGATGTCGCTACGGTGAGAGCGCCAAAATTGTTGCCTGCGTAAGAAAAATTCTTGGCTTGCAGGCGCAAGGGCGGAACCTGGCGCGGATCGGCCTCAATGTCACCCCCGCCTGCGCCTTCTGTTCCTTCCGGTATTTTTTCCAGGGCAAGACGTTCCAGATCCGCCACAACAGGGGAGGACGGCGCATGAGGAAACCGCAAGCTGCCCGCCAGTCTGGCGCTATCAACATTGGCGGTCCAAGCCTGTGGCGTATTCTCGGCCCGCAAGTCGATACTGCTGAAGCGCTGACCGAAAATTTCCAGCTCACCGGCACGCAGATCAATGCTGCTTAAATCGTGAGTTGGCGCCGCAGCGGCACTGTCTTTGGCCGGCTTCAGAAAGGACATCCATTCTGTCGCGGAGATGCGCGGCATCTCCCCCGCGATGCGCAGACCTTTCCGCTCGGGAAGCACCGCCTCGCCACCGCCAAAACGCAGCTCGCCACGCTCCAGGTCATTATTGGCGGCAATCGTAAAAATGCTTCTCAGGTTGTCGCCATACTGCACAGTAAATGGTGTGCCCTGCGTCCGCGGAAAAGCGGTTTCAACCACCAGCGCGCGCCGCTGTGCCGCGGTTTTGTCCAGCGGATCAGGGAGTGTTACCGCCATGCCTTTCAGATCAGACTCAACGCGCAATCCCGCGCTCATTGTTTTATCCTGGCTCTCGCGAATACGCAACGTGGCCAGCCAATCCGCGCCGCCTTCGAGGTGCTTCAAAAGCGGGGATTTAAATTGCCGCACAAGATCGTTAGTCGTAGCTTTGCCGCGCGCGCCAAAACGGAGCACTCCCTCCTGCGATGAAGATGGCGTATCCACGTCGATGACGGCGTCCATGCCCAGCAGCCGGGCATGGACGCCGCGCGCTGTCAGGCTGGACTCGGTAAAGCCCAGCACGCCGTTCACGTGCGCCAGCTCAAGATCGCCATCGGCGAAAACCAGGGTGCTGTTATCGAAGCTCACCACGCCCTTGATTTGATTTGAATACTGCGATGACAGTGGCATGCGCACATCGAGGTCAAGCGTGCTGTGCCCACCGGCGCGGGCTTTGTCGAGATACTTGCCAAGGGTTTCGTGGAGCGGGCTTTCCATGACAAAGCGCAGCGCATCACCCGTTGGCCCCTGCGCCTTGCCATGAATGGCAAGAATGGCCGGTGTTGCTTCCATGTCACTAATTGCAACGCGGGTTTGATGGATCACTGAAGCGAAAGCCTTACCGCCAACGGCGTTGATTTCCATGCTGTGGCCGCTGAAAACAACCTCGGTTTCGATCTCTTCCAGACGCGGCCAGCCGGGGGCATAATCAAGAATGCCGTCGATGACATTAAAGCGCACCTCAAAGCGGCCTGTGCCGTGAAGGTAAGGAAAGTCACTGACACGACCATGCAGCACCATCCCCCCCGACGTGACTCGCCCGCTGACTATGGACCTATCCAGCCACTGCACGACATCAACCGGCATGACATCGACGGGCAGGTAACGCGACGTGTGCTCCACATTGCCGTTTTCAAAATTGGCCACAATATTGAGAAAGGGCGACCCATTTTCCGGGATATCCACCACGCCATTGATATGCCCCCTCAAGTCCGCGTTGCGCAACACCAAATCGCTGGCCTGCACGCGCCATACGTCCCCCTGGTGACGCCAGGCGACATGGCCCGCCGGGCTATCGACCGACAAGGGGCCACGAAACAGCGTGCCGAAATCAACAATGGTCGCTGCGGGTTTCAAGCCGGCCCCTGCCAGCGCAATCACACCGGATTGATCATTCATGCGCAGCACGCCACTCAGGCCGGCGCCCGCAATGGCGGGGATTTTTTTCCAGCGCCGCATAACGAGATTTTGAAACTGGGCGTGGGCGGCATAGGAAGGTTCCACTCCCTCGCCAGACCGGAAACGGATATAGGCATCACGCAGATCGGCGCCGGGCTGTAATGCTGCCAAGGCATTGCGGCTGGAAGTGTCGAGCATATCGCTTAACGTCAGCAACGCCGTTGCGTCCTGCAACCGCAACCGGCCAACGCCCGCTTCCAGCATGGACGCCTGCCCGTCTCGCGTCATGGCGACCTTAAAAGAAGTGGCGGGCAATAGGGTGCTGCCGTTGCGCGCAAGCACAAAGCGATCTACATCAAGCTTCCATCCCTGGCGTATCTGACGCTGCCAGGCAAAGCGCCCGGAGAGCGTGGCGATATCGACAGGCGCCAGAGACAGGGTGGCACTGCCCTCTGGCCGCTGACCTGCCATCAAGCGTAAATCACGGGCGCCCGCTTCGCCTGTCAGCCGTTGCAGGCGGGCATGCCTCCATTCGGCCCACAACTTGACATCGGCAATGCCATCACCTGCGGTGAGGCCCATTACCTCGCGCCCATCAAGCCACTGCCCAAGATTCACCGTCGAGCCATCCACGTACCCCGTGCCTGACCAGGCATTCGCCTCAAACACGTTGCCCGTCAGATCAAGCGCAAAGGTAATCTTGTTGCCAAGGCTAGCCGGCAGGACGATGGCACCTGACAACCGGTGCCGTTGTCCATCATTGCGCAGATCCAGGTTGACGCTGGTGAAATGCCGCTCCCGGCCGGTGCTCATATCGCGCCAGTGCAACTGGCTGTTTTTGACAATCAGATAGGTCTGGCTCAGCAACCATTGCTGCAACATCTCCTGAAGATGAGGGTCGGGCGGCATGCCTTCCAGGCCAGCGATAGTAAAACTACCGTCCAACTGCCGCAGCACGGAGAGATTGGCACCCGCCACGGTTAAATCGCTGGGTTCGGGTCTGCCTTGCCACACGGACGCGGCCAGATCAATGGAAAGCTGCGCCTCCTTAAAACACATTACGGGACGCGGGCCCTGTTTTTCCAGCAGGCAGATATCCCTTAGCGCAAGACGTGGACGCAACCCTTGCCATTGCATATGAATAGCGCCCACGGTGACCGGCAACCCAGTATACTCAGACACCCAGCGCTGAATATCCTCGCGGTATTGCCCCGCCTCCGGCAACCACAGGCGCGCCAGGGTGAACACCACCGCCAGCAACACCACCGTGGCGGCAAACAGCGGCCACGCCAGCGAGCGGCAATAACGGACTATCCTTTGAAGCGGCTTCACAAAAATATTTGACAGTGGACGTTAGTGGGTACGCGGATGCGCCCTATTTACATGGGTACGACATCGAACTGCTCTTGGGCATAAAGTGACTCTACCTGGAACTTTATCGGCTTGCCGATGAATGCCTCCAGTTCGGCAACGGTAGCCGACTCCTCCTCCAGCAACATATCCACCACGACCTGTGGCGCCAGCACCAAGAGCTGCTTTGCATCGAACTGGCGCACAGCGCGCAAAATTTCACGGAAAATTTCATAACATACGGTTTCCGGCGTCTTCAGTATTCCGCGCCCGCTGCAGGCAGGGCATGGCGCGCACATTACGTGGGCCAGACTCTCGCGGGTGCGTTTGCGCGTCATCTCAACCAGCCCCAGTGCCGAAACGCCACTGATATAGCATTTGGCATGATCGCGCTCCAGGCTTTTCTCAAGGGCACGCAACACCTGGCGCTTGTGATCCTCTTCGGTCATGTCGATAAAATCGATGATGATGATGCCGCCCAAATTGCGCAAACGCAGTTGGCGCGCGATCGACTGCGCCGCCTCAAGATTGGTCTTGAAGATGGTCTCTTCCAGATTGCGATGCCCGACGAACGAGCCGGTGTTCACATCAATAGTGGTCATCGCCTCGGTCTGATCAATGACCAGATAACCACCCGACTTGAGTTGAACCTTGGACTCCAGCGCCTTCTGGATTTCATCCTCCACGGAATACAGATCAAAAATCGGGCGCTCGCCGGGGTAGTATTCTATGCGCGGCACCAGGTCAGGAATAAAATTCTCGGCGAACTCGACTGCACGGCGATGGGTCTCGCGTGAATCGATGCGCACCTTTTCCACCGCACTGGCCACCAGGTCACGCAGAATGCGCAAACCCAGGGGCAGATCTTCGTGCACCACCGCGCCCGGGGGCAGTGAAGGAATACGCTCGCGGATCGACTCCCACAAACGACACAGAAATTCCATGTCCGCGCGCAAGGCCTCCTCCGTAGCCCCTTCCGCCGCGGTACGCACGATAAAACCCTCATCCACACCGGACAAAAAAGACGCAGCAACCTCCTTGAGACGCTGCCTTTCCTGCTCATTCTCGATGCGTTGCGATACTCCAACAGTACGGATCCCCGGCATCAACACCAGATAGCGCGACGGAATGGAGATATGCGTAGTCAGGCGCGCCCCTTTGCTGCCCAGCGGGTCTTTCACCACCTGCACCAGCACCTCCTGCCCCTCTCTGAGCAGATCGGTGATCACCTCTGTTTTTTTGCTCTCGGCAGGCTTTTCCTCACCGGGCATAGGCGACGCCGATATATCCGATGCGTGCAGGAATGCGGCCCGCTCCAGGCCAACCTCGACAAAAGCCGCCTGCATCCCCGGCAAGACCCGGCTGACCTTGCCCTTGTAAATATTGCCCACCAGACCGCGGCGCCCGGTGCGCTCGATGCACACCTCCTGCAGAACGCCGTTTTCGACAGTCGCCACGCGTGTTTCACGTGGCGTGACATTGATCAGTATTTCCTCACTCACGCATTTGTCCTGAAAAATTTTTTATTCGCACCGAGACCACAGATAATTCGCGCTTATGCGGCAAAAATACAGAGCCCGTCAATATCCAAAAACATCGACCCCAAACTCACCCAACAGCTCGGCAGTTTCATACAGCGGCAGCCCCATCACGCCGGAGAAACTCCCTTCCAGGCGCGAGATAAAAACCGCCGCGCGGCCCTGGATGGCGTAGCCTCCCGCCTTATCAAACGGCTCGCCACTGTCCCAATAAGCCTCGCGTTCCGCCGCCGCGATAGCGCGGAAAGTAACCGTGCTGACACTCAGGCGCGCCGCCTCCCGTTCATCATCCACCAGCGCCACAGCGGTCAAAACCTGATGGCCGCGTCCAGAGATCCGCGCCAGCATCGCCAGCGCATGTTCGCGGTCATGCGGCTTGCCCAGCACCTCGCCGTCAATCACGACGGCCGTATCCGCGCCTAGCACTGGCCGGCGCGTCTGCGGGTCCAGCGACCGCCAACCGGCGCGCGCCTTTTCCAGAGCCAGGCGCAGCACATACATTTCAGGCGTTTCATACAAATGCACACCTTCATCGACATCCACGGCCAGAGTACGGTAGCGTATACCGATCTGCTCGAGCAACGTGCGCCGCCGGGGTGATGATGAAGCCAGATAAATATGAAAACCTTGCATTGGAAAAAAATTTCGGATTCTAAGCAGTTAAGATGCCAGCACAGCACGTTTTTCACTCAAAGCATGCCACAAAACACGGTGAAATGCTGGAAAATAGTATTTCTTTGTTGCAATATAGAGGCAGCGCCCATTCCTGGATTGAAGGACGGGCACGGATGCCCGCTTCGCCATGCAACCATCACTCGCGCAAGGAGGCTGTTAAATCATGATGACATTTCAAGCAAACGCGGCTTTGCACAAATATTTCCTGGCCGGCATGCTGACATTCCTCGGCTCACCGGCTCTCGCGGACACGTTTCCCTTACCCCCGCCCGGCACCGATGTTGTCGGCGACCTGCGCGTGGTAATGGCCCGCCAGGAAGACACCCTGCTGGACATCGCGCGGCGCTACAATCTGGGCTATAACGAAATCACCGATGCCAACCCTACCGTGGATCCCTGGCTGCCCGGCGCCGGGACGCCGGTATTGCTGCCAACCCAATTCATCCTTCCCAACGCGCCACGGCAAGGTATCGTCCTGAACATCGCCACGATGCGCATGTTTTATTATCCCGCGCCCAAGCCGGGAGAGTCCGCCGTGGTCATCACGCACCCGATAGGCATCGGCAAGGAGGGCTGGTCCACCCCTGTGGGCACCACCCGCATAGTTTCAAAACAGAAAGATCCCGTCTGGACTGTTCCCGTCTCAATTCAGGAAGAGCACGCCAAAAAGGGCGAACCGTTACCGCCGGTGGTACCCGCCGGCCCCGACAATCCGTTGGGACAATTCGCCTTCCGGCTTGGCCTGCCCGGCTACCTCATCCATGGCACCAACAAACCTTCCGGCATAGGCATGCGCGTCAGCCATGGGTGCATTCATCTTTACCCCGAGGATATCGCCAGGCTGTTCGACCAGATCCCTGTCGGCGTGTCCGTCCAGATATCGAATCAACCGTACCTTGCCGGCTGGCGGGATGGCACATTGTATCTGGAAACACACAAGCCGCTGGAAGAAGACGCCAAAGTACTGGATGGCAATCTGACACCCGTCGTCAATGTCATTATTGGCGCCTCGGGTGAGAAGCGCCGCGACATTAACTGGCGAAATGTCATTCGCATCACCAGGCGCGGGGGAGGGTACCCTCTACCCATCTCAGCTGGCAGCCCTGCACTGGAAGAGATCATGACGGATCTCCCTGTGGTCAACGAGCCCCAGAAAGCACCGCCGCCCGCCAGCACAGTGCCCGCACATAGCGCCAACGCAGAAAATATTGATGCGCCATCGCCTCCAGCCGAAGTAGCGGTGTTCGATGCCAAGCAATGGTATGTGCAGGCCGGCAACTTCAAAAACATGGACAAGGTGCATCGCTTAACCGCAATGCTGCGCCACCTGGGACCACCCATTCCGGCACTGCATGTTGCCATGCCAGGAGGATATCGCGTCCTGGCCGGCCCTTTTGCCAACAAGAACGAAGCGCAGTCCCACCAAAAGCTTATACAAACCCGCCTGGGGATTGATACATTTATCAAACCACCGGAAATCACGCGTCAAGTCAACTGACGCGGCACGCATCGGGAATTTTTTCAGGTTGCAGGGGGGTGCCCCCCTTGGAATCACATCTACATATAGTTGAAAGCCCCGTAGCGCAAGGCATGCGGGGCTTCTCTCGCAGCTTAAAAAAACGCCGCTTATTTTTCCATTGATTTTCTAAACATCCGATCAAGCTTTTCATTGCTTTGATCAGCTTTCCGGCTGGCTTCATCGGCCTTGCTCATGGCCTGATCCGCAGTGGATTGAGCGGCGTTGGCCTTGCTCATTGCCTGATCCGCGGCCGAAGCGGCGCTAGTCGCCTTGCTTAACGCTTGGTCCGCGGTGGATTGCGCCGTAGCCGTTTTGCTTAACGCCTGATCCGCTTTGGCCTGGGCGGCGCTCGCGGTTTCTTGTGCCTGCTCCGCCATCGCACGGATTTTATCCACATCCCCACCCGTTGCACAGGCCGCCAAACCAAGGGACAACACAATGGGAGATAACTTCAGTAGTTGTTTATTCATATTCATGTCTCCTTACATTCTTATTTGCACACTATTTAGGTGACCCCCCTTTAGGGGCACCTTTCATAGGGTAATCCACTCGCTCGGACTTTGCCAGATAGGGCGCACAAAAACCGCGTCTGGATTTGGCGACGCCACGAGGCGCCTGCCGGTTGGGAAGGAGGTGTGACGAGGATGAATTTTTCAGGTGGGGATCAGGTTAGATGATCAATACCTTGGTGCCGATCCGCACCAAACGCGCAAGCAACCTGATCTGGGCATCGGTCAGCGCAATACAGCCATCGGTCCAATTGACGCTGCGGTGCATGCGCGGATCTCTGCCGCCCAGGCCATGAATACCGATCTGTCCACCCAGCGGCGTATCCTGCGGAGGAACACGGCGCTCGATAACGGCATCGAGAATATTGAGGTAGGTTTCTCGATCGATAAGATTATCGCGATAGGCGCGATCCGCATTTTCCAGAGAAGGAAAATCAAGACCGAAAAATATGCCGAAGCGGCTTTTCGGATTTATCCATGCCACATGAAATGTACCCAGGGGAGTCGTGCGATCACCCCGGTGACGGTCACCAGCCACGCCACCCCGCCCTAGCGCCACATAAGAGAAATGCTTCAGCACCTTGTCCTGCCCCGCAAAGACAGTCAGCGTTTGCTGGCGGCTATCCACCATAATCCATGGCTGAGTTTCCTCCGCATTCGCGACGCCGGATAAGACACACAACAACAGGCCTGCGGCGCGCGCCAAATAACCACACTTATTTGTCAACAATTTCCACATCATTGCATTCTTCCATAAGAATCTCTGCAATAACACGTCACATTTTTGACGTGTCGTCATTAAATTGGCTACGCAAAATCAAAAACTATTTTCGGTGATAAGGATGATTTTTTAAAATACTCCATGCCCGGTACAGCTGCTCGGCGAGCACGATGCGCACCACGGGATGCGGCAATGTCAGCAGTGATAGCGACCACAACCCCTCGGCACGCTGCCGGCACGCGGCTGACAGGCCCTCGGGGCCGCCGACCAGCAGCGCGACATCGCAGCCGCCCTGCATCCAGCCTGCCAACTTCTGCGACAGATCCTCCGTGCTCCATTGCCGTCCCGGCACGTCGAGCGCAAACACCCGGCAACCACGGGGTATCGCTGCCAGCATACGCTCACCCTCATCATGCACGGTCCGTTCCACATCAACACCCTTGCCACGCCTGCCGGGCGCGATTTCAATCAGATGCAGTCCGCACTCCGGCGGCAGGCGCTTGGCGTATTCCCGGTACCCGTCTTGCACCCACCGCGGCATACGGTCGCCTACCGCAATCAAGTAAATCTGCATTCAAGTTATCCGGAAGATAACCGCTGCGCCATGAAGCGCTGCTCCAGCGGCTTTGCGTGATATAATTAGTTTATACATTAATTAATTTCTTAATACCCTAATCTGAATTGGAGATACAACCCATGACCCGCCAATGGAAAACAGGCATTGCCTTGGCCATCATTACCGTCCTTGTCCTTGGGCAGGCCGGATGCGCGACAACGCCAGGCTCGCAAACCTCCTCCGGCTCTGAACCGATGTCGCGCACCCAAAAAGGCGCGCTGATCGGTGGCCTGGGTGGCGCTATCGTTGGCGGCCTGATCGGCAGCAAGAAGGCCAACGCCGGCAAAGGCGCGCTGATCGGCGGTGCGCTTGGCGCGGCGACCGGCGGCATTATCGGCAATTATATGGACAAGCAGGCACAGGAACTGGCGCAAGTTGCCGAAGTAAAACGTGTCGATGACGGTATCGTGGCTACCATGAAAGACAAGATTCTTTTCGACTTTAACCAGTCGACCCTTAGGCCCGAATCGAAGGCCAGTCTGCAAAAAATGGCTGATATTTTGAAAAAATATGATAAAACCGAAATCACGGTAGCGGGTTACACCGATAATGTCGGCACAATGAGCTATAACCAGCAACTTTCAGAGCGCCGTGCAAATGCCGTGCGCGCCTACCTGAGCGAACAGGGCGTAAAAGCCAGCCGCATGACGGTGATGGGATTCGGCCCGGACAATCCGATAGCCTCCAATGATACCGCCGACGGCCGCGCGCAAAACCGCCGCGTCGAGCTGCACATATCCCCAAACGATCAGCTGCTCAAAGACGCGAACAGCCAAGGTTAACTCCCAATAGCAACTGGGCAGGCGTAGTTCCCCTGCCCAGTCATAGCAGTCTTAGCCGCCCGCCATGGAATCCTGTTTACGTGCCCCGGCGTCCCACAGCTTCTCCAACTGGTAAAAGTCACGCGCCTGCGGCAGCATGACATGCACCACCACATCCGCCAGATCAACCAGCACCCATTCGCCTTCACGCTCTCCTTCCACGCCCAACGGCCGCACCCCGGCCTTTTTGGCCTCCACGCTCACATTATCGGCTATCGATTTGACATGCCGGCTGGACGTGCCGCTGGCAATCACCATAAAGTCCGTAATGCCGGTGATGCCACGCACATCGAACACCTTGATATCGACCGCCTTGATATCTTCGAGCGCGGCAACCGCGAGTTGCTTCAATTCTTCAGATTGCATTAATGATCCTGGATAAACAAAAATCGTACAGCATGAACCCATTGAGGGCATCCTGATTCACAAGGATGCCTCGATAATAGCGCTATTGTATCCCCGTTTACATGATCCGGCACTATGTAAGAGCCTATCCATCAAGAGCCTGGCCGTACATACATCATCCCTGCGTAATCTTCCAGCAGTTATGAATGCGCGGGTTGCGCTCAAAATCCTTGGGCAGGGTGGTGCGTGAGATGTCTTCGATCCGCAGGCCGGGGAGCGCCTCACGATCCATCTTGAAGCGCTGATTGTTATTGGAAAACAGCAGCACGCCGTCGCGCTCGAGCAGCCGGACGGCGGCCTTGATCAACATCACATGATCCCGCTGAACATCCAGCGTGCCATCCATGCGCTTGGAGTTTGAAAAGGTGGGCGGGTCGAGAAAGATGAGGCCGTAGCGCTGCTTCTCGTTTTCCATCCATTCCAGACAGTCCGCCTGGATGAATTCGTGCCTGCGATCACTGAATCCGTTAAGCGCAAGATTGCGCCGCGCCCAGGCAAGATAGGTGTTGGACATATCAACCGTGACAGTGGCGGCCGCGCCGCCCACGGCAGCATGCACCGTCGCGGCGCCGGTGTAGCCGAACAGATTGAGAAAGCGCTTCCCCTTCGCCAGCGACTGTATCAGGGCGCGTGTCGGGCGGTGATCGAGGAACAGGCCGGTGTCGAGGTAGTCCGTGAAGTTCACCAAGAACTTACAGTTGCCCTCGCGCACCTCATAAAAATTGCCTGCCGCATCCTGTTTCACATATTGCGACTTGCCCTTCTGCTGGCGGCGCACCTTGAGAAAAATGTTTGCCGCGGGGACGCCGAGCGCTTCCGGCATTGCCGCCAGGGCTACACTTAGGCGTGATGCGGCCTTCGCCGGATCCACTGTTTTGGGGGCTTCGTATTCCTGCACATGCACCCATTTCTCGTAGATATCCACCGCCAGCGCATATTCCGGCAGATCGGCATCGTACAGGCGGAAGCAATGCACGCCCTCGCGCTGCGCCCAGCGCCCGATGTTTTTCAGGTTCTTGCGCAGGCGGTTGGCGAACATTTCCGCGCCTGTATTGAGCGGCTCAGAGTGTGGTTCAGGGGAAGATGCAACAGGCGCGCCGGTGGCGGCAGCTTCAACGCTCCTGGCGTGGTGACCCATGTACCATTCGGGGATGACGTCAAAGCTCAGCAGCTTGCACTCAATGGCGCCATTATAGAGTGTGTGAATGCGCCGCGCCCGCAGCCCCATGTGCTTACCCAGATCGGGATTACCAGTGAGCACTACGGCTTTCCAGCCCTCGAAGTGCGCCTTGAGCTTGTCGCCCAATGCCTTGTACAGATGCCGCAGCTCGTCTATCTGTCCCAAACGCTCGCCGTAAGGCGGGTTGACAACCACCAGGCCGGGCTGATGTGAGCGTGGCGCATCCATGCTGGCAAGCTCACGGCGTTCGATATGCACGCGGCCTTGCAAGCCTGCATGCTCCACATTGACTAGCGCAATCCTCACCGCGCCCGGATCGGCGTCGTAGCCGGATATCGGCGGCAGGTGTTTCATCCCCTGCTCCCGGCGCGCCTGCGCTTCTGCAACCAGGCTGGCCCAGACCCCGGCATCATGCCCCTTCCAGCGCAAAAATCCGTAATACGGCCGCAGCAAGCCGGGGGCGATATCGGCGGCGATCATGGCGGCCTCGATAGGAAGCGTGCCGGAGCCGCACATCGGATCGAGCAACGCACCACCCATGCGCGCGATTTCCGGCCAGCCGGCACGCAGCAGAATCGCCGCGGCGAGATTCTCCTTGAGCGGCGCCTCCACACCCTCCTGACGATAACCGCGCCGGTGCAGGCTTTCGCCCGCCAGGTCGAGGCTGACAGTGGCCTCGTCGCGGCGCAGATAGACGTTGATACGCACATCGGGCCGCTCCCGTGCCACGGACGGGCGTATCCCCGTCGCCTCGCGAAATTGATCGACAATGGCGTCTTTCACCTTTAGCGCGCCAAAATGGGTGTGGGTAATCTGTGACTGCAATGCGCTGAAATCCACCGCCAGTGTACCCTCCGCGGACAAATGCTCATTCCAGCGGATCGAGCGCACGCCTGAATAGAGCGCCTCGGGCGTGGGCGCGGGAAAGACCGCCAGCGGCAACAAAACCCGGTTGGCAATGCGCGACCACAGACACACCCTGTAGGCCTGCTCCAGCGATGCCTCAAACGCTACACCGGCACGGGTCTCGGCTACGCTGGAGATACCCAGCGCGCGCAGTTCGCCGGCCAGCAGTGGTTCCATGCCTTTGGGGGCGGTGGCAAAAAAATCGGATTTTTTCATGGCAATAATTCAAGAAAGCGTGGCGGGACTGGAGAAAATCAGGGGGACATTCCACCGTAAATCCCGGTGAAGGGAACAATGGTGGCAATGCGTCAGAACACGACTCGATTCCTCCCCTGCGCCTTGGCCTGATACAGCTTGATATCGGCACGGCTTATCAATGCCTCGGGTGTCGGCAATGCTTCACCACTAACGTAGCAACATACCCCAGCCGAAGCGGTCAGAGAAATATCGCCCGCTGTGGTTTTGATAGGGCGTTGGCTTATATCGTGCAAAATGCGTTCAAACGCTTCAGTGTTGCATCTGCTCATCTTCGGGTAGTGCATGACCACAGCAAACTCCTCCCCGCCCATCCGCGCCACTATATCGGTCGGCCGTGCCACGCCATGCAAACATTTGGTGAACGCCACCAACACCTCATCACCCACACCATGCCCATGGGTATCATTGATTGCTTTAAAATGGTCGAGGTCGATCAGAGCAAGGCAGGTGGCGCCGCCACGCGCCATGGTTTCCGCGAGCATGGCATCCAGATGGGTTTGCAGGTAGCGGCGGTTACCAATACCGGTAAGTGGATCAGTCGTCGCCAGCTCCTGCAATTGTTTGTTGAGAGCATCGAGGCGTTGGGCGGTATCGATCAACCGGTTCTGCAGGTCGGCAATACGCCCCGCGGCATGGAGGCGGGCAGCCAGCTCCTGTTTGCGCAGGGGCTTGGTCATGTAATCGTCGATGCCATGCTGAAAGGCCAGCAACATGCCTTCCAGATCTTCGGTAGCTGTAGCCATGATTATCGAAGTGTAGTGATTGGCATCCTCATCCACCTGGCGAATACGGCGCGTGAGCTCCAGCCCATCCATCTCAGGCATATTCCAGTCGGTGAGCACCACATCCGCTGGGCGCTCCATCAACAACGCCAAGGCGTGCCTGGCGCTGTGTGCGCTACGCACATCCAGATAGCCGATATCTTCAAGCAGCAGACAGACCGCCTCGCACGCAAGAGGCATGTCATCCACCACGATTATCGATAAATCATCTCTACTCATCATGGGGTTTGTGTGCTGGCGGGTCAGCAGTCCTCAGTAACAACAATCCCGCAAAACACCAACACGCTGTAAACCCCTAAGATTACGCGGGATTTCAACCCGTGTCCATCACTTTCAAAGCGCTTGATCGTTGCAGGATTCCCCAGCGGTTGACTACCGCACAGAAGAGTTCGGCGGTTTTTTTGGCGTCGTAAATGGCCGAGTGCGCCTCGCGGCTGTCCCACTCCAGCCCTGCCGCGTGCGCCGCGCGCGCCAGCACGGTTTGGCCGTAGGCCAGGCCACCCAGGGTGGCGGTATCGAACGTGCTGAAAGGATGAAAGGGATTGCGCTTGATTTTGGTGCGCGTCACCGCGGCATTGAGGAAGCCGAGATCAAAGAAGGGATTATGCCCTACCAGGATGGCGCGGGTGCAACCGCTGTCCTTGAGCGCCTTGCGCACCGCATTAAAAATGACGTGCAGGGCCTCGGCCTCGGGCTTTGCGAACCGGAACGGGTGATAGGGATCAATGCCGTTGAAGGCCAGCGCCGATGGCTCAAGGTTCGCGCCCGCAAACGGTTCCACATGGCAGGCATGTGTCTCGTGCGGGCCTATGGCGCCCGCCTCATCCATGCGTAGCGTGACTGCGGCGATTTCCAGCAGCGCATCAGTCTGTGCGTTGAATCCCGCCGTCTCCACGTCCACCACCACCGGCAGAAAACCGCGAAAGCGGGAGGCCATGGGAGACTTGGCTGGAGTGCTCACAGAATTATTCATCGGCAACGCTCCAGGCGACAGCTTCACCGGCACGGAAGGGGATCAACGTATCCTCGCCCAGGTCGAATGACGCCGGCACGCGCCACTCGCGCCGCCGCAGAGTGATGCGTCCGCTATTGCGCGGCAGACGGTAAAAATCCGGGCCGTGGAAACTGGCGAAGGCTTCCAGCTTGTCCAAGGCACCCGCCAGCTCAAAGGCCTCGGCATAAAGCTCAATCGCGGCATGAGCGGTGTAAATGCCCGCGCAGCCGCAGGCAGCCTCCTTGGTGTGCCTGGCGTGCGGCGCACTGTCGGTGCCGAGGAAAAACTTCGGGCTGCCACTTACCGCCGCCGCCACTAGCGCCTGGCGATGCATCTCGCGCTTGAGCACTGGCAGGCAGTAGTAATGGGGGCGGATGCCGCCCGCCAGCATGGCGTTGCGATTGAGCAGCAAATGATGGACTGTGATGGTAGCGGCGACGTTATCCGCTGCCGCTGCCACATAATCGGCAGCCTCTTTGGTGGTGATGTGTTCCAGCACGATGCGCAGAGCAGGGAAACGCGCTGCAAGCGGGATCAGGTGGCGCTCGATAAACACCCGCTCGCGGTCGAAGATGTCGATATCGCCATCGGTAACCTCGCCATGGATTAGCAGCGGCAATCCATGCTCCTGCATCGCCTCCAGCGCGGGATACGTCTTTTCCAACTTTGTCACGCCCGCATCGGAATGCGTCGTCGCCCCCGCCGGGTAGAGCTTCACCGCCGCCACATGGCCGCTGAGTTTGGCGCGTGCGATCTCCTGCGATGGAGTATTGTCGGTGAGGTACAATGTCATCAGCGGATCAAAACCCGCACCCTCCGGCAACGCCGCGAGGATGCGCGCCCGGTAGGCCAGCGCCGCCTCCGTCGTAGTGACCGGCGGCTTGAGATTGGGCATGATGATGGCGCGAGCAAAGCAGCGTGCCGTATGCGCAACGGTGGTAGCCAGCACCGTGCCATCGCGCAGGTGCAAGTGCCAGTCATCGGGACGGGTAAGGGTAATCTGGTTCACGAGAGAAATTCCGCTTGGAGTTGAATACTGCCAATTATGCCATAGCCGCGCCCCCGGCAACTCGATAGATGACGCTGTCCACTGTTACCTCTACAATGCCGGTATTGGTACCAACGCAGTCGTATTGGTACAAGCGTGCTATCGGGCACCTCCACAAATGTGAAAAATTGCAGTGATCAACCCCCTATGTCCAGGACACCTTTCATACGCGCATTGACCTCGCTATTGCCAGGCCAAGTCACCGCCAGTTTTGGCCGGCAACTGGTCGTAGAATTGGCGGACGGCAGAATCATTGCGTGCGTGACGCGCGGCAAAAAAACCGGCGTGGCGTGTGGTGACCGCGTGCAGATCAAGCTCACCGGATCGAATCATGGTGTCATCGAATCCGTTGAGCCGCGCACCTCGCTGCTGCATCGCTCCGATCAGTTCCGCGAAAAAATCATTGCCGCCAATGTCACGCAAATCATTATTGTGGTCGCGGCGGTGCCGGGCTTTCACGAAGATTTACTTAACCGTTATCTGGTGGCCGCCGAAGTGGCGGGCATCAAGGCGCTCATCGTGCTCAATAAAAGCGACATGGTGAATGAAACGCAACATGCTTTGGGCATACTGCAACTTTATCGTGACTTGGGTTATCCGCTGCTGACCTTGTGCGCAAAACAAAACATAAGCCCCTTGCGCCCTATGCTGACCGGCCATACCAGCGTGCTGGTGGGGCAATCCGGCATGGGCAAATCCAGCATTATCAATGCACTGCTGCCTGGCGCGCGGGCACGTACTGGCGATCTTTCGGCAACGCTGGACTCCGGGCGTCACACCACCACCCACGCCGAACTTTACCACCTGGATGCAAGCAGCCATTTGATCGATTCACCCGGCCTGCAAGAGTTCGGCCTGCACCATGTTGATGCTACGCAACTCGATCATGCCTTCATTGAATTCCGCCCGTTTCTTGGCCAGTGTAAATTCAACGATTGCAAACATATCCATGAGCCTGGTTGCAGCGTACTTCAGGCGGTAGCCGCAGGAAAAATTTCCGTGCGCCGCTTGGCGACGTACCACACACTAATGAAGCAGGCTTCTTAACCCGAAAAAGGCTCTGGCACGGAGAAAGCCCATTGGGGTACACAGGCTTTTTGATGTAAGCTTGTATCCTGAAAAACAACGGCACGTTTTATTCACCGCGCAGGCTATCGGCAGGGCACTGCGTACCACGGCATCCCACAGGCAAAAAGGACCAAAACATGAATGTGAACTCACCACTTACTGACGAGGAACTCACACGCCTCGACGACTTTTTGTCTTCGGACGCCAGCGGCGAGGAAAGCCTCTATCCGGACGAAATCCACGGCCTGATGACTGCCATAATATGCGGGCCGGAGGTGATCGTGCCCAGCGAATGGATGCCTTTGGTTTTCGCTGGAGATCCGGATTTCGCCGATGCGCGGCAGGCGGAAGACATCATGGGCTTGCTGATGCGCATGCACAACAGTATCGCCGCCACCCTCCAAGTGGGGAAAGAGTATCAACCGCTGCTACCGCAGAGCGAGGACAGTGAGGACGCGGACTCCGTCGCCGAGGGTTGGTGCCGTGGCTTTATGATGGGCATGAGCCTGCGTGGAGAACAGTGGATGGAACACCTTGAGGGCGACCTGGGCAATATGCTGTTTCCCATCATCGCACTGGCGGGCGAGCCGCCAGACTTTTCGAGCGAGGAAGATCCTATCGCACCCCTAAGCCCCGAGGAAATGACGGACCTTTGCGATATGTTGCCAGACAGCGTAGCGGCGGTTTATGCCTTCTGGCGCGCACACTAACAACCCAGACCGGACCTTAACCATGACTCAAGACATCAAGCAAGCCGCCCTCGACTATCACGAACATCCCAAGCCGGGCAAGCTCGGCATCACCGTCACCAAGCCTTGCGACACCCAGCGCGAGCTGGCCCTGGCCTATACGCCTGGCGTGGCCGAGCCGGTGCGCGAAATCGCCAAAGATCCCGAAGCCGCCTACCGCTATACGGCAAAGGGCAACCTGGTGGCTGTGATTACCGATGGCACGGCGGTGCTGGGCCTGGGCGATGTGGGGGCGCTGGCGGGCAAGCCGGTGATGGAAGGCAAGGCGGTACTGTTCAAGAAGTTCGCCGACATCGACGTGTTTGATATCGAAGTCGCCGCCGGTTCCACGCAGGCCTTCATCGACACCGTGGCGCACATCGCGCCGACCTTTGGCGGCATCAATCTGGAAGATATCGCCGCACCACACTGCTTCGAAGTAGAAGAGGCACTCATCGAACGCCTTGATATTCCTGTGTTTCACGACGACCAGCATGGCACCGCCATCATCGTCGCCGCCGGCCTGCTCAACGCCCTGGAACTGCAAGGCAAATCCATCGGCGAGGCGCGTATCGTATGCCTGGGCGCGGGCGCCGCGGGCATCGCCTCGATGCGCCTGCTGGTGGCGCTGGGCGCGAAAAAGCACAATATTTTCCTCACCGACCGCCAGGGTGTGATACACAGCGGCCGCACCGACCTTAACACCTACAAGCGCGAGTTCGCCATCGACACCGATAAGCGCACCCTGGCCGACGCCATGCAGGACGCGGACGTACTGATCGGCGTGTCCGGCCCTGACTTGGTGACCCCTGAGATGCTGGAAGTCATGGCGCCTCGCCCTATCGTCTTCGCCTTGTCCAACCCCGATCCCGAAATCCGTCCTGCCGTGGCTCACGCGGTGCGCAGCGACCTGATCATGGCCACCGGGCGCAGCGATTACCCCAATCAGGTCAACAATGTACTGGGCTTTCCCTTCATCTTCCGCGGCGCCCTGGACGTACGCGCCACACGCATCAACCAGGCCATGCAAATCGCCGCCGTGCACGCCTTGCAGGCGCTGGCCCACGAACCGGTACCCCGCGATGTGCTCGACGCCTACAAGCTGGACCACCTGGAATTCGGCCCCGATTACATCATCCCCAAACCGTTCGACCTGCGTTTGATTGACCGCATACCGGCCGCCGTGGCGCGCGCTGCCGTGGAATCGGGGGTGGCGCGACAGGATTATCCTGAGCACTACCGTTAGCGGTCACGTTAAGAGACTATTCGGGGCGCTCAATGGAATGTTTGCGCCAGCTTGCAGATGACGAGAGTAGACCAATGAGCGCCGAGAGTTTGACTGACGAAAAAATCGGGGAACTGCTATTAATGCCGAAACGGGTTACTAACCCTAATAGCAAGTGGCGCGAAAAGCCGGGGCATAACGAACGAAACTTTACCGTTGAAAGCGTGGATAGCACCCATCATTTTGTTCTATATGTACGACAAAACCGCAACCTGGAAGATGATTTCTCTTGCGGATTGAGCTGGCTTGCACCGAGCGGCGAAACCATAACACTGGCACGATATAACGGCAGCAGCCATTCTCATCCAAACCATATTGAGAAACAAAAGCTTGGATTTGTATGCCACATCCATAAAGCTACAGAGCGATACATCCGCGCCGGAAAAAAGATCGAAGGGTATGCGGAGGATGCGTCAAGACGTTATAACAGCGTTAAAGGCGCATTGGCTTGCCTTGTTAGCGATTGCGCAATCAAAGGGATTATTACAGAACCAGATCACCCGGACTTATTCAAATGACCATGCCCACCGAAGAGATTAAACAGTTACTCTGCAATGCACTCTGTGCCGAGGTACGTCTTTACGAGAAGGGGGACGATCTGATTTTTGTTGAAACCCCCTTCTCGTTCAGTGATGGCGATACTTATTCGATCTACCTCAGGCAATTGCCGAGTGGTGGTTTTCGTATTAGTGATTATGGTCACACTATGATGCACCTCAGCTATGAAAACGATATTGACAAGTTCCGTGAAGGTACGCGAGGCAAGATTTTTGAACAAATTCTCAACGAGATGGATATAAGAGAGGAAAATGGCGCCTTTTACACGGATACGTCAATGGAAAGCATCGGGATCGCTCTTTTCAGATTCGGACAAGCGGTGACTAAAATTCATGATCTCACCTTCCTGAACCGGCTGAGGACAGAATCCACATTTTATGAGGATCTCCGGGAGTCCCTCCTGCACATCGTGCCGACCGAAAAAGTCACGGAAAATTACGTGTACGAGGCAATGCCCAATGCGAGAGATTATCCCATTGATTTCCGTATTGACGGAAAGTATGCCCCCTTGTTTGTTTTCGGCATTCCCGGCAGGGATAAGGCGCGCTTGGCCACGATCATTTTGGAGCACCTGTTGCGAGAAAAAGCCGAGTTTGATTGCCTGCTGATCTTCGCTGACCAGAGCGTGATTCCCCGAGGAGATTTGGCCCGATTATCTAATGTTGGCGGGGAAATGGTGGCATCTCTTGACGCGCAAGATGATTTTCAGCGCAAGGTTTTGAAACGCGTCGCCTAATCCTGCCAGGCCATAAGCCGATCAGGGGATACAACACAAAGCGGATTTCGGTGAGGACGCGGAGTTTGCACGTAGCCTGCCGCTTCCCGACTGCGTTCCGAGCCGAAATCTAACGCTGCGATGCGCACCTCGGCAGCTTATGACACAGTAGGAATAAAAATAGCCACGATCAAGGAGGGGTCGTCACATGCTCACTTCAACGTTGTTTCACTACACAATGAGCTGGACACGTCTCGAACAGACAAATGCGATTGGACGGCGGCGGATTCACACGATAGCCGCAAAGGCCATGCGCGTTTTCACGCTGGCTGCCGCCTTTGCACTTGGCGGGTGCAACTGGCCCTGGAACAGCGAGTCCGACACATCCACCATCACCCTCTCCGGCACGGTGGACGCGCGCGAAGTGGATTTGTCGTTCCAGGCGGGCGGACGCATCAAGCAGCTCAATACCGATGAGGGCCAGAAGGTTCAGGCACAGCAAGTCGTCGCCGAACTCGATGCGCGTGATTATGATCTGGCGCTTGAGCGTGCCCACGCCCAGGCGGCCTCGGCGCATAAGGCGTTGGCGGTACTGAAAGCGGGATCGCGCAAGCAGGACATCCGTGCAGCCGAGGCGGCGCTGGCAGAAACCGAAGCCAGTCTGCATCTCGCCAACTTGGAGGCCGCGCGCATCAGTAATCTGGTCACCAAGCACTTTGCGACCCAGGAGCAGTTTGACACGGTCAAGGCCCAGGCTGCGGTCGCCGCAGCCAAAGTGGAAACCGCCAGGCAGCAGCTGTCACTGCTGCGCGAAGGCCCCCGCAAAGAAGATATCGAACGCGCGGCCGCCGAGCAGACCGCCGCCCAAGCCACGATGAAAACCGCCGAGCAGCAGTTGGGTTATGTGAAGCTTGTCAGCCAGGTGACTGGCGTGATCAGCGTGCGCCTAGCCGAGGCTGGCCAAGTCGTGGCGGCCGGGCAGCCCATATTTCGAGTGGCCGAACTCGACCGGCCCTGGGTACGGGCCTACCTAAGCGAGACCGATCTGCCGCGCGTCAAACTAGGACAGCCGGCCGAAGTCCGCGTCGATGGACTGCCGGACAAGGTGTTCTCAGGCCGGCTGAGCTTTATCTCGCCCGCCGCCGAGTTCACCCCCAAGACGGTGGAGACCCGCGCGCTGCGTGTCGATCTCGTCTATCGCGTCAAGGTGGAAGTGGACAACGCTCAAGGGCAACTCAAGATCGGCATGCCTGCCGATGTGAAACTCAAAACCACCGGCCATGAGTGAGCCGCTTATCCATGCCGAGGGATTGCGCTTCGCCTACGGCAATAAAGTAGTGCTCGACGGCATAGATCTTGAGGTGAAGGCGGGTGAGGTCTTCGGCATCGTTGGCGCCGACGGCGCCGGCAAGAGTACGTTGTTGCGTCTCATGATCGGCCAATTGCCCCCCGCTGCGGGTCGTCTCGGCGTATTGGGATTGGCGCCGACCAGTCCCTCGTTACGCGATCAGATCGCCTATATGCCGCAAGGGTTTGGGCAATATCAGGATCTCTCGGTGCAGGAAAATCTCGAATTCTTCGCCGACCTGCACGGCCTCGACCGCGATACGTCAACTTCTCTCATCCGTGATCTGCTCGCCCGTACCGGCCTGAAGGGATTCGAAGGACGCCGCGCAGGCCAGCTCTCGGGTGGCATGATGCAGAAATTAGCGCTGGCCTGCGCCCTGGTCAGCAAGCCGCGGGCGATGTTTCTCGATGAGCCCACCACGGGGGTGGACCCCGTGTCGCGGCGAGCCTTCTGGCAGTTGCTCGATGGCGTGCGGGCCGAAGGTGTAGCGATTCTGTATGCCACCGCCAATATGGACGAAGCCGAACGCTGCAACCGTGTCGGCATTTTGGAAAGCGGGCGGATGATCCGTCAGGGTACACCAAGTGAATTGATGAGCCGTGAAGATACCCTGTTGGTGGGTGTGTCAGGCCCCGATGCTCGCGCTTACCGCCAGGCACTACGAAATCTGCCCGTGGTGGAACTGATATTCCCGGTGGGCCGGCAACTCCGGGTATGGCTCGTAAAAGGACAAACCCCGCAGGCATTCAAGGACAGCCTCGCCGCATTAGCGCCCGGTCTGCGCCTCGAAACGCTCACCCCGACATTGCAGGATATCACCCTGCGCGATCTGGCGCTGGCCGCTGCGGGGAGCCCCCGCACATGACTGAACAACACGATCCGGTCATCGAAGCTCGCGGACTCACACGCTACTTCGGCAGGTTCGCGGCGGTAAGGGAAATCGATCTCGTGGTACGCCGCGGCGAGGTATTCGGCTTGCTCGGCGCCAATGGCGCCGGCAAGACCACCGCTATCCGCATGCTCTGCGGAACACTCCCACCGACCAGCGGCCAAGTACACGTGGGCAGCATCGACATGGTGCGCCATGCCCGCCGCGCACGGTCGCATATCGGCTATGTCACCCAGCGCTTCGCCCTTTATGGCGATCTCACCATCATGGAAAATCTTACGCTACAGGCGGGTCTCTACGGCCTGCACGGAACGCGCGCCAAGACACGGCTGGACTGGGCGCTTGAGCGACTGAACCTGAGCAGCGACAAGGACACGCGGGCGGCACGCTTGCCGCTCGGCTATCAGCGGCGTCTGTCGGTAGCGGCCGCATTGCTGCACGAGCCCGACGTGCTGTTCCTCGACGAACCCACCTCAGGGATAGATCCGTTCGCCCGCCAGCAGCTCTGGGAGCTGGTCTATGAACTTGCCGAGGGCGGTATCGGCGTTCTGGTGACGACCCACTACATGGACGAGGCACTGTTCTGCGACCGCCTTGCCCTGATGCATGCCGGCCGCATCGTCACCGAAGGAACGCCGGAGGAGCTGCTCGCACGTCCACTGCCCACGCCGATCATCGAGGTTTATACTCCGGCCTGTCCAGATTGTGCGCGCCTGCTCGCGCAGTGGGACGAGGTGCGCGAGGTTATACCGCATGCTGAACGTCTGCGTCTGAGATTGCAGTCTGGCGCCTCGGCAGATCAGGTTATCAAAAAAATCCGCACCGAAGCGGAACGCCACGGTGTTATAGTGGGCGCGATCAAGCCCGCACCACCGGAGCTCGAAGACGTGTTTGTCGCCGTGCTGGAAGGACGGGAGGCCGCATGAGACTGCAAAACGTCCGTGCCATGGCCCGCAAGGAATGGTGGCATTTGCTGCGTGATCCGCGCAGCCTAGGGCTGATGTTCTTTCTGCCGACGATGATGCTGTTCCTCTATGGCTATGCCATCCGCCTGGACATTATGGAGGCGCCGATTGGCATCCTGCAGGAATCGCACGATACCGCCTCCAACGAACTCGCCGCACGTTTCGAAGGCAGCCATGCCTTTCAGGTGGTGCGACATTTCGAAGATCGTCATGCCCTGCGGGCCGCGATTCAGAATGACGAGGTGTGGGCCGCCGTGGTGATTCCGCACGGCTATGCGCGCGCGCTGGCCCAGGGGCAGGCGCGAGTGCAGCTCATTCTCGACGGCATGGATGCCAATACCGCGCGCCTGATGCGCAACTATGCAATGTCGCTGGTCAACGAATATGCCCTGTCGCTCAAGAGCCGCAGCGCGCCCATCGTCGTTGAAACCCGCACCTGGTTCAATGAAGCCAATGAAAGCCGCTACGCCATCGTCCCCGGCGTGATCGTCATGGTCATGTCCGTGGTGGGGTCATTGCTGACCTCGCTTACCATCGCGCGCGAGATGGAGTCAGGCAATCTGGTGATGCTGCGCACCACGCCGCTAACACGCAACGAATTCCTGCTCGGCAAGCTGACCCCCTATTTCTTCATCGGCATGGCCGACGTTCTCCTCGCCATTGCCGCGTCGCTGCTCATCTTCGATATACCGTTGCGCGGCTCGATGCTGGAACTCGCGCTGGTCTCCGCGTTGTTCCTGCTTGTCGTCATGACGCAAGGCGCCCTGATCTCGGTCTTTGCCGGCAACCAGATGCTTGCCACCCAGCTCGCCCAGGTGAGCACGTTCCTGCCCGCCTTCCTGCTGTCCGGCGTTATCTATGCCATCGCCAATATGCCCGTGATCCTGCAATACGTGACGCTGATCGTTCCGGCACGTCATTATGTAACTCTCTCCAAGGCGATCTTTCTCAAGGGCATCTCGCCCCTCGCACTATGGGGTGAGGTGGTGGCGCTGCTTTTGATATTGGCGGTGTTTGCCGTTCTTCTCATACGACAGGCGCGGAAACTGGAGTTGCCGCCATGATCTCCGCACTGACCGCCGTCCTGCTACGCCTGCGCGCCTTGTTGACCAAGGAGTTCCTTCAGTTATTCCGCGACCCACGCATGCGCTTTTCGCTGATCGTTCCGCCACTGCTCCAGCTTGTGGTATTCGGCTATGCCGCCACTTTCGATGTGCGGCACGCCGACGTCGCGGTGGTCAGTTTCGACGACAGCCAGCAGGCGCGCGAGCTGCTATCCGCAATAACCGCCACCGGACATTACACGCTGCATCATTTTCCCACCATGCGCGACGCCAGCGCGGCCATGGATCGCAACGAAGTGCGCGTTATTCTGCAAATCCCGTCAAAGTTTACCGCAAAGCGCACAGTACAACTGCTGTCCGACGGTTCCGACCCCAACAGCGCGCAACTGATCACCGGCGAGATGAGCCGCATCATCAGCCAACACGCTCAGACACAGGCCGGAATCGTGCCGCCGGTGACGGTGGAAGAACGGTCCTGGTTCAACCCCAATCTCGAAGACCGCTGGTACTTCATCCCGGGCATCATGGCCAACGTGATTTTCATCAGCACCATGATGCTCACCGCCATGACCGTGGTCCGCGAGCGTGAGCGCGGCACCCTGGAACGGCTGATGGTGACACCGCTGGGACGCATTGAATTTCTAATCGGCAAAATTATCCCCGTGGCATGCGTCGGCCTGTTCGATGCGATACTGATCGCGGCTATCGCCGTGCTGTGGTTCGATGTGCCATTTTACGGCGAGTTCATCGCCCTGATCGCGGCCAGCCTACTTCTGCTCGCCAGTACCCAGGGGCTCGGCCTGCTGGTATCCAGCTACGCCGCCACCCAGCAGCAGGCCATGCTGACCGCCACCTTCTTTGTCATGCCCATGATGATCCTGTCCGGCTTCGCCTTCCCGATCCACAATATGCCGGAAGGAGTGCAGCTCCTCACCTGGCTCGATCCGTTGCGCTATTATCTGGTCGTGATCCGCGATCTCTTTCTGAAAGGCGGCGGCATCACCGACCACCCCTTCGAGTACGGTATGATGGCGCTGCTGGGGATGACGACACTGGTGTTGAGCATATTCAGAATCCGATAATGTATGCAGGAAGGGGGCTAACTAAAGGTGACAATGTGCCCGCCACCTGTGCGAGCTGACCTATGCAAACCTGAACCAAGCGCCTGATCGGCCTGCTGATCGAGGCGCTTCTCAGAATCCATTTCATTTGCCTTATTTTCCAGCATTCATCTATCTGCAACAAAACATCTTTACTATGTTCGGATGCAAAGCGTTCGCTCCATTTTCATTTCTGATCTCCACTTGGGTACACGTTCATGTCAGGCTGAGCAATTGGTTGATTTTTTGCGTGAACATAGCGCCGAAAACCTGTTTCTGATTGGCGATATTCTGGATTTCTGGGCCATGAATCGCAGTATCCACTGGAGCAGAGCACAAAATACCGTTATCCAAAAAGTCCTGCGCCGTGGCCGCCATGGCGAGTGCGTGCGATTTATTCCCGGCAATCACGATGAGGCACTTCGTGAATATGTTGGTGTCGTTTTTGGCGACATCGAGGTGGTTTCGGAATACGTGCATGAGTTGGCTGATGGCCGTCAATTTATTCTCATGCACGGGGATGAATTCGATCAGGTCACAAAGCATCATCGCTGGGTCGCTGTGCTGGGTGATATGGCCTACAACGAGCTGGTCCGTATCAATTCATGGATTTCCTGGTGGCGGCGTTTTCTTGGCATTCCCGGATACTGGTCGCTGGCGGGTTACGCCAAGGGTCGCGTAAAAAAAGCGCTGCAATTTATTTTCGAGTTCGAGGAGGCGGCAATCCACTATGCCCGCCAGAAAGGGCTGCACGGCATTATTTGCGGCCATATCCACAGCGCCTCGATTCGTGACGTTGATGGCCTGGTGTATGTTAATTGCGGTGACTGGGTCGACAGCTGTACCGCCATTGTTGAGCATTTTGACGGCCGGTTGGAACTTGTTCACTGGGGGCCTCAATCCAATAGAAAGAAAGAACTGCAGAAGGAAAATGAATGCGTGTATTGATGGTGTCTGATGTCTATTTTCCCCGGATAAACGGGGTATCAACCGCGATTCAGACCTATCATTATGCACTGGCCACTTGTGGTGTCGAAGTCAGGGTGATCGCCCCTGACTATGGCATTCCCTGCAATAGCGATTGGGTTGTCAGAGTGCCATCACGCACCGTGCCTCGCGACCCGGAGGATAGGCTGGTCAACTGGCGCCTGATGCAAGCATCGGTTGCTGAGGCCGTCCAGCAAGGTTGCGACCTGATCCATATCCAAACCCCCTTTGTTGCCCACTACACCGGCCATTCCGTCGCGCGCCGCCTCAAGATACCGGTCATTGCCACCTACCATACCTTGTTCGAGGATTACCTTCAGTACTACGCACCTTTTCTTCCCGCCTCATGGACGCGCGGCATGGCGCGGCGCTTTTCACGCGCCCAGTGTAATGCGCTGGATTCGGTAATCGTGCCGTCCCGCGCCATACATGACCGTCTCGCAAACTATGGGGTAACGACACCGATGGAGATATTGCCCACGGGTATACCCTTGGCGAATTTTCGCCACGGTGAGCGCGAGCGGTTTCGCGCTGATCACGGCATTGCCAGCGAGCGCCCGCTGGCACTGTATGTTGGAAGGGTGGCTCATGAAAAGAATATCGCTTTTCTGATAGATGTTGCCGCCCGGGCGAGACGCGAGATGCCGGATTTTCTGCTGCTGGTGGCTGGCGAAGGGCCGGCGCTGAACTCGCTGAAACAGAGGGTCGAGGAACAGGGGTTGGTGCATAACGTTATGTTTGTAGGATATCTTGACCGTGCCCGCGAACTTCTGGACTGCTACGCCGCCGCCGATGTGTTTGTCTTCGCTTCACGAACTGAAACCCAGGGACTGGTATTGCTTGAGGCCATGGCGATGGGGTTGCCGGTAGTGGCTCTGGCCGTTATGGGCACCGTCGACATCCTGTCCCCGGCCCGCGGCGCCTGCGTTCCCGAGGATGATCCTGACGCCTTTGCCGATGCCATGACAAGCCTGTTGAGCGATCCGCCGCGACGCATGCGAATGTCGCAAGAGGCGCGCGAGTATGCCGCTCAATGGTCAGATACCGCGCTGGCGGGCCGGATGGCCGGGCTATATCAACGGGTCATTGCTGCTGCCAAGCAAGGATGATGTGATGCAAGAAAGCCCGTACAAGGGTAAAACCGGCCTGCGACGGATGTGGAACGCACTGCATTACTCGCTCGCCGGACTGAAAGCCGCTTATGTTTGTGAAGACGCCTTCCGCCAGGAGGCGCTGCTTGCCGCAGGCCTGATACCCTTAACCTGGTTCCTGCCGGTGACGGGCACCGAACGAGCCATCATGATTGCCAGCGTATTGCTGGTGCTCATCGTGGAATTGCTCAACTCCGCCGTCGAGGCGGCCGTTGACCGTATCTCACTGGAAAACCACCGCCTTGCCAAGCGCGCCAAGGATATCGGCAGTGCCTCGGTATTGATTGCCCTGATCAATGTACTGGTGGTCTGGGGCTGCATCCTGGTGAAATAGCCATGAAAACGCTGAAGCCGACCATCGTTTAAGTATACTTATTTCACGGGATGTGAAGCCAAGGCCTGTTGTATATCACTTTAAAATCGTCGTCGACAGACTGGCTCAGAGAGGCTCTGACCTCGGACAAGCGATGGAGACCAGATCGAGTAGGCGGGGGCGTACACATAGCCGCGGCGGCATGCCGGTACTGTCAGCACTATTGGTGTTAATATACTGATGCAGGGGCACCGATTCCATTGCTCATCAACCAATTACGGTGGCATTATGGGCGTCCGTGTTATTAAAGAATGTCCGGGTGCTGGCCCCCTGCTATTACTGTAGATGCCATGGCTCGTGACTAGGGGTTCGAAATGCCGTTGAATCTGCTCCCATCTGAGCAACTCACTCACAGCACCGTTCGCATGGTCTGCCAACTCGCCGACGGTACGTCCTCAACCGGTTCGGGGTTCTTTTTCGCCTTTGTAAAAAGTCCCACTCAAAACGTGCCAGCCATTGTTACCAACAAGCACGTGATCGAGGGCGCAGTGAAAGGTCAGTTCAGTCTGACCCTGCGAGCACCGGACGGCGGGCCAATGATCGGACAGCACATCACGCTGGAGCTCGATCGCTTCGAAGATCGTTGGATTCCACATCCCGACCCACAAGTCGATCTGTGTATCATGCCGATCGCACCGCTAATTGCGGAAGCCGCCGCTGCGGGCAAGACTTTCTTCTTCATCACGCTCGACGAATCGACCCTCCCTACCGACGCCGAATTGGAAGATCTCTCGGCACTTGAAGACATTCTCATGATTGGCTATCCAAATGGGATCTGGGATAAAACCAACAACATGCCGATTCTTCGCAGGGGAATCACCGCCACTCACCCGAACATTGACTACGAAGGTCGCAAGGAATTTCTCATTGACGCCGCGTGTTTCCCGGGCTCAAGCGGCTCGCCTGTTTTCCTTTACAACGCTTCGGGGTGGACTGACCGCAAGGGAAATATGATGATGGGCGGCACCAGGGTGAAGCTCTTGGGGCTTCTCTATGCAGGCCCCCAACACACAGCGACCGGTGAAGTTCGGATCGTCAACGTCCCAACGCAGCAACGCGCGGTTGCAGTTTCCACTATTCCCAACAACCTTGGCCTTGTCATCAAGGCCGTGCGACTGCGCGAGATGGATGCACTCATGCAGGCCAAGGTCGCAAGTGGCGTCTAACTCACACGTTGCGGCTGTAAACAAAATCAGATTTGGCATTTTTCTCTATAGTTGAATCCACAATAATTATACAATAATCAATGTTATACGTTTAAAAGAGGACCTAATTCATGCTTCCGGTATTCGAGAAACCGAACATCCTGCTAAAGCTCGAAGGCTTTGCTGTTTTTCTCTTGGCTCTCGTTGTCTATTGGCAGCAGTCGTTTAGCTGGCCACTGTTTTGGTCAACCGTATTTCTTCCGGATTTGGCGCTTCTTGGGTATCTCGTTAATGCCAAGGTTGGAGCAAGGGCATATAACGTCACGCATTCAAAGTTGTTGCCTAGCGCATTAGCTGTTGTTGCTGCCACAACGGGCAACACCTTGTTTATGGCCTTGGCGCTTATTTGGTTCGTCCACATCGGCGCGGATAGATTGTTGGGTTACGGCCTGAAGTACCCAGAAGGATTCAATGTCACCCATCTTGGCATTATTGGACGGGCGGATGGAGAATCACGCGGGCGTTATTTGCCTTGTGGCAAATAAATAACGTAGAGCAGCGCACCGCTTTGCATTGGCGCACGTCGAACGACCTCTATTTACTAAACCGGCTGGCTACAGCGGGTCGGAAGCAGAGGCTCTGCTATAAAAAGCCGTAACATATTCCATGGCTTCCATGCCAAGAATCCCATGAGCCAATCGCTACTCCACCGTCACCGACTTTGCCAGATTGCGCGGCTTGTCGACATCGGTGCCTTTCTGTAAAGCGGCATGATAGGCGAGCATTTGTACCGGGATGGCATGGACGATAGGCGAGAGCATGCCGACGTGGCGTGGCGTGCGGATGACGTGAACGCCTTCGCTTTCCGCAAAATGGCTGTCCAGATCGGCGAAGACAAAAAGTTCGCCGCCACGCGCGCGGACTTCCTGCATATTGGATTTCACCTTTTCGAGCAGCGCGTCGTTGGGGGCAATGACAACCACCGGCATGTCGCTATCCACCAGCGCCAGTGGGCCGTGTTTCAGCTCACCTGCGGGATAGGCCTCGGCGTGGATATAGGAGATTTCCTTGAGCTTTAACGCGCCTTCCAGGCCGATGGGATAATGGATGCCACGCCCAAGGAAAAGCGCATGATGCTTGTGCGCAAACGCCTTGGCCCACTCGGCAACCTGAGGCTCCAGGTTCAACGCATGCTGCACACTGCCGGGCAGGTGGCGCAACGAGTCGCGATATTCCGCATCCTTCTCCGGCGTCAGCAGACCACGGGTATTGGCAAGCGTGACCGCCAGCGCAAACAATGCGGCGAGCTGCGTGGTAAAGGCCTTGGTGGACGCCACGCCGATCTCCGCACCGGCGCGCGTGTAAAACACCAGGCTGGAGGCACGCGGGATGGCACTTTCCGGCACGTTACAGATGGCCAGTGTCTTGTTCTGCCCCAAAGCCTTGGCATGCTTCAAGGCCTCCATCGTATCCAGTGTTTCACCGGACTGGGAGATGGTGATAATGAGCTGCTTCGGGTTCGGCACCGACTCGCGGTAACGATATTCGCTGGCGATTTCCACCGCCACCGGTAGCTTGGCAATGGCTTCGATCCAATACTTGGCGGTGAGTCCCGCATAGTAGCTGGTGCCCGCCGCAAGAATCAGGATGCTGTTGATGTCCTTGAAAATCGCCTCGGCTTGGGCGCCGAACAACAAGGGATTGAAACCTTCGCCTATGACGGGCTCGATGGTGTCGGTGAGCGCGCGCGGCTGCTCATGGATCTCCTTCTGCATGAAATGGCTGTAAGGCCCCAGCTCCATCGAGGCGAGCGAGACATCGCTGACATGCACCGCGCGCTCGACCCGCGCACCCGACCGGTCAACGATGGTCACATGATCGCGCCCCAATTCGGCGACATCACCTTCCTCAAGGTAAATCACGCGGCGCGTGCTTGAGAGCACGGCGGAGACATCGGATGCAATAAAGTTCTCGCCTTCGCCCAACCCTATCAGCAGCGGGCAGCCCACGCGCGCGCATGTGATGATTTCCGGCGACTTGAGGGCCATCGCGCCAATCGCAAAAGCACCGACCAGCTCAGCCACGGCATGCTGCGTGGCGGCAAACAAATCGCCGCATTGCGCATAATGGTGATGAATGAGGTGCGCGATTACCTCGGTATCGGTCTGCGACTCAAAGACATAACCCAAGGACTGGAGATGCGCGCGACGCTCGTCGTGATTTTCGATGATGCCGTTATGCACCACCGCAATCTCGCCGCGGGAGATGTGCGGATGGGCGTTGTACTCAGTGACACCGCCGTGAGTCGCCCAGCGGGTATGTCCGATACCTACCAAGCCGTGCAGGCCTTCCTCCGCCGCCTTGGCTTGCATGCCGGCAACGCGGCCCACTGCGCGGACGCGCTTGATGCCGCCGTTAAGCACCGCCACACCCGCCGAATCATAGCCGCGGTATTCCAGGCGGCTCAGGCCCTCAATCAGGATGGGAACAACGTTACGCTGCGCAACCGCGCCGATAATGCCACACATGATCTAATCTCCTATTTTTTCTTTTTTACGGGGCGTTTCCACCCAAGGCGTGTTTGTTGCGGCGCACGGCTCAGCGTCAACTCACCCGGTGGGGCATCGCGGGTGATGGTGGAGCCTGCGCCTATCGTCGCACCGTCACCCACCGTCACTGGCGCAACAAGCTGGGTACTGGAGCCGACAAACACATCATTGCCGATGATGGTGCGATGTTTGTTCGCGCCATCGTAATTACAGGTAATCGTGCCCGCGCCGATATTCACGTTGCCACCCACTGTGGCATCGCCCACATAGCTCAGATGATTGATCTTGGAGCCCTGGCCGATCTCCGACTTTTTGATCTCGACAAAATTGCCGATATGCACATCGGAGGCCAGGCGCGTCTCAGGGCGGATGCGGGCAAACGGCCCAATGCGACAGTGTGCGCCAATCACGGCGTCCTCGATCACGCACTGCGCCAGAATCTCCACATCATCCCCGATGGTGGCATTGCGCAGCATCACATTCGGCCCGATCCGCACGCCGTTGCCCAGCACCACCTTGCCTTCTATCACCACATTCACATCAATCGTCACATCACTGCCCGCGCTCAGCTCACCGCGCACATCAAAGCGCGCCGGATCACGCAAAGTGATGCCAGCAAGCATCAAGCGTTCAGCCTGGGCACGCTGGTAATGGCGCTCCACCTCCGCCAGTTGCATCCGGTTGTTGACCCCCATGACCTCGGCCACCCAGAGTGGCGCAACGGTACTGACCTTCACGCCATCGCGCACCGCCATGGCGATGATATCGGTGAGGTAATATTCACCCTGGGCGTTGTTGTTGTCGAGAACCGCCAGCCATTTCTGGAGCCTCTCGCCCGAAACTGCCAGCATCCCTGTATTGATCTCGGCAATGGCGCGCTCTTCTGCGCTGGCGTCCTTCTCCTCGACAATGCGCACCACGCTACCCTGACCATCACGCACAATCCTGCCGTAGCCACGCGGATCATCCAGCCGCACCGTCAACAGGCCCAGACTATCCTGTTGCGCGACAGCGACCACCTGCTGCAGCGTCCCGGCGCTGATCAACGGCACATCGCCATACAGCACCAGCACCGTATCGCCCGCCCCCATATGAGGCAGCGTCTGAGCTACCGCGTGGCCGGTACCGAGCTGTTCGCCCTGTTCCACCCAGACCACCTCCAGATGGGCAAGCGCTGAGCGCACCGCCTCGCCGCCATGGCCGTACACTACCTGGATACGCCGCGCATCGAGTTGCCGTGCGGCATCCACCACATGCTCCAGCATGGGCTTGCCACCCACTTCATGCAACACCTTGGGCAATTTGGAACGCATCCGCGTCCCCGCACCTGCCGCGAGAATAATGACGTTAAGACTCATAGCGATAACCGACGGAATGAAAAGGAGTTAAAAATGCCAAAATGCCGTCCTGGAGAAACTCGCAGGACGCTTGATGCCCAGACTTGCAAAATAAAAACCATGGTTTACATTTACATCTATTGGAAGCACAGTTAAAACCACATTTTAGCCGCACAAAATGACATTAATTCGGTTTCTCATGGGCTTTAAATCGCATACCATGCCGAAAATGTGAAAAGGCCGCAAACAGCGGCCTTTTCATTGTCAGTCAGACTTCAACCATCGCCCCTTCGGGCTGATGGCGAAACAGGCGTACAGATTTTACCAAAATACTCGCCTCCTTTCCCAACAAGATCACCGCTCGCATAGATAGTGCCCGTTGCACCCTCATAGACACCACTACCACCTGTGATCAACATTTGCTCAGTGGAAGAAGCCCCTGCAGCAACACCGGCATCAGCCGTATAGACTTTCCCGCCAGCAAGGGATAACGCAGTTCTTCCAGTAAAAAGCCGCCGCGACTCAACAAAACCAAACTCATTCGTAACCGCAGGAAGGCTCTCCTCCTTCAGCATTGCCGGAGTGCCACGCTGCGATTGCGAACCTTCCAAGGGATGAGTCACCGCCTCAGTTGTCAACCCCGCAACACCGGAAAACTTCTGTTTCCCCATCGTCATACTCGCTGAGAAACAGGTGCCCGGCAACCCAACGTAGGCAAAACCTGGGTAAGCTTTTTTGATATCACACCCGGCATCAGGCACCAAAATCACACTGCCACTCACCAGATTACAACGATACTCCTTCGCTTCAGACCCGGTTACGCCCAGCACTCCGGCCGCCAACAACGTGATAGATGAAATGATTTTATTTTTATTCATATTACTCCCGACCGTTATATTTAACCCAAATAATCCATTAGCCGATTTTCGTCTCAATGGGGATAACCGGCGTTTGCCCATAACCCGTCGAACCACGCCCTTCGTCGTCGCGAGACGGCGAGCAACAATTGGCTCTGTTTCGGGTTACGATGCCAGAATGCACCGGTCGCTAACACCTGTTGGTATAATGTTTCCAGCGCCGGTTGAATCTTGGCGCGCATCGCGGCCTGTCGAAATGGTTGTGGGCCAGCATGGCAAAGCCCAGCGCCGCTTCCGTGGCGTAGAAACTATTTAGGAATCGCGGTTGACCATCCTACACAGAATGACCCAATTCGGCTAATGGATTATTTGGGTTGAAATCCGGCGGCTATGTTACAGTATGAAGCATCCGTTGTGTTCCGAGGCATCCAGGCGATAGGCATTCAATGTTGAAACGCTGTAGCGATTTGTTTCTGATTTTTTGGATCGTGGTACTCCAGGTGATGGCCCCGTTGGTCCATGCGCATGTGGGCGGTGATGACGGCGCTGGTCCGGCCGCCGTGATGGGGGTGCATATCCATGTGCTGCCTGTCCATCTGAAAAAGGGTGGCGTTGATTATGGCGCCAGCGCCGGCGCGGATGATGCCTCAGCCATTGACACAGTGCCTGCCGCCGTTGGAATGCCCATCGGCATCGAAGGCGGTCTGGCTGAGGTTCCGCCTTTCAAGGCCAAGAAGAGCCCGCCCGCGGGTGCCCCTCCCTCCATCCCGGTGTTTCCGGCCCCGATGGTGTTGCAACACCTTGCGCTGAATAGTGTCCCGTCATGCCAGCCCTGCCCTCACACCTCCCCTTGCGCGCCGCGCGCTCCCCCGTTCATTAAACCTAAAAACTTCGGTTTTTAGGTTTAAGCCTGCTTTAACCTCTGGCAGGATATCCTGCTGATGGTGTGCTGCCGTTCCTTACGGTGGCGGTAATTCATTTCATTAATGCGGAGATTTTATGCGACTGATGCCCTTGCGGGGTGCGGCGCCGTCTTTCCATATCTGGGGTATGGCGCTTTGGATCTGCCTGACGGGCCATGCCCTGGCGGCGCCTCCTGCCGAAGATGCCATCCGTGTGCCGGTAGACCCGAGCCTGACATTGCATGACGTGACTCTGCAAGCCTTTGAGCGTTATCCGCGCCAGCAGGTAATCGCGCCGCGTGGGGAGCAGGTGGATGCACTGCGCCGCCAGGCGGGCAACCCGCTGGCAGGTCCCACGGCGCTGGTGCTGCGCCACCAGAGCGATCAGATCGGCAGCCGTGATGGGCTGACCGAATGGGAGGGCGGCGTTCAGATGCCGCTGTGGCTGCTCGGACAGAAACAGGCGAGAAGAGCGGCCGCCGATCAAGCGGGTATGGGGCTGAAGGCATTGGAGCACGCCCTGCGGCTGGAGGTGGCCGGGCAGGTACGCGAGCGTCTGTGGGATGTGGCCCTGATGGAAAACGATCTGGTGCTGGCGGAGCAGCAATGGCGTGCTGCACAGGCCCTGGAGCAGGATGTGCGCAAGCGCATGACGGCAGGCGAACTGGCCAGGGTCGATCTGCTGCTGGCGCAGGACGAAACACTGCGCCGCCAGGCGCAATACCTGCGTGCCCATACCGAACTCAAGCACGCACTGCACCGTTATGAAATGTTGACAGGCATTGAAGCACTGCCGGCGGTGCGTAACGAGGCCCCGTCAACGCAAATCGCCGTCACTGACGATCACCCCCTGCTTGCCGACGGTCAAAGCCGCGTGGCGCAGGCCGCCGCCGAGACTCAACTGGCCAGGCAGGAGCGGCGCGGCAATCCCGTGCTTACTCTGGGTGCCCGCCATGAGAAGTCAACGCGCCGCAGCGAGATTAACGATAGCGTCGGCATCGCCCTGACCCTGCCCCTGCACAGCACGGCACATGCTGGTCCCCGGCTGGCCGCGTCGGTGGTGGCCCAGGCCGAGGCGCAGAGTACGCGCGATGCGCTCAAACGCGAACTGGATCTGGCTTTGGATGAAGCGGAGCACAGACTGGCGCTGGCGCGCGCCGAGTTTGATCTGGCCGTTGAGCAAAATCGCCTAGCGCAGGAAAACCTGCGCCTGATGAAAAAGGCCTTCGCCATCGGAGAGATTGATCTGGTGACCCTGCTGCGTGTACAGACCCTGGCGTTTGCCGCAGAACGCGCCGAACAGCAGCTTGGACTGCAATTACAAAGAAATATCGCGCGCTATAACCAAGCCGCTGGAGAAATACCATGAGAAAAATAACTGCCCGTCATCTGGCCTGCCTGCTCGCCATTACCGTGGTCTTTCCTGCGGCGCGAGCCGCTGACGACATCCGTTTCACGCCCGTCCAACTCAAGACGCTGGGCATCGTGGTTGCGCAGATGGAACCGGCACCGATGGTGTTGAGCAGCCGTTTCCCGGCGCGTGTGGTGATTCCGCCAGCACAGGAGCGCGTGGTCAGCGCTTCCCAAAGCGGACTGGTGGAGGCGCTGCTGGCCGCTGTGGGTGACAAGGTAAGCAAGGGGCAAGCGCTTGCCACCCTCCGCAGCACGGAGCTTGTCACTGAACAAGGCAGCTATCTCCAGGCGCTGACCCAAGTGCGGCTGGCGCAATCCGAGCTGGCGCGCGACGAGCAGTTGTTCAAGGACGGCATCATCGCCGAGCGCCGCTATCTGACCACCAGGAGCCGCCACGAGGAATTGGCGTCGGCACTCAATGAGCATCGTCAAACCTTGCGTCTGGCAGGGATGGATGAAGCCGCGTTGCGCAGGCTGGAGCAGACACGCGCATTGAGCGGTACGCTCACAATAACAGCGCCCATCGCCGGGATCGTGCTGGAGCAAAAAGTGGTAGCAGGTCAGCGTGTAGACCGCCTCGAACCGCTCTACCGCATGGCACGGCTGGATGCGCTGTGGCTGGAACTGCGCGTACCGCAGGAGCGGGTAAACGGACTGAACGTTGGACAGAGGGTAGAGGTACCCGCCGCAGCGGCATCGGGCCGCCTGATCATGATCGGGCGTGACGTGGATCCCGAAAACCAGACCGTGCTGCTGCGCGCCGAGATCACGCGCGGCACTGATAGACTGCGGCCGGGTCAGTTCATCGAGGCGCAGTTGTCAGCCCCCGCCGCTGGGCCGCGTTATAGTGTGCCTGTCGCAGCCGTGGCGCGCGGCGCGAAGCAGAGTGTGATTTTCGTGCAGACCGCACAGGGCTTCCGCGCCCAGCCCGTACAGATCGTCAGCGAACAGAATGGCCATAGCGTGATTGCGGGCGAGCTGCGTGGCGATGAGCGCGTCGCGGTGCGCGGCGTGGCGGCGGTGAAAGGCGCGTGGACGGGATTAGGCGGCGGAGGGCACGAGTGATGCTGTCACGCCTGATCCAATTCGCGCTCACCCAGCGTCTGCTGATGATGCTGGTGGTCGCTCTACTGGCGGGAGGCGGGACGCTGGCCTTCAAAAACCTGCCCATCGACGCCTTCCCGGATGTGTCGTCCACTCAGGTCAAGATTATCATCAAAGCCCCCGGCATGACGCCCGAGGAAGTGGAGGCGCGTATCACCGCGCCCATCGAGGTGGAGATGCTGGGCATCCCCAACCAGACCATGCTGCGCTCGGTGACCAAATACGCGCTCACCGATGTCACCGTGGACTTCGTTGACGGCACGGACATTTATTGGGCGCGCCAGCAGGTCACCGAGCGTCTCAACGCCGTGCGTGGCGATCTGCCGCCCGGTATCGGCGGCGGCATAGCGCCGTTGACCACGCCGCTGGGTGAAATGTTCATGTTCACCATCGAGGGCGGTGGCCTGACACTGATGGAGCGGCGCAGCCTGCTCGACTGGGTGATACGTCCGGCGCTGCGTACCGTGCCGGGCGTGGCTGATGTGAACGTGCTGGGTGGGCTGGCGCGCGCCTTCGAGGTGGCGCCGGACAATGTGCGCATGACCGCGCGCGGCGTCACCCTGCAAATGCTGCAACAGGCACTGGAGATGAATAACCGCAATGACGGCGCGGGGCGCGTGAATGATGGCGAGGAGGCGCTGCTGGTGCGTGCCGAGGGCCGCATCAGAAACCTCGACGACGCGCGCGCCATCGTGGTCAAAAACGACCATGGTGTGCCGGTGCGCGTTGCGGATATCGCCGAGGTGCGCATCGGCGCGCTGACGCGCTATGGCGCGGTGACGCGCAACGGCCAGGGCGAGGCGGTGCAGGGACTGGTGCTGGGGCTGCGCGGCGCCAACGCCCGGCAGGTGGTGGCAGGTGTGCGTGCCAAGCTCGACGAGATCAAGCCCAGCCTGCCGCCAGGCGTCAGCCTCCAGGTCTTTTATGATCGCGGCCACCTGGTGGAACGCGCCGTCACTACCGTGGCGGAAGCGCTGCTTGAGGCCATCGCGCTGGTGCTGGTTCTGCTGGTGCTGTTCCTCGGCAACCTGCGCGCCGCCGTGACGGTGGCGCTTGTGCTGCCCCTGGCCGCGCTGGTCACGTTTATTTTGATGAGCCTGTTTGGCATGTCCGCCAACCTGATGAGCCTGGGCGGTCTGGCGATTGCCATCGGCATGCTGGTTGATGCCGCGGTGGTGGTCGTGGAAAACAGCGTCGCACATCTTGCCCACGAACAGGCCGCGCGCCTGCCGCGCCTGCACGTGATCTACCGCTCGGTGCGCGAGGTCGCGGTGCCGGTTACCGCCGGCATCCTGATCATCATCACCGTGTTTCTGCCGTTGCTCACCTTGCAAGGGCTGGAGGGCAAACTGTTCAGCCCGGTGGCGCTCACCATTGTGTTTGCCCTGAGCGCTTCGCTGCTGCTGTCCTTGACGGTGATCCCGGTGATCGCCTCATTCCTGCTCAAGATTACAGGGCACGGTGACCCCTGGCTGGTGCGTATCCTCACCCGTCTGTACACACCGCTGCTCAACTGGTCGCTGAGGCATACGCGCACCGTCGTCGCCATAGCGCTTGTCGCATTGGCACTTACGGCCGCGGCCTATACGCAGATCGGCAAAACCTTCATGCCCACCATGGATGAAGGGGACATCATCATTGGCGTGGAAAAGCTGCCGTCGATCACGCTTGAGCAATCCGCGGCCCTCGATCTCAAGATCCAGCAGGAGATCATGAAGCGTGTGCCGGAGGTGACCAGCATCGTCGCACGGGTAGGCTCAGATGAAATTGGTCTCGACCCGATGGGCCTCAATCAGACGGATACCTTTCTCGTGCTCAAGCCGCGCGAGCAGTGGCGCATGAAAAGCAAGGAGACGCTGATCGAGGAGCTGCGTAAAGTGATGGACGGCATTCCCGGCCTGGTCTACAACTTCACGCAGCCTATCGAGATGCGCGTCTCGGAGATGATCATCGGCGTGCGCGGCGACCTGGCCATTAAGCTGTTCGGCACCGACATCGATACCCTCAACAAAAAGGCCGAGGAAATCGCCACTGCGGTACGTTCCATCAAAGGCAGCCAGGATGTCTACACTACCCGCAATGCAGGCATGCAGTTTCTCAAAATCGACATAGACCGTCTGGCGGCGGGTCGCCTCGGCCTTTCCGTTGATGAACTGGAAAACACCTTGCGCGCCCAGCTTGAAGGCAACCGGGTAGGCACTATCCACGAAGGTATGCGCCGCACCCCACTGATTCTGCGCACGGGCATGGGTTCGCCCGCCACGTTCGCCAACCTGCTCATCACCCTGCCCGATGGCCACAATGTACCACTTGCCAGCGTGGCAAAACTCACGCGCGTGGAAGGGCCAGTTAAGGTGGACCGCCAGCGCGCCGCACGCATGGTCGTAGTGATCGCCAACGTGCAGGGTCGTGACCTGGTAGGTTTCGTCGAGGAGGCGCGGCGCGTGGTCGCGCAACGGGTACCATTGCCCAACGGTTACCATCTGGAATGGGGCGGTCAATTCGAAAATCAGCAACGCGCCGCCGCGCGCCTTTCCATTGTTGTGCCGGTTGCAATAGGCCTGATTTTCCTGCTGCTGTTTTCCACGTTTGGTTCGGTGCGCCAGTCGATACTGGTGCTGTCCAACATCCCGTTCGCCATGATCGGCGGCGTGTTCGCCCTGTGGCTGTCGGGCGAATACCTCTCGGTGCCCGCCTCGGTGGGCTTTATCGCCCTGCTCGGCATCGCCGTGCTCAACGGCGTGGTGCTGGTGAGCCACTTCAACCAGTTGCGCGCCCGGGGCATGGCGCTCGCGCAGGTGGTGGTGGAAGGCGCCAAGCGGCGCCTGCGGCCAGTAATGATGACCGCCTCGACCACCGCCTTCGGGCTCGCGCCGCTGCTATTCGCCACCGGCCCCGGCTCGGAAATCCAGCGCCCGCTGGCGATTGTAGTGATTGGCGGGCTGATCACATCCACCCTGCTAACGCTGGTGCTGCTGCCGATCTTGTACCGCCGTTTCGGAGAGTCACGCTGAACCTGATTGATTGAGGACAACAACATGAATGAATGCCTGCTTGAGATTATCGCCACCCCGGCCATCGAGGACGCACTGGTGGACTGGCTGCTTACCTGTGAGGGTGTGGGCGGTTTCACGAGCCTGGAGGTCAACGGTCACGGCACTGGGCATCAACCCCTCAGCATAGCCGAACAGGTGGCGGGCCACAGCCGCAGGCTGATGTTCCGATGCCACCTCCCCATGGAGGAGGCGCGAGAAGTCATCGAAGGACTTAAGCATGGCTTTGCCGGTAGCGGCCTGCACTACTGGATGGTGCCGGTGCTGGAGGCAGGACGGTTGGAGTGAAGCACAGAACATGACGGCAAAACTACGTCGTCATGCTGATTCCCATTCACAGGTGTGTATATGCCCCCTCTCCCGCAAGGCGGGAGAGGGCTGGGGAGAGGGTGGATAAGAGCCTGTCTGTGAATAAATCATCCCTGCGTTGCCGCCCCAAAACATGCCAGGCAAGGCGCGAGGAGAGAAGTTTGGTGATTCCAAATGAACGACGAGCAACGCCGCCTGGCATGTTTTGGAGCGCAACCCGGAGGGACGGGGCCGGTTTTGCGCAGTGCGGCAAGCACACTACGCTCAGCCTTCCTTGCCCTGCGCAAAACCGGCCTCCGTCGCAGGGATGATTTATTCACAGACAGGCTCTTAAGCCTCCAGCGCCTGCTTGAGCTTTTTCATTGCGCTCTTTTCCAGTTGGCGGATGCGCTCAGCCGAGACCTGGTATTTGTCGGCCAGGTCATGCAGCGTGGCTTTGTCATCGGCCAGCCAGCGGCGCTGAAGGATATCCTGGCTGCGTTTATCCAGTGCGGTGAGGGCGTTGTGCAAACGCTCCGTTCCGCGAGACTCCCAATCGCTGTTCTCTAGCATCAGCGAAGGGTCAGCCTGCGCGTCCGCCAGATAGGCCGCAGGGGCTATGTTGGGGGATTCGGCATCTTCATCCTCGGTATAGGGATCGAAGGAGGCATCGTAGCCGTTCATGCGCATTTCCATTTCGCGCACTACTTCCGGGCTTACGTTCAAATCCTTGGCGAGCGCATCGACCTCCTCGCGGCTGAACCAGCCGAGGTGCTTCTTGGAGCTGCGCAGATTGAAGAACAGCTTGCGCTGCGCCTTGGTGGTCGCCACCCGCACGATGCGCCAGTTGCGCAGGATGAATTCGTGCATTTCGGCGCGCACCCAGTGTACGGCGAACGACACCAGGCGCACATTCATGGTGGGGTCAAAATGTTTGACCGCCTTCATCAGGCCGATGTTGCCTTCCTGGATGAGGTCCGCCTGCGCCAGGCCATAGCCACTGTAACCGCGCGCGACGTGCACCACAAAGCGCAGGTGCGACATCACCAGATGCCGGGCGGCATCCAGATCATTCTCATTGCGCAGGCGCAGCGCGAGTTCGCGCTCGGCTTCCGCAGTCAATACAGGTATACGCGCCACCGCTTGGGTGTAAGCCTCGATGCTGCCTACTGGCGGCAACACTAAATCCAGCTGCATGGTTTTGCTCATTGCTGTACCCCCCTCTCCATTTTAGAATTATGGTATGTATATAGCAGTTTTTCCGGTCCCATGATTTGATCTATCTCAAGAAATCCCTAAATAGGTGCCAATATTAGCACTCCTACCATTAGAGTGCTAACGCGGAAAAAGTTCCATGCACTCCGTCAATCGGGTTCAACCGCCCGCAAATGCTTGCCCACCGCCAGCCACGACCCAAGCAGGCCGAGCAGCGTGCCAGAGCATAGCAGCAACAGAATGGTCCAGGCATCCAGCATACCCAGGGCGAAGGCGCTGTCATACAGGGCCGACACTTTCCTCACCGGCTCATCCAGCAGCAACAGCGCGAGACTGACCAGCCCCCAGGCGATGATACCGCCCAGCAGCCCGTACCAGACTCCGGCATATAAAAAGGGGCGGCGGACGAAGCCATCAGTGGCGCCGATCAGTTTGGTGATCGCGATTTCGTCACGGTTGCTCTGGACGCCCAGGCGGATGGTGTTCCCCACAATCAGCAGCACCGCCAGCCCCAGCAACACGGCGAGGATCTCCACGCCGCGTTTGGCGATTTCAAGCACTGCGTGCAGGCGTTGTACCCACTGGATATCCAATTGGACAAAATCGGCTTCCGGCAGTTTTCGTAGCGACGCCTGCAAATGTTCGACGGCCGCTGGGTCAGCATATCCCACTGCCGGCTGAATTATCAATACAGAAGGTAGGGGATTTTCATCCAAGGCACGCAAGGCGTCGTCGAAACCGGAAAGTTTTCTGAATTCCTCCAACGCCTGGGCCGCCGGAACGGTCGTAATCTTGGCGATATCCGGCCGGTCATGCAAACGCTTTGCCAGACCAGCCAAAGCCTGGCTGTCCACGTCCTTTTTGAGAAACACCGAGATTTGCGCCACATCATCCCAGCCCGCACTGAGCTGCTGGGCATTTTTCAGCACGGCATACAGCCCGGCGGGCAAGGCCAGGGTGATGCCAATCACCACCATGGTCATGACACTGGACAGCGGCGCGCGGCTCATCTGGCCCAGACTGTAAAAGAAGGCGTAAAGGTGGTTGAGAAAGTAGTTTTTTATGCGCATCAATGTGTTATGTGGCTTACTCGGAAGTTTAGGGGATAGGGTGCGCTATGTGCATCTGTTACCGTTTTGCGGTGGTGCGTGGGACGCACCCTACACCAGCCCGCCATTTTCCAGGTGCAGTATGCGTGACCGGAAGCGGCTGATGAGGTCGATGTTATGGCTGACGATCAGCACCGTGACGCCGACCTGGTTGAATTGCCCGAACAATCCCATCACCTCCGCCGCCAGATCGGGGTCAAGGTTTCCAGTGGGTTCGTCGGCCAGCAACAGCGCCGGTTTGTTGACGACAGCGCGGGCGATGCCGACGCGCTGCTGCTCGCCGCTGGAGAGCGTCACCGGATACTGTTTTTCCTTGCCCAGCAGCCCCACCTTGTCGAGCGCAGCACGCACGCGGCGGGCAATTTCCTGATGGTTGTGCAGGCCGGCGATCACCAGCGGCAGGGCTACGTTGTCGAATACGGTGCGCTCATTGATGAGTTTGTGATCCTGGAAGATCATGCCGATCTGGCGCCGCACCGCAGGGACATGGCGGCGGCCCAGCTTGCCGAGATTCTTGCCATTGACCATCACCTGCCCAGCAGTGGGCCGCTCGATACAGGTGATCAGCTTGAGCAGGGTGCTTTTACCGGCGCCGGAGTGGCCGGTGAGAAAGGCCATTTCTCCAGATTTCAGCTCGAAACTGACATTGCTCAGGGCCTGATGGCCGCCGGGATAGCGTTTGGTGACGTTGGTAAACTGGATCATGTTTTCAAAAGTGGTGAGTAAAAAGAAGAATATAGAACAGGGGGTGCTCATGCAAATTCCTGCTTATTTACTTGCCTCTTGCTGTTCCCCTCCCAGCAATGCATCAACAAACTCCGCGGCATCGAATTCGCGCAGATCGTCGATGCCTTCGCCGACGCCGATAAAGCGGATGGGCAGACCCGTTTTTTGCGCGATGGCGAAGATGGTGCCGCCCTTGGCGGTACCGTCCAGCTTGGTGAGGGTGATGCCGGTCAGGCCCACTGCCTGGCCGAACTGCTGGGCCTGATTGAGCGCGTTCTGACCAATGCCGGCGTCAACCACCAGCATCACCTCATGTGGGGCGCCGGGGTCGAGTTTGGCGATGACGCGCTTGATCTTTTTCAGTTCTTCCATGAGGTTGGTCTGGGTGTGCAGCCGGCCCGCCGTGTCGGCGATCAGCACGTCCACGCCGCGCGCCGTGGCGGCCTGGAGGGCGTCATAGGCCACCGAGGCCGGATCGGCCCCCTGTTTCTGGGCGATCACCGGGATACCATTGCGCTCGCCCCATACCTGCAACTGTTCCACCGCCGCGGCGCGGAAGGTGTCGCCCGCGGCGAGCATTACGGAGTGTCCCTGGTTCTGAAAGCGCTTGGCGAGCTTGCCGATGGTGGTGGTCTTGCCCGCACCGTTAATCCCCACCATGAGCAGCACAAATGGCGTTTTGCGGCCTGCGGGAATCACCAGGGGCTTGTCGCACGGTTGCAGAATTGCCAGCATATCCTCGCGCAGTGCTGCAAACAGGGCGTCGGCATCGGCGAGCTGTTTGCGCGCCACCCGTGCCGTCAGATCACCAATGATCTTGCGCGTGGCATCCACGCCGGCATCGGCGCTCAATAACCGGGTTTCGAGGTCTTCCAGCACCTCCGCGTCGATCTGTTTTTTGCCCAGCACCAGACTGGCCAAACCCTCGGTCAGGCCCTGGCGGGTGCGCGTCAGGCGGTTTTTCAGGCGATTGAAGAGTCCAGCGGGCTGCTCGACAGGCGCTTCAGCGTCCGGGGCTGCGATTGAATCGGGCGGAATTTTATCGTCGCCCTTTTTTTTCAGGAAACCAAACATGCTATTCTCGGTCAATAAGCTCAGTGTCTGAGATCAGGCGTGATGATGCAGGGCATTCTAACATCATTCATGCCCCGATTTCAGTCTGGCTTCAAGACAACAACAAGGACTACATCTATATGCCGATACGCTTTCTGCTATTCACAGCTTTTTTCAGCCTGTCTTTCATGTCATCCGCGCAGGCGCAGAACGCTTTGCGCGAAACCACGCTGGACAATGGTTTGCGCGTGATTGTCAAAGAGGATCATCGCGCCCCGGTGATGGTGTCGCAAGTCTGGTACAAGGTAGGCAGCAGCTACGAGCACGATGGCATCACCGGCGTCTCCCATGTGCTGGAGCACATGATGTTCAAGGGTACTCCCAAACGCCCTGCCGGGGAATTTTCGCGCATCATCGCCGCCAACGGCGGGCGTGAGAACGCCTTTACCGGCCAGGACTACACCGCCTATTTCCAGCAAATGGAGAAAAGCCGCCTCAAAGTGAGTTTCGAGCTGGAGGCGGATCGCATGCGCAATCTGCTGTTGCAACCAGAGGAATTCGCCAAAGAGATCAAGGTGGTGATGGAGGAGCGCCGTTTGCGCACCGACGATGAGCCACAGGCCCTGACCCAGGAGCAGTTCACCGCCGCCGCCTTCGTCAACAGCCCCTATCGTCACCCCATTATTGGCTGGATGGATGACCTGGAAAACCTCCGTGCCGAGGACCTGCGTGAGTGGTACCAGAAATGGTATGCCCCGAATAACGCCACGGTCGTGGTGGTGGGCGATGTGAATGCCGATGACGTGTTCAAGCTGGCCAAGCAGTATTTCGGACCACTCAAACCCAGCAAGATAACCCCCGCCAAGCCGCGCCAGGAAATAGAACAAAAGGGGGTGCGCCGCGTCACCGTCAAGGCCCCAGCGGAGCTGCCTTATCTTCTGATGGGCTACAAGGTACCGGTCATCAAGACCGCCAAGGAAAGCTGGGAGCCCTACGCGCTGGAGATGCTGGCCGGCGTGCTGGATGGTGGCGACAGTGCGCGTTTTGCCAAAGAGTTGGTGCGCGGATCACAGATCGCCGCCGAAGCGGGCGCAGGCTATAACATGTATAACCGCGGCGCGGATGTCTTCAACTTCGCCGGCACGCCCTCCCAGGATCGCAGCGTGGCGGACCTGGAACAGGCGATCCGTGATCAGATCAAGCGCCTCCAGGACGAGCCGGTGAGCGCGCAGGAGCTTGCCCGCATCAAGGCTCAGGTTATCGCCAGCAAGGTCTACGAACTGGATTCGCCGTTTTACCAGGCCATGCAGATCGGCACGCTGGTCACAGTGGGGCTGGATCCCAAGCTGCTCGATGAGTATGTCGACAAGCTCAGCGCCATCACCCCTGAACAGATCCAGCAGGTGGCGCGCAAATATCTTGTGGACGACGGCCTTACCGTGGCGGTGCTCGATCCGCAGCCGATGAGCGACAAGCCAGCGCACGGTGCGATGCCCGCCGGAGGAGGCCGCCATGGCCGTTAATCTCAATATGACCAATTCCACGACCTCCCAGCCCAGGAAGCCACACCCCATGCTTAACAACGCAAGAAAAATCGCTGTGTTTGCGGTTGTCGCAGTATTCAGCCTGTTGCCCGCAACCTTTGCCAGCGCCGCCCCCGCGATCCAGCAATGGCAGACCGCCAACGGCGCGCGCATCTATTTCGTGCCCGCGCCAGAGCTGCCGATAGTCGATGTGCGCGTCATGTTCGACGCGGGTGGTGCGCGCGATGGCGGCAAGGGCGGCCTGGCGAAACTTACCAACGGCCTGCTTAACGATGGTGCTGGCGACCTGAACGCTGACCAGATTGCGGAGCGCTTCGGCGATCTGGGCGCGCGATTCGCCACCGCCGCCGAGCTGGACACGGCCACGGTCAGTCTGCGTAGCCTGAGCAAACCGGAGGTGCTGCAACCGGCCCTCGACACCCTGGCGCTGATTCTGCGTCAGCCCACCTTTCCGCAGGACGCATTCGAGCGTGTGCGCAAGCGCATGTTGATCGGCCTGCGCCAGCAGCAGCAATCGCCGGAGGCCATTGCCGACAAGGCATTCGACAAGGCCATGTATGGCGACCACCCCTATGGCGCGCCACCGCTAGGCACCGAGGAATCACTCAATGCGCTCACCCGCGATGACGCCGTCAGCCACCACAGCCGCTACTATGTGGCGCGCAATGCCGTGGTGGCCATCGTCGGTGCGCTGGACCGTGCCCAGGCGCAAGCACTGGCCGACACCCTGGTAGGCAAGCTTCCGGAAGGCGAGCCTGCGCCCGCTTTGCCCAAGGTGAACGATTTGGCGGCATCCCAAACCGTCACCATCGAATACCCTTCAGCGCAAACCCATATCCTCTCCGGCCAGCCAGGCATGAGCCGCAACGACCCCGACTATTTCGCGCTGTACGTGGGCAACCACACCCTGGGCGGCAGCGGGCTGGTGTCGCGCCTGAGCGAGGAAATCCGCGAAAAGCGCGGCTTGTCATATAGCGTTTACAGCTACTTCATGCCGATGCGCGACCGGGGGCCGTTCACCATGGGCCTGCAAACCCGATCCAATCAGGCCGATGAGGCGCTCAAGGTAATGCGCGACACGCTGCGTACCTTTGTTGAAAAAGGCCCCACCGCCAAGGAGCTCGAAGCCTCAAAGAAAAACATCACCGGCGGCTTTCCGCTGCGCATCGACACCAACAAAAAGATCGTCGACTACATCGGCATGATCGGCTTTTACAACATACCGCTGAACTACCTGGACACCTTTATCGCCAAGGTGGATGCCGTCACCCTGCCGCAAATCCAGGATGCCTTCAAGCGGCGCATACAGCCTGACAGGATGATCACAGTAGTCGTCGGCCGCCCGGCTGCGCAGAAGTAACAGGAAGCAAGTCTGTTTTACACCCCCTCTCCCGCAAGGCGGGAGAGGGTTGGGGTGAGGGTGGTTGGTGCGTGGATATCAAACCCCACCCGCCCGCACTTCTTTCCCGCAAGCTCACAGGCGAATCGTAAGGCGTGTTCCCAGGTATAACCGTTCAAACGGGCATGAATGATGCCCGCATTGAAGGTGTCGCCCGCACCCAGGGTGTCAACCACCGTAGCGGGTGGAAAGGCAAGGCTGTGGTGCGCCGTTCCATCCTGCGTCAGGCCATATGCTCCCTTATCACCCCAGGCGCACACCAGGTCGGCATGGGGTGCCAGGAGGCGTGCGTGGCGCAAAAAAGCGCCAGCATCTTCGATGCCGCATGACCGGGCATAGTTGCGCGAGAACAACAGCACATCGGCGAGGGGAAACAGGTTCTCGATAGCGTCGCGTTGTTTTTCGATCTCGACCGAACACGGAGTGTGCGGCGCTTCGGCGCGGGCCCGTTCCAGCATGCGCCGTGTCTCGTCAACCGCGCGGCCTTCGAAGTGCAACCAGCCAAAGCCGGACAGATCGATGCGGCTGAAGTCAGCAAAGCTGTATTCGGGGAGGTCACGGTAATGAATAATGGTGCGCGAACCGTTGCGCCGGTTCAGCACAATGTACGAGGCAGGCACCTTGCCCTGCGCCTCCTGGCGGCAAGCGCTCGTATCGATGCGGTGGCGGGCAAGATCATCAAGGATGCGCCTGGCATCGGGTTCATCCGCCAGCACGCCGCCCCAGGCACATGCGTGCCCCAACTGGCTCAACACTGCCAGGGTATTGGTGGCGTTGCCGCCACGGCATATACGTTGAGCTAAGGCCCGCACCTCACTATCTTCCGCGGGAAAGCCATCCACGGTATTGATGATGTCCAGGGTGGCGATGCCGACACCGAGTATCCGCGCCATGGGGACGGGCTTACTGGCGAGGGTCGGATCGCAGCACGGCGAGCGGCATGTACCAGATGCTTAACAGCTCAAGCACACCCCACTCCACCATTACGATGGGGTACCACCACACGGTGAGGTCGAACTTGAAGGTGGCATACATCCACAAAACATTCCAGACATAGATGGCGTGCAGCAGTCCCAGCAGAATAGGCACGGGTGTCAATTTCGCGCCGCAATTGCTGCAAAAGATGGGTACCCACAACCCCGCGCGGAACTTGTCTTTGAGGGTTATGCTGTTTGCCTCGCAACGCGGGCAGGGGAAGTTGTGCATGGTCGTCTCAATCCGCGGCAGGAGATAAGGTTTTTATCATGAAATCAGCGACCTCGTCCATTTAATCCGGAGCTTTCAGTGCAGCACGCGCGGTGCGGCGAGCATGAATGGAGAGATTTCCGCGTCGAAATGCCCGCCGTCATCGGCGACCATCTGATAGCTACCCTCCATCGTGCCGACCGGGGTTTCGATAATCGCGCCGCTGGTGTACTGGAATTCATCGCCCGGTTTAAGATGCGGCTGCTCGCCGACCACCCCTTCGCCGCGCACCTCCTGCACCTTGCCATTGGCATCGGTGATAACCCAGTGACGGGTCATGAGCTTGGCCGCCACCTCCCCGGTATTGCGGATGGTGATGCGGTAGGCAAACACATACTGGTCCCGCTCCGGGATAGACTGATCCTCGATGTAAAACGATTCCGCCTGCACCTGCACGTTGTAGTCACTGTTCATAAACATATCTCATCCAAGGGCGGCGCGCCTGATAAAATAAAATGCAGCACTCAACATTCTGGGATAACCACCATGCGCGCCGATGTCACCATCTACCATAATCCGCATTGTAGCAAATCACGGCAAACGCTCCAGCTTTTGCGGGACAAAGGCATTGAGCCGTTCGTCATCGAATACCTGAAAAACCCACCCAGCAAGGCTGGGCTGAAAAAGATTCTCTCCTTCCTTGGCATGGCACCGCGCGAATTGATGCGAAGGCAGGAGGCGGCATACAAGGAAGCGGGGCTGGATGATCCAGGGCTGACACGTGATGATCTGATCACCGCCATGATTGCGCATCCCATACTGATTGAGCGGCCCATCGTGGTGTTTAATGGCAAGGCAGCGGCGGGACGTCCGCCGGAAGCCGTGTTGGAAATTCTTTAACCTTGATTCAGGGGAGCCAGCAATCCGTACGGCCCCGATTTTCCGGCGGCGGTAAGGGCATAAACTGAAAAAGCCCATCTCTGGGCTTTTTCAGTAATACTTGGTAGCGATAAAAAGCGGTTTTTACGCAATCATGGCGTCGGTCGATGCTCAACGCAGGCTGACAGCATCATTCACAACCTTTGGTGTTACAAAAATCAGTAGCTCGACCTTGTCGTCCACGTTGCCGGTATTTCTGAACAACCTGCCAATGCCGGGCAACTCGCTGAGGAAGGGAATGCCGGTGACTTTCTTGCTGCGCACCGTCTCGTAAACCCCGCCCAGCACCACGGTTTCGCCATTGGCAATCAGCACCTGGGTGCTGACTTCCTTTTTGTCGATGCTGGGCACGCCATTGAGTATTTGCCCCACCGTGTCTTTGGTGACCAGAAGATCCATAATGATGTGCTCATCCGGGGTGATTTGCGGTTTCACCTTGAGGCTAAGCAGCGCGTCCTTGAATTCCACGGTTGCTGTGCCACCTATGCCGCCCGGGCGGATGTAGGCGATTTGGGTGCCCTGCTTGATGGTTGCCTCTTTGCGGTCAGCGGTAATGACGCGCGGGCTGGAGACGACCTCGCCGCGTCCCTCGGCTTGCATGGCGGATAATTCCAGATCAAGCAGGTAATCGGACCCCAGGATGGCGAGCGCCAGTCTGCCTGCCGAGGGATTAACTACCGGGAAATTTACATTTAACCTGTTTGGCAGAGATGGCAGGCCCACAGGAAAAGGCTGGCCGCTCGACTGCAGATTTCCCAGGGCGCGCGACACAACGGTGTCTGTGCCGACAGCGCTTCCCGACGTGGTAATGATACCGTCATTGCCGTTGGCCTTCACTGCACTGGCCCCGAAACGCACACCCAGATCCTTGCTAAAAGTGTCATTGGCGATGACAACCCGTGCCTCGATCAGCACCTGGCGTATCGGCACATCCAGCTTGATAAGAAGCCTGCGGATTTCCACCAGCTTGTCGGCGACATCCTGTACCAGCAGGGTATTGGTGCGTTCGTCGATGGTAACACTGCCACGATCCTTGGTGAGAAGTGAGTTTTCTTTCGATTTCAAAAGATTGGCAAGGTCTGCCGCCTTGGCGTAATTGACCTGTATCAGCTCGGAGCGCAGGGGTTCCAGTTCCTCAATCTGTTTCTTGGATTCCAGCTCCTGTTTTTCACGCGTCGCAACTTCCTCGTTGGGCGCCACGAGAATCACATTGCCCGTTTGGCGCATTGCCAAGCCTTTACTTTTGAGTACGATATCCAATGCCTGGTCCCACGGTACGTTTTGCAGCCGCAATGTCAGATTGCCGGTTACAGTATCACTGGTGACCATATTCAGCTTCGTAAAGTCGGCGATAATTTGCAGTACTGCGCGCACCTCAATATTCTGGAAGTTGAGCGAGAGTCTTTCACCTTTGTAGGTGGGTTGTTGCTTTTCCCTGAGATTTTGATCTTCCTTGGAGATGGCTTTTACCTCTAGGGTGAATCGAGTGTCAGCCTGATATGCAATGTGATCATAATTTCCTGCTGCGGAGATAACCATGCGCACGTTTTTGCCTTGCGCCGAGGTTTCGATATTTTGCACAGGCGTGGCGAAATCTGTCACATCAAGGCGTTGTTCAAGGTTTCTTGGTAACTGTGTATTTGAAAAATCGACGATGATTTTTCCACCCTCCCTGCGCACGTCCACTACCGTGGCGGGGTCAGACAGGCTCGCTATTACGCGGCCTTCGCCTTTGGGGCCGCGCTGGAAATCAATCTTGCTTATGTCATGAGCCGGCGCTGAAGAGGCCGTTCCAGTGGCGCCCTGTTTGGAGTTTGCCGTTACCGGACTCGCGCTGTCTTCTTTCAACGTAACGTAGAAGTTGCTGCCTTCGGTACGAGTTTCATAATGCACCATCTTGACGAGGTTAAGTACCGCACGGGTACGTCCGTTGGCTTCAACGGTGTTGATGCTTTTGACCATGCCCAGTCCGATGGGCTGATTCTTTGGGTTAACCTTGTTGGCGGTGTCAGGAAAATCAAACGCGATACGCGCCGGATTGTCCGTGCTAAAACTGAGCGGTTGCGCGACGGGAGAGGAAAGCGCGAACTTGATCTGCACCTGACTTCCTGACAGCGATGAAAAGCTCACTGCATCCATCGAGGTGGACGGTGCCGGACGCGGGCCGGCCGCGGTGGCGGCGCCATGGATCAAAAAAAGACCCATGAAGATACTTATCCCGGCAGCGAGGATAGGCACCCTGGTGCGTCCCGGTACGCCACTGGCTGTTTTAAGGATATTAACCATTTTTGATTCCTGAATCATTTTTGTTACTCCCTGTGGGGGGTTATTCGGCCATTACCAGAGATGTTGGATTCTCCTGCCAACCCCCCATCCCGTCAGGCACTACTTCAATAAGCTCGGTTTTTGTATCGGTAATCTGAGTGATTTTTCCATTACTCTGGCCAATATAGTTGCCGCGCTTTGCCCAATAAACATTCCCGTCGGAAGCCTTGATGATCGCCCATCTTTCGCCGCCACGTTCCAGTGTCCCAGTCATTTTCAGCGCGTCTAGAGGAAAGCCTTCGAGTGGCTCTTTGCGGCGCGCGCTATCAAGCTGGATGACGGGAGCGCTGGAGGCTCCCTGGATAATTTTTGCCGATGCTGGGCCAAAGGGATCGCGTCGGTCGTTAGCCTGGTACGCATAAGGGACGAATGGCTCGATTTTGGGCAGCGCCTCTATGGGGCCTTTGTGCTTGGCCTTGACCTGCGCAACATATTGGCGCAAATCCTCAACATGATCGGTGCTGCATGCCGCCAGTAAAAAGACGATCACCGTTAATGCAGCCGTGCGGTTGCGCAGCCTTGCGTAGCTCACTTCGATTCCTCCTCGAGGTAGCGATAGGTCTTTGCGGTCGCCTCCATAACCAATGAGCCCTTCAGATCTTTTTTGTCCTTGCCATCTTTGTTGCCTGACACGGAAGTTATGGATATGTCGTGCAGCGTGACGATGCGAGGCAGGGCGGCGACCCCGCTCACAAAGTCGCCAAATTCATTGTAGTTTCCCGCCACCCTGATTTTTATCGGCAATTCCGCATAGAACTCAATAGGGGATTCCTGCTCCGGTTTGAAAAGATCAAACTGCAGGCCGCTACTGATTCCTTTCTGCGAGACATCGTCTATCAGTCCTTCCACCTCAGTTTTTCCGGGCAACTGGCGCAGCATGGTGCCGAAAGATTTTTTGATGCCTACCAACTGCTTCCGGTAAACATCAAGATTGGCGGCCTTGTTTTGTTTTTGCTCGAAAATGCCTTTTAATTCTTTTTCTTTTTCCTCGGCTTGTCCCAGTACCTTGATCTGCTCCTGCGTGTCAAACCAGAAACCGGCGGCAAGTACGATGATGCATACAATCGCTATTGCCGCTACCTTGGTTGGCATGGGCCACTTGCCCACATTGCCGAAGTCCAATTGATTCAAGTCGGAGATTTTCATTTCTTTTTGTTCTCCTTGCCTTTCTTGTCCTTTGCTTCCTTATCGTCATCATTGCTGCCGGTCTGCCTGACATGTAGCGTAAACTGGTTGTTGTAGTGCGCTTCCTTGGTTTTTTCGGCAGTCTTGTCAGACGATTTATTTATGGATTGGATGACTTCCAGCCAAGGCGATTCAAACCAGTCAGACGCCTCAAGGTTGCGCATAAAGGAAGATACGTCGCCATTCGATTCCGCCACGCCACTTAGAATGAGATCTCCTTTCTCTTGTTTCATGCCCGTCAAGTAAACGCCCGCAGGCAATGTTTTTTCGATTTCATCGAAGATGTGGACAATTTGGGAGCGCCGGCTTTGTAATTGTTGAATGACATTCATGCGTGCAAGAAGATTGTTTTTTTCTGTTTCCAGGGTTTTTATTTCTTTTATCTGATTGTCGATGCGTGCCGTTTCTTCCTCCAGGAATGTGTTGCGGGAGTTTTGGTCGTCAATCATTCCGGCCATATGTATGTGGGCGTAAAGAATCGCCATCCCCATCAATATTGCGGCACTAATTGCGATCGAGATAAATTGCCGTTTACTTTCCTTACGCGCCATTTCGCGCCAGGGCAGCAGGTTTATGCGGGTCATTGGTCAAAGCTCCTCATTGCAAGGCCGCAGGCGATCATCAGCGCTGGGGCATCGCTGCTGAGCGCCTGAGCATTGACCTTTGAAGCTAATGTCATGTTCATGAATGGGTTGGCGACAGAAGTGGTGGTGCCTATCTTGTCCTCAATCATTTCATCCACTCCGGGTATCGCCGCGCAGCCGCCAGCTAGCACTACATGATCCACGCTGTTGTAATGGCTGGAAGAAAAGAAGAACTGCAAGGAACGGCTGACCTGTTGCACCATGGCCTCTTTGAAGGGAGTCAACACATCGGGAATATAGTCGTCGGGCAATCCGCCTTGCTTCTTCGCAAGGCCGGCCTCTTCGTAGGACAGGCCGTAACGTTGCTGAATCTCGTCTGTCAGTTGTTTGCCGCCGAACACCTGTTCCCGTGTATAGATAATTCTGGAGTTGTACAGCACGGTGAGGGTGGTCATGGTGGCGCCCACGTCAACAACGGCGATAGTTTTGCCAATCCCGGCATCGGGAATTTGCTGTCCGAGCAGGGAAATCGCCGCTTCTAGGGCGTAGGCTTCAATATCCACCACCTTGGCGGTAAGTCCGCCCAGTTCGGCTGCCGTTACGCGCACGTCAACATTTTCACTGCGCGATGCGGCGAGCAACACATCCACGGTGTCGGGTTTTTTCTCCGAAGGTCCCAGCACTACGAAGTCGAGATTAACCTCTTCCAGCGGGTAGGGGATGTATTGATCGGCCTCTACCTCGATTTGGCTGGCAATCTCGTCTTCCGAGAGCGCAGCTGGCATGGAAATGATTTTTGTGATCACAGCCGAACCGGCGACTGCGATAGCCACGTTTTTGCAGCGTGTTCCCGCGCGCTTGACTACGCGACTGATGGCGGCGCCGACGGCCTCGACATCGGCAACGCTTTTTTCGACGACAGCATTGGGTGGCAGGGGCACAACCGCGTAGCTTTCGACGCGATAACGCGTGCCGCTTTGGCTTAGCTCAAGTACCTTGACCGATGTAGAGCTGATATCGAGCCCGAGCAGGGCTGGCGATTTTCTTCCGGGAAACTTCAGCATTTCCGTGTTTAATCCCTGAAATTGCGAGTAAAATTACAAGAGGTGTTGGTCTATCACCGTTAAAGGCTTTATAATTAGGCCTCATCCTCTTACATGCCTTATCGGCACCCGATTTCCCTTCCTTGAGTGCAATGAACGATTTCTTGAAAAAACTGCGCATAGTGTTACTGGTGCTGTTGGGCCTGTTTGCCGTGAGCGGTCTGGCTGCCGGAGGGATCTACTCCTATCTTGCCCCCAAGCTCCCTTCCACCGAGCATCTCAAGGATGTGCGCCTGCAAGTGCCGTTGCGGGTGTATACCCATGACGGTAAATTGATCGGCGAGTTTGGCGAGATGAAGCGTGTCCCTCTGAAATTCGCCGAGGTGCCTGATCTTATGGTCAAGGCCGTGCTGGCGGCGGAGGATGACCGCTATTTCCAGCACCACGGCATCGATTATCAGGGACTGCTGCGCGCCTCGTGGTATCTGCTCACTACCGGCGAAAAGGGGCAGGGCGGCAGCACCATCACCATGCAGGTGGCGCGCAACTTCTTCCTCAGCTCGGAAAAGACCTATTCGCGCAAAATCAGCGAAATAATGCTGGCGATGAAGATTGACCGCGAGTTAACCAAGGAAGAAATTCTTGAGCTTTATCTGAACAAGATCTACCTGGGTAACCGCGCCTATGGCATTGGCGCTGCAGCGCAGGTCTATTACGGCACGGATCTCAAGCATCTCAGTGTGGCGCAGATGGCGATGATCGCCGGTTTGCCCAAAGCGCCTTCCCGATTCAACCCTATTGTTGCCCCGGCCCGCGCATTGGAGCGCAGGAACTACGTGCTGCGGCGTTTGCACGAGTTGGGGCACATTGGCGATGACGTATTTCAAGCGTCTCTCGCCGAACCGGACCGGGCATCTTTACATGCGCTGGCCCCCGAGGTTGAGGCGCCGGATATCGCCGAAATGGCGCGTGCCGCAGTAGTTGAACGCTATGGCGAGGCGGCATACACCTCCGGCATGAAGGTCTATACCACCCTCGATTCCCGCCTCCAGCGCGCTGCCACCGCAGCGTTGCGCGGCGCCGTGCTGGCCTATGATGGGCGACATGGTTACCGTGGTCCGGAGCGTCACGTCAATCTGCCTGCATCCGCAGGAGCGCAGGAATGGCGCAAGGCACTAGAGGGTCTATCAACAGCGGGTGGGCTGCTGCCCGGCGTGGTGATCGGGGTGCAGCCGCAAGTTATTTCGGTCGCGCTGGCCGACGGCAGGAAGGTTCAGATACCTTGGGCTGGTTTGGCCTGGGCGCAGGGCTATCGTGCTTCGCCCCGGCCTGTCGCTGCTGCGCCCGGCAGCGCAGCTATGTTCCGTGCAGGGGATGTGGTGCGTCTGCAGCCCGTGCAGGGCGGTCAATGGCGCTTGGCACAGCTCCCCAAGGTCGAAGGGGCGATGGTTGCGATCAAGCCGGATGATGGCGCGATAGTCTCCCTGGCGGGTGGTTTTGATTTCGCGCGGAGCAAATTCAACCGCGTCACGCAAGCCATCCGTCAGCCCGGCTCCAGCTTTAAACCATTCCTCTACTCCGCAGCGCTGGAGCATGGCTATACCCCTGCCAGCCTGATCAATGACGCCCCGCTAATGTTTGGAGATGCCAATGATCCCAATACCTGGCGCCCGCAAAACTATAACGAAGAGTTTCTCGGCCCCATGCGTTTGCGCGAGGCGCTGGTGTTCTCGCGCAACCTGGTCTCTATACGCCTGCTGCAGGCGATGGGCCTTGAAACCGCGCTCAACCATGTTTCCCGCTTCGGCTTTCAGACCCAGAACTGGCCGCGCAATCTGTCGCTGGCGCTGGGCAGCATGAGTGTCACGCCGCTCGACCTGGCCCGCGCCTATACCGTATTTGCCAATGGCGGCTATCGGGTGCAACCATACTACATCGAGCGCATCGAGGACATGAAAGGCGCTGTGCTGATGCAGGCCAAGCCCGCCAGGGTGTGCCCCGCCTGCACGGACGCGCCGCGCGTTATTTCAGAGCAGAATGTCTATCTCATGACCTCTATGATGCAAGACGTAATCCGCCGCGGCACGGCCAAGCGCGCGATGCAGCTTGGCCGTCAAGACCTGGCGGGAAAAACCGGCACCACCAACGAACAGCGTGATACATGGTTCGCCGGATATAATCCCGGCATGGTAGCGGTAAGCTGGCTGGGCTTCGACACCCCCACGCCGATGGGCGCGCAAGAAACAGGCGGTTCTGCTGCCTTGCCGATGTGGATGAGCTTCATGGCGGCGGCGCTTAACGGCGTGCCGGAACGCTCTCTCGAACAGCCCCCAGGCCTGGTGACGGTGCGTATCAATCCCACTACCGGCCTGCGTGCCGGTGCGAATGATCCGAGCGCGATTTTGGAGACTTTCCCTGAAAATGCCGTGCCCGCCGAGGGTGAAGCGCAACCCGCGGTACTTGATGGCGGTGTTGAAGGTGGCGCGGCAGCTCCTGAGCAATTGTTCTGATGACTTCTCGCGCCGGTAGCGCTACCGATAAGCGCATGCGCCAGCGCCTCGCCATGGAGGCCGCGCGCATCATGGCCGAAGAGGGTGTTGATGACTATGGCGCGGCCAAGCGCAAAGCGGCTGCCCGCCTCGGTGCCGCCGACACGCGCAACCTGCCGCGCAATGACGAGATCGAACAGGCACTGGAAGAGTACCTCCGGCTTTTCAGGTCCGATACGCAACCCGCCAAACTCAAGCAACTGCGCCAGACCGCTGTGCAGGCGATGCGCTTTGTGGAGCAATTCAATCCCCGCCTCGTCGGCCCGGTATTGAACGGCACCGCCACCGGGCATAGCACCGTCAATCTGCATGTATTCACGGACGTCCCCGAGGAAGTAGGATTATTTTTGGCACACAAACATATCCCTCATGAGCTGGCGGACAAGCACATCACCTTGATGGATGGCAGCCCGGCCAGCTACCCCTCCTACCGTTTTGTGGCGCAGGATGTGGCGATTGAGCTGGTGGTATTCCCCGTGGACGGCATCCGCCAGGCGCCACGCAGCCCAACCGACGGCCGTCCAATAAGGCGCGTGGCTGTTGCGGCGGTGGAGGAGTTGCTGGCGGGGTCTTGATCCAGTGCGCTCCCATAAACGATCTTCAGGCGTTTTCCTTAGGCCGCCAGCGTATTACGCCGCCGCACCATGAAACCCACCAATCCCAGCCCCGCCAGCATCATCATCCAGGTTTCCGCCTCCGGCACCGCAGTCACCTGCAAGGTCACGTCCTGGGGATTGTAGACCACATTGAAGTCCACTCCCGCACCAAAACCGTTGACGCTGAGGCTGCTGAACGTCGTTCCCGCCCGGTCGTTAAAGGTCATCACCTTGAAGCTGTCGCCGATGATCGGCGAGTAACCCGCGTTCAAAACCGAGATCGTGCCGCCCAAACTTACGTTGCCCATGACTGTCAGCAGATCGAAGCTGCTCAAGCTGGCCAGATCGAAACTCAGATCGCCCGTCGAAGTTTGTTGCAGGTCGCCAGCAATGGTGAGATGGCCGATTAAGTTGCCCGGCGTGATGTTGCCACTGTTGCTCAGGCCGGATGTTGGTGCATCGACGGTGCCGTTACCGTGGATCACCCCGGTCGCCGTGTTGCCGAAGGTCGTACCGCTCACCTGGAAGGTGGCGCCAGTATCCACGGCGATCACACCCGCGTTGGCGAAGTTGCTGGCGATGTTGAGCGTACCGGCATTGACGTTGACGATGCCGGTCGCGCTGTTGTTGAAAGCGCCAAGCAGCGTCGTGACGGTGTTGCCCTGCTTGTTGTAGGTGCCGGTATTGTTGAAGGCGATGCCGCCGTCGATATAGGTAGCGAAGGCATTGGTGTCGCTCCAGG
>LNFM01001526.1_pt1 | contig 64429 bp, 65 predicted proteins | sample 596031 | NCBI WGS metagenome assembly LNFM01 (sample SAMN04254537, study PRJNA301005) | activated carbon metagenome | isolation source: dual media filters at the Ann Arbor, Michigan drinking water treatment plant | place: USA: Ann Arbor
CTACGAATCTGGGGGTCAGAGGTTCGAATCCTTTCGGGCGCGCCAATATTTGCCTCACGCGCTGTGGCGCTCCGGCGGGGCGGGCTTTTCGCCCGGCGCCCCTTGGGCGCTGGAACGCTTTGCGTTCGGCTCCTTAATTCGATTGAAGCTTGTGCTTCAGGGGGTGCCTGATGATGCGGCGACGGTCATTTCGTTGCCGCGCCAGGTAAAGCGGTTACCCATGAAGCCTTGGACCCACAGGACGGGCAGGGCGAGGTCGCGGGCGAGCCAGGCCGCGGGGGACGTCAGGTTGAGATGCCAGCCGGCGGATTTGGCGAGGGCTGCTTCGGCGCCATACCAGACGGTCCAGAGAGCAGCGACAGTGGTGACTGGGTTCAGGCCGAGATTCGCGGCGGCGTAGGCGGCGGCGATGGATGGCGTGACACTACCGCTCAATATTTCCAGCATGTAGTAGGGGATGAACGTCGAGCGGCGGAGGCGCGCCCAGCGGACTTGACGCTGCCAGACTTGAGCGGCGGTCTTGCGACCCAGAGGCTGGGTGTATGGGCGATCGACGAGGCGGACGCGCTGGCCGCGCTGGCGGACGATTTTGGTGGCGGCGGCGTCTTCGGCGATTTCCAGGGCGAGTGCGCCGATGCCGCCGGCTTCATCGAGGTCCGATTTTCTCCACAGCATCGACTTTCCTTGCGCGAAGCCGAACCCAACGGCGTCGGCCGCGAGCTGCCAGCGGGCCTGATACGTGTTGAGAAAAGCGCATTCCAGTTCTGCCCAAGTGCCGTGGGGGTGACTGCCGACGGGCGGAGAGCAGACGAGACCGGTGCCTGGACGGAACGCTGCAAACATTTCGCCGATGTAGGTTGGCGGCATTAGGACATTGCTGTCGGCCATGATCACCCACGGTGTGGTGGCGGCGTTCCAGCCTTTGATCAGATTGTTGAGTTTGGGGTTGGGTGTGGAGCGGTCGTCGCCGAACAAAAGGCGAGACGGAATTTCTGGGTACTCGGCCATGAGTGCGCGCACCAATGGTACGACGGGGTCGTGTTCGCGAGCCGAGCAAAAGATGATTTCATAGTTGGGATGGTCGAGAAGAAACGTGGTGCGCAGAGTTGCTTCTTCGAAGGGGTCGATGCCGCAGACGGGGCGTAGGATTGTCACCGGGTCGGCGCGCCAGAGAGCGCGTGTGGGGGCGGGGCTCGATTTGCGCGTGCGCGCGATCGCGATGCCTACTGTCAGCAGGTGGAATAGCAGAGCGGTGGCTACAAATATCAATGCGGTGAGGGCAGTTGCGTCCATTGGGGCGGCGTCCTGAACCCGGCGTCGCGACGACCCGGTTTATGTCTTGCGCGTGAGCACGGCGTAGTCGGTGTATCCGCGGTGCATCCGATTGAACGTCAGGCCCAAGTCTTTGGTTGCCGCAACTTGGCGGCAGGCGTCTTCGAGATCGGGGCGCGGGGTCACGGTGTAGTGGTCAAGGAAAGCGAATAGGGCGCTCTTGAATGCGGTGGGCAGGCGGCCGCACTGTCCAAAGTCGACGATGTGCAGGCTGCCGCCTGGCGCGATGTGGGCGGCGCCGATTTCGAGGGCTTCTTGCCAAGCCGGGATCATCGACAAAGCGTAGGAGAAAACGACGCGGTCGAATTGGGGGACGCCGAGAGCCTGCTCGGCGGAGAACGCCGTCGCGTCGGCTTGGGCGACTTGAATGCGCTTCGCAAGGCCCTTGCGGTTGATCGATGCGCGGGCGGTGTCGAGCATCGCGTTGGAAACATCAACGCCGTAGATGCGCGCGTCGGGATAGCGTTGCGCTGTGCGGATGAGGTTCCATGCGGTGCCGCAGCCGATTTCAAGGACGGTCTGGCCGGGTGAGGGCTTGAGGTCCGCGATCAGGTGCTTGCGGCCGATGAGATAGTGGGTCCGCGTCATATCGTAGATGAAGCGCTGATAGCGGTAGTGCCGATCCATGCGCTCCGCGTCGGATGGGCGTGTCGACGTCATCAGGCGGTGTCCTTCAAGATGTAGAGGTGGAAGCCGCCGTAGATCGCCGAGCGATCACGGGCGACCCAGGCCTTTGATGCTTCGGCTTCATAGGTCCAGCGGTTGAGAATGGTGTCGGGGATGCGGCCGGGCAGGATGCTCTCCTCGCCGGCGGTGCGGAAGATCACGCGGGCGCCAGGGCGCGCTGTTCGGGTGATTTCCGTCCACAGTTCGGTGAGGACGGCGTCGTTCATCCAATCTTGGGCGTCGAGCAGAACGTAACGGTCGAGGTGCTGGGCTGGCAGGGCCTGCAATTGCTCGGTGTAGGAGATGTTGCGCATGTGGATGCGCGAGGCGCGAGACCGGATCGCCTCGTAGTTTTCGCGCTGGAGGTAGATCGGGAGGGGGCCCTGGCCGCCCGGCTCGTAGGCGTGGTTGAAGGCCTGCCAGGCGAAGTAATTGTCTTTGAGATCGAAGCCGCAGGCGAGGCGCGCTAAGCGTTCCTCGACGACTTCGTGCATGGGACGGCCGCCGGACAGCGCGTCGTACTGGGCCGGCGGGATGCCGAGGCCGAAGAGGGAAGAGCGCAAGTTCAGGATGGCTCGAACGGCGCGCTTTTCGAACAGGGGCTTTAATTCCCGTTCGTAGATTTCGCGCTGTTGCTCGATGCTTGTCGCGGTCAGCATGATGCGTGGGTCACGGCCGTAAAGTTTTGCGGCGAAGTGGCCGGCGGCGATGAAGCGGCCGAGGAGACCGTGACGATAAAAGCCGCGAGCGAAGCGCTCGATGTTGCGGCGGCCGGTGACGTCGCGGCTGTTCCAGAAGGTGCGCGTTGCGTCGTCGAGGCGGTCGCTGATGTGCTGGTCGAATAATTCGACATTGGATTTTTTGTCAGCGGCGCCGAAGAAGTCGTAGAACGTTTCATAGTCCGGCAGATGGCGGAGGGCCGCGTTTTTTAGGCGGTTCAGAGCGGCGTGGGATGCGTTGAGGTCGACAGCGATAATCTCGGCCGGGTCAGCGACGAGGTAGGAGAGCGCGTTGCAGCCGCCGGATGCGATGGTGATGACCCGGTGGCCGCTTTCGATGCGCAGGGCTTCAAGGTCGACGACCGGATCTTCCCATATTTGAGGATAGACGAGGCTGGAAAAGGCGAACGTGAAGGCGCGTTCGTTGAGGCCTGCAATCGAAAAGAGACTGTTCTGCTGGACGGCGGCGCCGACGAGCGCGCTGCTCTTGCGGCGCGGCAGTTCAGTCGTGTCAATGTCGGCGGGATTCATGGTGGACTTTCTTATGCCGCTTCGGACAGGGCATCGTCACGCGAGGCGACGAGATCCTTGCGGGCTGCTGGAATTTGCCAATGAATGACTTTGATCTCGCCGGAATGGGTTTCGACGAGTGCAGTGGCGCTCTCGACCCAATCACCGCAATTCAAATAGTGGATCTCATCGATCATGCGGTCGGCGGCGTGATGGATGTGGCCGCAGATGACGCCATCGGTCTCGTATTTGCGCGCAACACTCGACAGTGCGGCTTCGAATTCGCCGATGAAGTTGACGGCTGATTTAACGCGGCTTTTTAGGTAACTTGAGAGTGACCAATAGCCGAGGCCGAATTTGTTGCGCAGCCAGTTCAAGGGTGCGTTTGTCCACAACGCCAGTTCGTAACCGCGGTCGCCGAGAAATGCGAGCCACTTGGCGTAGCGAACAATGACGTCGAACTCGTCGCCGTGGAGGACGACGTATTTTTTGCCGGCGGCAGATTCGAATATCGCGTCGCGGCGAATTTCGATGCTCCCGAAGTTCAGGCCACAGTAATCGCGTAGGCCTTCATCGTGGTTGCCGGGAATGTAAATGATGCGCGACCCCTTGCGAGCCTTGCGCAAAAGTTTCTGAATGACGTCATTGTGAGACTGTGCCCAGACGGGACCGCGGCGGACTTTCCACAAATCCACAATATCGCCCACGAGATAATATGTGTCGGCATCGACGCGCTTCAGAAAATCCAAGAGGGCCGGGGCCTGGGCCGCGCGGGTGCCGAGGTGAACGTCGGAAATGAATACCGTCCGGTAACTCATTTCGGCGCAGGCGTCGGTCACGGGGCGCCTCGATTCGTTGCTTCCTTCATATTCGAGGGAGAAAGACGAATTTGTGTTTCAGGCGTGTGACAGATGACAGCGTGCGGCGTTTGGGTGCGAATTGGCCCGTGCAAAAGCCGGCATCGGCCCGCAGTTGGAGGCGTTGGGAGAGTTAACGGCGGGTCAGCATCGTTACACCAGGCTTGTCAGCTCACCGTGCGCTCAAGGGATAGCGTCGGGTGGCGCGCATCGCCGCGGCGGTTCTTTGGACGGACATATGTGATGCGCGCTTGAGGATGTTCCGTTTTCACCCGCAAAGCGGCGACCAGCGCATCGTCACCGTCAGTGGTGACGTGGCGGGCGCGTCCGTTGAGATTGAGGCCGACGGTGAATTGCATGGTGTCCTCCGGCGACTTGAGCAGCCATGGCGAAGTCTAGCACCTTGCTCGCCGCGGTTCGACCCGCACCGATGCCTAACCGGCGGGCACCGAGACGATCTGTTCACTTCGCAGTTCGGCTATCCGTTCTTCGGCGATGGCTTCGAGATCTGGGCGCAGGACGACGCTTTCCTGTTCGTTCGGATCGGTGCGGGCGATGACCGCAGATGTGGGCCGCTCGCTGATATTAACGGGCAGATGGGGCACGCCGGCGGGGATGTAGACGAGGTCGCCTGTTCGCGTGTGGATGTGGTGTTGAAGCCGGTCGCCATAAAGGGTGACGGCTTCGCCATCGAGAACGTAGATCGCGGTCTCGTGATTTTCGTGGAGGTGGACCTTGGCGCGGCCGCCAGGAGGGACGGTCAGGAGGTGCATGCAGATGGCGTGCGCGCCAACGGTTTCCGCAGCGATCCCGCAGACGTAGGTCAAGCCCTGCTTGCCGTCGTAGGTGGCTTCAGCGCGGATCACGCGGCATGACTTTTGGTCCGTGTTCGTCATGGAAGGGCCTCGGTCTGGTTGTGACCATGATATGGGTGCGGCCCCGGCCCGGCGCAATTGTACCACCCGGCTTTGTTCCGTCGCGTTCGCGACCTATATTGTCAGGTGAAGGCGCCAACCGGCGCCGTGTTGGAGATTGTCCCATGATGCGCTCTCTTCTGGCTCTTGCCGCTGCTGTGCTGCTTGCGTCTCCGCTGGCCGCACAGGATACGCCTGCGCCGCCGGCCGTCGAAGACAAGGCTCCGGTCGAGCCGCCGGCAGATACTGTGGACAAGACGGTTGATGAAACAAATGCGGCGATCGACGAGGCGAAGAAGGCTGCGATCGAAGCGATTGAGAAGGCTCGCGAGGCGTTTACAAAGGCGCTGAGTGCGGCGAAAGAAAACGCTGGACCGGCGATCGACAAGGCCAAGGAAGCGACCGTCGACGCTCTGGAGAAGGCGAAAAAGGCGACAGCTGAGGTGCTCGATAAAGCCAAGCAGGCGACAGAGGAAGCGCTTGACGCGGCGGGGAGTGAGGGCAAGTCCGGTGCGCCCGCGCCGGATGGTGCTCAGCCGCCAACGCCGCCGGATGCGCCTGCCGATCCCAATGCGCCGCGCGAACTCTAAGAACGCCCGCGCGGCTGCGGCTGGCTATTTGCCGTCCCAATCGGCTTTGACTTCGTCGCATTTGGCGGTGACGAAGTCGTTCAAGTCGGTGGTCACCATGTTGCCGAGCACGTTGACGGTGTTGTCGGTGGCGGTGGCGGTCCACATCAAGCCTTTGACGAGGGTGGGCCCTTCGACCTTGCCCCAATTCATCACAGCCTTTGTGGCTTTGCCTTTTTCAAAGGTGACTTCGGGGGTCATTTCGGCTGTGATTTTGGAGGGCGCTTCTCCGTCGTGTTCGATGTCACACGTTACGGTGTGTGGGACAAATTTGACGACTTGTTTTTCGGAGGCGAGCGCCGAGGAGAGTGCGGCGCGGTCGGCTTTCAGATCGGCGTTGCAGACGACGCGGCCCCAGGGCCAGGAGACTTTTGCTTTGGAGACGATCTTTTCGAGCTGCTCCTTGCGGAGGCTTTTTTTGACGGAACAGGCGACGTTTTGACCGTTGTCGTTGTTGCGGAAGGCGGCACAGAGGGCGGCCTTGCAGGCGCGGCGCCCTTCGCGCTCGGCGGCTTCCTCGGGTGTGAGGTCGACTTTGGACGATGACAGTGTCGCGGTCTCCTTTGCGGGCGTGTCGGCGGCCATAGCCGGGAGTGGCATGAGGGCGACGGTAGCGCAGATAATTAATATTTTTTTCAGCATGTTAGGCGGTTTCCTGTTGTGCGGACTGAGGACACTTAGCGAGCAAGTGGCGCCGAACTGAGGCCGGCAAGGTTAAGCCTTAGCAACCCGGCTTGAACGTCCCCAATCTGACCCCATATCTGACTTATCGGTTCGACGGTCGGTGCCGAGTTGTTCGGGCCGGCCGGTCGACAGGTCGCTTTCTCACAAGGACCAGAGCTGAATGACCAGAATGACCATGCTCTCAAACCCCTTGCTGCTGGGGTTTGAAGAAATCGAGCGGATGATCGAGCGGGCTGGCAAGACCGCCGGCGGCGGGTATCCGCCCTACAACATCGAGCGCCTCGCCGGGGATGGACGGCGGCCGGAAGTGCTGCGGATCACGCTGGCGGTTGCCGGGTTCACACGCGACGATCTCGTTGTGACTTTGGAAGATAAGCAACTCATCGTTCGCGGCAAGGCGCAGGACGAAAAAGAGCACGACTTTCTTTATCGCGGCATCGCGGCCCGGCAGTTCAGCAAGACGTTCCTGCTTGCGGACGGGATTGAGGTGCAAGCGGCCGATCTGCAAAACGGCCTGCTTTCCATCGATTTGGTGCGGCACGAGCCGGAGCGGTTCGTGCGCAACATTGAGATCGGATCGGAGAAAAAGGGGCGGTAGGTGCCGCGCCGCTACAGCCAAGCCGTTTGAATCGTAGGACGATCACCGTACTTTAAGCGCGAACTTTAAATGGCTCTGTGGGTTGTTCTCACTCAGTCTTTGGTTCGCGCCAGCACGTGACGTCCACCCAGCTCTCCTCAAGGAGGATTGTGCGTCATGAATAGCAGTACCCCGGAAAAGAAGTCGAAGGCGCGTTCGTCGCGGCTGTCAGCTACTGTTGCGCCGCCCGTGATGAGCGAGATCGAACTTGCGCGTCTTGGTGGTGGTGAGGTCGCTTACATCAAAGTTCTCAGTGTCGACGAAGCACGCCAGATGTTTCCTGCAATCGAGGGGCTACCGGCGGGCGTGCGACTGTTCGCGCTGCATGGCGCAGATGGTACGCCGATCGCGTTGACGGACTCGCGGCAGGCGGCGTTGAGCCATGCGATGGACGGTGAGTTGGCGATCGCCAGCGTCCACTGATCCCGCTTGCAACTTGATGAATATAGAAAGGCCCCGGCATGTGCTGGGGCCTTTTGGCTTGTTAGGTTTTCGACGCCTCAGCCGCGATAGGAGGCGTATTGGCCTTTGGGCTTGAAGCGCTCGAGGTAGGCGGGGACGATGGAGGCCACCGCATGCGGATTGGCGATGCCAAGACCGGCCAGAGTTCGTGCGTCGATCGTGGCTTTCGGGCTGACGACGTTATCGCGCTGTAGCAGGCGGATCTGGTCGAGGGTCACCGGGCGCAGCGCGTTGGGCAGCGGCGAGGTGGCGATGGCCTGGAGTTTGGCGGCCCAGAACGGGAGCGGGAGATAGAAACGCTTGCGGCCGGCGTAGGTGAGTGTCCGGTCGAGAAGTTCGCGGAACGACAGTACTTCCGGCCCGCCCAGTTCATAGATGGTTCCGGGTTTGGCCTTGCCATCGACGGCGGCTTTCACCGCGGCGGCGACATCACCGACGTAAACAGGTTGGAACTTCGTCTCGCCGCCGCCGATGAGGGGCAAGAACGGCGACATCTGCGCCATGGCGGCGAAGCGGTTGAAGAATTCGTCCTCCGGTCCAAAGACGATCGATGGGCGGAGAATGACCGCTTCGGGGAACTCCTCCAGTACGGCGCGTTCGCCCTCGGCTTTGGTGCGGGCGTAGTTCGCGTTCGACTGAGCGTCGGCGCCGATAGCAGAGATATGGATGAAGGTTTTTGCGCCAGCAGCTTTCGCGGCCTTGGCGACGATGCGCGCGCCTTCATCGTGGATTTTGTCGAATGTCTGCTTGCCTGTGGAGGCTAAAACGCCCACCGAATTGATGACGACGCTGGCGCCTTTGACGGCCTCGGCGACGGAGGCGGGATAGCGGAGATTGGCCTGGACGGCGTGGATCTGGCCGACGACGCCCATCGGCTGGAGGTAACCGGCTAAATCGGGACGGCGCGTCGCTGAACGGATGCGCCAGCCATCGCGCGCGAGTGCGCGGACGATGTTCCGGCCAACGAAACCGGAGCCGCCGAAAATCGTGACCAGACCAGACGTGCTCGGACGCTCAGCCATTGCGTTTCCTGCCTGTTTTGGCGACGCCGTTGGGTCGATATTGACGGGCCGCTGGAACGGTGTGTAGTCGCCGTGGGCGCAATTGACAACGTGACCGGCTGCCACTAAACCCCGATCTCCTGCCTGATGTTGCCCAGATGGCGGAATTGGTAGACGCACTAGTTTCAGGTATTAGCGCCGCGAGGCGTGGAGGTTCGAGTCCTCTTCTGGGCACCACTTTGGTTTTCGCGCCACTCCTTCTCCTTTACGGTGCGTATTGTCATCGGATCGGTCGCTGGCTGCCCTCGGCGGGGACCGCCGCCCGAAAAATGAGGCCCCGATGAGCGCTCCTGTCATCAAGCTGCATAAAGGCGATTTGCCCGCGAACACTGGCTTTGGGCCCGCTGTCGCGATTGATACGGAGACGATGGGGCTCAATCCCCACCGCGACCGGCTCTGTGTTGTGCAGCTTTCGGCTGGAGACGGTACAGCGCATATTGTGCAAATTCTCAAGGATGGGCCGGAGCCGGTGCGGTTGAAGGCCCTTTTGGCGGATGAGAAGGTTTTAAAGATCTTTCATTTCGCGCGTTTCGACCTTGCCGCGCTTTATAAGCACCTCGGCGTCATGACGGCGCCCGTGTACTGCACCAAGATTGCTTCCAAGTTGGCCCGGACCTACACTGATCGGCACGGGCTAAAGGACCTCGCGCACGAGGTTTTAGGTCTGGAACTCTCCAAGCAGCAACAGAGCTCGGATTGGGGTGCCGCAGACCTGACACAGCAGCAGCTCGCCTATGCCGCCCACGATGTGCTGCATCTGCATGCGATCAAAGACAAGCTTGACGCCATGCTTGCCCGCGAGGGTCGAACAGAGGTTGCGGCAGCGGCGTTTCGGTTCCTGCCGGTTCGCGCGCACCTCGACTTGTCAGGGTTCGCCGAGGACGACGTGTTCGCTCACTAGGCGGACGGCATCTCGAATTCGCCATATAAGCATCTGATATGGCTATAAATTCGTACTGCTTTCGGGCGTCATGCGGCGCCGGGCCGACTTGAGAGCAGTCCCATTCTCACCCAAATTAGCAACGAGTGTTGCTCAGCTGATTTCCAACTCCCTTGCGGATAGCACAGTCTCCATGGCGATGACCTTCGATGCCGAGCGCGCTCAGGGTCCCCAAACGGGGGCGCGCGGGCGTGCGGCCGGATCGGGGATCGTGCTGGCTGCTGACCGGAGCGACAGTTTTCGTCAGGCGCGGCGGCATACGCAGTTCGTGAAATTTCTGCGGTTGGTGCTGCCGGCTTCTGGCGCCGTGATGTGCCTCATCTATGTCGGCGCGTTGATCGGTTCGGACGGGTTGACTGGCGCATTGCCTGAGGTGGCCATCCCGCGGATTACGCCGCAAGATCTGGCGATGCAAAACCCCAACTACGATGGTGTCATGGACGATGGCGGCACATATCGGGTGGCGGCGGCGCGGGCGCGGCAGAATTTCGATCGCACGGATTTCATCGAATTGGAGGCGATCACCGGCGATTTGGTGGCCAAGGACAAGACGGCAACAAAGTTGACGGCGGTGAGTGGCGTGTTCAATCACAAGGAGAACGTGCTCGAACTCAAAGAGAAGATCGAAATTCGGTCGGACAATGGATTTTCGGTCGATCTGACGAGCGCGGTCGTGCGCACCAAAGAAGGCCGCATCAACAGCGAGGAGCCAGTTCGGGTGGGGTTTCCTGCAGGAGCCGTGACTGCGAAGCGGCTGGAGATCCGGCAGAAGTTGCGCGAAGTGACGTTCGTTGACGAGGTCGTGGCGCGGCTTGTGCCGCCGGTGAAGCCGGCGACTGCAGTGGCTGCGCCGTCGCCAGCACTGCTCGGCAGTGCCGAAGGCCCGGTCGATATCACGGCGGCGCGGCTCGATATTCAAGATATCGACAAGCGCGCGATATTCACGGGCACCGTGCGCGCGGCGCAGGCGGGTGCGGTTATGGAAACGCCGGAAATGACGGTGTTTTATGATGGTGGATCGGCGTTACCGGGACCTGCGGCCGCACAAGGGACGGCTGCGGGCAAGCTGACACGCATTGTTGCCAAAGGGCCGTTCGTGATGACGCGGGCCACGGGCGATCGGGTCACGGGTGATGGCGCGTCCTTCGATGCCGTGGCGGAGACCGGCGTGCTCGAAGGGAATATCGTGATGACGTCGGTGCCGGACCGGCGGGTGACGGCGGATCGTGTGGACCTCGACCAGGGCCGCGACAGTGCGGTCCTGACAGGACACGTGGTGGTGGTGAATGGCGAGACGGTGCTGCGTGGCCGGCGGCTGGCGATCGATCGGGCGGCCGGGCGGACCTCGTTGACCGCGCCACCGATGGCTGGCAGTGGGCCGGGGCGGATCAGCGCGCGGTTCGTGCAGAAGACCGGCGGTGGTAAGACGCCGGAGCCGGCCGTGGCGACAACGGGCGCGGCTGGTATTGCGCAGTTCAAGACGTCGCCCGGGGAGCCGCTGGAGGTCGAAGCGGATTCGCTCGATGTTGATGATACTGCGCGGATCGCGATTTTCCGTGGCGATGTGGTGACCAAGCAAGGCGATGTGACGATGCGGTCGGCGGAGATCCGAGCCAGCTACACGGGCTCTGCACGGCTTGCCGATACGGCCGGGACGGGCCAGGCCGGTAGCGGAGGCAGCACGCAACTCAGCCAGATCGATGCGACGGGCGCTGTGGTGGTCAGCACAGGAGACGGGCGCAAGGTGACAGGGAATACGGCGCGCTACGAAGCCAAGAGCAACAGCGTCGTGGTTTCGGGCGATGTGGAACTTTCGCAGGCGGGCACGGTGGTACGGGGCAATCGACTCGCTATCGACATGGCGACTGGCAAGGCTACCATCGATACGACATCACAGAAGATCTTGGCCAAGCCGCAAGAGGGCTGGTCCAGCGACGTCCAGGGACGCTCGACCGGGGGGCGGCCGAGCGCTATCTTCTTCCCCGACGAGTTGCGGAAGGCGCAGGACGGCGGCGAGGCGAAATCCGGCAAGTCTAGCAAGCCAAAAACGCCACCCGCAGGGACGGGCTCCGATCCGGGGGGGTGGAGTTCGGAAACGGTATCGCCGGACCGGCCATGAGCACGGTGAGCTTTTTTCAGCAGGAATGCCGTTTGTGAAGATCACGTCGCTGACAGGTTTCCTGAAGCCGCAGGTGCGTGGGCGGCAGCCCAAGGGCGCCCAAACGGCGTTTTCGGATGCGGCGACAGCCTATGGGCGGCATGATGAGGATGCCGAGGCCGTCGACCCGTCGATCGGTGGGGAAGGCTGGCTGACCATCGTCGACGTGAAGAAAGCCTATCGCAAGCGGCAGGTGGTGAAAGGCGTCAGCCTAGCCGTGGGGCGCGGAGAATCTGTCGGGCTTTTGGGGCCGAACGGGGCCGGTAAGACGACGGTGTTCTACATGATCACCGGTCTGGTGCCGGCGGACGAAGGGCGCATTACCATCGATGGGCGTGACGTGACGCGGCTGCCGATGTATCGCCGGGCGCGGTTGGGGATTGGATATCTGCCGCAAGAAGCGTCGATTTTCCGCGGGCTGTCGGTGGAAGACAACATTATGGCCGTGCTCGAACTGCACGAGCCGGACCGGCGGCGGCGCAAGGAACAACTCGACAGCTTGCTGGAAGAATTCCGGATTACGCGGTTGAGGAAGTCTCCGTCGATCGCACTTTCCGGTGGTGAGCGGCGGCGGTGCGAGATCGCCCGGGCGTTGGCGTCACGGCCGTCGTTCATTCTGCTCGACGAGCCGTTCGCGGGCATCGACCCGATCGCGGTCGGCGATATTCAAGAGTTGGTGCGGCACTTGACGGACCGAGGGATTGGCGTCCTCATTACCGATCACAACGTGCGCGAGACACTGAGCCTTATCGACAGGGCTTATATCATTTACGATGGTCAGGTTCTGACACAAGTCTATCTGGGAGATATGTTCGTTAACGGGCGTTGATTAAGGATTACGACGCTCGTTCGTAGTGGTGCCCCGAAGAAATCATGGCGATCTCAACCAAATTGGAGATGCGGCAAGGCCAGCAGCTGGTGATGACACCCCAGCTGCAGCAGGCTATTCGGCTGCTTCAATATTCCAATCTGGAATTGAGCCAATTCATTGAAGGTGAGCTGGAACGAAATCCGCTTCTGGAGCTGGAAGAGGCCGTGCCGGATGCACCTGCCGCGCCGCAGGAGGCCGAGCCCAGCGAGGCTGCGAACTCGGGCGAGAGTGGTGACGCGGACGATTGGCTGGATCTGGACAAGCCAGTCGCGGCGGACGCGACCGACAGCTTCGATACGGAATTCGAGAATGTTTATCCGGATGTTGCGCCGGCCGAGATGGGGCCTGATCCAAACGGCTCGCAATGGTCGCAAGTGAAGCAACGGGGATCTTCGTTCGATGACGAGGATGCGAACCTGGAAGCCTTTGCGACGGCGGACATCACGCTGCGCGAGCATCTGGCGGAACAGGTGGCTCTGGCAATCACAGTCCCGGCGGAGCGGCTGGTCGCGCAGTATCTGATCGATACTGTGGACGAGGCAGGTTACCTGCACGCGGACCTCAGCGACGTTCAGGCCAAATTGGCGGCACCCGATGGGATGGTTGAGCGCGTGCTGAGCGTATTGCAGGGTTTCGACCCGGCGGGTGTGTGTGCGCGGACGCTGGCGGAATGCCTTGCGCTGCAGCTCAAGGACCAGAACCGTTATGATCCGCAGATTGCGGCGCTGCTGGACAATTTGGGGCATATCGCGACGCATAATTTGGCGGCGTTGAAGCGGGCCGTGGGCGTCGATGCCGACGAGCTGTGCGAGATGATTGCGGAGATCAAGACGTTGAACCCGAAGCCGGGTTTGAAGTTCGGATCGGTGCAGATGCAGCCTGTGGTGCCGGATATCATCGTGCGGCCGGGCAACGACGGTAGCTGGCTGATCGAACTTAACTCCGACACGCTGCCGCGGGTGCTGGTCAATCGGATCTACTACACCAAGGTCTCGAAGACGGCTCGGAACGAGAAGGACAAGGGCTATCTGTTGGAGTGCCTGCAGACGGCGAACTGGCTGGTGAAGAGCCTCGATCAGCGGGCCAGGACGATCTTGCGGGTGGCCGAAGAGATCGTGCGGCAGCAAGATGCGTTTTTTACGCATGGTGTGCAGTATCTGCGGCCGATGAATTTGAAGACGGTGGCGGACGCCATCTCCATGCATGAATCCACCGTATCGCGCGTGACGTCGAACAAATACATCGCGACGCCGCGCGGCATTCTGGAGCTCAAATACTTCTTTACATCGTCGATCAATTCGTCCGAGGGGGACGGCGAGGCGCACTCGTCGGAAGCCGTGCGGCACCGGATCAGGCAATTGATCGACGGGGAAGTGCCCAATGGAATTTTGTCGGACGACATGATTGTCGAGCGACTGAAGGGCGATGGCGTCGACATTGCGCGGCGGACAGTTGCCAAATACCGGGAGGCGATGCGAATCCCATCTTCGGTCCAACGGCGCCGGGACAAGCGGGCAGGCGACCGCTCGATGCGGGTCTGAGCGTTGCCCGTTGGATTAGGCAAAGGAGTACGTTCCGAACGATTGCTGCAGTGCACAAGGTTGTACACTCGACAAGCGTTTGACAGATGCCGCGACACAGACTAGCGTCAACCCGCGTTGGATTATCGCGACGGGCGTTCGCGTAACCGATTGGAAAGGCTACTGTTCGTGCGGTTTCGCGGGGGAGCGAGGCGAGCAACCGGGTGGGTGGCGTAGAGATAAGAGACAAATTGAACGGTGTGATAGCGGCCCCCTAGGGGGTGCTGCGGAGGATGCCGTTTACGCAGGTGCGGCGAAACGCTGAGGGCGGGCCGCCGGAACTGATATAGAGGAGCAGCCGTTGTCTGCGGATTGCGTGGCATTGCTACAGTCCAAGGGCGTTCCGGGTGCGAGACGACCCTAAAACCGGCGATGGGCGCCGGGACGTCAATCGGGTGCTCGCGGGGAGTTCAATCCCCCGGGCGGACAAAACGAGGCTTCGGGAAGACCGGCACTGACGACGAAGAAGCGGCCGCACCCACATCGAAAGATCCACCGCATGGATTTGGCAGATATCCTTTCCGCTGACGCAATTATTCCGTTGCTTGATGTCACCTGCAAAAAGCAGGCGCTGAGTGAACTCGCAGTCAAAGCGGCCGAAATCACCAAGCTCGAACAGCGCGATATTTTCGACGCTTTGCTGCAGCGCGAACGGTTGGGCTCGACCGGCCTCGGGCGGGGCATTGCGATCCCGCATGTGAAGTTCAAGGCGTTGACCGGTATTGTGTGCATGTTCGCCCGGCTGGCCAAACCGATCCCGTTTGATAGCCAGGATGACCAGGATGTCGATTTGATTTTCCTGTTGCTGGCACCGGAACACGCGAGTGGTGATCACTTGAAAGCGCTGGCGCGGATTTCGCGTCTGGTGCGCGAGCCGGCAGTGCTGGAACAACTCCGTTCGGCCAAGGACGCCGATACGCTGCGCCATTTGCTGACCTCGACGGCGGCATCACACGCGGCCTGACGACCTTCAAACTTCGATTTCAATAACCCAATTGCAGGGCTGCGAGACCCGCAGTGCCAGCGAAAATGCGCCACCAACCGAAGGGCGCATAGCCATGCCGGCTGACGAATTCCAAGAGCGCGCGGACAACGACGAGGGCTGCGAAGAAAGCCGTGATAAAGCCGATCACAATCGGGGTCGCGTTGGAGATATCCATGGTCGGCCAGTTCTTGTAGAGGTCGAAGGCGAACGCGCCGGCCATCGTGGGGATGGCGAGAAAGAAGCTGAATTCGGCGGCTGCGCGCTTGTCGGCACCGAGGAGCAAGCCGCCGACAATCGTGGCGCCGGAGCGGGAGACGCCGGGGATCATTGCCAGCGTCTGGAATAGGCCAATCTTAAGCGCGAGACTTGGCGGAAAATCCATGGCTTCGGTATAGCGCGGCGTGATGGCAATGCGGTCGACAGCGATCAATACGAAGCCGCCGAGGATCAGCATGATGCAGATGAGGGCGGGCGTTTCGAAAAGGACACCCTTAATGAAGCCGTGCAGAGCTGCGCCTAAAATCGCGGCGGGGAGGAAGGCCAAGAGCACGGCGAGGACGAAGCTGCGGGCCTGTTGACTGTGCGGGAGCGCTTTAGCCGTTCCCCATAGGCGGCCGAAATAGACGGCGAGAATGGCAAGAATGGCGCCAAGCTGGATCAGGACCTCGAAGGCGCGACCTGGAGAGTGGACGCCGAGAAAGTGGCCAGCCAGCAAAACATGGCCCGTCGAGGAGACGGGGATGAATTCGGTCAATCCTTCCAGGATGCCGAGCAGAATGGCCTGCCACGATTCCATTTTTTGCCTCAGATCTCCCCTAGTACGAGCACGCGCGATCGCAGCGGCACATAACCCCACCTGCCTTGGGCGGCTATGCCATGATCATCTTGGCGCCGCCAGGGCGGATGCGGCGATTGCAGCTTGCCGCGCCAATAGACACGACAAGTGTTGCGGATTCGCGTAGATGCTGAGGGTTCATCAAGGGAATTTAGAATTCGGTAACAACCGGCGATGACCGTCCTTGTTCACTACCCCTTCTGCCCACGCAGCCGCGCGGTGCGGATCGCGCTTGCCGAACTTGGGCATGACGTCCAGTTGGTTGAGGAGCAGCCATGGGCGTGGAGCGAAGACCTTTTAGAATTGAACCCGGCTGGGGAGTTGCCGATCCTTGTTCCGGCGAACGACACGCCGGTGGCGGGCGCTTATGCGATCACCGAGTATCTGGACGAGCAGGGTCTGGCGCAGACGAGCGATGCTGGGCGGGGCGGGCTGTTTCCAGGCAGTGCGTTGGACCGGGCCGAGGTGCGCCGTCTGGTCGATTGGTTTTTGAATAAGTTCGATCGCGAGGTTTCGCGGGATCTGATCGATACCAAGATCACGGCCTTGCTTGCGCATGGGCAGGGCAGCCCACCCGACGCGGAGACGATGCGGGCCGTGCGGCACAATTTGCGTCACCATCTGCGGTATATCGATCACCTCGCGCTAAGCCGCGATTGGCTGGCGGGGCCGCGCTTGAGCTTTGCCGATATGGCGGCGGCGGGGCAGTTGTCGGTGCTCGACTATCTGGGTGACATCGATTGGGAGCAGCACCCTGCTGCCAAGTCTTGGTATGTGCGGCTGAAGTCGCGGCCGGCGTTTCGCAGCTTGTTGACGGACCGGTTGCCGGGGCTGCCGCCGCACCGGACGTACGTCGATCTCGATTTCTAGTGTGATGGCTCGGGAGACAGACACGTTTGTATCGACGTTGCCGCATGGTGTGGAGCTGCGGTTGCGCGCGTGTGCAGATGCGCTGGGGTTCGATGCGGTTGGGATCGCGCGATTGCGGGGCGGCGGGGTTCATGCCGAACGGCTGGCCGCGTTTCTGGCAGCTGGTCGGCACGGCGACATGGACTGGATGGAGACGACCGCAGACCGGCGTGGTGATCCCCGCGCTCTTTGGCCCGAGGCGAAAAGCGCGGTGATGGTGGCGATGAGCTATGCGCCAGCTGTCGATCCTTTGGAGGCGCTCAACGATGCGGGGCGGGGGGCGATTTCGGTCTATGCGCACGGCAAGGATTATCACGAGATCCTAAAGCCGAAATTGAAGCAGCTGGCTGCTGAGGTCGTGGCGGCGACGGGCGCGGACGTGAAAGTGTTCGTCGATACGGCGCCGTTGATGGAAAAGCCGCTGGCGGCGTTGGCGGGTGTGGGTTGGCAGGGCAAACACACCAATCTTGTTTCGCGCGTGCATGGGTCCTGGTTGTTTCTTGGGGCGTTGCTGACTACGGCGGACCTGTCACCGGATGCGGCGGAGGTGGATCATTGCGGCTCGTGCCGGCGGTGTTTGGATGTTTGCCCGACGGCGGCTTTTCCGGCTCCGTATCAGCTCGATGCGCGGCGGTGTCTGGCGTATCTGACCATCGAACACAAAGGGCAAATCGCGCGGGAGTTTCGGGTGCCGATGGGGAACCGCATCTATGGGTGCGATGATTGTCTGGCAGTTTGTCCGTGGAACAAATTTGCGGCGGTGGCGCGGGAGATGCGGTTTGCCGCGCGGGCGGAAACGGACAACCCGCCGTTGCGCGATTTGCTGACGCTCGACGATGCGGCCTTTCGGGCACGGTTTGCGGGGACGCCTGTGAAGCGAACAGGACGGGACCGGTTTGTCCGCAACGTGCTTGTGGCGGCTGGAAACTCCGGGGATCGCTCGCTGGCGGCGGATGTGCGCGCGCTGCTTGATGATGCCTCACCGCTGGTGCGGGGGATGGCGGTATGGGCACTGGCGCGATTGGTGCCGGGGGACGAATTCAGAAATGAGCAAGCGTTGTGGATGGCGGTGGAGCCGGACCACAGTGTGCGTGCCGAGTGGATGGAGACGACGTGATGCCGATGTTGTTCTGTTTCGGTCTGGGATATAGCGCGCGGCATCTGGCGTCAAAGCTTGAAGATGATGGCTGGCACATCGCGGGCACCGCGCGCACAGCTGAGGGCGTGGCGCGTATTCAGGACCTTGGGTACATGGGCACTGTGTTCGATGGATTGAAGCCGGCCACGGGGGCGGGGGCGGCGGCGCGGCGGGCTTCGCATATCGTCATTTCGGCCCCACCCGATGCGCAGGGTGATCCGGTCTTGCGGCATCACGCAGAGGAGATTGCGCAGTCGACCGCGGCTTGGATTGGGTATCTGTCGACGATCGGAGTCTATGGCGATCATGGCGGGGCGTGGGTGGATGAGACCACGCCGGCGACGCCGTCGTCGGAGCGCTCGCGGCGGCGCGCATTGGCGGAGCAGCAGTGGCTGGATTTCGGCGCAGCGTCGGGCAAGCGGGTGGAGATTTTCCGGCTGGCGGGGATTTATGGGCCGGGGAGCAGCGCGATCGATGGCGTGCGGAGCGGGGCGACGCGGTCCATCGTGAAGCGGGATCAAGTGTTCAACCGCATCCATGTGGAGGATATCGCGCGGACGCTGATTGCGGCTTTCTCGCGGCCGCATCTGCACGCGATCTACAACGTGACGGACGACGAGCCGGCGCCGCCGCAGGACGTGAATGCGTATGCTGCAAAGCTGTTGGGCGTGCCTCCGCCGGTGGAAATTCCCTTTGACGCGGCTGAACTCAGCGAGATGGGGCGCAGCTTTTATTCGGAAAACAAGCGCGTGCGCAACGACCGGATCAAGACTGATTTGGGGATGCAGTTCGCCTTTCCGACGTATCGCGAAGGTCTTGCCGCAATTGCCGGAGTGGCAGGGTAAGCGAGGGCCGTTTTCGTTCAGCCGCCATTCAGGCGCCGTCCGCTTTCCTGCCGGAATTCTGAAGGACAGTGGCCTGAGTTGTAAAAGGGCGGGTATGTGCGATGCGGTTTCAATCGGCTGCGCGATTGGGTGTTGTGGGTCTCACGGTGTGCTTGGCGCTGCCGGTGATGGCGGACAACGCCGCGCACGATATCGCCAATCGTTTTTCTGAGCCGGCAGCGCAGGATAATGCACCGCGCGATGACGCGGATAAAAAAGCATACGAAGCCGAGATGCTTGAGCGCGCGCGGCAGGAGGCTGCGGAGCGGGCAGCCGACGGCCGGCAGCGTACATTGGAAGCGCAGCGCGAGGCGGAAGGCCAGGAACTGGCCGAGAAATTGAAACGCGCCGAAGAGCAGCGGAAGGCCAAGGCGGCGGGTGCGGTTGCCAAGGAACCGGTTGGCGAGACGACGTTTAAGCCAGCGTTGACGAACACGGATAGGGCAGCGAAGCCCTTAACGGATACGGCAAAGGCGCCCGTGATCGTGAAGCCGCCGGTGGATGATGCGGCCGATGTTGCGCGCGAGGCAGAGCCTGTCACGCCGCCGGGGTCACCATCCGTTCAAACTGTGCAACCTGTTGCTCCGACGATTGAGCCGCCGAAGGTTGTTGCCGATGAGCCTGCAAAAGTCTTGCCGCCGCCGATGGCGTTAGGACGTCCGGCGCCGTTGCCACCGGTGGCCCGCGTGCCGGCTGATCCGCGTGTGACTGTCTTGCTGGTGATGGAGCCCGGCAAGAAGGGCATTCGCCGCTTCAACAAGACGGCCGATCCTGTTTTGTGCGAGGGCGCGTTGTGCTTCGTATCGAACGGTGCGGCTGAGCCGGTGCGTGTGATGACCATGCGCAAGGCGTTGGGACCTGGGAACACGTTCGGCAAAAGGGCTGGGGCGTGCCGCAATAAGCTCAGTTGCGTCTTTCGTGGCGTGACGCTGGATGGGGCCGCGCCGACCATCCAACCTGTCGATCTCAAGGTTATGATCCATGACCGGCGCGAGCCGCGTGCCGTTTCGGGCGACGCATCGTGCCGGGTGATCGCGAGGCGGCTGTCGTGCGGGCGAACCGTGGTGGCGGCCGGGTATCGCGCCTGGATCGTGCCGGAGCGGGTGGCGGAAGAAGCTGGGCCGCAAGCGCTGGACGCGGCGGTTGTGCGCGGGCTAGTAGCGGCGCCGATGCGCGAGGCTGCAGTGAGCCGGTAGAGGCTAGTTTGAAGCCTCGTCGATGAGCTGGAAAAGTAGGGCCAGGTCCTGTGGACGCGACAGGCGGTGCTCGCCGTCGGGGACCTCGGTGATGCGGATGTGGCCGCCGGTGAGGAACGTTTCCAGTTCGCGGACGTGGACTGCCGGGACGTCGGCGTCGTGCAGGCCTTGCAGGATTAGGATCGGGCGGCCGGGGTCGAACGGTTGGCGCGCGAGAAGATGGTTGCGGCCGTCTTCGATGAGGGCGCGGGTGATCGTGTAGGGCTCGCCGTAGTTTGAGGGCTCGTAGTAGACGCCATCGGCTTCGATGGCGCGGCGGGCTTCGGGCGGAAATTGCTTCCACATCAGTTCTTCGGTCATGTCCCAGGCGGGTGCGATCAGGACGAGGGCTGCGATGCGCGCGGCCTCGGCGGGGTCGTTTTCGATGAGGCGTTTGAGAAGCATCAACGCGATATGCCCGCCCATGCTCGAGCCGATGATGATTTGTGGGCCTTGGGCGATGGTCCGGAAGACGGTTTCGGCCTCTTCTAGCCAGCGGCCGATGGTGCCCTTTTCGAAGGGGCCTTCGGAGAGGCCGTGGCCGGAATAGTCGAATCGGACACAATCGATGGCGCGGGTTTCGGCGTAGGCGGCGAGAGCGGTTGCCTTGGTGCTGGCCATGTCGGATTTGAAGCCGGCGCACCAGAATAGGCCGGGTTTGCCGGCGCTCGCGCGGGCCTCGCGGCGATAGGCGATGCGGCGGCGGTTCTGGCCGGTGCCTACGTCGATGAATTGCGGTTCGCCTTCGGTCATCCTATGAGTGCCTGACTGTTTTTGGGTGTCTTTTCCAACCGGAGCTTCCGCCCTTGGCCGATCGCGCCACGACCATACTGCAGATCATCCCTGAGCTCGATACGGGCGGTGCTGAACTGTCCACGATTGAGATCGCGGAGGCGATTGTCGCGGCTGGCGGGCGGGCCATTGTGCTCACCGAAGGTGGCCGGATGCTGGACCGTCTCACGGCTACCGGCGCGGACGTGCGCATCTTTCCAGCGGCGACGAAGAATCCGGCGAAGCTCGTTGCGAATGCGGCGGCGATCGCGAAAATGATCGAAGCGGACGGCGTCGATCTGGTGCATGCGCGCAGCCGGGCGCCGGCATGGAGTGCGCTGTGGGCGGCGCGCAAGACCAAGCGGCCGTTTGTGACAACCTATCATGGGGCCTACAACGAAAACTCAGCGCCGAAGCGGTTCTACAACGGGGTGATGGCGCGGGGCGACGTGGTGATCGCGAATTCGGGGTATACGCGCGATCTGATCCGGGCACGGTATGGCACGCCTGCAACAAAAATCCGCGTCATCCATCGTGGTGTCGATGTGGCGTCGTTCGATCCGGACGCTGTGGCACGAGAGCGGCTGGAGCGCCTGCGGGCCGCCTGGGGCGTGGCGCCGGGGGAGCGGGTGATCCTGCAGGCGGCGCGGCTGACGAATTGGAAGGGACAGCATGTTGTCGTGGAGGCGGCGCGGCGGCTGCACGCAGAACGGCGGCTTGAGGGGATTGTGGCGCTGGCGGGCGATGCGCAGGGGCGGGATGCCTATGTGGCAAGCTTGAAGGAGGCGATCCGGGCGGGTGGTCTCGACGGCCGGGTGCGGCTTGTGGGGCATGTGGACGATATGCCGGCGGCGTTTCTCGCGGCAGATGTGTCGATCGTTGCGTCAATCGAACCGGAGGCGTTTGGGCGCACGGCGGTCGAAAGCCAGGCAATGGGTTGCCCTGTGATCGCGACCCGTATCGGGGCGCCGCCAGAGACCGTTTTGTCGCCGCCGGTGCACAGCCCCAGGTCGATGACCGGCTGGCTGGTGCCGCCGGGGGATGCGCAGGCGTTGGCCGACGCTCTGCTCTGGGCGTTGAGCCTCGAGGGGCAGGCTCGCACCGAATTGGGTGAGCGGGCGCGGGCGCATGCCACGGGGGCGTTTTCGCTCCGGCAGATGCGGCTAAAGACGCTTGCGGTCTATGACGAGCTCCTAAAGACGGGGCTGGCCGCGCAATACGTTGCCGCGCATCCACAAATGGTTGGTTAAGTCGGGTTGTAGGGTCCCGATCTGGCTTGACTTGGAACCCAATCTTCCCGATTCTGCTGTCTAATTGCCGGATCGCGGGCCATTTGCTAGACCGGCAGGACGCTGATCGCCACAACGGGCATTGAAACAGCAAGAGGAGTTCGACCCATCCGCAAACCTATGCGAGCCGCGCCGACGCGCGAGGCAACCGGGCCAAAGATCAACGACCAGATCCGGGCCCGTGAAGTGCGACTGATCGACGAGACGGGACAGAACGTCGGAGTCGTCAGCAAAATCGACGCCATGCAGAGAGCGACCGAGGCCGGTCTCGACCTTGTCGAGATTTCTCCCGATGCGGAGCCGCCGGTCTGCAAAATCCTGGATTTTGGCAAGTTCAAGTACCAGGAACAGAAGAAGCAAGCGGAAGCGCGCAAGAACCAGAAGATCGTCGAAATCAAAGAGATCAAGATGCGTCCGGGCATCGATGATCACGATTACGATGTGAAAATGCGGGCCATCCGGCGCTTCTTTGAAGAGGGCGACAAGGTCAAGATCACACTGCGGTTCCGCGGGCGTGAGATGGCGCATCAGCATCTCGGGATGGACGTGCTCAACCGCGTAAAGACCGAGACCGAATCGGTGGCCAAGGTCGAGAGCGAGCCGCGTTTCGAAGGCCGGCAGATGGTGATGGTACTCGCGCCGAAGTAGGCCCGGACATTTCGACGCGATAGACCGAAAGGACGCTCACCAACGGGTGCGAGCGTCCTTTTTGTTTTTGGGCCAAAGCGCGGCGCGCGTGGCTCTGGCCGCAGCGATCGTTGACGGAACTGATTGCCGTCCCCATCTGTTGTTCGGCCGACCCGCCATCGGCGCTCCGGGACACCGGGGGCGCTTTCACACGCGCGGCGGAGTTTCGGGGAGGAATTCGACGATGTATCTTCGCTCGCTCGTTGGCGCCGTCGCGTCGGCGCTTTTGGTCCTGGCCACGTCCTATCCAGCGCTAGCGGACGGGCCCGATCTCATTTTCAAAAAGACGACGGTTTGGAAGCTTTTGGCGCCGGACGCGAAGTTGGCAACGTTTGCTGTCGACGATCCGGATGTGGAGGGCGTGACCTGCTATTTCACGGCGCCGGAGAAGGGTGGCTGGGCTGGCTGGGCTGGTCTCGCTGAAGAATTGTCTAACGTGTCGCTGTCATGCCGGCAGGTTGGGCCGATCAAGTTCAAGCGCAAGTTGGAACAGGGCGAGGAAGCCTTCAGTCAGCGCCGGTCGATTTTGTTCAAGCGGATGCAGATCGTGCGCGGCTGCGATTTCAAGCGCAATGTGCTCGTCTATCTCGTTTACACGGACAAGATCATCGAGGGCAGCCCGGAGAACTCGACCTCCAGCGTGCCGATCGCGCCGTGGGGTGAAACAACGCCGCCGCAAAAGTGCAGCGAGTGGATTTCTGAATAAGACGAACGAGAACGTCAGCGGCAACGCTGGTGTTCGTTGCTACTTCGTTTCATCCGGCGCGCGGCGGTAGATGTCGTCGGTGCGGATGATGTCGTCTTCGCCGAGGTAGGTGCCGATCTGCACTTCGATCAATTCGAGATCGACCTTGCCGGGGTTTTCGAGACGGTGCCATTGGGTGGCGACGATGTAGACGCTTTCGTTTTCGCGCACGAGCTGCTCGGTGTCACCAATGACGACATTTGCCGTGCCCTGGACGACGATCCAGTGCTCGGAGCGATGGTGGTGCATTTGCATGGAGAGCTTGCCGCCGGGCTTGACGTGCAGAAGCTTGACCTGGAAGCGGGGGCCGATGTTGAGCGTTTCGAAGTAGCCCCAGGGCCGGTAGTTGCGCAGGTGTTGTTCCTGCTCCTTGCGATTGGTGCGTTTGAGCGTGGCGACGATCCGGCCGACATCCTGAGCGCGCGCCTTGTCGGCGACGAGGAGCGCATCGGGTGTATCAACGATGATGAGATCTTGAACGCCGATGGTGGCGACGAGGCCGCGTTCGGAGTGGACGTAGCAGCCGGTGGTGTCTTCGAGAACGGAATCACCCTGGGCGTGGTTGCCATTGGCATCTTTGGGTGCGATCTCCCAGAGAGACGTCCAGGAGCCGACATCGTTCCAGCCGACATCAATGGGGAGCATGGCGGCGGCGGTGGTTTTCTCCATGACCGCGTAGTCGACAGAAATGTTTGGGCTTTCGGCAAACTCGGCGGCGCCGAGGCGAAGGAAGCCGAGGTCCGTGGTGGCGTTGGCCAACGCGCCGCGAGCCGCTTGCAAAATTTTGGGATCAAGGTGGGCGATTTCGTCGAGGAATGTCTGGGCGTTCAATACGAAGATGCCGCTGTTCCAGAAGTAGTCGCCTTCGGCGAGATAGCCAGCTGCGGTTTTGGCATCGGGCTTTTCGCAGAACTGTTTGACGTTGAAGGCGGAGCCGTTCGACTGCTGAAGGGATGCGCCGCGCTTGATGTAACCGTAGCCGGTGTGGGGGCTATCAGGTGTGATGCCGAAGAGCACAAGTTTACCTGTAGCAGCGATTTCGGCAGCCTTGCGCACGGCTTCAACGAAGCGGGCTTCGTCCTTCACCGCGTGGTCTGACGGCATGACAACGAGGACTGCGTTGGGGGTTTCGCGAACGGCTGCAAGGGCTGCTACGGTGATCGCGGCGGCTGTATTGCGCGCGACTGGTTCAAGAATGATCGCTTTGGCCTTGAGGCCGGCGCGATCAAGTTCTTCTTGCACAAGGAAGCGGTGGTCGTTGTTGCAGAGAAGGATCGGCGACGTGAAGCCGGCGGCGGGGGTGAGGCGGCGCAGGGTGGCGCCAAGAAGCGTCGCGCCATTGCCGTTGAAGAAGTTAATGAACTGTTTGGGGAACATCGACCGCGACAGTGGCCACAGGCGCGTTCCGGAGCCGCCGGAAAGAACAACGGGGACGATGGGGAGCATGCGTGGACCTCGTGGGCAGCCAGTCGGCCAGCCGTGACTACTTTCTTTACGGGCGAGGCGCCAGTCATCCGCCGCAGCCACGCGCCCTTTTGTCACCAAACGGCTGAAATGCGAAGCGGCGATGGCCAGTGGTCGTTAAGACCATTGTCCACCGCCGCTAGGGCCACCGGATACGCGGTACAGGAAACCGGCGCTGGATAGAGTAAACAGCAAAAACGTTTCGAACCTGCAAACGCGGCGAAGAAAGTTCTTCAACGGGCTCTGTCGCCCGGAAGAAGCGGGCGGCCGGTGTCGAGGAGCCACCGGACGACGGGAACGGTGACCGCGTGGGGCAGGATGCGCAGGACCGGAATCGCGAGGGTGGGGATCATACCGGGGGCAATGACGCCGCGGCCGAGCCGGTAGCCGCGCATGGCGAGGGCGGCGACACGTTCAGGGCTGGCGGCTTTGAGAAAGTGGCGATACAGCGCTCCCTCCGCGTTCATCCGTGCGTGAAATCGCGTTTCGACGGGGCCGGGCAGCACGACGGCGATGCGCACGCCGCGGCCTGCGACTTCCGAACGGATGGCTTCGCTCAAGGAAACCACGAATGCTTTGCTGGCGTAGTAGGTGGCCTGATGCGGACCGGGGATGAGCGCACCGAGCGATGAAATCGAGAGGATACCGCCGCGGCCGCGCGCGAGCATATCGGGGAGCATCGCACGGGTGAGGCGCGCGACGGCTGCGATGTTGGTGGCGATGACTGCATCTAATCCGCTTGGATCAGAGGCTGAGAACGGTCCGGATTGGCCGACGCCTGCGTTGTTGACGAGGACGTCGCAGTAGAGGCGTTTCTCGGTGAGCCAGGCTGCAATGATCTCGACGGCGTCGGGGCGACCGATATCGAGAAGAAGAGGTTCGACGCGGATGCCGGGGTATTCGGTGGCGAGCGCGATCACCGCACGGTCCAGGCGATTTTGGGTGCGCGCGATGAGCACAATCGCTTGGGCATATTTTGCGAATTGATGCGCAAGTGCGAGGCCGATGCCGCTCGAACCGCCCGTGATGACCACGGCAGGCGTGAGGTCGCGGACGGCGGCAACTGCTGTTGGCTGTGGTTCAGCGCGACGGCTCAGCCAGCGTGTGGCGACATTTTCAAGGATATCGATCATAGCAGCGGCATTGTGCCGATGCGGGCGCGGGATACAACCGTTTGGTTTGTCAGGTTAGGCGGGCGCTGCTGCGTGTCCACTGCGGATTGGGCGCGACCGGCGCGACCACGCGATCGGACGAATATCATCGGGAAAGATTTCGGCGGCTTTCCAGAGATCGTACTGCATTTGAAGTGCAAGCCAATGGTGGGCGCCGTGGCCGAGCGCGAGACCCAGTCGTTGGGCGAGGTCAGGTGTGATGCTGGTGCGCTCCGCCAACAGGGTGTCGAGCGTTGCGCGCGGCACGCCGAGATGAGCGGCCAACTCGGTCGGCGTCATGGCGAGGCAGGGTAGAATGTCGACGCGGAGAATTTCGCCGGGATGGAGGGGTGCTGCGTCGGAGCCGTCGAGGGATTTGTACATAGCCATTTCTGTTCGATGTGCGGGAGCTGTCCGCGCGCGATGCACGACGTCTCGCGGAGCAGGAACAGATGTGAATCTGGCGCTGCAATTCGTCCGATTTACGGCTGACGATTTGTTCAGAATGGCGGTGTTGGGCGCGCGGCGATTACGGTGTGGGCGGGTTCGTGCGTGAGGTGCGGACTTCTTTGACAAGATCTTCGCCAGCTTCGCCTGGATCGTCGGGGGCGATGTGACCATCAGGTGGCGATGGCGTGGCGGAACTGTTGGCGGTCGCTTCGATCAGTTTGGCGTCATCGAGATCGACGGCGAGCAGGTCAGCGATTTCAGCGGCGAGGGTTTCGGACTGCGTGTCGGTGCCGCGAACCGGTTCGCGCCATTCGACGGCGTCCAGTGCGCCGGTGACGGGGGACACAGGTGACCATTCGTCGAGCGTCGTGCCATCGGCGGTCCAAACCGGATCATGGGCGGCCGTGGCGGCGCGGGCGATCCACTCGCGGGCGCGGCCGGCGTCATTCTTTTCAGCAAGCTCGATGCGGGCCATGAGACGCGCGACGCGGCGGGTGAGCCTTTCCTTCAGGAAGGGTTGCAAGGCATGACGAGCGACATCGAATTCGCGTGCTTCGACGGCGGCGGTGGCCCAGGCGACGCCGCTTTCGACGTCGTGAGGTTTGAGGAGGGCCAGCTGCTTGATGCGATCAAGGCGATCGTTGGGGCTGTCGCCGATGCGGGCGTAGGCATAGGTTGCGGCGAGATCGGGATGGGGGGACTGCGCCCACGTGCGCTGAATGATCTTTGCGGCTTTGGCGGTTTGGCCACGCGAAGCGAGGATGCGGCCAGCGACGGCGGCGGCGGGGATCAAGTCAGGTGCGAGAGTGTGGGCTTCAGTGGCGCATGCCAGCGCCTTGTCGGGTTCCGACTCCTCAATTTTTTGTGCGTGGGCTGTGAGCATCAGGGCGCGGCGGCGGTCGGCGGTGGGGCGTTCGAGATGGCCGTTGCGCTTGGCCAGCGCGGTTGTTTCGGCAGCGGCGGCCCAGTCGGCGGCTTTGACCTGCATTTCGAATTGCGCGTCCAGCGGCCAGCCCAGACGCGGATTGAGGCGGGCGGCGCGGTCAGCGAATTGCATGGCAGCCTCGGGTTCGCTTTCGCGGCGGGCCTCGAGGTAGAGGCCGCGAAGGCCCAACTGTTCGGTGTCAGGTGAGCTGAGCATGGCTTCGAAAATGCGGCGGGCAGTGGCGCGGTCTCCGGTGAGTTGGGCAGCCTGGGCGCGGAGAAGATGGGTAAGGGGTTCGTTGGGGATGGCGCGGCGGGCCTGGATGGCGGCGCGGGTGGCGGATGTGCGGTCGCCGGCGCCGATGGCGATCATGCCGCTGGAGAGCGCATCAAGCCCGCGCTGCTGGCGGCGGCGGGTCAACTGGCGGCTGATCAGGGCGGGGCTCGACCAGATCTGGCGGAGCAGCGACCATAGGAAGATGGCGGCGCCGATGATGAGTGTCAGGATGACGGTAGCGCGGAAGACGCTGGTTTCGACTTCGTAGCCTTCCCAGGTCAGCAGCAGGTTGCCCGGCCGGTCGGCGAGCCATGCGAGGCCTGACGCGATCATCACCACGGCGAGGAGAAACAGGACGAGACGCACCATACCGCTCGCGCTCCTATTCTTTGGGGCTAGCGGGCGAGGCCGCGACCGGGGCTGCAAGCGCGGCTTTGAGTTCGTTCTCGACGGTGGCGATCGCCTCATCGACGCTGTGGCGGGCTGTGATCTTCTCGATCCACGGGGCGAGCTTGGCGGACGCTTCGGGCGGCAGCTTGCGGGCACCAGCGAGGACTTCGGCGAGGCGATTATCGTTCAGGGATTTCTCGATACGGGCGATGGAGGCTTCGACACTCTCATCGCCGTCGGCGGCGTCGATTTTGCGGATGCGGACGACGGAGGTCGCGCTGGTCATCAGGCGATCCCAGACGGAGGCATTCGGGTCGATGGTGGTGGCATCGAGGGCTGCGAGGAGGGCGGGGCGCGCCTCTTCCTTCAACTGCGTGAGCGAGGGAACGCCAGTGGTTTTGAAAGGCTCGAGCGGTGTCAGGTCAAGGCGGCTGCCTGAGGCGGCATTGACGGCATCGAGTTCGCTGGCGAAGGCTTCGCCGCTTTCGATGGCGCGCTTCAGGTTGCCGAGTTCAAGCGCGGTGACGATCCGCTCGGTGTGCGACTGGCGCTCTTTTTCCTTCTGCAGAACGCCGTCGAGGCTGCCTTCAATCTTGGTGATGAGGCCGGTGACCGGGCCGACGGCTGCGGCCACGTCGGCGGTTTTGGCGAAGGTTTTGGCTTGGTTGTCGAGGGTAGATTTAATGTCACCGAGATTGCTGGCGACGCGGCCAGATTCCTCTTGAGCGGCTTGGATGGATTTGTCGAGGCGCGTCTGATCGGCTTTGAGTTTTTCGACGGACTGGGTGAGGCGGGCGAGATCCGTTTTGGCGGTGTCTTCGCGGACGGCGAGGCGGTCGTCGATCTCGCGGGCGATGCCGTCGCGGAGTTTGGAGACTTCGCTGGAGAAGCGGGATTCGGATTCAGCGATGCGTGAGGTGACGGCGGCAATGTCAGAGATGCGATTGCCACCGGTGTCGGACGCGGCCGCAGAGGTGATCGTTTTTAGTTGATCTTCGAGTGCAGCGATGCGCGTGTCGATGACGGCAAGGCCTTGGCTGCCGCCGACGGTGGCGGACAGGCCATCGGCCTTTTCGGCGAGTTTCGTCTGGCCGGTGCGCAAGGTTTCGAGATCGGCTGCAAGCGTATCGATTTTGGCGAGGCGTTCCTCGGCTGACTGCATAAGATCGTAGGCATCGGATTTCGGCGCGGCTTCGAGTGCGGCGAGGCGCCGGTCGAGATCGGTTGCGACTTGTTCGACGCGCGCGTTGGGTGTCGGGGCGCCGATCAATTGCGCGACGCGGTCGCCGCCGAACAGGACGATGCCCCCGCCGACGACGCCGGCGGTGAGGTGGGTGACGAGGCGCGTAAATGCTGAGGGTGAGCGCGGAAACGGTGCGGCTGGCTTTTGCGGATCGGATGTGCCGGAGGCGGCGGATTTACCCGAAGACGACGCGCTGGACGCTGCTGCTGATGCCGTGCTCGAATTTTGGGCCGCGCCCGATTTCATTTCGGTCGCCTTGAGGTCGAGTGTGGCGTGCGGGCGCTTGGGGTCTGTGGGCCCAGGGTCTTTTTTGTCGGCGGGGTTGTCGGTCATGCGGTCGGCCTTCGGGGGACAGGGCGCGGAAGCGCGCGGACGTTAGCTGGGGCTGGTTGCGGCTGTGTTGCCAAAATCTCAAAAAAGCACCGGGAAGCTCAAGCTTAGGTGCTCTTGGCCGAACTTGACGACAAGCGAGCGACGAGGGCAAGCATTTGTTCCTCGTTCGGCTTAACGGCGATCTCGATGCGCGCGGGATCGAGGGGTTGCAGGGCGGCTGCGACGCTCGGTGATAGGCAGATATGGACGAGGCGTTGGGCGGGTGCGCCGAGACCGGCGGCGGCGGTGAGCGCGGACCACGCGTGCGCTGTGCGCGGCGACATTAAAAGAACGGCGTCGAATTCACCGTGCTGAAGGCCGAGGCTGACATTGGCTGGAAGCTGTGTGGCGGGTGTGCTGCGATAGATGACGGTGCGGCGGATGGTGAAGCCTGCCGGAGCCAGAGCCTCTTCCAAATCGAAGGCGATGGCTTCGCCGCTGATGTGCAGAAATGTTCCAGTCTGAGGATCGCAGCGCGCGCTGATGAGGGCGGCCAATTCGGAGCCGCCGGCATCGCCTTCGCGTGCGATCGTGAAGCCAGACTCGCGCGCGGCAGCGGCCGTGCTGCGGCCGACTGCGATGACAGGCAGCGCTGTGAGGCCTTTCTTTTGGGGGTGTTCATTCAGTGCGTGGACGGCGTTACGGCTCGTCAGGATGAGGGCTTGGACGCCGGTGGTATCGAGCGGCGGCATCTCCGTCACGATGTCGAGGAGGGGCGCGCTCGTGACGCGGTGCCCCATCGCTTCGAGCTGGCGCGTGGTTCTGGCCGCTTCCGCCTCCGGTCTGGTGACGAGAATGTGCATCGCGCCTAGCCCTGCAAGACCTCCCGGCCGCCGCGGCTGAGGATGTCGTCGGCCACCGTGACGCCGAGATCGGCGGCGGAACTCGCGGGGCCGGACTTTGTGCTGATCACGTGACGGCTGCCATCAGGCGAGAGTGTTTCGCCCTTGAAGGTGAGTGTGGCGCCGTCGAGACGGGCGAGGCCGGCGATTGGCGTGCGGCAAGAGCCTTCGAGTGTGCCGAGGAAGGCGCGTTCGGCGGTGATGCAGAGCGAGGTGGTCTGATCGTTGAGCCGAGCAATCATTTTCGCTGTGTCTTCGTCGTCGACGCGGATCTCGATGCCGATGGCGCCTTGGGCGACGGCGGGGAGCATCCGCTCCACGGGAATGGCGTCCGTGATGTGATCGGCAAGGCCGAGGCGACGGAGACCGGCGCAAGCGAGGAAGGTGGCTTCGGCGACTTCATCGCGCAACTTGGTCAGGCGCGTTTGCACGTTGCCGCGGAAGCCGACGATTTGCAGGTCGGGGCGGATGCGCTTGATCTGGGCCTGACGGCGCAGCGACGACGTGCCGACAACGGCGCCTTGGGGCAAGCTATCGAAGCTCTTGTGCTTCAGGCTGATGAATGCATCGCGGACATCTTCGCGGGGCAGCGTGGCGCCGATGGTGAGGCCGTCCGGGAGGGCGGTCTGCATGTCTTTCATCGAATGGACGGCGAGATCGATGCGCTTTTCGAAAAGCGCTTCCTCGATTTCTTTGGTGAATAGTCCTTTGCCGCCGACTTCCGAGAGCGGGCGGTCGAGGATCATGTCGCCGGTGGTCTTGATGATGACGATGTCGAAGGCCGCGTCGGGGAGGCCGTGGGCGGCCATCAGGCGGCCTTTGACTTCGTGGGCCTGGGCGAGCGCCAGGGCGGAACCGCGGGTTCCAATGCGAATGAGGCGCTCTTGCACTGCTGTTTCTCCGGGTGGTAGGCGAGGCAGACGTTTCTTGTCGTGGCCGCCTTTCTAGCCCCGGCCTTACCTCCTTTGCAAACCCGCCGAGGGGTTCACCTCAAGCTGTGGTTGTTCCCGTGATGTCCGATGCTCCGCCTCCGGGTTCGCCAGTGGTCGTGCTCGGTATTGAGTCGAGCTGCGACGAGACAGCGGCGGCTGTCGTAGAGCGGAGGGCGGATGGGTCTGGGCGGATGCTGTCGAACGTGGTGCGGTCGCAGTGGGATGAGCACCGGCTGTTTGGCGGCGTGGTGCCGGAAATTGCAGCCCGCGCGCATGTTTCCTGCCTGGATGCGCTGATTTCGCAGGCGCTGACTGAGAGTGGGACGCGCCTTTCGGACCTGTCGGCAGTGGCGGCGACGGCGGGGCCGGGATTGGTTGGTGGGCTAGTCGTTGGGATGGTCACAGGCAAGGCGCTGGCCATGGCGGCGGGTCGGCCGTTTCTCGCGATCAACCATCTGGAGGCGCATGCGCTGACCGTCGGACTGACCGAGGACTTGAGGCCACCCTACCTGCTGTTGCTCGTATCTGGGGGGCATACGCAACTTCTGTTGGTCCGTGGGGTGGGCCAGTATGAGCGACTGGGAACGACCATCGACGATGCGCTGGGCGAGGCTTTCGACAAGACCGCGAAGCTGTTGGGGCTCGGGCAACCGGGGGGACCGGCCGTGGAGCGGATGGCGGCCGGCGGGAATGCTGCCCGGTTTGATTTTCCGCGCCCGCTCGCGGGGCGGGCGGAGGCGCATTTTTCATTCGCCGGACTGAAGACGGCGGTGCGGCGGCGGGCCATGGAGCTGGTGCCTTTGACGGATGGCGATATCGCCGATTTGTGCGCTTCGTTTCAAGTGGCGGCAATGGACGCGGTGGCGGATCGCGTTGGGCGGGCGATGGAAATTGCCGAGGCGCGGCTCGGGCCGGATTCGCCGCGGCGCTTGGTGGTGGCGGGCGGCGTGGCTGCGAACAAGACGCTGCGGGCGCGGCTCGACCGGCTCGTTACACTGCGCGGATATTCTCTTCATGTGCCGCCCGCCGGACTTTGCACGGATAACGCGGCGATGATCGCGTGGGCGGGGGCGGAACGTTTGACGCTGGGGCACGTGGATGACTTGTCTGCGGCGGCGCGGCCGCGCTGGCCGCTGGATGCCACCGCACCGGCGGCAATCGGGGCTGGCGTGAAGGCCTAATCATCAGTGGTCAGACAGCGGCCTCGACCGGGGTCAAAAGTGGTGCTGTTTGGGCTGGATTGAAACTCGCCGCCGATGCGATATCCCACGCCGACTGAAGCCGCGCCTCGCCCATGCCGGACAACAGCGCACCGGTTGCGAGCGTCGGGTAGAGTTCGGCAAATGACACAGCACGATCCGATGAGATGCGGTGCATGATGTGATGTGGCTTGAGTTGGTTTGGATGCGTTAGGCCCGCAGCGGCAATCAGTTCGGCAAGGGCCTTGATTGTCTGGGTATGAAAGCTTGCCACCCGCTCGGACTTTGTTGGAACGACAACGGCGCGGGCGCGCATCGGATCCTGCGTTGCAACGCCGGTTGGGCAATGCCCAGTGTGGCAGCTTTGAGCTTGAATGCAGCCGACCGCAAACATGAAACCGCGGGCGGCATTGCACCAATCGGCGCCGAGGGCCATGACGCGGATCATGTCGAAGGCCGAGACGATGCGGCCGGATGCACCAATGCGGATACGGTGGCGCAGTCCGGCGCCTGTCAACGCAGAGTGCACGACATTCAAGCCGTCGCGCAACGGCATGCCAACGTGATCCATGAACTCAAGCGGAGCGGCGCCAGTGCCGCCTTCCTTGCCATCGACGACGATGAAATCAGGTGTTTCGCCGGTTTCCAGCATGGCCTTTGCGATGGCCATGAATTCCCAGGGGTGACCAATGCAGAGCTTGAAGCCGACCGGCTTGCCGCCCGACAGGCGGCGCAATTCGCTTAAGAAACTGATGAGTTCCATCGGCGTTGAGAACGCGGAATGGGCGGCTGGAGAAATGCAATCCTCGCCGACCATGACTCCACGGATCGCAGCGATTTCCGCGGTGACTTTCGCGCCTGGGAGGACGCCGCCGTGTCCGGGCTTGGCACCTTGGGATAACTTCACTTCGATCATTTTAATCTGCGGACTGGCGGCCGCGGCTGCGAAGAGCTCGGGCGAGAAGGTTCCGTCGGGGTTGCGGCAGCCGAAATAGCCAGAGCCGATTTCCCAAATCAGGTCGCCGCCGAATTCCTTGTGGTACGGACTGATGCCGCCCTCGCCGGTATCGTGGGCGAAGCCGCCGATCTTGGCGCCCCGGTTCAGAGCGCGGATCGCGTTTGCGGATAGAGCGCCATAGCTCATCGCCGAGATGTTGAAGACCGATGCTTCATAGGGCTGGGCGCACGTCTCGCCGCCGATCTTGATCCTGAAGGGTGTTTTAGCAGGGTCTTTCGGTGCCAACGAATGCTGCAGCCATTCAAACTTGGAATCATAGACGTCGTACTGGGTGCCGAATGGGCGCTTGTCGAGTTCGCGCTTGGCGCGCTGGTAGACAATGGCGCGCTTGTCGCGCGGGAAGGGTGCTCCATCCTTGTCGGCTTCGAAGAAATATTGGCGCATCTCCGGGCGGATGTTTTCTAATAGAAACCGGAGGTGGGCGGCGATGGGATAGTTACGCAGGATCGAGTGCTTCGTCTGGGTCAAGTCGCGGATGCCGAGGGCTGCGAGTGCCGCGCCTAATAGACATAGAGGCGCGTAGACGATGACATTCGTCGGGTGATTGATTGTGAGCCAGCCGAAGCCAGCCGTCGCCGTGATCGCAAGAGTTAGCAGCAGATACCGCGCTTGAAATGGGAGGAGTAGAACCCGCATGGCTTTGGAGCCTTCGTGCCGCTGAAACGATCTTGAAATTCGATCGGTTAACACTATCCCCGATCAGACTTCGGAAATGTGACGGCCGAGGATTTGGGCCTTTTAGGATCGGCTGCGGTGGAGATCGGGACGTGCTACGAACGGCGCATATTGATGTTGGGGGATCGGTCGGTGATCATCGAATCTGTCGGCGTAATCGGAGGCGGCGCGTGGGGCACGGCGTTGGCGCAGACGCTGCGGCTCGCGGGGCGGCGCGTGACGCTGTGGGCGCGCGAAGTGGAGACGGTTGAGGATATCAACGTCCGGCATGTGAATCGTACATTTCTGCCTGGCGTGTCGCTGGATGACGGGCTGCGTGCGACCAGCGATCTCGCAGCGATGGCTGCGACGGATGCCATTTTGATGGTGGCGCCAGCGCAGCATGTGCGGGCGATTGCCATGCATTTGCGGCCTGTGCTGAAGCCGGGTCAGCCGATCGTCTTGTGTGCGAAGGGTATCGAGCAGACGACGGGACGGATGCTGGGGGACGTGTTGGGCGAGGTTTTGCCGGAGCAGCCGCTGGCCGTGCTCTCGGGGCCGAGTTTTGCAGCCGATGTGGCGCGTGGGCTGCCGGCCGCGCTGACGATTGCCTGTCAGCGGGAAGAGATTGGCCGGGCGTTGGCTGAGCGCATGGGCTATCGGCAATTCCGGCTCTACTGGTCCAGCGATACGGTGGGCGTGGAGATCGGCGGGGCGCTAAAAAATGTTCTCGCGATCGCAGCGGGCATTGTGGACGCGAAGGGGCTCGGGGCCAGCGCACATGCGGGGTTGGTGACGCGCGGATTTGCAGAGATGCGGCGGCTGGGTGAAGCGTTGGGTGCGCGGCCGGAGACGATGATGGGGCTGTCGGGGCTCGGCGATCTTATTCTGACGTGTGGGTCACCGCAGTCGCGCAACATGAGCCTCGGGCGCGCGTTGGGGCAGGGGAAGACGCTGGCTGAGATTTTGGGCGCGCGTGTTGCCGTGACCGAGGGGGTTTATACGGCGGCGGCGGCGGTTCGGGTGGCGCTGGAGAAGGGCATTGAAATGCCAATCACCGAAGCCGTGCATGGGATTATTGAGGGGCGCGTGACGGTGGACGATGCGATCGCTGGGTTGATGCAGCGGCCTTTTAAAGCGGAAGATTGAGCTACGTTGGGGAGGACGCCAAAAATGAGATGGTGGGTTGCTTATTTGGCAATCGGCGCAGTTGTGCTGGCAGTCCGGCCTGCTTGGAGTGAACCGCCGCAGGATAAGAAGGCGGTTGATCTCGAACTTCCCGGAACTGAAGAAGCGCCTGGTTACGAGGACTTCAGGGACGCCGCGCCCAGTGCGCAAGAGATCGAAGAACAGCAAGAGCGACGGGATGATCGCAATGTTGTGTCGCCGGGGACCCGCGATGATCAGGAACTGCAGAGGGAGATGGGGCAGGACTGATCGTGTGAGGGCGGATGAACCGGGGAACGGAGAGGGTGGTCTCGCGTTCTTCACACATGATCAATGATACAAGGAGAGCACAATGAAGCGGGCAATATTTGCCGCCGCCGTCCTTTCGGCACTTGCGGGCGCGGTTCCGGCGCAGGCTGACAGCATTAGCGCAGTTGAAGGGGCGCGGGCGCATGAGCGTCAGGGCAGCTATCTGACGCGTCAGGAACGCGAGAAGCTGCGCCGTTACGGTGGCAACGACGATGGCTTTTACAGTGGCCGGCGTGGCTATGGCTATCGGAGCGGTCCGTCGGTCGGCGTGTATGTCGGACCGGGGTATGGCGGATACGGGTATTCGAACCCGAGGTACTATGGGCCTTACGGGTACTAAACTGAATTTCGCACGATCGACAGCGCGCTCCGGCCACCCGGGGCGCGTTGTTGTTTTCGGGTGCAAAGAAAAATGGTGCCGCTTAGGTGACTCGAACACCTGACCCCGTCATTACGAATGATATTTTCGTGGAACTTCCTAAATCCATCTGATATTCTTTGATCCGAATAAAATGCTTTGAAATCATATGTTTGTATGAGTCTTTGCAACTCCAGTTTGGTCCAGGCTGTTCCTTAAAGGGCCAGCTTCGCGTAGCATTTCCGTAGCATTTTGCAGTTTTGAGGGGGCGATCTGATGGATCAGGAAAAGACGAACAACGCGCGCGAGTTACCGTTCAACGAGAAGCAGATCGCTAAGTTGGCCGTGCCGATTGACGGCAAGCCGACTGAGTATCGCTTCAAGGGCGTGGACGGGCTGTCGCTGATCGTCGGGAAGGGTGGCACGGCGACCTACTTCGTGACCTACGCGAAGGGTAAGGCTCGGCGACGGTACAAGTTGGGACGCAGGGGCAGGGGCGGGATCACGCTGGCCGATGCCGTGAAGCGTGCGGAGCGGGTCAGGGCCGACGTGGCCGATGGCGCTGATCCTGCCGCCGACAAGGCGTCTCGCCGGGAAGCTCGGCTGTTCTCATCGCTGGCCGACATTTACGAGCGTGAGCACCTTCCCACGCTCGCGCCGAACACGGCTGAGAGCTATCGATGGATTATCCGCGTCCACATCCGCCCGGCGCTGGGCGACATGCTCGCATCCGAGGTCACGCGATCATCCGTCAAGACGGTCGTCAACGGCTTGGCACGCGAAGGCAAGCGGGCAATGGCGGATCGTGTCGCCCGGATTGTCGGCTCGATCTTCAGTTTCGGGATCGAGGAAGAGCTAGTCGAGGGATTGGAGATCAATCCCGCTCGCGGCATCAAGCCCAAAGCCAGCACTGAAGGTCGCAAGCGCAACATCAAGCCCGAAGAATTGCGGGCCGTTTGGGCGGCGCTGGACGAAACTGGCGTAAGCGATGCGGTCGCGCGGATTGTGAAGATCGCTTGGCTGACCGGCTGCCGCCGTAGCGAAGTCGCCCTAATGCGCCGTTCGGAACTGAGCCTGGACGGCGATCAGCCGATGTGGACGATCCCTGGCGCGACGATGCGGAAGGGCAAAATGCAAGGCGACTCCCGCACGAAGAATAAACAGCCAAAAGCCGTCCCGCTCGCGCCGTGGACGCTGTCGCTGATCCGCGACGCCCTCAAGGATAGCGATGCGCGCCAGCAGTACGTGTTTCAGGCGGGGGCAGAGGGGAAGAACCAGACCCCGCATATCGATCCACATAGCTGCACGCGAGCGGTGCGACGGATCACAGTCGATCTCGGCATTCTTGACCTTCGACTGCACGACGGGCGCTCTGCCGTTCGAACGTGGCTGCGTGAAGAGGGCTACGGCAATGACGTACGCGACGCCGTTCTCGGCCACATGGGCAAGAGCGTGGGCGCGAAGAACTACGAGGCACCGACACTGGCATTCGTGAACAAGCAGGTTCGACCGGCGCTCCAAGCGTGGGAAGCGCACGTTCGTCAGGTCGTGACCGACGACAAGATTGTGGCGTTCAAGAAGCGCGCATAGGGCAAGAACCCGCGAATCACTACGGCGGTTTGGGGCCGTTCCGGGCGACTGCAGCGGCTTTTCGCGTCGTGCGCTGCCCGTCTTCGAAAAAAGTTTTGAGCGTCGAAATGCACGCAACCCGACTTGCAAATAATTCAGCAGTTTTCTAATAGCCGCAAAATACCGAAACAAGTTGAGATCGATCGCTCCCGACAGGCTCCCCGCGTGCGAATTATTCCCAAGCCGCAAGGGGTTAGCCTGCAAAAAAGCATATTGATCTTCATTGATCGATTGTGATTCTCTCTATTCAACGCCGAAATGGCGGGGGAAATGGAGGGTGAAATGAACATTCAAATTGCCCGGCAAATGGGATTGCCGGACGCACTGTTATCGAAACGGGACGTTCACGCGGTAACTAGCTTGTCGTCATCGACAATGAAGCGGCTCATGGGAGACGGCGAGTTTCCGAAGCCCGTCGCGCTAGGCGCGCGGCGCGTCGGCTGGCGTGCGAGCGACATTGGAGCCTGGATCGCGGCACGAACGACTGCCGTCCCGCAGACAAACAATCCGTTCGGCCGCGCGGGGAAGCCTAAGCCGAAGGTGAGTGCGCGTGGCAGCAAGTGACCCGCAAAACGAAAAAGCCGGGACGGCGCCAACCGCTCCCGGCTTTCGACTTTGTTCCGACAACCCGCTAAGAATGTCAGGAGACTACGAATGAACTACCACACACCACTGCCGCCCTCAAGTCACTTGACGCTCACCGAGTTGAACGCACGCATAGACGAGGAACGTGACGAGGTCGCCGCCACGGCTGAGCGGCTGTTCACGACGGATGACCCGAGAGAGGCGTTAGTCTGCGCAAAGTTCCTCGCTTCTATGTTTTCAAAGTGCAATTGCGATCTCCCTGGTCTTGTCGCTTGGCGATACGACGGTCTGGCAGGCTTCGAGCGCCGCATGCGCGCTCGGCTCCCCATCGACCCGTGCGTAGTCCAGACACTTGCCGACCTAATAGACGAACTGCGGCTACGCCATATTGACGAAATGCCCGAGAGTGAACCTCTGCACACGCTTGCGCTCAATTTACTGCGCAGGGAAGTAGAGCTACGCGCAGGACGGCTATCAGCACGTCATCGCGCGGATGCTACGTCGCTGTTCAACGGAACCTGGGGAACACTGAAGCGCTCACAGCTTCGGCGCTGGCTCATGCGAGTTCGGGAGGCGTCGCCATGATCAGCGCCAGCGAACAGAACCGAGACGCCGTCGCCGCGCTACACAGTAACGATCCGCGAGATTGGGCGTGTGGCGGTCGCGAGATCGTCAGAATCACGCGGCTGCATGGCGTAGAAGCGCAACGCCTGATCGACATGCTGTGCGCTCTCTTCGATGGAGATACCATCCTGATAGACGCGCGGCCGACATCAACGCCGGACGATGCCGCGCCGCGTGCCACTACGCGAGAGAGCACCGACGACGCCACGCACCGCCACAGCACATGGCCTGCTGCAATCGATGCAGAAACGACGAGAGCAATCGATCCGGCGTGATGATCCGCGTTTCCGCATGGCTCAGCGCGTCGCTGTTGATCTCATCGCGGACGTTGGAGCGGAGATGAACGCATTCAGCTTGGACATGATGCAGAACATCGCTGAGTGGCGTGGCGGCGAGATCAGCCTGAAACAAATCCGGTGGATGGCGAAGACCGAGGCGGCGCTTCGCAAGCGCGTCGCGTGACCGGCTTCAACAGCAACGATAGCGACGCGGCCGGGGTCACTCCTGGCCGTGATCGTTTCGGGTTCAATTCTGATGTTCATTCAAAATGTGCGGGGAATAAGCGGATCGCAGATTGCATCTCTACGTCCGCAACAAATCACGTCAGAAAAAACTAATGGCGCGCCACCGTTGGAACCGATGACGCGCCGAAATGAAGACCGCTTCAGGAGAGCGATCCAATGGAATTGGAAATAAGCGATTTGCAGTCTGATTGCAATATGCGATCAGAAAAAGTTATCAGCGGCATATTCGCCGACAACTTCCAGCGATGGAAACAGCGGGGTTGGGCGCCGCTCATTTGTCATCCCTGCACGAAGAAGCCGATCCCCAACCAGTTTCAGACATGGGATCGCAACAAGGCCGTAACGCAGGCGTTCGGCATGGTGCGGCGTAGCCCCAACGGCAACATGGCAATGCTCATGGGGCAGTCGCGCGTGATCGCCGTAGACCCCGACGAGTACGCCGCCGCAGAGCTTGCCGATATGTTCGGGCGGTCGCCGATGATGACGCGTGGTCAGCGTTTCGAAATGCGCTACTTCCGCGACGACAGGGGCGCCGCACGGGGCATCAACTTCCTCCCGCATGGCCTGGAAATGCAGATCAAGGCAGGCCCGGCCGACTACGTGATGGTGCCGCCGAGTATCCATCCAAATACACTGGCGCCCTACACATTCCCGCGCCTTGAACATCCGATGGGGATCAACTTCTTCACGCACCGCCCCCAAATTGTCGTCGGGGACATTCCGTTCGTTGAGCATCTGCCGCCGTTCCCGTGGGATGTGCTGGAAGAGATCAAGCGCATGGTCATCCACGAACGGCAGTTTGCGCTGAGACGCGAAGAGCAAGCCGATTTGGAGGGTGATGCGAAGCGCCGGGAAGCTGCCGATGAAGAGCGGCGCAAAGAGCCAATCCGAAAGAGCGCTCAGCCAGCGATGAGCCAGCCGACGAAGGTTTCTGGCAAGCTGCTCGGCGCAAGGATCACGGCCGGGCGGCGTCTGGCGATAGACACGGAACTCGTCGGCATCGTCGCAACGTGTGCGACCAAGGCGGAAGCTCTGGCAAAGGCGCGTGCGTTCAACCAAGAGCGATGCTCACCGGCCGTCGCCGACAGTGAAGTCTTGAAGCGTACCGCGCGGGCATGGAAGCGTCGCGGCTTGTTCACGGCGCCGAAGAAGAAGGCGGGACCGCGCAACGTCGTGGATTTCGCCGATCTGAAGGCTATGGGCAGTCGGGCGAACGATTTCGAGATGCTCGCATGGGTGCGCCTGAAGAACGGGGAGCGGCCAGCGCCGTTTCGTCTCGTCGCCAAGAGCATCGCCGCCGCCAAGGACGCGCCGCGCGATCAAAAGTTCATCGTGGCGTGGACGAAGCGGGCGCTGGCAGCAAAAGTGATCGTGCGCGTGACCGAGGCCACCGAGAAGCGGGTTGCCGGTAAGCCGTGGCTCGTCGGCCATCGAGAAGCCGCGACATACACGCTCGCGCATAAGCAATGGGCGACGCCTGCGGTCACTTCCGACGACATGAAGGCGCTCGCGTGCCTGAAGCCGTACTCTGCCGCCAGCCTTGCGTTGTTGGCATACCTGCGAGCGACGGTTGATCTTGGTGCGGCCGACTTCACCGCGGATCAGGTCGAGGCTCGGGCGGCGACGGGGCTTGGCCGCGATCTCATCGCTCGGGCGCTTGCCGGTCTGAACTCGTGCGGACTGCTGAAGGAAGCTGCCGCCGTGAAGACGAAGGGTCGCCCGGCGAAGCGGTACAGCTTCTTGGCTGCTGGCGGCACCGTGGAGGCCGATGTCGAGCGCAGAGAGCTTGTGGCTGCGTAAACGGACATCTGCCGTGCTGTGCACGGGAAGTGGCTGCCAGCGGACGGCCTGCGGCCTGAGTGAAGCCCCCGTCGCCCACCGGCGCCGGTAGTGGCTAGCGGTGTGCCAGATCGGGGGCGCCTGCGTGTGCGGGGTCAGCGGTGTGCCAGAACCCCGCCCCCGGACCCGCACCCCGCCGTCGCTACGCTCCGGGGCGCTGTCCTCGCGTTGCTGCGGAGCGCCCGCCCATTTTCATATGATCAAGCTTGGACGTGGTGCTGAAGCCGCCGACGAGATCAGCGCCGCCCGATTTATGACGATGATCATCACCGGGGATTGGACTGCTTCATCGGCTGAACTGGATCACGGCTGAAGCTGCTGAACCGGGGAACTGGGAGGGCTCTGAAGCTGAACCATACCCCCAGGCTGGGGCTACTGACCCCTACCCCTAAGCTGGGGGCGGCGCGGCGCCGGGCCGGTATCTCTTATTGGGTGTGAATTTCAGGAAAAAGTCGGGCGGGGGTATTGTGATGTTATCCGCTTGAATGATTTGGAGGGGGCTGAACGTGATTGACTGGACCGACGCAACGGCTTTGATCAAAAGTGACCGGGCGGTGCGCGGCAAGAACAGCTTGGCGGCTCTGGAGCTTCTTGCGCACCTTCGAGCCGATGGCCGGGCAGCGAGGGCGATCAAGCTGGCAGCGGACGAGACGCCCGTACCGGGGCAAGGCGCTGAAGCTCGCGGGATGCAGATCAAGGCGCTCGTCGGAGCCCGCCTGCTGACGAGGCATGAGGGCATGGGCGTGCGTATCCCGTTCAAGGGCGGAATACATTCATCGGAGCCGGTGCTGCCCGCGTGCGAGGTCAGCGTGGCCGACGTGGCCCGTATCGCGGCACTGACCAGCAAGGACGAGCGCGGCGCGGCGATGGGGCTACTGGCGGCGGCGCGGTGGCGCTACGGGACCGGCGAGCGCTTCAGTTTCGATCCGGTGCGCGTCGTCGGCGGATGGCGGGGCACAAGCGGGCATGAAGGCATCGACGCGCTTCGGGCGCTCGAAGTACTGGACTTCATCCGGCGCGACGGCAACATGCTTGTCATCCCGCAGACCGACCGCGTTACCGGCATGAATGCGTTGCGCAGGATCGCAGAGCGCGTCAGCGGCGGGCAAACGGCAGTCGGCCCTTAGATAGGGACTCAAAACGGCCAAACGCCCGCCAGCGATCAGATTTGGGGCTCGGGGGGGGGGCGGAGAGTCCCATGGTCGTCATCGACCCACGTCCGATCTTCTTGGCGTCGGTTTGTGAATAGTTCTTTTTAATTTTAGTCGGACGCGGCGACAACCACCTCTGCAGACTTGCCAAAGCCCTTCGATGCTATTTTCGCATCTGAATGGTAACGAATGTCAATTCCAGTCGTCTCGACGACCGTATGTTTTTCTGTGCTTCCATAGCCAGATGTATAAAGCGACAAGGACAGCGCTGGTCAAAATAAATGCGCAGTTCAGAAACCAATCGAACTTAAGGGGCTCGAACTCGAAAACGATCCGATCTCCTAAATAGACTCGTCGTGGAAACCATTCTCCGGCTTTTTGTACTGAGAAGCTACCAACGAGAAGAATGACAGACCAGTAGGCAGATTTGCCTATCGCAAACAGCGGTGAGCGAAGTACGTTGGCAGCATAGATCAGTGATGCAACCAGCGCTATCGTTGCCACTGATAGCAGCAGCAAAAAGGGCCTATAGTCATTTGATCCTGACAATAGGAAAGTATCATCTGGTTGAGAGTAAATGACCAGGCACACCGCCGCTGCGGACACCACGGCCCATGCAATATACTTACTCTCAGTGTTCCCTAGCTGGTGACCCGAAGGACCCTTGTTGTCCTTCGGGGACTTTCCAGAGCTACTGCGTTGCCGCGTAGAAGAACTTTTCGCCATCCCACTGACGCTCCCCTTGCGCCTCGCCTCGCTTAACACGACGAACACTGCGGGCTAACGTGTAACCCAAGAGGCCGAACAGGATAGCGAGAAATTGAATAGTTATTGCACGAATGAATCCAGTTGCATCATCAGTACCTAGACTTGATCCTAACCAGATTGAGCCCCCTACTACACCCAGGGCGCCTAGTAGGATCATAGTATTGGCGACCAATCTTATTTTGCTTAGAACATCGATCGTCTTGGGGAGATCGGACTCATTGGTGTCGTAATCATTCGCGACCTCAATGCGCGGAACTTCGGTTTCGCTCCAATGGAGTTCATCTGAACTTCCAATTTGCAAGAACAAAAGTCTCTTGCGGGCTCTAATGTGCCGAGCAATTTCATTGGCCTCGAGTTGAGCGCTCGCCAGTTCAGACACACCTCTGGGCAAGATTTCAATATCAGGCTCGCTTGCGCGAATAGCGCGAGCCATCGCGTTGGCCGCAAGCTGTGTGCTTGCCATTTCAGACAAACCTCTATTCACCACAGCAATTGCTGGACGTTGTCTCTTAGCCGTCTGCATCGTTTCTCTCTTCGCCAGCAACAAATATTTGAGCTTCTTTAAGCTGCGGAAGCCGGGTGGCGACCTCCTGCTTCTGTAGTGCTTTTTTCAACGCTTCAATGAGGCTGCGAATGTCTTTGGAGTCGAGCGCCAACGAAAAAGTTTCAAAGCGATCGCTTCTAAGAAACTCCAATTGTAGATTTTGTACGATAACGGCGCCCATTACTTCGGTGGCCTCTTCATTGTAGACCGGCCTTACATCGGTAATCACTTTTGCCGTGGTAAACAGGCGCTCGAAATCAAACGTTAAGTCGAGCGCTTTGCCAGACAGATAAACTACCTCAGCAAATGCCAGCTCGGCCATGATCTGCCATCGCTTGTCACCGTCAGAGTCTACTGACAGATGTTTGGCTGCGGTTATAGCCAGCGCGCTTTGCAAATCTCGCTTCGACATCCCTGCGCGGCGAGCTACCGTTGACAGCATCACGCTCATTTGGACTACGGTGTTGGCAAAGCTAGTGGACTCAGGCAGTTGCGCGGTAACTGCATCCAGGAGGGCCGAAACGCGGACGGTGCGGCGATCTACCGAGTTTATTGCGATCAGCACGTCGGAAAAAAGCTTCGGAGGAGCGGAGTGCAGTACTCGAAGCTGAGCGATCTGCTGATCACTGAAATTCAAAACGCGCGTCATTGTATACTCACAATCCGCCTACTGCCGGTGCGGCAAGCTGGACGGCACTGCCGTGATGTATGATTGAACTTGTTGAAGGCAATGGCAGCATCGCCCTTTGGGCGCCGCCGCTTGGTTGTCTCTAGCCTAAGCGCGACCAATTGCCAACGGCAAGTTGGGCTTCTAGAGCCTGGAGTCCGCTGCATTCGCACCCCTCGAATCAGTTGGCAAAGCATACGAGGCGCGAAGCCTTTTTGCAATAAGAGTCAAGGCACTAGCTTGCCGTATGGGTCATTGCTTGCCGCGTTGCTGGATGCTCGTTCAATCATCAGGGTACCCAGTGCAACTATCGGCCGCGAAAGTAAATTTCCGCTAAATCGGCCGTCCGTTGATCGCGGTGGGTCCATGGTGACCTATGCCGGCACGTGGGATTTCAGACAATTTTTCATTCATAATTCCATCCCAGGGCTCCGCGACGATCGCTTTGGAGGCGTACGGCTTGGTCTGCTATTCGCCGGTGGGGTCGTCAAAGTTTCGTGAGATCCCGCGCGCGGCGGCGCGAGATGTTGCTCGACTGGTGACAGTGGAGTCGGCACGCTGAGGCGGAGCCACCTCCGGTGTCATGTCGATCGACCTACTGTTCGGTAAAGTTAGCGCGTTCCGGTCAATGTCAAGACGCGCGAGGTGATGGGCAGCAGCGGCTCGGACCGCTTCTCCGAGTGCATCAAGTTGCGCGCGAAAACCTGCGCCCGGCTGAACGGTGACGGTCGAAGTCTGGTCAATGCGGACGTTCTCGCGATAGGCAGTGGGGCGCTTCGCCTTCAGCACGCTGATCGTTGGCAGGAAGCTCGCGGCAGAGCGCACGCCCTGCGCCATGTGGATCAAGCCGTCTTCGAGGCCGTCGATGCCTTCCTCGCGTGCGTTGTCCACGGCTACGCGGAAAACCTCGTGCCGTTTCATCAAGCGCCGGATCGATGTCGGTGCGATGCCTGCGGTGCGAGCCGCCCTCGTGATGCTGTACCCATGCGCAAGCGTCTGAAAGAACACGCGCCGCCGCTGACGTTGCGCACGGGGAGAGCGGGCCGTTGATGGGAGTTCGGCGCCGACAAGCCGTGCAAGCTCTTCAAGGGGATCAGGGCGAAGCTGTGGGCCTTTTTTGGGGGGTTCACGTTCACGTTCGGATTTTTCCGATGCGCGGGGCTGACCACGCTCGAAGCGCGCACGATCCGGCTTAGCCTTCGCAGCCGATTTCGCCTTCTTTCGCGGACGTTTGTCGCGTGAACCGGCTGGCCGTCCACGTCCGCGCTTCGGCGGTTCTGGCGATTGCTCATCTGCGCGCATTGGAATTTTCCCACGAATAATTAATTCACCAATTAATAAATTGCTTCGTCGCGTTTGTGATGATGCAAAATGAAGGGGGCCGGATCGCTCCAGCCCCCTACCGTGCTGCTGTCGCAGTCTTCGTAGATGGTGCTGGAGGCTAAGCTGCTGCCCGGCCTGCGGCGAGAACGATGGCGTCACCGGCATGGGCGAGGACGCCCGCTGAGACGAGCCCGACAAGCGCCCTGTGCGTTGTCGAGCGGGACGCATCGATCAGTTTCGCAAGCCCACGAACGGAGCCGTCGCGAAATGTCCCATCCGGCGACGCTGAGACAAGCCGGATGATCTTGTCAGCGGCTAACTGCTGAGACGCGCAAGACTCTGGACGGACTCGCTTTTGCCGTCCCGGCTTATAAAGAACACTCGACGGCTGGGACAGCTTCCTGGGAGACTTACGCACGGCCTCTGCCGGGGCTGCTGGGACGGCGTCGGCAGACTTCACAGACTTCGGCGACACGTTTACCGCCGCTATGGCCGGGACGCCCCAACGCCCGGCTTGGTCCGCCGCTACCGCCGACACCGGGGCGGCCCCCTGTGCGCCATCACCACCGGCCCGCTTGCTCTGCAACGAACAATGAAACGGCTGCGAGGGGCGAAGGGCGCCAGCAACGGCGAATGCCAGACCACCGCCAAGCTCCAAGAGCGCGACGGCTAAGATCGTAAGCCAATCTCCAACGCGATCCGGCGACACGTCGTAGCCCGCCGCCAACAGGAACCGGGCGATGGTCGCGGCGTCTGCATTGGCCTGTGAAGGGCCAGCGCCAGAAAGCCGGTCGAGAGCTTCACGGGCATCCTTGGCGGCGTCTTCAAGGCCTACGCGTCGTTCTGCGATGGCAAGTTCGCCCTCCAGGCCGTGACGCTCAACGCAGAGCGTCCTCCGCCGCTTGTCAGAGACCCATCCGCCGCAGTCCACGTCGGCGGGCAGGTTCATCGACAGCCGCGACAGGTCGCTTTCAACTTGACCAGCTGGGCGTGATGCAGGGAGCGCTGCGAGAACGGCAGTGGCACGATCAAGCGCCTGCTGTGCACGTACACGAGCGGCATCGCGCTCCGCAACGGCGGATGCAGCTTCGACACGGACACTCGACTGTGAACCGAGCGCTGCACTGATGGAGAACGCGGCGCACAGCCCGAACGCAGCAAAGCATGTCGCTGCCGTGATCAATTGACGAGAGCCGAGCGCGCGGATCGCTGCGGTTAGGCTGAGTGCCAAGATTATCGAGACCGCGACCGCAACGGCGACGAGGATCAGGGCCATCATCTGATCATCGCCCGCACGCTTGAGCGCGTATGTGGCGTTCGTTAAGCAGGCCGCGCCGACTAGGATCAGCCCGGCGAATATCGCCGCAATTTGGGCATACTTGCTTCCAACAAAATGGAGTTCCAGGTGAGCGGAATCCGCTCGCCATTTCGGCGAGTTCGAAGTAGGTCGGGTCATGGTCGTTATGCCTTCCTCAGAGGTTGACGATCTAGGGGTCGGCACTCCTGCAACGGGTGTCGGCCCCGACTTCCTGAAACTGTTCGATCAGGAAAGCCTACGCTGACGGTGATTCATGTCCACATGGACGTCAACATAGATACGGCTGAGGTTTCAGCGAGAGTCGATACAACTGAGTCTTTCGCGCAACCGAATGCTTGCGGTTCGATTTCTGGAGTTTCCTACGCTAAACAACATTGCGAATTGGAGCCGGAATCCGTTCGGGCTCATATTTGGCTAGCAGGCTGTGCAGTCCGGTAATCGCAGCGGCGCCCACGCCAAAGCCAGACTCCCGCAAGGCCTTGCTAGCCTTTGCAATTGTATAGTTCAACGAAGGCGCTCGACCAGAAGGCCTCGTCGGCAGTGCGTCACTCAGCGCTTTCAAAACTTCTTGCACGGGCACGCCGTGTAAAGCTTCCCACCCTGCCAGAACTGCTCGATCCTCATACTCGTCGCGTACCTCGGGACACTCTATGAACCAGCCAGACACGACCTCACGTTCTTGACCTGATCCTTCGATCTCCTTGGACCAAGTCAGAAACAAGTCGTGGGTCATGCGAATCTCGAAGCAATACGACAAGCGTGTCTTTAGTTCTTCGATGGCTGCCGCTGTCGCCTGAACGAGAAGACGGTTGATGTCGAGGCTATACGGCATCCGCCAGACCTCGTTGTTGGCAAGGTAGCGCAAGTTGCCGAATTCGCGAATGAATAGCAGTTCGTTAGACGGTCTATCCATGTAAACGTTGCTGCGGTGCCAATACTTCCAATCTGATGTGTTTTGTACTTCATCCCATCCCGTGGGTTGCCACGTCACGGAAAGATTTTGTCTAATGTTTACGCCAACCTCAAGGTCGATGCGCGGAAGGTGTGCAGCGTCATAAGGTGCACGATTGTGGAAGCCTTCCCGACGTTGCAAGAAGGGTCTGAACATCTTTGCAACGTGTTCTTCTTCCGGGCCACCGCGTAGATCGGCACGAACCACAGATGGGCTTGCCCGCACGTGCTCGTCGGGATCTAGCCCCAGCCGGACCAAATTGACGTCGAGATGAGATAAACACTCCTCACGGGACATGTACCTATGTGCCGATAGAAACGCTTTATTGGAGACTTTAGAATCCGTCTTGGTCGGCCGTGCCACAGTCGCCTCTGGTGCAATGAACATTGGAAGCAACTCTTTTCATCCAATGTTGTTGGCTGCAGAGTTGACCAAGTCGGAGGCGCTTTAAAGGCAGCCAGTCTAGAATTTCCTCGTTGTGCGAGTCCGACTTTCAGTACAACTGCTTCTGAAACTCAACGAAGGCTTTCCGGATTTGAGCAATAGTTCCGAGCATCTTCGACGCGTCTTCGACGGCGCGGTACTTCAGCTGGAGAAGCTGCGGCAGCTTCTCGCTTGCGAGTTCGCCCACTCCCTCCTGAATGTACTGCCCGAGGACGAACTCAAGGAAGGCCTGCATCTTCTCGTCGTAAGTAGCCAAGACTTGAGATTTTCGGGTCTCTACGCGTTCGGAACGCGTGATTGGCGGGAGTGCGAACCGTACGTATGCCAGCACGTCGAAGACGTCGGACCTCTCAGCTGAGATGACCTTGGCGATTTCTTTCAGCTGTTCGTCGGCGAAGCCCTTCTCGGCTAGACCATCGAGCAGAGCCTTGCGGGTATCGGGCGAACGCCAGAGCTTACGCAATTCGTCCTCGTCTTTGAACAAGCCGGGCAACTCGCCGAACAGCTTCTCAACGAATTGTGCGGCGGACATGGGCTTGCCGTCCGAACTCCAGAAGGTTGTGACCGCCATCGACTGGATCAGTCGCTCTTTGCCATCTGCTAGCTTGATCGTGATCTTCTCGGGCCGGGGCGGTGTTTCGGGAGGCTCCGGCGGTGTTTTTGGTGGTTCTGGCGGATCTCCCGCTCCGCGCGGCGAGCGAGGCTTCACTGGCTCTGGTTCCAGCGGCTCGCCGTCCCACTCGGCATCGTTGAAGTGCTCATAGGCTTTCACGAAGTCATAGATCGTGAAGTAGTCCTTGCCGTCGTAGAGTCGTGTGCCGCGACCGATAATCTGTTTGAATTCGATCATCGATCTGACCGGACGCATCAGAACTATGTTGCGGACGTTGCGCGCATCCACACCCGTCGAAAGCTTCTGTGAAGTCGTCAGAATCGTCGGGATTGTCTTTTCATTATCCTGGAACGCCTTCAGGTTCTGGTCGCCGAGGGCTCCGTCACGGGCGGTCACTCGCACGCAGTAGTCCGGGTTGTTGCTGGCCTTCACCTGATTGATGAGATCGCGGACGGCGGCGGCGTGGTCCTGCGTGGCGCAGAACACAATCGTTTTTTCGCGTTGGTTGATCTCGCCCATAAAGATCTCAACGCGCTTCTTCTCGCGGGCTCTGATCTCAATGATGTGGTTGAAGTTGTCCTCGGTATATCGCCTGCCCTCCTCAGGTATGCCGGTCACGACCTCATCGTCCGGTGTCCAAACGTAGTCGTCTAGCGTGGTTGCAATCTGTCGAACCTTGAAGGGCGTGAGAAAGCCGTCGTTGATGCCGTCCTTTAACGAATAGATGAACACGGGGTCGCCGAAATAGCGATAGGTGTCGGCATTGATGGTGCGCTTCGGCGTAGCGGTGAGGCCGAGTTGTACTGCGGGTGCAAAGTATTCTAAAATCTTGCGCCAGTTGCCCTCGTCGTTGGCGCCGCCGCGATGGCACTCGTCGATGATAATGAGGTCAAAGAAGTCGGGCGGGTAGTCGCCGAAGCTCGAAGCAGGATTGCCCTCCGCATCCTTCCCCGTCATGAACGTCTGGAAGATCGTGAAGAAGATAGAGCCGTTCTTTGGAACCTCCCCCCTTCTGCGGATGATTTCGGGATCAATGCGGACGAGTGCGTCTTCCGGGAACGCGGTGAAGGAAAGGTAAGCCTGATTGGCAAGCGTGTTCCGGTCGGCGAGGAATAGGATTCGCGGGCGTCGCGTAGGCTCGCTGTCACGTTTCCAATCTGAGAGGTTCCAGCGGCTCTGAAAGAGCTTCCAAGTAATCTGGAACGCGATGGAGGTTTTGCCGGTACCCGTCGCAAGCGTCAGCAGGATACGCTCTCGCCCATGTGCGATGGCATCAAGCGTTTTGCGGATCGCGATTTCCTGATAGTAGCGCGGCTCCCAGCGACCGCCTTCGTTCTCGAATGGGACGGCGGCGAAGCGGTCGCGCCAGAGATTAGTTTCCGCGAACGTGAAGTTCCAAAGCTCATCGGGCGAAGGGAAAGCCGGGGCATCGCCCTCACGGCCTGACTTCATGTCAATCTGGTAGACGCCGCGGCCATTCGTTGAAAACGCGAAGCGCACTTGTAGCTTCTCCGCATAGTCCTTCGCCTGACCGACCCCTTCGCCGACTTCGGCATCGCGCTTCTTGGCTTCGACCACGCCGAGTTTCTGATTGCGATAGATGAGAACGTAGTCGCAGGAGAGCCCGCGTGCGCGGCGCCCCTGCCCCTGGATGCGGCCTGGCGTAATGACCTCGCGAGCAACACGGCTGCCTTCAACTAAACCCCAGCCAGCAGCCTTCAAAGCTGGATCGATGAGCTCTGCGCGGGTTTCCGCCTCGTTCATTCAGCAGCCTCTGTCAATTCAGTCATCCCCGACAACCGGCCGGAAAACGCCTTCTCTAGTAAAGACTGCTTAAACTCGCGAAGAACTTGCAACTTCCTAAAGTAAGCGCCCTCCATCGCCCGGCACTGCATAAGTGCTTCGCTTAGCGCGCTAGCTGTCACCGCTTGATCCGCCATTGGGGGCATTGGAATGGGAAGGTTACGCAAGTCCTCAATGTTGATCCCCGTGTACGCAACGCCTTTCAAGACGCCGGTCAACCAAGCTTGGCTGGTATAGCTACCGATGTGGAAAGCAATGAATTCGGGAACAACGCGAGTTGTGTCAACGGGCACAACAGCTACTTCACGAGAGACATTCCAGCCCATCATATGAGGCGCGGCCACGGCCACGCCGCCGAGAGTTCCGCGAACGTTCACCAGAACCTCGCCACCGGATAGGATTGTTCGCCGGTATTCTTGAGAGAGCGACTGCGTAATTTTTTTTATGCCTTCTTCATCAACGTGAAGCCATCGGACGTTGCTAGTTCTAAGGCACGGCACGCCATCTTTTTGATGGTCTCCAAGTTTGATGACGCCATAGGTTATGACCCTGTCGGGATTACACAGCGAGCTAAGAGGCTGCGTCCTTGAGGTAGACGAAAGCCGACGGCATGTTGCCTCAAGATGTGACTGGAATAGCGCCTGCGAGTTGGCGAGGTTCTGCTCGGTGTTGGCGATGGCTTTGTCGATGCCCTCGATCGCCTCGTCGAGAACCGCCACGATGCGCTTCTGCTCTGGCAAGGATGGCATTGGCAGTGGTATCAGACGAAGCAAAGGCATATTCAGTCCGCGACGGTCATTGCCGTCGTCGCCGGTCATTCGTCTAATGGCTTCATATCGACTTTCGAGATACCAAAATAGAAATTCAGAGGAGAGTTCGTGTCGATTTTTTGGCTCAAGACACACGATTGATTGATTGCAGGTGGCGGTTGTTCGTAGCAGAGCTACCGTTCCCCGTGTCTTACCCTGTCCATTTATGGCTATAATCACGGAATCGACTGGAAGGGGTTTGGCGTTCGAATTGCACAGCCCAAGCTCAGTGATTCGCCCGTCGCAATCGAATATCTCTTTCTGATGAACATCACCAGAAACGAGCCATTTGATTGATCCACCATCAAAGAACTCTGGTTTGGCCGTTGATGGAGTACCGCCAGTCGCCAGATTACAAGCTTCCCCAATGGTTGTGGTTCTCCACCCATCCATCACAACATCCCCCTAATACCGTCGAGGATATCGGCGGTTTCGGCGTCGAGCGCGGCAATCTCGGCCAAAATCTCCTGCGGATCGCGCAGCGCCTGCTCTTCGCCTTTGTTCGGGTTCTTGACGGAAAGGTCCCAAGACTTGTTATCGACGCTGAAGATGTCGATGGACCAAGATTTTTCGCTCTCGGCCTTGCTTGCTTGTAGCGCGACAAACTCCTTGAGGTCGTCATCGTTGAGGGGGCTGTTTAGGCCTAGACTACGTCCCGGATCGAGCTGGTAGTACCAAACCTTTCTGGTCGCCTCTCCCTTCTCGAAAAACAGAACAACCGTCTTGACACCAGCACCGGAGAAAGTTTTCCCCGGACAATCAAGGATTGTGTGCAGGTTGCAGCTCTCCAGCAGCTCCTTGCGCAGCGAGCGTGATGCGGTGTCGGAGTTGGAGAGGAAGGTGTTCTTGATGACGATGGCGGCGCGGCCACCTGCCCTCAGCGATTTGATGAAATGCTGCAGAAACAGGAACGCCGTCTCACCCGTTTTGATAGGAAAATTCTGCTGGATCTCCTTGCGCTCCTTGCCGCCGAAGGGCGGATTCGCGAGGATCACATCGAAGCGGTCTTTGTCCTGCAGGTCAGCGATGTTTTCAGCAAGCGTGTTGGCATGGACGATGTTCGGCGCTTCGATGCCGTGCAGGATCATGTTCATGATGCCGATGACGTAGGCAAGGCTCTTCTTCTCCTTGCCGTAAAACGTGCGCTCTTGCAGCGTCGCCAGCTGGTTAGTCGTCAGCTTACCTGCGCGCAAGTAATCATGGGCTTCGCACAGGAAGCCCGCCGAGCCGCACGCGCCGTCATAGATGCGCTCGCCAATTTTGGGGTTGATCACTTGGATCATGGCGCGGATGAGCGGGCGCGGCGTATAGTATTCGCCACCGTTACGACCCGCGTTGCCCATGTTCTTGATGCGCGTTTCGTACAGCGACGATAGCTCGTGCTTCTCCGCCTGTGAGCGGAAGCGAAGAGCATCCAGAAGTTCCAGCGCGTCGCGCAGCGAATAGCCGCTCGTGAATTTATTTTTGATTTCGCCGAAGATCTCGCCGATTTTGTATTCTATGGTGGCGGGTCCGGTCGCGCGCTGCTTGAAACCCTGTAGATAGGGAAAGAGCTTGCGGTTGACGAAATCGATGAGGTCATCGCCTGTCATCGCTGCGTTACGATCAAGTTTGCCGTCTGCGGTCTTGGGCGCGGCCCATGAAGACCAGCGCAACTTCTCGTCGATGACGTAGGTGTAGGACTTACCCGCTAGTTCAGCCTTGTCCGCCCGCTCCTGTTCGAGATCGTCAAGGTACTTTAGGAACAGCATCCACGAAGTTTGCTCAGCGTAGTCGAGCTCGGAGGCGCAGCCCGCCTCCTTCCACAAGACATCATCAATATTTTTGAACGTCTGCTCAAACATGCTTCGTAATTATCCCCCGACGATCAAGACGCTTTTTTTCATCTACTTTAAAATGCATGAGCTTGTCGCATTCGATATGTGGCCCCACAGAACCAGCCTGTGGGTAGCGCAGGGTAATAGTTATCCCGCAGGCTTGCGCCTCACATCCGGTTGATGTTCAGTGCTCCCCGCAAATGGAGCCTATACCAGAATGACCGAAGTTGTGAACGTCGCAGAACAGAAATCCGAGAGCCGATCTTCCGAGCGATATTTCTCATCCGATCTTGCGCGTTCTACGAGGGATGAAGTTCTCAATTGGACAGGCTTCAGCCCGCAATCACTGTGGATCACTTTCTCCATCGTTGGCTCGTCGCTTTTCCTAGCTCTAGGCCTAACCACCGCGTTAGCCGCCGGCTTGTTGCTGGGGGTCGGACTTGATCTGATTGTGTTCGTTGACAAGTTCAGCATCCTCTCAGCGCTTTTGTTTTACGCGACGATTGGTGGAGCGCTTCTCTCGCCGCTGCTTGCGGTGCCACGCTCTACGCTAGCGGTTTTGAGGCGACATGAGCAGGCTAGGAGCAGATACGACGACGCTCGGCGGCTTCAAGATGAAAAGATCACGAAGCTCAGAGCGCGCAAGGCAGAACTTGAACAGCCAACAACAGTGACGACGCGTACTCCTGGTGTCAGCGAGCGGACTATGCCTGCAGTCGAAGCCAATCCATTTCGGAAACTGACGGGATCGTTCGGTTTCGTAGGAAGACTCGCCGGTTGGATCACTAGAAGGCCGACCGACACCGCAGAAAAAACAAATCCAGTCGCACCCCAAAACACATCCACAGAGCTGACAGAGCTAAAGGCAAAAATCGCGGCTGCACAAGAACTACTCAAAACTCTAGATGCAAATCCTCCCCGTACGATTCACGTGAGGCTGTTGGTTGCACTTAGGTGGCTTTGCTATGCCACCTACGCCGTAGTCGTCCTCCTGGTTTTGTTCATGTGTCTCCAGCCGTCAGCGGCGATTGTTTTCGCGCTCGTCTTTGCCGTTCTTGCCGCCGCGACTGTCAAGTATGGCTTTGACGTAACTGGATCGTTGATAGCTGGATCAGTTCTTGTCTTCGGCTACTTCCTCGGTGAAGCAATTCGGAAGCTTGAGCCCAATGTGCAAATGTCGCTAGCAGGCGAACAACTCCAAGCCCGCGTGCTAATGGCTACTCAGCAGGGTTTCATCGTGCTTCGCCGCCCACAAGCAGATGGAGCTACGTCTGTTGAGTACATCCGTGGCGAGGAAGTGAAGCGAGTGTCGCTCACCCGCCAACAGAACGATCAAAGCCTTGTTGAGACGAAGGCAATCGCGCTGTGGGATTGGATCACGAAGTAAGATTGCTATTCAAATCGAGAACGCCATGATGGGCTCAATGCGATCGGTTAGACCATCGGCATGACAGGGGACGCGATGAAGTCACGGATGAAGTTCGAGGGCGACGCGATGATGTCGCTAATCGACGGCAACTGCGTGAACATCTCGTCGGCAATGTCGCGGTACATGGACCGCTGCGAAGTCGTCGTCAGCAAGCCAAAGCAGATCATCGATGAGTATCGGACGAAGCATGGGCGGTGATGGCTAGTTCACGCTGGCGAAGGAGCACCAACAGCCCGGCGCAGTTCAACCATCGGCCGCACAGTCGGAAGATCAATTCGGTCGAGCGGACAACGCACTTCTCCGTCCGCTCGCTCTACGACAACATCACCCTCGTCAATTCGAATAACACCGCCAACAGGTGAGCGCGGGTTTGCAGCAATCTCGGCGCTACTCCATTTTGCAATGTCGTGAATGTTCGCCGTGAACCTGTTGAAAGCTCTCATCAGGGCCAGCGCCTTGTCGAAACGCTCGAAGGCCGACTGCAACCGTTTGAATGCGGTCGAGAAGTCGGCGGTGCGCAACTGGTCTGACGGCTTGCCCTCGATCTCCTTGCAGATGTCGAGGACCGTTCTCAATGCCTGCCTTATCAACTGCTCAGGGCTCTCCTTCGCGTTGAATATCTCGAAGCCCAACACGATCCCGGCTTCAGTCTCGCGAATGACGTAGACAGGGTTGTCGTCAATCCAGCGCTTCAGTCTCTTGACCGCAGCCTTCCTCACGCCTTCGCTCTTCCGGCCTGCATCTTCCACTGCCCGTACAAGGTCGGGAACTTGACTGCGCGCCTTCGCATCTTCCGCGTTAGAGTCACGGATGCGCTCGCTCACAATGAGACGGCCACCACTACGTTTGAACGATCCGACGACGAAGGAAAACTTCTTGGAGAAGTCCGCCGTGAAGCTGTCGAAGCGACCAAGTGCGTTGGACTTGTTGATGGCGACAAGCTGCTCACGAAACTCAGGTAGCAACTCGTGAACCCTAGCGAACCGCACGAGATAATCCTGCCGATCCTCGCGAGCCCTGAAGTCGTCATCAATCGTTTTGAAGCTCAGGCCGAACTGCTTCTCACCACAGTCCACACCGATCAGCGCGGTAGCGCCGCCCTTCAACTGGATCACGTATCCCTTCCAATGCCGAGCGCCGTGGCAATGCGCGCGCAGAATGCGTGGACGATCACTGAACTTCTCTCCACCGGGCGGCGTCTCGTCGTAGCGGTAGAGGATTGCCTCAAGCTCTGCGTTCTCTGGCAGTCGCGCCATCAATCCCGGCAGAGTTTCGGGGTTCTCGATCTTGAAACGGTCTGCGATCAAATCGCGGTCGGCGGCCGATAGTACAAATGGCTTTTGTTGCATGGACGCAGAGTACACGATTCTCCACGCACGGATGTTAACCACACGTCAAGGCAATAACGCGGACACCGCTACGTCCTTTTCAATTTTCTTTTTTCCCCAGCCGGATCGCCGTCGAGGCCGTCACCAAAGAAGGGGGGCTTGGCGATAAGCCAGGGGCTTTTTTGTTTTGAAATTTCCGGGCGGGGGAGCTGTCAGGCGATGCGAGCGTTCAAGCGGGTTGAAGTGCTTTTTCGATTTGCTTTTCCAGGGCGGTCGGGGGTGAGATCAGCGAAGGCAGGGGCATGGATGGAACCATCGATCAGTATCAATGGGGGGGCATTCAACTCATTTGAACACCCACTATCGATCACCTTGTCCTGCATTACTCACTGCCTGACTGCCTGACTGCCTGACTGCCTGACTGCCTGACTGCCTGACTGCCTGACTGCCTGACTGCCTGACTGCCTGACTGCCTCACTCCCTTGCTGCCTTACCTCACATCCTCCCAACGTCGCCTGCTGCATCGCTCAACTCGATCACTGGCATCACTGATCACGGTCAACTCTGCATCACACATGATCGCCACTGCCTACGCCTCACGGCTCACCCCATGATCATTCGGTAGAGCAACCAGTACGTGAGCGCTGCGAACGCTGGGGCTATGATCCAGCCAAGCCAGTCCACACGCTTCCAACGTGGAAACTGCTGCTGCCGCTCACGCCAGCGCCGGTTCTCTTCGCCGATCTGTTCCCAATGCCCCATCGCCGCCCCTAAGCTGTGACGCTGCCGGTGCTGGCATCATCGGTGCGGATGTCAGGCGAGGCAAGCCGCCCTGCACTATGCTTGCCCTACTGGCCGCCCTGCTGCTTCTCCTGCGCCCTGGAACGGGCAGCCACGACGCCGCCAGGACAATGTTCTGGCATGGTGCTGATCTCCCGGTATCCGCACCGGCCGCACCGCATATGCTTGCCGACGAAGGGAACGGCAGTGTCGCCGGGCAGCGGGACCGTCGCAGGCTCCACGTCCCGTTCGTGACCGCATCGGTTGCAGTAGACCCATAGCAAACGGCCCTCGTGGATGAGATCGGCGAGGCGCACGGGGCCGGGCGATGATGGATCGTCTGCCATGCTGGCCATGATGCCGCTCATGGGCTGCATCGTGAAGCGTCGTCGCCGATGTGAACGTGGATGAGATGACTCTGCATCCCAAACCTGACGTAGCATTTTCGTAGCATTTTCGCGAAATCCACGTGCTATCTGGGCGATGATTTACGCGGGGCAGATTCGCTCGATATCACTGATTTTGCTGGGTTATTTGAGAGTGGTGCCGCTTAGGTGACTCGAACACCTGACCCCGTCATTACGAATGACGTGCTCTACCGGCTGAGCTAAAGCGGCTATTCCGTTCGGCTAAAGCCGGGGCGGATCGGTGGGACGGCATAACCGCTGCGTTCAGGCTTTGCAAGCCTGCAGGGCTATCCATCCCCGACACCTTGCCTCAGATGTCCTGCTAAAGCGTTGCTGGGTTGCGGTCTTTCGCGCAGGCGTCATGAAAAAAAGGGGGTGTTGGCGCCCCCTTTTGGGTTGCCAGGATGCCGCGGGACTTAGGCGGGTTGCGGGCGCCAGGCGCCGGGGGGAACGTGGCCTTCGACATAGGCGTGTTGAAGGGCGTCGAGTTGGGCCCAGAGGACATCGCATTTGAACTTGATGGCGTTGACGCAAGCTTCCTGCTCGGCGCGGGTGCGGGCGTTCTGTTTGACGAACTCGATGGTGTAGTTGGCGTCGCGCGGGGCCTGGGAGAGCCGGCGCTTGAAGTAGGCCATGACGCGGTCGTTCACGAAATCATAGTTCGCGAGCATGCCGGAGATGCGCTCCTTGTGGATGGAAGGCGCGAAGAGTTCGGTGAGGGAAGATGCGGCGGCGGCGACGAGGGGCTGTTCGACGACGAAGCGGACGTAGGCTTCGACGGCGAAGCGCGTGGCGGGGAGTGCGCCCTGCATGCTGGTGACGTAATCGCGGTCGAAGCCGAGGCAGTCGGTGAGGATCAGCCAGCGTTCGATGCCGCCTTCTTCTTCCGGCGGGGTGCCGTCATGATCCTGAATGCGGTGGATCCATTCGCGGCGCAGATCGCGGTCGTGGACGCGGCTCATAAAGGCGGCGTCTTTGCGCGGGATGGCTTCCTGGTAGCAATAGCGGTTGAGCGCCCAGGCTGCGACCTGATCCCTGTTGAGTTTGCCGCCGTGGAGCATTGTGTGGAACGGGTGGAGATTGTGGTAGCGGGCGGGGCCGACGGCGCGCATCTGGGTCTCGAAGTCCTCGATAGACCAGGGGGTTTTGACCTCTTCGAATTTACGGACGAACTCGTTCATGGGCTTCCTCCAATCGGGAGGTTCGACGCGCCGCGGCCTCGTCCTCCGGTGTTTTTGACGGCCGGACCCTGCCATAAGTGGCGGCTAAGCGATTGATCGGGATCAATAAGGCGGTTCACGGTTGATCACGCGTATGTCAGGGGCGCGCGAGCCGGCGCGCGGGGATGCGGTGCCGCGCGCACTTTCCCCACGAATTGGAAACAGCTAGAGAGAGGGCTGAAAATTCCCGCGATCTCCTGGATTTGATGACGATGGTTGCCGTTCTTCCCACGCGCGCCGAGAGCACTGTTTCTCCCGAGCCGGCGCCCGCACTCAAGCTGACGTTGGCGGGCATGACGCGCGCGCGGATGAGCGACGCCCTGAAAGCCGCTGGGGTTCCTGACAAGCAGCAACGGATGCGCGTCAATCAGCTGTGGAAGTGGATTTATATTTCGGGCGTTTCGACGTTCGAGGCGATGACCGATGTCTCGAAGGACCTGCGGGGGAGATTGGCGGATCAGTTTACGCTGGAGCGACCGGAGATCGTCGCCGAGCAGGTGTCGATTGACGGGACGCGGAAGTGGCTATTGCGTTTGCCCAAGCGGGGGCATGAGGTCCGCGCACCGGAAGTGGAGTGCGTTTACATCCCCGAGGAAGATCGCGGCACGCTGTGCATCTCCTCGCAGGTGGGCTGCACGCTGACGTGTACGTTCTGCCATACGGGCACGCAGAAGCTGGTGCGCAATCTCGAAGTCGAGGAGATCGTCGGGCAGATCCTCGTGGCGAAGGATCGCATCGGGGATTGGCCCGGGGCCGTGGCGCCGGACGACGGCGGGATGCTGCCGGTCAGTGAACGCAAGATCACCAATATCGTGCTGATGGGCATGGGCGAGCCGCTCTACAATTTCGATAACGTGCGCGATGCGATGGACGTGGCGTCGGATGGCGAGGGGCTGTCGATGTCGAAACGGCGGATCACGCTGTCGACGTCGGGCGTCGTTCCGGAGATTGAGCGGTGGGGCGAAGAGGCGGCAACGATGCTCGCGATTTCGCTGCATGCGGTGCGCGATGAGTTGCGGGACGTGCTGGTGCCGATCAACAAGAAGTATCCGATTGCAGAGCTTCTGGAAGCGTGCCGCTCGTATCCGGGCGTGTCGAATGCGCGGCGGATCACGTTCGAATATGTGATGCTGAAGGGCGTGAATGACAGTTTGGCGGAAGCGCGGGAGTTGGTGCGGTTGCTTGCGGGCATTCCGGCGAAGATCAACCTCATTCCGTTCAATCCGTGGCCGGGTACGGACTACGACTGTTCGGATTGGGCGCAGATCGAGAAGTTTGCCGAGGTCGTCAATAAGGCGGGATATGCGAGCCCGGTGCGGACGCCCCGCGGGCGGGATATTCTGGCGGCGTGCGGGCAATTGAAGTCGGAGAGCCAGCGGCTGCGGGCGAGCGAGCGTGTGGCGACGTCTGGTTCCGATGCGGCGGACGGCGGGGTTTGAGCGCATGATCCTTCGCACGCTGGGGCGGCTTATTCTTGTACCGGTTGCCTTTTTGATTGCAGCCGTGGTGTCGATTTTTGTCGCGATGGGTCTCGGTCTGGAAAAGATCACAGCGGCGATGGCTGGGCGCGAAGGCGGCGCGGAGACGGTCGAGGCCTATTTTGAGATCGCAATGCAGGGTGGGTTGCTGCTGGCGGGGCTTACGGTGGTGCCGGCGGTGCTGCTCGTGATTGTCGGCGAGGTGGCGCGCATTCGGTCGTGGATCTACTACATGGTTGGCGGCGGGCTCGCGCTTGGGCTATTGCCGATCGCGATGACCGGCGGAATGCCGGATGCGGGGGCGTTGCCGCCTGCTGCCCTGTGGCAGGTGCTGGCAACGGCAGGTTTTGCTGGCGGCTTGACGTATTGGCTGCTGGCTGGGCGGACCGCCTAATCTGCGCTGCGTTGTCCTTTGATTTGTTTGGCGATTGCTGGTGGCAGTCGGCCTGGGCTATCGATGGGTCGTGGGGATCTGGAACTGAACGATCATGTTGCGGTCAGCACTGCGCATTCTGGTGGGGTTCATTGGCGCGTCCATCGTGGCGGGTGCGACGCAGGTGCTGTTTGTCGTGGACCCTGCCGGGATTTTTGCATCGCGCGAGAGTGCAGCGGCGGCGGGCCTTCTGACGGCCATGGCGGCGACCCAAGCGGCAACCTTTGCGCTGCCGTTTGCGGTTATTGCAATCGGTGTCAGCGAGTTGTTCGCACTGCGGGGGTGGCTGACGTTCATCGGCTGGGGCGTGCTGATTGCGTTTTCGGCCTATATGACCGTCGTTGCCGGTGAAGGCGGCGAAATCAGCTTGCCTAACTCGTATGCCGTTTGGGCGTTCCTGACCTCGGGGGCGGCAGCCGGACTGGTCTATTGGCTGCTTGCTGGACGGGTGGCGGGACGACTGCAACGCGGCGGCGCTGCCTCTAGCTAGCGCATTGATTTTGAATGAACTTTTTTCTCTCCATCGAAATGCTGATTGCGGTTCGCGTTCGTCGAGCGTATATGTTGCGCTGCACAATTATGGTCGACTGTGACTGCGCGAGGATTTCAGATGCTGACGCCCGACAAGCAGATCGAGATTTCCAAGCGGGGAATGGATGCCGCGTTCGGCTATGCCCAGGCAGCGATCAATGCAGCGTTCGAGTCGAACGCGCGCGCGCTCAGAGTGTGGAGCCATGTGGCCGACGTGGTGCTGCCAAAGCCAGCGCCTGCGGTTGAAACTTGGGAATGGTCAGGTGAAGTGAAGCGGCCGCACTCCACGCTGCTTGCGGCTGATCAAGAGAAACGGACGCCGCAGAGCCCGGTGGCAGCTTGGTCAGACCTCATGCAGGCCAGCGGGCGGATCTGGTTTAAAGGGCCGCCGTCGCCATTCGCGTGGTGGGCCTGGACGCCGCAGTCGGCGGTGCCGGCGACTTGGCCGTGGGCTTACGGCATGATTTCGTCGGGGGTGCCGGAAAGCGTCGCGTGGCCGATGGCAGAAGCTAACGTGGCGCTGTTGGACGTGGCGAAAAAGACGGCGGAAGCGGCGCAGCCGCAGTTTCCTGCCTACCAGTCTGCCAATGGTTTTTCGGCGCAAGTATGGATGGGAGTGCCGGCCGTCAAATCGTTGATGGCCGTTCTCCCTGCAGCCTCGTTCGTGTGGCCGTGGTTGAGCCGCGCGGCTTAGCTCTGTTCTAGTCGGAAATTACCAAGCCCGGAATGCTGACTGGCTGCTTTTCACCGTCTGATGGACTGTCTGAGGCGACCTGTTCGGGCGCGGGCGTCACTGCCTGTGGAGCGTCGGAGCGCGGAGCCTCGCTCGCCGGAGCGGTGTTGGGTGTGCTTGGCGGCAAGAACGGAACGGCCGGCCGAACAGGCATCGTGGGTGGGGCAACGGACGGCGGCGCGGCAGGAACGGCGGCCGTCGTTGCAGGAGTTTCGGCGGGGGCCTGAGCCGGGGCCTGAGGTGTCTCGATCTTAGCTGGCGCGGCTTCGGGGATCGGAGTGGCCGCCGCGTCGACTTTTGCCTCTTTAGGTGGTTGTTGTTTTGCTTCGGGCTGGGCCTCGATTTTGACCGGTTCGGGCGTGGCTGTCACGGCGGCGGCGGGCTTCTCTGGTTTGGGCTTTGGTTTGGCGGCGACGGGCTTTGGCTTCTTTTCCTTTTCGGGTGCGAAGACTTTGCGTTCGGCGCATCGGGCCGGTGTGAGCTTGCCATCGGCGGTTGGCATTTCAGCGACCCAAGCGCACGACTTCATTGTGCGGCAGCCGTCTTCGGCCTGCTGTTCACATTTTTGCGGGAGGGCTGCAGTTTTTTTGGAATCCGGCTTGGCGGGGGGCTGTGGCGTGGCGGCCGTCGCATTCGCAGGACCAGCTGAGGCGGGTTTGTCAGTCGCGAGCCAGGGAAGATCTTCACTACCAGATCCAGCTGGGGCCGCTGTAGCGCCTGTTGTGGCGGGCGGGGCCTTGGGAGGCTTCGCCGGATTTGCAGCCACGGGCTTTGAGGACTCATCCACGGTCCAGGGCGTTTGGGCCTGCGCCGCGCTCGATCCGATCAGCAGTACGGTCGCTGCCAGCCGCATTACGGACTTGGCGGTTGCCGAGGCCGGGTGTTGTTTGCCATCCCGCATGCTCGTTTCCCCATTTTCGTGGTTCTTTTGTTGCTGCCACACATAACCGAAAGCACGGGGCAGCAATCGGGCAAAGTGACTTTTTCCTCAGCACTTCGGTGAACAGAGATGCGAAAGCCGTTGAGGATTGCAGGGGCGACACAGTTTTTTGCAGCGCACAATTGAGCGTGGGCCGATCGCTACTCGAACCGAGATGCCGCCTTGATGTGTCATCCGTGCCGCCTATAGTGCGCGCGCTTTCTGATCCTACCTTCACACAATTCACTGACAGGACAAGACGATGGCCGTAGCGGCAGACACCACAGGCAAGGCATCCGGCGTGAAGAAGGTCGTACTGGCCTATTCTGGCGGGCTCGATACGTCCATCATTCTGAAATGGCTGCAGGAAACGTATGGCTGCGAGGTCATTACCTTCACCGCAGATCTCGGGCAGGGCGAGGAACTGGAACCTGCTCGGGCGAAAGCTCTGATGCTTGGGATCAAGGCCGAGAATATTTTCATCGAAGATCTGCGCGAGGAGTTCGTCCGGGACTACGTGTTCCCGATGTTCCGCGCGAACGCGGTTTATGAAGGTGTGTACCTGCTCGGCACATCGATTGCTCGGCCGCTGATTGCGAAAAAGCAGATCGAGATTGCACGCAAGATGGGCGCGGACGCGGTCTGTCATGGCGCGACCGGCAAAGGCAACGATCAGGTGCGGTTCGAGCTTGGGTATTACGCGCTGGAACCCGGCATCAAGATCATCGCGCCGTGGCGGGAGTGGGCGTTCAAGGGCCGCGACGACTTGATCGAGTTTGCGCGCACGCATCAGATTCCGGTGGCGAAGGACAAGGAAGGCGAGTCGCCGTTTTCGGTGGACGCGAACCTGTTGCACTCGTCGTCCGAGGGCAAGGTGTTGGAAGACCCGAACATCAAGCCGCCGGAGATGGTCTATCAACGCACGATCTCGCCGATGGATGCGCCGGACGAGGTGACGACGATCACCATCGGGTTCCAAAAAGGCGACGCTATCTCGCTGAACGGCAAGGCCATGTCGCCGGCGTCGCTGCTCAAAGCGCTCAATGATTTTGGTCGTGATAATGGCATCGGCCGGCTCGATCTGGTCGAGAACCGTTTCGTTGGAATGAAGTCGCGCGGGGTCTACGAAACACCCGGCGGCACTATTTTGCTGGCGGCACATCGCGCGATGGAGAGCCTGACGCTCGACCGGGGCGCGGCACACCTCAAGGACGAGTTGATGCCGCGTTATGCGGAACTGATTTACAACGGCTTCTGGTTTTCGCCGGAGCGGGAGATGCTGCAGGCGGCCATCGATAAGAGCCAGGAGCATGTCGAGGGTGAGGTGCGTCTCGATCTGTACAAGGGCAATGTCATCGTTGTGGGCCGGCAGAGCGACAAATCGCTGTATTCGCCGACGTTGGTGACCTTTGAAGACGACAAAGGTGCCTACGACCAGAAGGACGCGCAGGGCTTCATCAAGCTCAATGCGCTGCGGCTTCGGACGCTGGGCAAGCGGAATAAGGGGTGAGGC